>Ga0070734_10000354_pt1 | contig 104288 bp, 95 predicted proteins | sample Coa_R1_8_FD_66444 | JGI IMG/M metagenome (GOLD analysis project Ga0070734, IMG submission 66444) | Surface soil microbial communities from Centralia Pennsylvania, which are recovering from an underground coalmine fire - Coalmine... | ecosystem: Environmental > Terrestrial > Soil > Unclassified...
CGATGGCGACGATGATCACCAGCGAGTGCATCAACTGCGGCGCCTGCGAGCCCGAGTGCCCGAACACCGCCATCTATCAAGGGGGCGTGGAGTGGCAGGCGCCGGACGGGACGATGCACCCGGCGCTGTCGAACGACGTCTTTTACATCGTGCCGGAGAAGTGCACGGAGTGCGTGGGGTTCCACGACCACGAGGCGTGCGCGGCGGTGTGTCCGGTGGACTGCTGCGTGCCGAACCCGGCGTTGCCGGAGACGCACGAGGTCTTGCTGGCGCGGGCGCGGGCGCTGCATCCGGGCGAGAGCATTCCGGACGACGCGCCGTCGCGGTTCCACCGGGCGGGGGCGGCCCCGGCACCCGCCGCGCCAGCCGCCGCCGCGCCCGCGGCGAGCGCCGCGGCGGCCCCGGCGCCGCCGGCTGCGGCCCCGGTGGCGGCGGCGAAGCCCGCGGCGCGGGTGGCGGCGGGGGCGCCGGTGGAGAAGCCGGTGGCGGCGCCGAGGGCGCCGGCGCGTCCCGCGCGCACCTTCGCGGGCGAGCTGGCGACCGACTTCGACGCGCTGCTGAGCGAGCTCGGAGCGCCGCGCCGCCGGAGCGGGCGGCTGCTGCCCCTCGCCGTGCTTGCCGCCGCCCAAGGCCTGCTCGGCGCCCTGCCGGCCGCGGAGAAGCAGCGGCTCGAGGCGGCGGTCGCCGACCGGCGCTTCTTCGATGCCCAGCGCGCCACCGCGGCCAACGTCTTCCTCGACCTGCTGCTCTACCCGATCGCTCTCGTGAGCTTCGCCGTGGCGACGGGCCGGGTCGGGCTGTTCACGCTCGCGGTGCGCCCCTGGGTCTTCTGGGGCTTCGCGGCGGCCGTCGTCGAGGCCTGCTGGCGGCTCCGCGAGAATCTCTTCCGCGGCGTGCCGTTGCCGGCGACGCGCCTGCGCGGGGCATTTTACGGGCTCGTGTTCTACCCGCTCGGCCGGCTCGTGCTCCTGCTCGCCGGCCCGCGCGGCGCGGAGAGCGGCGTGGCCTTCGACGGATTCTACGCGGGCCGCGAGCCGTTCGACGAGAAGCTCGAGCGCGCGCGGCGCTACGGGGAGGTGTACCGGGTCGTCGACCGCGACGACGCCTACATCGTGGAGGTCGAGTTCCCGCGGGCGCTGCCGCCGTCGTCGCTCGGCGAGCAGCTCGAGCTGCCGGCCGAGATGCCCGACTACGACTACGAGCTCGAGCTGAAGGACGGCACGTTCCTGGTGCACGGGCGCGTCGTGGATCCGCGGGTGCGCAAGCTCACCGGCGCGGCCCCGGCGTTCCCGTCGGCCTTCACGACCCGGGTGGCGCTGCACGACCCCGTGGTCGGATTCCGCCATCGCTACCACGACAAGACCCTGGAGGTGATCCTGCCGAAGGCGCAGGGTCGCCTGTAGCGTGTCCGTCCATCGCGCCGCGCCCCACGCGAGCTGCGCGCTGCGTGACATGCGCCGCGAGGATCTGCCCGCCGTGCTCGAGATCGAGCGGCGGTCCTTCTCGCAGCCGTGGTCGCGCGGCTTCTTCGAGAAGGAGCTGGCGACGCCGTTCGCGCGCCTCGTGGTCGCCGAGGAGGAGGGGGTGCAGCGGCCGCGGATCGTGGGCTACACCTGCCGCTGGCGGGTGACCGACGAGGTCCACGTCCTCAACATCGCCGTGCACCCGGACCACCGCGGCCTCGGCCTCGGGCGCATGCTGCTCGAGGCCGTGCTGGCCGAGGGCCGCGCCGGCCGCGCGCGCGCCGTGTTCCTCGAGGTGCGGGCCGGCAACGTGGTCGCGCGGCGGCTCTACCGTCACCTGGGGTTCCACGAGGTGGGCCTGCGGCGTGGCTACTACGGCCCCGGGCAGGACGCGATCGTGATGGAATTGCGCCTGGACGGGCGGTGAGGGGGCGGCGCGCGGTCGATCTCGGCACCGCGGTCGGCGTCGTGCGCCTGCCGACGCCCGTCATCGCCGCCTCGGGCACGTTCGGCTACGGGACCGAGCTCGCCGGGCTCGTGGACCTGGGCGCGATCGGCGCGATCAGCGTCAAGGGGCTCTCGCTCGCGCCCTACGCGGGCAAGCCGCCGCCGCGGCTGGTCGAGACGGCGGCGGGGATGCTCAACGCGATCGGGCTGCAGAATATCGGGGTGGAGGCCTTCCTGCGCGAGCGGCTGCCGGTGCTCCGCGCCGCCGGCGCCCGGGTCATCGCGAACTTCTGGGGAGACACGCCCGAGGAGTTCGCCGCGTGCGCCGCGCGGCTCGACGGCGCGCCGGGGATCGTCGCCCTCGAGCTCAACGCCGCGAGCCCGAACCGCCCCGAGTGGGGGGGCATCCCGGCGACCGACCCGGCGGCGCTGGCGAGCATCGTGCGGGCGGTGCGCGCGCGCGTGCGGGCGCCGCTGTGGGTGAAGCTCTCGCCGAACGTCGGCGACATCGCGGCGGCCGGCCGCGCGGCCGAGGCGGAGGGGGCGGACGCGCTGTGCGCGATCAACACGTTGCGCGGCCTGGCGGTGGACCTGGCACGGGGCAGCCCCCGGCTGGCGAGCGGGGCCGGCGGGCTCTCGGGGCCCGCGATCAAGCCGGTCGCGCTGGCGATGGTGCACGCGCTCGTGCGTGCGGTGCGCGTGCCGGTCGTCGGCATCGGGGGCATCCGCAGCGGCGAGGACGCCCTCGAGTTCCTCGCCTGCGGGGCGCGCGCGGTGCAGGTGGGGACGGCGAGCTTCTACGACCCGCGGGCCCCCGTGCGCATCGCCCGCGAGATGGCGCGCTGGTGCCGGCGCCGCGGCATCGGCTCGGTCGCCGAGACGATCGGCATGCTCGGCGCGGGCTCCTGAGTGCTACTGGACCTCGATCTCGACGTAGTCCGAATCGCTGTCCCCGGTGGCGTCGGTCACTTCCAGGTCCGCGCGGTACTTGCCGGGCTTGTCGTAGGTGTGCTTGGGATTGGTCTCGTTCGAGTCCGGGGTGCCGTCGCCGAACTTCCACACGACCTTGAGCGGCGCCTTGCCGCCCTCGATGTCGGCCTTGAGCTGCACCGTGAGCGGCGCCTTGCCCTCGTCGTTGTCCACGTCCGCCCACGCGAGCAGCGGCGAGCCCTCGTCCTCCTCACTGCCCTGCTGCGTGGTGGTGCCGGTCGTGCCCGGCTGCGCCGGCGCAGGGGCCGTCGTCGTGGGGGTCTTCGGCGTCTCGCCCTGCCCGCCGCCTCCGCCTCCGCCGCAGCCGGGGAGCGCGAGCAAGAGGAGCGCGAGGATCGTGGCTGACGAGTCGAGTGCGCGAATCATGACCCCTCCGGGAGGCGATTTCGTCGGACGGGCGCGGATTTTCACAGAGGTCCTCCGGTCTGTCAATTCGCGCGCGCTCGGGCTGCTGCTGCCCCTGCTGCTCGCCGGCCTCGCGGCCCCGGCCGCGGCCCGGCGGCCGACGGTCGGCGAGCTGCGCGTGCTCGTGATCCTCGCGGGCTTCCCCGACCGCCCGCTCGCTCACCCGCCGGCGTACTTCGTGGGCGCGCCCGACGCGCGCGTCGATCGGCTGGTCGCCTACTACCGCGAAGTGTCGTCGGGACGCCTGACGCTGATCCCCCACCTCGGCAGCGTCGGGGTCACCCTTCCCGAGCCGCGCGCGCGCTACGTCCAGCGGCCGGCGCAGCTCGGGAGCGATGCGCTGCGCGCGTTCGCCGCCGCCGCGACCGGCGACGCGGACCGCCGCGCGCTCGCCGACAGCCAGGCGCTGATTGTGTTCTTCGCCGGCCCGGGACGGGAATCGCACACCGAGGGCGGCGATCCCACCGACCCGTGGTCCAACTACACGGGGCTGCTCCCGGGCGTGCCGGGATTCACCGACGGGTGCGTGATCGCCGAGGAGGAGGTGGCGCCGTTCAGCGACTTCGGCGTCCTCTGCCACGAGTTCGGGCACCTGCTCGGCCTCCCCGAGCTGTACGCCCCCGGGGGCCGCCCGCAGGAAGGCATCGGCGTGTGGGGGCTCATGGGGCAGGGCACGTGGGTGGGACGCGGGGACGAGCCGAGCGGGCTCGACGCTTGGTCCAAGCTCCAACTCGGCTGGGTCGACGTGGAGACGCTCACGCAGACCACGCCCGGCGTCGCGCTGCCCGCGGTGCTCGCGGTCCCGCGTGTCGTGCGCATCCCCGCCGCCCCAGGGCACCCCCAGGAGTACTACCTGCTCGAGAACCGCACGCGCACGGGCGTCGACGCGAAGCTGCCGGGCGAGGGGCTCCTCGTCTGGCACGTCGACGAGCGCATGGAGAGCATGCGCGGCGGGCAGACCGACGTGCACCACCAGCTCCTGCGCCTCGTCGAAGCCGACGGCCGCGACGACCTCGAGCGGGGGCACGCGGCCGGCGGGAACCGCGGGGATGCCACCGATCCATGGTGGGGACCGCCGGCCTGGCACCGGCGGATGGCCGGCGGCCTCGCGCTCGCCGGGGCGCTGCTCGTGGCCGCGGCGGTGCACCGGGTGCTGCGCGGCGGCGGGGCGGTGGTTGCCGCGGTGCGCCTCGCCGTGGCCGCCGCGGCGCTCGGCGCCGCGGGGTTGCTGTGGCGCGAGCCCGTCTGCGGCCCGGGCACGCCGGGCATGGCCCCCTACGGAGGCGGGCCCGTGCGGGTCGTGCTGCGCCGCTTCTCCCCGCCCGGGCCGGTCATGCACGTGGACGTTCTGGTGGCACCTGGAGCGTCCGGGGGTTAAGCTGGCCCGCGGGTGGCGAAGCTCATCATCCAGATCCCCTGCTTCAACGAGGAGGCGACGCTCGGGGAGACCATCGCCCAGCTCCCGCGCAGCGTCCCGGGGATCGACAGCGTCGAGATCCTGGTGATCGACGACGGCTCGTCCGACCGCACCGCCGAGGTCGCGCGCGCGGCGGGCGCCACCTGGCTGCTGCGCTTTCCCACGAACCTCGGCCTCGCCATGGCGTTCTCGGCGGGCCTCGACGCCGCGCTCAAGCTCGGCGCCGACGTGATCGTCAACACGGACGCCGACAACCAGTACCCGGGTGCGGACGTCCCGCGCCTGGTGGCGCCGATCCTCGCCGGTCAAGCCGACATGGTGATCGGGGACCGTGCCCCGTCGCAGCTGCCGCACTTCGGGCCGCTCAAGCGCCTGCTGCAGCGTGTCGGGAGCTGGGTGGTGCGCCAGCTCTCGAACACGAGCGTGCCCGACGCGGCCAGCGGCTTTCGGGCCTTCTCGCGGCGCGCGGCGCTGCGCTTGAACGTGCTCACGAAGTTCACCTACACGCACGAGACCATCATCCAGGCGGGCAAGAAGCACATCGCGATGGCCCACGTCGCGATCACGCCCAATCCGGAAACTCGTCCCTCGCGGCTGTTCAGCTCGATTCCGAGCTACCTCCGCCGCTCGGTGCCGGCGCTGTTCCGCATCTACGCGCTCTACGAGCCGTTCAAGGTGTTTTGGGGGCTCGGTGGCCTGGTGATCGCCGGCGGCGTCGCGCTCGGGCTGCGCTTCGTGGTCTTCTACGCCGCCGGGCACGGATCGGGGCACATCCAAAGCCTCATCCTCGCCGCCGTCCTGCTGATCGTCGGCTTCCAGACGGCGCTCTTCGGCATGCTCGCCGACCTGATCGGCGGCAACCGCTCGCTGCTCGAGGATACGCTCGGCCGCGTGCGCGAGCTCGAGCTCACCCTCGGTGAGGGGCCGGACGTCGTGCGCCTCTCGGGGGACGAGCCGCCGCGCCCGCTGCGCGCCCGGAGCCGGTGAAGCCCCCGATGACCGCGTGCCTCTTCGGCACGTACGACCGCGACCACAGCGCCAACCGGCTGCTGCGCCTCGCGCTGGCCGGCGCCGGCTTCGCGGTCCGCGAGCTGCACGAGCCGCTGGGAGGGGCCGCCCACCTGCGCTCGCGCTCGCTCGCGCGCCTCGTCGCACGCTGGGCCGGGGCCGCGCGGCGGCTCGCGCGCCGCTGGCGCGCGGTCGGCGGCTCGCCGCCGCTCGTCGTGGTCGGCTTCGGCGGCCAGCTCGACGTGCTGCTCGCCCGCGCCTTGTGCCGGCCGCGGGCCGGGCTCGTCTTCGCCCCCCTCGTCGGCCTCGTCGAGACGCTGGTCGACGACCGGGGCGTCTTTCGCCCGGGCGGCGCGTGGGCGCGGGCGCTCGGCGCGCTCGACCGCTGGACGCTCCGAGCCGCCGACTTGGTCCTCGCCGACACCGCGTCTCACGCGGCGTGCTTCGCCGAGCAGGGCGCGCCCGCCGAGCGGCTCGGCGTGTGGCACCTCGGCGCCGAGCCCGAGTTCCTGGTGCCGCAGGCGGCGGCGGCTCGTGGCCGGCGCGTCCTCTTCTACGGGACCTGCCTGCCGCTGCACGGCGTCGAGACGATCATCGCTGCGGCGGCCGAGCTCGGCTCCCGCGCGGAGGTCGTGCTGCTCGGCGACGGCCCGGAGCGCGTGCGGCTCGAGGCGCTGGCGCGCGAGCTGCGCGCCCCGGTGACATGGCGCGCCCCGGTGCCGCTGGCCGCGCTGCCGGCCGAGCTGGCGGCGGCCGCGGTGGCCCTCGGCGTTTTCGGCGGCGGCCGCAAGGCCGCGGTGGTGGTGCCGAACAAGGTCTACCAGGCCGCCGCCGCCGGGCGCCCGCTGGTGACCCGCGACGGGCCCGGGCTTCGGGAGGTGCTCGAGCCGGGCGTCCACTGTCTCGCCTGCCCGCCGGCCGACCCGGCCGCGCTCGCCGCGGCGATCGCGCGCCTCCTCGACGATCCGGCGCTCGCCGCGCGGCTCGGCCGGGCGGCGCGGGCCCGCGTCCTCGAGCGCTTCGCACCCGAGCGGCAGGCCGCGGCGCTGGCCGCGCTCCTGCGTGAGCGGCTCGGCCTCGTCGCCGCCGAGGAGGCGCCGCGGCGCGCGGCGGACGCATAGGCCGTGGCGACCGCCGCCGTCATCGTCACGTGGGAAGGAGGCGTCGCGACCGACCGCTGTGTTGCGTCGCTGTTGGCCCAGGACGTGCCGCCGGCAGAGATCGTGGTGGTCGACAACGCGTCCTCGGCGGCCGAGCGGGAGCGCCTGCGTGCGGTGCTCGGCGGCGAATCGCGCGTGCGGCTGCTCCTCCTCGACCGCAACCGCCAGTTCGCCGGCGGGCTCAACGCCGGCGCCGCGGCGGCGCTCGCAGCGGGCGCGGACCGCCTCCTCCTGCTGAACAACGACACGGTGCTCGCGCCCGACGCGCTGCGGCTCCTCGAGGCGGCGCTCGACGCCACCCCCGGGGCCGGCCTCGCCGGGCCGCGCGTCGTCGATCTCGGCAGCGGCGCGGTGCTCTCCGCGGGCGAGCGCCACTCGCTCGGGCTCCTCTGCGTGCCGCGGACGCTGCTGCGTTACCGCCGCCGTGCCGATCGTCCCTACCGCGTGCGCGGGATCATGGGCTGCGCGCTGCTGGTCACGCGCGCCTGCTTCGAGGCCGTCGGCGGCCTCGCCGAGGAGATCGAGGTCTACTACGAGGACGTGGACTTCTGCCTGGGGGCGGCGGCGCGCGGCTTCGCCGCGGTGGTCGAGCCGCGGGCGGTCGTCCGTCACGACGGCATGCGCGGCTTTGCCTCCGGTCTCACGCCGTGGGCGGCCTACTTGAAGGCGCGCAACCCGTGGCTGGTCGTGCGCCGCCGGGGCCGGGCGTGGACGTGGCTCGCGTTCGTGCCGGTCTACGGCGCGCTGCTGGCGACGAGCACGGCGCTGTGGCGGCTGCGCGGGCGGGCGGACGTAGCGCGCGCGCTCGTGCGGGGCGCGGCCGCCGGGCTGCGGGCGGCGGCGGGCGGGGCGCTCGTGCCTGCGGGCGCGCCGAGGAGCTGAGGTGCGCATCGGCATCGGCGCGCTCGTCGGCATCGTCGGCGGCCCGGCGACCTACGCGCGCGAGCTGGTGGCCGCGCTCGCCCGGCTCGGCGGCCACGAGTACGTGGTGTTCACCGACCGCCCGGAGGCGTTCGTCAACGTCGGCGTCGAGTGCGTGTTCGTGCCGCTGGCCGGCACGTACCGTCAGGCGTTCTGGGACCACGCGCGTCTTCCCCGGCTCGTGGCCGCGCGCGGGCTCGCGCTCTACCACGGCACCAAGGGCGTGCTGCCGTGGCGGCTGGCGGTCCCCGGCGTCGTCACGGTCCACGACCTCGCGGTCTATGCCTGCCCGGAGACGTTCGCCTGGCCACAGCGCTGGCACTTCCGGCTGTGCGTGCCGCCGAGCGTCGCGCGGGCCGCACGCGTGATCGTCGACTCGGAGCATGCGCGCGGCGACCTGATCGCCCGCCTGGGCACGCCTGCGGCCAAGGTGCGCACGGTGCCCCTCGGTGTGGCGGCGGCGCTGCACGTGCCCCCGGAGGAGGAGGCCGTGGCGGCGTTCTGCGCCACCCACGGTCTCGGCTCCCGGCTCGTGGCCTGCGTCGGCACGGTGCAGCCGCGCAAGCACGTCGAGCGCGTGGTGGAGGCCTTCGGGCGCGCGGGCGGCGCCGCGCGCGGCTGGCAGCTCGCCGTCGCCGGCCGGCTCCGTCCCGGCTACGCGCCGCCGTGGCTGCGCGCGCTGCCGCCGGGGGTGCGCTGGCTCGGGCCCCTCGACGAGGCGGCACTCCGCGCGCTCTACGCCGCCGCCGAGGTGGCGGTGAGCGCATCGGAGTACGAGGGCTTCGGGCTCACCGTGTGCGAGGCGATGGCGGCGGGCTGCGCGGTGGTGGCGGTGGCGAGCAGCTCGATCCCGGAGGTCGTGGGCGACGCCGGCGTGCTCGTGCCGCGCTCGGAAGCGGACCTTCTCGCTGCGGCCCTGGACCGGCTCCTCGCCGACGCCGGGGCGCGGGCGGCCCTCGCCGCGCGCGCCCGCGCGCGCGCGGCGGCGTTCACCTGGGAGGAAACCGCGCGGCGCACGCGTGCGGTCTACGAGGAGGCGCTCGGCTGATGCCGCGGGTGGTCGCGGTGGTCGTCCACTGGCGGGATCCCGACGCTACGATGGCCTGCGTCGCGAGCCTGAGCGGCGAGGACGTCGGCGTGGTCGTGGTGGAGAACGGCCTGGATGCGCCGGTGGGCGACCGGCTCGCCCGCGGGGCGCCGCACGCCGTGTGCGTCCGCAGCCCCGAGAACCGCGGCTACGCGGGCGGTGCCAACCTCGGGATCGCGGCCGCCCGCGCTCGGGGCGCCGAGGTCGTGCTGCTGCTCAACGACGACGTGCGCGTGCAGCCGGGGGCCACGGCGGCGGCGCTGCGCGTGCTCGACGCGGACGCCCGCGTCGCGGCGGTCGGTGCGAAGGTGGTCACGCGGGAGGACCCGGGCCGACTCTGGCTCGCCTGGGGTGAGGTCACGTGGCGGCAGAGCCTGGTGAGGCTGATCGGGGCGGGAGAGCCCGACGGCCCGCGCTTCGCGCGCGAGCGCGACGTGACCTGGATCGCCGGCTGCGCGATGTGGCTGCGCGCGGCGGCGCTCGAGGCGCTCGGTGGGCTCGACGAGGCGTTCTTCGCCTACCACGAGGAGGTCGAGTGGTGTGTGCGCGCGCGTGCGGCCGGCTGGCGCGTCGTCTACTGCCCGGCCGCGGTCGTGAGCCACACGGGCCGCGGCGGCGGCGCGCCGGCGTCGGTTCGCATCCGCAAGTACTTCGCCGCGCGCAACAGCGTGCTCTTCGCGCGCCGCCACGGCAGCGCGGGGCAGCGGCTGAAGCTCGCCGCGTTCCTTGCCGCGAGCCTGCCCCTCGAGCTGCTCTGGCACCTCCCCCGCGGCGACGCCGAAAAGGTCCTGCTCAAGATCGAAGGCGTCCGCGACGGGCTCTTGCGGCGCCCGCCGCCGCTGCAGGCGCTCGGCCTGCGCTGATTTGCGCGGCAGCGCCGGAGCGGAACGCTTGCGCACCGTCAACGCAGGCCGAGGGAGTCGACCGGCACGTCCCGGCCGAGGAGCCCGTCGCGGTAGCCGCGCAGCAGCAGGCGGACGACGCCGCCCTGGCCGCCGGAGCGCTCGCGCAGCGCGGCGAGCGGCAGGCTCGCTCCGATGGTCACGGCGAGGCGCAGCCAGTCGCGTGCGCGCGCGTGCTTGCGGGCGAAGAGGACCGTGTTGCGGGCGGAGAGGTAGCGCGCGGGGTTGGCCCGGCCGCGACCCGCGAGGCTCCCTTCGCCGCGGTGGAGCACACGGGCGGTTGGCGCGAAGAGTATGCGGAATCCTCGCGCGCGGGCGCGGACGCACCAGTCGACGTCTTCGTGGTAGGCGAAGAACGCCTCGTCGAAGAGCCCGACGGCGTCGAGGGCGGGCCGCGTGAGCAGCATGGCACAGCCAGGGATGGCCTCGACGGTACGCACCGCCGCGAACGCAGGGCCGTCCGCCGCGCCCCGGCCGACCTGCGCCACGAGCGCGGCGCGCCACGTGACCCGCTCCCATGCCGCCCAGAGCACCCCGGGGGCGTCGGCGCAGAGCACCTTGGCGCCGACGGCGGCGACGTCGGGAGCGGAGCGCGCGACGCGCACCAGCTCGGCGAGGCAGTCGGGCGCCGCGGTGGCGTCGTTGTTGAGCAGCAGCACGAACGTGGCGCCGGCGGCGAGCGCACGGCGCAGGCCCTCGTTGGCGCCGCCGGCAAAGCCGCGGTTCTCGGGCAACGGCACCAGCACCACGTCCGGCGCCGCCGCGGCGACGGCCCGGGCGTCGAGGGCGCGCGTCCCGTTGTCGATCACGAGCAACGGGCGCGGCCGCAGCGTCGAGACGGCGAGGCTCCGCAGGCACGCAAGCGTGTCGGCGACGGCGCCCCAGTGGACGACCACGACCGCGGCCTCGGCGGTCGCCGGGCCGTCCGCGCGCGTCGGCTCAGGCGTAGCGGAAGTGCTGCGCGCGCGGGTCGGCGGTCCACTGCGCGAGCGTGGGCGCCTGGCGATCTTTCTCCGAGACGATCGGCGGGAGATCCGGCCAGGCGATGCCGAGCGCGGGGTCGTTCCAGAGGATGCCCCCCTCGCGGCCGGGGCCGTGCTCGGCGGTGCACTCGTAGAGCACGATCGAGCCCTCCTCGAGCGCGAAGGTGCCGTGGGCGAAGCCGGGCGGCACCCAGATCACGCGATGATTGCGGCCGGTGAGCTCGACCGCGACGTGGGCGCCGTGCGTGGGCGAGCCGACGCGCACGTCGACGACGACGTCGAGGATCGCGCCGTGAATGCAGCGCACGAGCTTCCCCATGGGCGGATCCCACTGGAAGTGCAGCCCGCGCACGACCCCACGCCGCGACCAGGTCTGGATCGCCTGCTTGAACGTCGACGGGATCCCTTGGGCGGCAAGATCCTGCTGCACCCACGACTGGAGGAGGAAGCCGCGCTCGTCAGCGAAGTGCTTGGCCGTGAAGACCTGAACGGGGGGCAGGCGGCTCGGATCGAGCAACATTGCAACCTCCGGGCGCCGGAGAGTATATACCGCCGGCTGGGCAGTCAATCGAAACGCCCAGGCAGATGCGCACGCGGAGTCCGCGGCGCGTCGCGGGAGGTGAGAGTCGCTCATGATTCTGGTGACCGGCGGCGCCGGCTACATCGGCTGCATCGCGGTGCGGCAGCTCCTCGACAAGGGCGAGGCGGTCCGCGTGTTCGACAAGCTCTACTTCGGCGAGGACGGGCTCGCCGAGGTGCGCGACAAGATCGACCTCGTGCAGGGCGACATCCGCACGTTCGATGCGGCGGTCCTCGACGGCTGCGACGCCGTGATTCACCTCGCCGGGCTCTCCAACGATCCGACGGCCGAGTTCAACCCGAAGGCGAACGAGGAGATGAACACGCTCGGCACCGAGGTGGTCGCCGACGCGTGCAAGCGGCGTGGCGTGAAGCGCTTCATCTTCGCGTCGACCTGCTCGATCTACGATCTCGGCTTCTACGCGGCGGACTTCCTCCGCGACGAGGACTCGGAGGTGAGCCCGCGCGCCGCCTACGCGGTCTCGAACTACAACGCCGAGCGCATCCTGCTGCGGCTCGCCGACGACCGCTTCTGCCCGGTGCTGCTGCGCCAAGGGACGGTCTACGGCTGGAGCCCGCGCATGCGGTACGATCTGGTCGTCAACACCTTCGTGCGCGACGCGCTCGCCAAGGGGGGGCTCACGGTGCACGCCGGCGGCGAGATGTGGCGGCCGCTGGTCGACGTGAGCGACCTGAGCCGCGTGTACGTCGCCTGCGTGGAGGCGCCGGAGGAAAAGATCCACGGGCGCATCTTCAACGTGGTCGGCAAGAACTACCGCATTCTCGAGCTGGCACACTGGGTGCGGGAGGCCTTCAAGCCGATCAAGCGGGTGGAGATCGAGGTCGACTACTCGAACTACAAGACCCGCTCGTACCGCGTGAGCGGTCAGCGGATCGAGTCGGAGCTCGGCGTGAAGGCGATGGTGCCGGTGAAGGAGTCCGTGGAGCACATGCTCCGCATGATGGGGCAGCACGACCAGACCGACTTCTACAACCCCCGCTACTACAACATCGAGTGGATGACCTTGCTCGCCGAGATGGAGCAGACGCTCAAGCGTATCGGGGGCGTGTTTTGACCCGCGTCGCGATCGTCGGCAGCACCGGGCAGCTCGGCAGCGACCTCGTCGAGACCTTCGCCGACGAGGACGTACACGGGCTCGCGCACGAGGACCTCGAGATCGGCGATCCCGATGCGGTGCGCACCGTGCTCGGCCGGCTGCGGCCGGCGGTGGTGGTGAACACGGCGGCCTTCCACAACGTCCCGCGGTGCGAGACCATGGAGCGCGAGGCGTATCTCCTCAACGCCATCGCGCCGCGCTGGCTCGCCCGCGCGTGCGAGGATCTGGGCGCGCGGCTCGTGCACGTGAGCACCGACTACGTGTTCGACGGCGCGAAGCAGGCGCCCTACGTCGAGGCCGACCGGCCGAATCCGCTCAACGTCTACGCGCAGTCGAAGCTCGCCGGGGAGTACGCCGTGCTGAGCGCCGGCGACCGCCATCAGGTGGTCCGCTCGTCGGGCCTCTACGGGCTCCGCCCGTGCCGGGCGAAGGGCGGCAACTTCATCGATACGATGTTCAAGGCGGCGCGCGAGCGGCCCGAGGTCCGTGTCGTGGACGACGAGGTGCTCACGCCCACGTACACCGGCGACCTGGCCCGCCAGATCCGCACGCTCGCGCTCGAGGGGCCGCCGGGTCTCTACCACGCCACCAACCATGGGCAGTGTTCGTGGTACGAGTTCGCGCGGGCGATCTTCGAGCTGGGGGGGCTCACCACGCCGCTCGTGCCGACGACGGTGAAGGAATTCGCCGCGCCGGTGCGCCGGCCGTTCTACTCGGTGCTCGACAACGCCGCGCTGCGGGCCGCCGGCCTCGACCGGATGCGACCCTGGCGCGAGGCGCTGGCGGACTACATGCGGCGGCGCTTGGGGGCGGCGGCTGCCTGACTGATCATCCCGAGAGCCGCAGGGCCATCAGGTACCATGCGAATTTCACGAATTCGCGTACGTGACGCATCTTCGACCGACCGGTGGTCCGGGGCTGGTAGCGCACGGGGACCTCGGCGATGCGGACGCCGGCCTGGGCAAGGCGGGCCGAGAGTTCGAGCACGAACTCGAAGCCGTCGTAGCGGAGCCGGGCCAGCGGCACGGCGGACCGCTCGAAAGCACGCACGCCCGTGTACAAATCGGTCAAGTGCTGCCGGAACAGCGCGTTGAAGAGCCGGGTCACCGCGGCGTTGCCGAACCTGCGCACGACGCCCAGATGCGCCCCTGCCCCGCCGCCGAGGAAGCGCGACCCGTGGACGGCGGGCGCCGTGACGAGCGCGGCGACCATGGCCGGCAGGTCCTCCGGCTGGTACTCTAGATCGGCGTCGATGACGATGACGTACCGGCGGCTCGCCGCGCGCATCCCGTCGCGGATCGACCGCCCGTAGCCGAGGTTCTGCTCGTGGCGGATGACCACCACATCGGCAAATCGACGGAGCCGCTCGAGCGTCCCGTCGGTCGACGCGTTGTCCACGAAAATCAGGCGAGCCTCGGGGCAGGCGGCGCGAAGTCGACTGAGCAGCGCCTCGACCGTCCCGGCCTCGTTGCATATCGGAATGACGATGTCCGTCGCGTCGAACACGGGCGCCCCTCTAGCACGACGGCAGCGGGCCGGTCATGTCATCGGACACGCTGATCGGCCTCATCCCGGCCGCCGGTCGCGGCGTGCGAGCCTATCCGTACACCGCCACGGTTCCCAAGGCGATGCTGGAGGTCGACGGCGTCCCCCTCATCCGCCGCAACGTCGAGCTGCTGCGCGACGAGCTCGACATCCGAGACATCTGCGTGGTCGTCGGCTACCGCGGCGAGGTGATCCGCGACTACCTCGGCACCGGCGGTGCGCTCGGGGTGCGCCTCTTCTACGTTACCAACCCACGGGTCGAGCTGAACCTGCCGTACTCGATGCTGCTCGGTGGGCAGGAGATCGCCCGACGAGGACTCGAGGGATACTGCTGCACGGTGCTCTCGGACGAGTGCTACGTGGGCTCGAATCATCGGTCGCTTCTGGCGTCGGGCTATCGCAACGCGCTCGCGACCTGTGGCCTCGTTCACAGCGACTTCCCGAAGCAGATTCGCAACAACTACGTGGTTACGATCGAGGATGGGCGGATCGTGGCCATGCAGGAGAAGCCCCAGACGGTGAGCGGTACACTGATGGGCACCGGCACCTACCTGCTCGCCCCGGAGGTGTTCACGCGGCTGGCGGCCTCGTTCGCGGACGGCCCCGACCATGGTCCGCGCGACTGGACGACGTGGCTCGGCGGACTCTGCGCCGCGGGTGCAAGGGTCGTGCCGTTTCCGCTCACCGGCCGCTACGTCAACGTCAACTCGCGCGACGACCTCAACTGGGCGAACTACCTCGTGCGCGACGCCACGTTCGCGAGCCGCACGGCGAGCCTCGTCTACGTCATCGAAGACGAGGGCGAGACGAAGCTCCGCGCGCTCGGGGTGTTCGCGGCCGCTCCCGAGCTCGCGGAGGTGGTGGCCGTCGCCCCACGATCGAGCCCGGCGCTCGAGCGCGCGGCCGGCGGAGGGAAGATCCGTTTGGTGGTTGCGTCGCATCCGGGGGCGGCTACCGGGGACCTCGTGCGGCTCGGTATCGCGGCAGCGCGTGGAGACATCGTGATTCTCTGCTACAGCGACGATACCTTCGTGCCCACGGACGTCGCGAAGTTCCTGGTGTACCTGCGCGACGCCGACATGGTAGTGGGTACGCGCACGACCCGGCAGATGATCGAGCAGGGCACGAACATGCGCGGGATCGTGCGCGCGGCCCACGTTACGCTCGCGAAGCTCTGCGAGCTGTTGTGGTGGCGGTTCGACTCGCGCTTCACCGACATTTGCTGTGTCTATCGTGGCTTCTGGCGCTCGACGTATGAGAGTATCTCCGATCGGCTTACGAGCCATGGCCCGGAGATATTTCCGGAGATGGTCATCGAGGTACTGCGCGCACGTAAGCGGATCATCGAGATCCCCGTGAACTACTGCAATCGCGACCTCGAGCACAGCCGCGTCTATTCGCGCTATCAGAGCGTGGGTCTGTTTCTCCGGGTGGTCGGCGTGCTCGTCCGCAAGCGCCTCGACGGGCTGTGGAGCGGGCGCCGGTGGCACCGCCGGGCGGCGCCGCGCGCAGTGACGGCGCGGTGACCTGTTCGGGCGCCGAAGCGGCCCGCTATCGCCGGCTCGAACGGGAGTGGCAGGACGGTGTCGGTCATCAGCTCCTCGACGAGCCGCTCGCCAGGCCGGGATCGGCGGCCGTCGTCGTGCATCAGCGCGCACGGCTCGTGGCCGCGCTGCGGACGGCGCCGGAAGGACCGATCGTCGAGGTGGGCTGCGGAAAGGGGCACTTCCTCGATCAACTGGCGCGGGCTCGGGGGGGGGCAGGCGGCCTGCTCGTCGGTGTCGATGTCTCCCGGGCGGTCGAGCGGCTGCCTGCGCAGGGGTTCGCGGGAATCAAGGCCGATGGCGAAGCGCTCCCGTTGCGCGACGCGAGCGTCGGAGCGGTCGTGTACGACGGTGCGTTGCACCACGTCATCGACTATCCGACCGCGGTGCGCGAGGCCGTCCGCGTTCTCGTGCGGGGCGGCCTTCTCCTGATTCACGAGCCGGTGACGTCGTGGTTCAGCCGCCTCGCGCACCGGCTCCTCGATCCGATCGTCTTTCGCAAGTGCGTGTACGAGTCGCCCATCGATATTCACTTCAAGCACGCGTTTCGCGAGAAGGTGATTTTGCGCGTTCTCCGCGAGGAAGGTCTGGCCGTCGAGCGCGTGCGCACTGACTTTCTCGCCTACCCGTTGACCGGCTGCTATGCGAGCTCGCCGTTCGCCCGCAACGAAAAGCTCATGCGCCGACTGCTGGCGCTCGAGGAGCGCCTCGCGGCGCTTCCCGTAGCCGGCGCGGTGCTGCGCCAGTTCGCCTGGCGGTTCACGGTCGCGGCACGGAAACCGCGACTGGGTGGATGACCCGCGGCTGGTCGCGGGCGACCGCGCTCGCCGTCTTCGCGGCCGCGGTGCTCTACTTCGCGGCGGTGGCCCCGATCACGCTCGAGTGGGCGGATGAGGGCCAGGTGGTCTACCCGAGCTGGCGCGTGAGCGAAGGTGCTGTTCCCTATCGGGACTTCGTGCACATCTACGGGCCGTCCCTGTTCCTGGTAAACGGCGGTTTGTTGCGTGTGTTCGGGCCCGACCTGCGGGTGATCCGGGCGGCCCTGGTGCTCCTGAAGGCCGCCAGCGTGCTGCTCGTCTACCTCCTTGCCCGCCGCGTCGGAGACGGTGGCGTCCCGCTCGGCACCGCATTCTGGATCATGGCGCTGTGGGGCAGTGGGCTTTGGCTCGCGAACGCGCCCTACGCTACGTACTACGTGACGCCGCTCGTGCTCGGTGCGCTGCTCGCACTCCTGGGCGGCCCGGGCCGCAAGTTGGGCCGGTCCCTCGGTGCCGGAGTGCTGGTGGGCCTCGCGGCGACCTTCAAGCAGACGGCTGGGGTCTTCAGCTTCCTCGGCCTGACGATGTTCCTGATCCACGACACGGCCGAGCCTGCGGATGGGCAACCTGCGCCGGCCGCCCGCGTCGTGCGCGCCCTGCGTCTGGCGACGCTGGGCGCGGCGCTCGCGGTCCCGACCGTCTACGTGGCGCCACTCGCGACGGCGTGGAGCGCCGCCGTGCTGCTGGCGCCGCTGGGAGCCATCGGGCTGGTGCTCGCGGGACGCGAGCTACGGACGCCCGTGGGCCGCTCGCGCATGGAGGGGCTCCGCGCGGTCGGCTGGATGGCCGCGGGCCTGGCTCTCCCGCTGCTCGGATACGCCGCGTACTTCGGGAGCGTCGGGGCGCTGCCGGCTGCGGGGTTCGACACGATCCTCGGCCTCCCACAGCAGGTGCGATGGTACGTTCCCTTCCCGCGTCCGGACGCACGCGCGCTCGTTCTCGTGGTCGCGCTCGGCGGAGGCCTGTGGGCGGCCCTGCGCGGGACGGGCGTGACCGCAGCTGCGGCGTTCGCAGTTGCCGCGGCGCTCTGCGGTGTCGCCGTCGCTTCCGGCGGCGGTCCAGGGGTTTATTTCCACGGTGCGGGGTGGCGCGGCGACGCCGTGCGAATTCTGATGTGGCTGCCGATCATCGCGCTGTGGGCGCCGGCTCGGCAGGCGCTGCAGCCCAGATCGGGGGAATCCCCGCGGGCCCGTGCGCTGGCGGCTTGCCATGCGCACGCGGCAGCCGGTCTGGTCCAGCTCCATCCCTGTGCCGACGTCTTTCACGTCCTTTTGGCGCTGCCGCTGTTCGCGCCGCTGGTCGCCGCCTCGACGAGGCGCGCGCAGTCGGTGGCGACCGGTGGGCGGCGGGTCGCGGCGGCTTTGTTGCTCTTCCTGCTCGCCGTGGCGACGTCGGCGCCGTTCGTGACGAGCCTCGTCGTTGCCTGGCGGGCGCGGCCGGCGCGCGTCGAGGGATTCGACCGGGCTCCGGGGATCTGGGACTCCCATCCGCAGTTCGACGAGGCCGCGGCGCTGGTGCGCTGGCTCGACGCGCCGGCGCTGCGTGGCCGCTCGATTCTCGTCCTCTCCAACGCCCAGATGCTCTACTTTCTCGCGGGGCGGCGATCGCCGCTCGATCACGACGAGTTCGTGCTCTACCTGATCGAGGCCGGCCTGCTGCCCGATGACCAGGCCCGGGCTCTGGTGCCCGAGGCCGGAGTGCTCCGGAGGCTCGAGGCCGCGCGGCCGCTGCTGCTCGAGGAGGTCGGCTCGCCCGCGGGCGCTCGCTTGCGGCGGGTCTTTCCCGAGGTCGACCGTTGGATCGCCGGACACTACCGGCCGCTGCGGGCGATCGGTCGCTGGCGCGTGCTCGATCGAGCGGACGGCGCCGCGACTGCTTCAGACGCCGAGCCAGCGCCGGATCTTCGCGCGACGATCCTGGCGGAAGGCGCGGGGCTCGGGCGAGAACTGCACCAGGATGTGATCCTCGCTCAGCCGCCCGCGCATGCCGTCGAGGACGCCGCGCACGAAGTGACGCTGCCCGAGGACGGCGTTCTTGGTGTTGTCGATGGCGAAGAAGGCGATGCGCCCGAGCACCCCGATCCACACCATGAGGAAGAGCTTGGCCTTCTGCAGCGGGTTGGCGTACTTCCGCGCGAAGGTAAAGGCGTTGCGCCCGATGAAGTAGCCGTAGGAGAAGACCTTCTTGTGCCCCAGCTGGCCGCTCGAGCCGCCCTTGTGGAGGATGGCCGCCCGGTCCACGTACACGACCCGAAAGCCCGCACGGCGAGCACGGTAGGACCAGTCCACGTCCTCGTTGCACTGCCAGAATTCCTCGTCGAACCCTCCGACCTTCGCGAGCGCCGCGCGACTCACCATGCAGCCGTTGCAGATCACCCAATCGACGTCCTTCGGCGGCTCGCGCAGATTCCGATCGGGCGTGAAGCGCCCGATCGTGCGCACCAGCAAGGGACCCCACGTGACCTCCCCGTACTGCCCCCACATGTAGGCGGGGTTTTCCAACAGCAGGTTCTTCGCGCCGGCGATACCGATGCGTGGGTCGGCCTGCATGACCTCCACCAGCTCGCCGATCAAGTCGGGCAGAACCTCCGTGTCGCTGTTGAGCAGCAGCACATAGTCGAACCCGCGCTCGAGGCAGTAGCGCAGCCCGACGTTGTTGCCGCGGCAGAACCCGAGGTTCTTGCCGTTCTCGATCAGCGTCACCCACGGAAAGTCCCGCTTGACGGTCGGGACCGTCTCGTCCTCCGAGCCGTTGTCGAGGACGATTACCTCGTAGTTCGGGTAGTCGACGCGGGCGAAGCTCTCGAGGCAAGGAACCAGCTCGTCGACGCGGTTCCAGGTGAGTATCTGCACCGCGACGCGCGGCGCGTTCGACGGGTTCACGGTTTGGTGCCTCCCGGAGGGGACTCGGTCCCGGTCAGTGCCAGGCGGTCGCGACGAACGACCTCGCAGTGGAACTCCGCACGCAGGTCGAGGATACCCTCGTGGCAGCTGCTTTCCTCGACGCTGAAGGTCACGTAGTCGTTGATCCAGTCGTGGACCACCCCCGCGTGGCCGTCGGCGGCGGCCACGTGGACCGTGTAGTGCCCGTCCACGAGCGACGCGGTGAAGGGAATGCGGACCTCGACCTCGTCCCCGGGGGCGAACGGCCCGAGCTCGAGATCGAGGAACTTGGTGTTGGTGGAGTAGACGGGATGTCCGCCGAGCGCACCGAGTTGCTTCACGATCATGCCGAAGGTGGGTTGCGCCGAGACGGCGTTCACGACCGCCCGCAGGCGCAGCACGACGCGCTCGCCGGCGCGAACCCGGGCGAGCGTGGTTCCATCGGTGCGCTCGAGGGTGCCCTCGACGAAGCGGATGTCACCGTCGCCGAAGCGATGGACGGGCTCGAGGCCGGCGATGTCCTCCTTCGACAGCGGCTCCTTTTCCGCGGCCCGACGCAGCATGTCGGCACGGCTGATCGCCAGGTAGGTCTTGACCACTTCGTCGGCGGCACCGGCCATCGCGAGTCGCCCGGCGTCGATCCAGAAGACCCGATCGCAGAAGCGCTGTACCGAGGCGACGTCGTGGCTCACTAGGACGATGGTGCGGCGGCGCTTCTTCAGGTCCGCGAACACGTCGAAGCACTTCTGCTGGAAGCGGGCGTCACCGACCGCGAGGACCTCGTCGAGGAGCAGGATGTCGGCATCGGCCCGCAACGCGGTCGCGAAGGCGAGGCGCATGAGCATCCCGGAGGAGAGGCTCTTCAGCTTCGCGTCGCGGAAGCGCTCGAGCTCGGCGAACGCGACGACCTCGTCGACGCGCTCGGCCATGCGTCCAGGCGGGTAGCCGAGGACCGCGCCGTAGAGGGAGATGTTCTCGGCGACCGTCAGCTCGTTGTGGAAGCCGAGGCCCAGCTCGAGCAGCGGCGCGACGGTGCCGCTCACGAGCACGGCGCCGGCATCCGGGACGAGGAGACCGGCCATCAGCTTGAGCAGCGTCGATTTCCCCGAGCCGTTGGCGCCGATCACGCCGACGAAGGTGCCCTCGGGCACGTCGAGCGAGACGTCGTTCAGCGCGGGGAACAGCTCGAAGCCGGATGGCCGGAACCACGACAAAACACGCTCGGCGAGCGTCGTATGGCGCTCGTGCGGGATGCGGTACGTCTTGGAGACACCGCGGACCTCGATGGCGTTCATCCGCGCGGCGCTCCGACTAGAAGTACTCCACGAGGCGCTCCTGCATCCGGCGGAAGACGAGGGTGCCGAGCAGCGCCAGGGCCAGCGCGATGGCGGAGGTGCGGGCGAGCACCACCCAGTCGGGCCACGTGCCGTAGACCAGGGCGTCACGGCTGTGTCCGACGATGCGAGCGATCGGATTGAAGCGCAGAAGCCAGTGCCAGCGGGGAGGGATCATGAGGTCGTGGTAGACGATCGGCGTGAGCCAGAAGCCGATCTGCAGCGCCACGCCCCAGAGGTAGCCGATGTCGTGGTAGCGGACGTGCAAGGGGGCCAGAAGGAGCGAGATCCCGACCGTGATCAGCACGAGGTCGAGGAGCACGAGGGGGAAGACGAGCACGGCCGAGGTGAGGTGCGTGCCCGTGAGGCGGAGCACGACCAGCAGGACCACCATCGTGATCGCGAACGTGAGCAGCGCGTTGAGTACCGCCGCGTAGACGATGACCTGGCGGGGAAGGGCGGCCTTGGTCACGATCCCCGCCTGGTTGAGCAGCGAGCTGACGCCGTTGGAGGTGCCCTCGGCGAAGAAGTTCCACATCACGATGCCGAGGATGAGGTAGCCCGGATAGTTGGGGACGTTGAAGCGAATGAATACCGAGAAGACGAGGTAGTAGAGCACCGCGAAGATGAGCGGATTGAGCACGGACCAGGCGTAGCCGAGCACCGAGTGGGTGTACCGGATCTTGAAATCTTTGAGAGCGAACTGGACGATGAGGTTCCAGTAGCGCCGGTCCAGCCGGGCGTCGTGGAGGGTGTGGCTCGCTGGGCGCGCGTTGGCGATGGTGGACACGAGGCGGGCCGCCCTTATAACAAAGCCGGCCGCGCAGCGGCAACCGCCCGGACACCGCGGCGATCGGCACGGCGCATGCGTGCGCGTTGACCCCGAGCGCGCGCACTGACTATCATGCGCCGCGCTGAGGTTCTCTCTCGCGTACAGGGTCCGCAGGGCGCTTCGGCCGCGGCCCGGCCCGCCCACCGATCCGCCGCGTATCCGCCGCGCCGACGTCGTGATCGTGGTGCTCAACTGGAACCGGCGCGAGGACACGCTCGCGTGCCTCGAGAGCCTGCACGCGGCGGCGTTGGACGGGGCCTCGATCCTGGTGGTCGACAACGGCTCGCGCGACGGCTCCGTCGCGGCGGTGCAGGCGCGGTTCCCGGACGTGCGGGTGCTCGCGCTGCCGCGCAACGAAGGGTACGCGGGGGGCAACAACGCGGGGATCCGCGCGGCGCTCGAGGGTGGTGCCGAGGCCGTGCTGCTGCTCAACAACGACACGCAGGTGGCCCCCGACTTCCTCGGCTGGCTCGTGGAGATCCTGAACGTCGCGCCGAAGGCGGCGGCGGCGTCGAGCGCGTTGTTCCGGATGGACTCGCCGGAGGTGCTGTACGAGGCGTACCTCGAGATCTACTTCGGCCACGGACTCGTGCGCCGCCGCGGCATGAATGCGCTACCTGGGGAAGGCTACGACGAGGTGCGGCCGATCGACGCCGGCGCGGGCTGCAGCCTCCTGCTGCGGGCGGACGCGCTGCGGCGGGTGGGGCTCCTCGACGAGCGGTATTTCGCCTATCATGAGGAAATCGACTGGTCCTTCCGGGCGCGCGAGCTGGGCTACATGATCCTCTACGAGCCGAGGTCGCGCGTCTACCACCACGGCTCGCGCAGCACCGGCCAGGTCGTCAAGCGCAGCCGGGTTCCCGCCGGGGCGCTCGGGGCGCAGCTCGCGAATCCGCTCCCGGTGGCCTGGAATCCCGTGCGCACCTACCTCGGGGCGCGTAACGCGGTGCGCTTCGTGCGGGCGCACGCAGGCATCGAGCAGAAGCTCTACTACTGGCTGTCGACGCTGTACGCGATCCCCCTCGAGCTTCTCGCGGTCGTGATGGACCGCGAGGACGACCTCGCGATCGGCGCGTGGAGCTACCGGCGCGCGCTCGCCCTCTACTGCCTCCACGCCGGCGGCGATCCCGCGCTGGCGGGCCGGGTCGCCGAGGACCGCCGGAGCCGGCTGCGCCGGTGGTTGGCGGTCCCGCGGCGGCTGCTCTGGTCGCTGCCGCGGGACGTGGCGCGGCTGCGGCGCGAGGGACACACCGCGCAGCTCGAGGAGCACCTGCGCGGCTTGTGGGACGGCCTGCGTGGTGCACCCCTGCCGCTCGAGCGGCTCGGGCTGCGGTGAGCCGACGTCAGGGCGCCCGGTTCCCGTCGCGGGCGCGGAGCCGCTCGACCTGCTCGGGGGAAAGGGAAGCCTTGCCCGCGTTCGCACGTCCCGCCGCCGCCGCGACCACCCGTTCCAGGCTCCGCACGCCGGGAGGAGGAGGACGGCGAGGCCGAGGGGGCGACGCGCGAAAGGAGGACTTGCGGCCGTCACCGGGGGCGAGCCACGTAGGTTGCCTCGCCGCAGACGAGCCAGGGGACCCAGCGTAACGCCGCGGCGGCGAGCTGGCCACGCAGCCCCGGTAGGACGAAGGGCTCGGTCGGCTGCCCAGCCAAAGGATCGAAGACCAAGTTGCTGCGGTCCACCCACAGGCCCATCACCTTGGGCGGGCGCAGGTCGTTCGGATGCGCGGCGATCGGCTCGAAGCCGGTCTCCCGCAGGAACCTTTCGATCTCATGGCGGCTGAAGCGGTACTCGGCGAAGCCGAGCGCGACGTTGGCCTGTCGCCGCCGCCGCGTGACGCGATCGTGGAGGCGGTTGATGAGGAGCCGGCGGAAGAGGTTGTTGAACGGCACCGCGAGGATGAGGACCCCGTCGGGGCGGAGCACGCGGCGGATCTCCCGCAACTGCTCGTGCGGCCCGGCCTCGTCGTGCTCCACGACGCCGAGGGACAGCACGGCGTCGACGGACGCGTCGCGGAAGGGGATGTGGCGCGTGTCCGACCGTAGGAGGGGCAGGCCGGGGTCGAGCTCGCGGGCCATGCGGCAGGCGTCGGCGCTGATCTCGAGCCCGACGCACCGGTAGCCGGCGCGCCGGAGATAGATCGGCCACTTGGCCGTGCCGCAGCCGGCGTCGACGACGAGGCCGTGGCGCGGGAGATGTTCGAGAATCACGTCGCGGATGAACTCGCCCTCGCACGCCTCGGCGGAGACCGTCGTCCCCTCGACCCGCCAGGCGGCCTGGCTCCATTCGAGCGGGCTGAGCGAGGCCCAGAGGTAGACCTTGTAGCTCACGAGGGGCTTGTAGCGGCAGCGCCGCGAAGGGGTCAATGCGAACCGAATGTCGATCGCCGGCGCATTGCGCTAGAAGGGCGCGCGTGACGCAACCCTTCGATGTGCCCTCCGCCGCGCCGGACCTGTTGCACGGTGCGCTGCTGCCGTTCCACGAGCGTTTGCAGGCTGGGATCGTGGCGCTCGGCATGCCGGCCGCGGGGGCGAGCGCAGCGGTCGACCTCCTCGGGGTGGTCGAGCTGGCGCTGCTCGCGATCGTCTTGGCGCAGCTTGCTCCGGCGCTCCGAAACGCTCAGACCTCCGCGCCGGGGCGGGCGGGCGCTGCGGGGGGAAGCGCGCTCGTCGCCACGGCGTTGTTCCTATGGATCCTGCGCCATCCCAGCCGAGAGATTCATGAGCTCTTCCTGCGGTGGGACCACCTCGCGTTCGCGGTTGCGGCGGGAACCGCCGTGGCTGCGCTCCCGTCACGGGGCCGCAAGTGGGTGCTGAGCACGGTGAGTGCGGTGCTCCTCGTGCAGTACAGCGGGCCGGTCGCGGTCGCCGTGATCGGCGGGGCCGGGCTCATCGGCTTCGCGGCGTTGATCCCGCCGTGGGCGCGGCGGCCACGGGTGGCGACGGTTCTGCAGGGAGGGTTGGTGGTGGCGGTGCTCGGCCTCGGCTTCGCGCTGCGCGCAACCCATCCGCTGCAGGCACTCCAGGTCCAGGGGTTGGCCTTCTTCCTCCTGCTCCGGCACGTCAGCTACGCTGTCGAGGTGTGCCGCGGCGCGCCGGCGAGCCTCGCCGACTACGCCTGCTACCTGTCGTTCTATCCCGGTGCGGGTGGGGCGCTCGGCGCGCCGGAGGTCTATGCGGAGTTCGCGCGCCGCAATCTGAGCACCACGCCGCCGTTCGACGATCGTCTGGCCGTGCAGCGGATCGCGGTCGGTGCGCTCGAGGTGTGGGTCGCGTGCCGAATCATGCTGCCCCCGGAGCTGCTGCTCGCCAGCTCGACGGCGCCCGTGCTCTGGTACCGCTCTCTGCGTCTGTTCGTCTGCGTCGCGCTGTACGCCATGGGGTCCTGGGCCGCTCTCGAGGGCACTGCGCTTTTCCTGGGGATGCGGCTCCGGCCCAACTTCACCCGCCTGCTCACCTGCCGCAATCCGTCGGACTTGTGGCGATCGTGGCGAGGCACGATGACGTTCTGGCTCATCCACCATATCTACGCGCCTCTCGGGGGAGGGCGGCACCGTCAGGAACGCAACATCCTGGCGGCCTTCGCCGCGAGCCTCGTGTGGCATTGGATCGGTGTGCCCTTCCTGGCTCGCGACCTCCGGCTCGAGATCTTCGCGCCCATCACCCTCTGGGCGATACTCAACGCGGCCGCCGTGGTCGCCCACGTACGGGTGCAGCGGCGCGGCTGGCGTGTGCTGCCGGCGTGGGTGCCGGCGCGCGTCCGGGAGGCGCTCAAGATTGCCCTGATGCTCGTCCTTGCCTCTTTTTCGGTGACCCTCCCCGTCCTGCAGCTCGCCGGGACGGGGGCGCTGCGCCGCTATTTCCTGGTGCTAGTCGGGCTTTCCGCAGGCTGACCACGGGGGAGCTGCATCGACAGCGGGTCGGGGCTCCGCTAATACGCCCCCATGGCGGACGAACGGCTGGCGATCCTCGTGGAGTTCGTCCGCGGAAATCTCCTCACGGACCCGAACCTGCCGCTCGGCCCGGGGACGCGGCTGCTGAGCGAGGGGTTGATCGACTCGCTCGGCGTGACCGCGCTCGCTGCGTTCGTGGAGGAGCGCTTCGGGGTGCGGCTCGACGACACGGAAATCCGCGGCGGGGAAAACGAGACGCTGGAGGAGATTCTTTCGCTGATCGATCGCCGTTGCCGGTCCCGATGACGCAGGAACGCCCCGTCGATCTGCGCACGCCGGCCTTGCCGCCGCCGAGCCCCGTGCCGCCGGCGCTGCTCGACGACGTCGAGACCCTGACGGCGGCGTTCGAGGCGCTGGCGGCGCGATTCCCGGACTTCGCCTGCCTGACGGTCCTCGACGGGGAGCGCAGGGAGCGGCGGATCACGCTGGGCGCGTTGTGGCGGCGCGCGCGAACCATCGAGGCCGCTCTCGCCGGGCACGGGATCGTTCCCGGCGACTTCGTGATCCTGATCCTTCCGACCGGGGCCGAACTCCTGTCCGCGTACGTCGGGGTGCTGCTTGCCGGCGCGGTTCCGGGCCTGGTCGCCACGCCATCGCACCGGGTCGCCGACGCGAGCGTCTACCTGGCACGGGTCGGCGCCGTCCTGGAGAACGCGCGCGCGAAGGCCGTGTTGTGTCTCCCTGACGTCGCGGCGGTGCTGGGCGAGACCGCTGGCCGTGTTCTCGTCCCCGCGGACCTGACGGGCGATCCCGCGTCAGGGGCCGTCGCTCGACCGGGAGCGACGGAGCTCGCGACGGTTCAGTACTCCTCGGGATCCACGGGCGTGCCGAAGGGCGTGCTGCTGACGCACGGGGCCATGCTGAACAACATCCGTGCCGTGCGTGCCGGCCTCGGACTGCTGCCCGCAGACGTGAGCGTCAACTGGATCCCCCTCTATCACGACATGGGTCTCATCGACGCGTTCCTTCTGCCGCTGCTCAGCGGCTGTCCCACGGTGCTGATCCCGACGATGGACTTCGTGCGCGAGCCGGCGCTCTGGCTGTGGGCGATGCACCGCTACCGGGGGACGATCTCTTGGGCGCCGAACTTCGCGTACGCCTACTGCGCCGGCCGGGTACCGGAGGACCGGCTCGCCGGGCTCGACCTGACGAGCTGGCGCATCGCGATCAACGCGGCGGAGCCCGTCCTCGCCTCGACGATCCGCGTGTTCACGACACGGTTCACCGCGTACGGCTTCCGGCCGGAAGCCGTAACGCCCGCCTGGGGGCTCGCCGAGAACGTCACGATCGCTACCGCGCATCCAGTGGGCGTGCTACCGCGCGTCGAGACGCTCGATCGTCGTGCCCTCGCGGTGGACGGCGTCGCTCGGATCACGAGCGGCGACGGGGTGGCGTCGGTCGCGGTCGGCCGGTGCCTGCCGCACTGCGACGTCGAGGTCCGCGACGAGGCAGGGTGCCCGCTGCCTGCCCGCCGTGTAGGCACCGTCTGGCTGCGCTCGAACTCGCTCTTCGCCGGGTACCGCGGTGACCCCGAAGGGACCCGCCGCGTCCTCGTGGGCGGCTGGCTCGACACGGGCGACCGCGGCTACCTGGCCGAGGGTGACCTCTACTTTTTGGCGCGCGAGAAGGACGTGATCGTGGTCGGCGGAGAAAAGCATGCGCCGCACGACATCGAGACGGTCATCAACGCCGTTCCCGGCGTCCGTGCGGGGTGCTCGGTGGCGTTCGGCGTGCTCAGCGAAGCCCGCGGTACCGAGGAAGTCGCTGCAGTCGTGGAAACGCGGGAGACGGACGGGCTGGCGCTCGAGCGCCTCCGCGCGGCGATTCAGGTGGCCGTGGCACGCGCGACCGGGCTCGGCCTCCGCTTCGTCCTCCTCGTCCCGCCGGGGGGCGTCGAAAAGACGACCAGCGGCAAGCTGGCGCGGGCCGCCACGCGGCGGCGCTGGGCCGATCGGTTGCCGGCGTAGCGCGGGCGCTCAAGCAGCGGCCGTCCCGGCGCCCGCGATCTCGCGGAAGATGTCGTCGAGCGACCGGGTGATCCCCCAGCCGGGGTAGTCGCCCTGGAGACGGCGAAGGTCGCTGATGTAGCAGATGTGGTCGCCGACTCGGTTCTGCTCGAGGTATTCCACCTGGAGCTTCCGCCCGATCAGGTCCTCGAAGCGGGCGACGGCTTCCAGCATCGAGACGCTGTTCGCGCGCCCGCCGCCCAGGTTGTAGACCGCGGCCACGCGTGGGCGTTGGTAGAAAGCGAGGAACGCCTCGCAGACGTCGTAGGAGTGGATGTTGTCGCGCACCTGCTTGCCGCGGTAGCCGTAGATGCGGTACGGGCGCCCCTCCCGCGTCGCGCGCGCGAGGTAGGCGAGGAAGCCGTGTAGCTCCGCGCCCGAGTGATGCGGGCCGGTGAGGCAACCGCCGCGGAAGCACACCGTGGGGATGCCGAAGTAGCGCCCGTACTCCTGCACCATGACGTCGGCGGCGAGCTTGGATGCGCCGAAGAGGCTGTGGAGGCACGCGTCGACCCGACAGTCCTCGCGGATGCCGTGGTAATCCTCGGGCCGGGCGTAGTCCCACCGCGTGGCGAGCTCGACGAGCGGGATCTCGTTCGGGGCGTCGCCGTAGACCTTGTTGGTGCTCATGAAGATGAACGGCGACTCGGGGCACGTGCGGCGCACCGCCTCGAGGAGGTTGAGCGTGCCCGTGGCATTGGTCTCGAAGTCGTCGAAGGGACGGTCCTTCGCGAGGTCGTGCGAGGGCTGGGCGGCCGCGTGGATCACCAGCTCGGGGCGCACGCGGGCGACCAGTGCGGCGATCGCCTCACGCGCCCGGACGTCGAGGTCGTGATGCGTGAAGCGGGTCGTCGTGCGGCGCAGTCGCTCGAGATTCCAGGTCGTGTCGCCGTCGGGGCCGAAGAACTCGCGGCGCATGTTGTTGTCGACGCCGTGGACCTCCCAGCCGCGCCCCTCGAAGAAGGTGACGGCCTCGGAGCCGATGAGGCCGCTGCTGCCGGTGACCAAGAGCCGCTTCACGGCGCCGTCCCCGACCCGATCGCGCGCACGAGCCCGCGCTGTGTCAGCTCGCCCGCCGCCTCGGCGAAACGGTCCTGCGAGGCCGCCGTGCGGCACCAGGCGAGTACCTCGCGGAGCCCGTCCTCCCACGGCGTGCAAGCGGTGAAGCCGAGGAGCGCGCGTGCGCGGCCGACGTCGGCCGTGCAGTGGCGGACGTCACCCAGCCGGAACTCGCCCCCGACGCGCGGGGCGATGTCCTCGCGCCCGACGAGGCGGGCGAGCGTGACCGCGATCTCGGCGATCGACCGGCGCGTGCCGCTGCCGACGTTGAGCACCCGGCCGTCGGCGGCGGAGGTGGCGAGCGACGCCATCACCGCCTCGGCGACGTCGTGCACGGAGACGAAGTCGCGCGTCTGCCCGCCGTCCTCGTAGACGACTGGCTGCTCGCCCGCCAGCAGGCGCGCGAGAAAGATCGCGAGCACGCCGGTATACGGGTTGCTCAGCGACTGCCGGGGGCCGTAGACGTTGAAGAGCCGCAGGCAGACGACGGGGAGCCCGTAGACGGCTCCCAGACTCAGCGACAGCTCCTCCTGGTAGCGCTTGGTGAGCGCGTAGACGTTGCGGGCGAGCAGCGCGGCATCCTCCGGCGTGGGGACGGGCTCGAGGGGTTCGTGGGTCTCGGGGCAGACCGGCTCCCAGCCGAAGCGTTCGATGTCCTGCGCCGTGCGGATCGCCGGGCGCACGAGCGCTCCGTCTGAACGGCGGCGGTACAGGCCCTCGCCGTACTGCGTCATCGACGTGAAGACGACGAGCTTTTGCACCCGTTCGCGGCGCTCCGCCAGGCAGTCGAGCAGCGTGGCGGTGCCGCGCACGTTGACGTCGACGTAGTGCTCGACCCGGTAGAGCGACTGGGCGACCCCGACGGCCCCGGCGGCGTGCACGACCACGTCGACGTCCGCGAGCGCCGCCGCGCACGTCCGTCGGTCTCGCACATCGCCGCGAACGAACTCGACGTCGGGGGAGAGCCACGGCGGCGGCGTCCCGTCCGGATGGACCTGAGGATCGAGACTGTCGAGGATGCGCACTCGATACCCCCCAGCCGCCATGCGCTCGGCGACGAAGGAGCCGATGAATCCCGCACCGCCTGTGACCAGGGCTTGCATGGGGGCTCGGACCGGCTTCTGTACCCCAACGGCGATCGTCCTTGCAATGTGGTCGGGTCTGGCCTACGCAGGGCCGGGGAGCGTCGCGGCCCATGAAGCTGTCGGTAGTCATCCCGGCCCGCAACGAGGCTGCCAACATCGGCCCGACGCTCGACGGGCTGCGGGCGCGGCTGCGCCGCGACGCGATCGACTACGAGTTGGTCGTGGTCGACGACGGCAGCACGGACGACACCGCGCGCGAGGTGCAGGCCCGGGCGGCCGTCGACGGGCGGGTGCGGCTGTTGCACAACCCGGGGCCGCACGGCTTCGGGCTCGCCGTACGGATGGGCCTCGACGCGTTCACCGGCGACGCCGTCGCCGTGATGATGGCCGACGGCTCCGACAGCCCCGACGACCTCGTGCGCTATCACGAGGTGCTGCGCGACGGCGCCGAATGCGTCTTCGGCTCGCGCTTCATCGCCGGCAGCCGGGTGGTGAACTACCCGCGGTTCAAGCTGGTGGTGAACCGGCTCGTCAACACCTTCATCCGGCTCCTCTTCGGGCTGCGCTGCAACGACGTCACCAACGCCTTCAAGGCCTACCGGGCGAACGTCATCCAGGGATGTCGCCCCTTCCTCTCCCCGCACTTCAACCTGACCGTGGAGATCCCCCTGAAGGCGGTGGTCCGCGGCTACTCCTACGAGGTCGTCCCGATCAGCTGGGAGCAGCGCCGCCACGGCGTCTCGAGCCTCAGGCTCGCCGAGATGGGGAGCCGCTACCTCTTCATCGTGCTCCACGTCTGGCTCGAGAAGATGCTGACGCGCGGGGACTACCGCCGCGTCGACGAGCCGGAGGCCGAACCCGTTCGGGCCGGGCGTTCGCGGTAGATGTGTCGCCCCCCGTGACCTTCCGCTCCGGGAGGGATCACCTGCTACTCGCGCTGGCCGTCGCCGCGTGCGCCGCGGTCTACTGGCCGATCACGCGCAACTACTTCATGGCGGACGACTTCGTCAGCCTGCAGTCGATCGCCAACGATTCCCTGGGGCGCTGGCTGCTCCAGCCCGCCTCGGGCCACGTCCTGGTGATCCGCAACGCGCTCTTCTCGCTGTGCCATCGGCTGTTCGGGACCTGGGCGGCGGGGTACTTCTGGACCGTGCTGCTGACCCACCTCGTCAACGTGGCGCTGCTGTTCGCCGTGGCCCGTCGCCTCACCGGCAGCGCGCGCCTCGCCTGTTTCGGGGCGGCGCTGTGGGGCACGTCGCCGACGGACGAGGGCTCGCTCGGGTGGTACGCGGTCTACGGGCACGTGGTCGTCGGGACGCTGGTGCTCGTGGTCCTCTGGCGGATCGCCTGCCGCCGCAGCGAGTCGGGAGCGCTCCGCCCGGCGGAGGTGGCGCGCTGGTGCGGGCTGCTCCTCGCCGCCGCGGCGAGCTTCGGGGTGGGCGTGGGCGTGGCCCTCGTCTTCCCGGCGGTCGTGCTACTCCTGTTTCCCCGGAGCCGGACGCCCCGGTCGGTCCGCACCATGTTGCTCGCCTTCCCGCCGGTCGTGATCACGCTCTACGCCGGGCTCTACGCGCTCTACACGGGGCTGTACAGCCCGGCGCCGGCGGCGAGCCTTCTCACGATGATCGGCCTCCTCTCCCGATGGCCCAGCGTCGTGGCCATGGTCCTCCACCTGCTCGCCGCGGGCATCGCGGGTCTGGTGGGGAGCTTCGCGTTTCCCGCGGGCGCCTACCCGACGCCGGCCGAGCTTGGCGCCGCTGGCCTGTACGCTGCGGCCTTCGCCGGTGCCCTGATCGCCTCGCCGTCCGCCGAACGGCGGCTGCTGGCGGCGCTCGGTCTCCTCGCCCTCGGCGCCTACGCGGTCGTGGCCGCGGGCCGCGCGGGGCTTTACGTCCTCGTGCCGGCCGTACCCGCCTACGGGGCAGGCGCTCCGCGATATCACTACGTGGGTCCGATCGCGCTGACGATCGCGCTCTGCGTGGTCCTCGCGCGGCTGGGGGAGCTGAGCGCTCTGCGGCCGCGTGCACGGGATGCGTCCCTGGCCGCCGCCTTCGCAATCGGGGCTCTGCTGTACGCGCGCTCCGGGTGGCGCATCGACCACCATCGGGGGGATCGTGAGGCGGCCGAGCAGGTCGTGCGCTCGATCCGCGCGACCATCGCACGGACGCCCCCCGACCGGCCGGTCTACATTCAAAACCGACCCTTCCCACCGGCGATCGTAGGGGCGCCCTACTTCGCTGGATGGGCGTCGGTCTTCACGATCTTCTTCCCCCACGGGGCGGGTCGGCCCGTCTATTTCGTCGAGGACGACTCGCACGTTCGGGCGGTGGCGCGCCCGGGCACACCGCTCGCGGCGATTCTCGTGCCACCTGCCGCCGGTTGACGCGTGGACCGACGTGCGACGGGCGCGCGCACGGCCGTTACCAGTCGCGGACGCGGCGGAAGAGCAGCGGCGCGCTCGGGCCGACCGGCTCGTAGTGCTGCTTGATCCACGTGAACACCGGATCGTCCGCCGAGAGCGGGAACGCGATGACGAACGGAAGACGGCGTCGATCGAGGATGGCGAGCGCGTCGGCGATCTGGGCGGGGGTGTTGTAGCCGGGGATCAGGAGCTGGAAGGGCGTAGGGTTGATGGTGTCCGTGTAGAGGTACCAGGCCGTTCCCACCGGGTACACGAACAGCGCGCGGACCTTCGCGGCGGCGAGCCGATCGACGACGGGAGCCAGCAGCTGCTCGTAGCGGTTCTCGGGGAAGTTCATCGTCCCGAAGGCCGTCCGGCGCACCACGGGCGCGTCGGCCCAGGTGCCGAGCATGACGGTGCGGAGCCGCAGACCGAGGCCGAGGAGCAGGCCCGCAGCCAGCATCGCGCCGCCGGCGCGTTCGAGCCACGGCCGGCGGCCGAGCAGTCCGAGACCGCCCTGAACGAGATCGGCGAGGAGGATCGCGAAGAGCGGACCGACGAACGCGAGGTGGATGTAATCCGGGTGATAGGCCACCGATCCCAGCGCCGCGGCGGACATCACCAGCAGCACAACCGAGCGCCGGACGCGCTCGCCGCGGGCACCGCGGAGCACGTCGGCCAGGGTTCGAATCCCCATGGCCACGGTCCCCACGGGCTGCCAGGCGAGGAGCGTGGGATAGGTGTAGTGGGCGTACGCGGGAAGCGCCACCGATCCCCACGAGATGGGGTTGACGGTTGGATAGCGCAGCGGCTGGAGCACCAGGGCCGCCAGCACGGGAGAGACGCCCGCGCGTCCGATCAGGAAGGCGCCGATGGGCACCGTGACGACGAGCACGCCGCCTGCAAGGGCGGCCGCCCGCCGGGGAAGCGGGCGGAGCGCCACGCTCGCTCGCCGTCGAGACAGAAGCTGCTCGGCACCGAGCAGCGCTGCGGCACCAGCCGCCATCACCGCTCCCCGCTGCTGCTGGACGGCGACCAGCAGCCCGAGGACGATTCCCGCGGCGAAGCCCGTCGGCGCGCGCAGCAGGACGAGAACGAGGAGCACGGTCAGGAGGGTCGAAAGCCAGTGCGGGCTCGCGACGGCCCAGGCGGGGCGACAGATCGCCGGGTCGACCAGCGCGGCGGCGGCCGCGAGCCCCCTCTGTACGCCCAGGACGCGGCACGCGCCGTACACCGCGGCGACCACGAGCCCGTGGAGCACGGCATCGGCGATCCGGGCGGTGGTCATGTTGGCCCCGAAGACCCAGAAGGTCGCCGCCATCAGATAGTGGGCGCCTGGAGTGATCAGATCGAAGAGGTCGCGGTAGAAGACTTGGCCGGCCAGCAGCCGCTTGGCTTCGTAGAGGAACAGCGCTTCGTCGGAGTCGCCGAGGACACGCGGCAGCCGGGCGAGGTAGACAACGGTGCCGACGGCGAGCGCGACTGCCCAGAAGACGTCCGCACGGCGCCCGGCAGCGCGGCCGGGGACCGGCGCGTCGGGCGGCACACTCACGGCGACCGCTCGGCGGGCGCCTTGCGTGCGAGGCAGAGTAGCGACACGCCGATGGGGAGGGGCACGCGGCGCATGGCGAGGCGCTCGAGCGCGAGCATCCGCGTGAGGGCGCCGTTCAGCCAACGGGGAAGGTCGAAGATCTCGGCCGACGGCGGCCGCTTCCCGTCCGCCTTGTGGCGCAGGAGGCGCTTGCCGACGCGGACCGCCACGGCGGCGGGGAACACGAGCAGGTTGACGTAGGACAGCCGCTCGATCCGCAGCCCGCTCTCCTCGACGACCCGACAAAATCCGGCCCGCCGGTACCGCCGGCGGTGGTGGGCGGCGACGTCGTGCTCGCCCCAGAGGAACGGGAAGGCCGGGGCGTGCACGAGCGCCACCCCGCCGGGCTTGAGCACGCGCGCGATCTCCGCGAGCGCGAGCCGGTCGTCCACGTGCTCGACGACGTCGACGGCGGCGACCGCGTCGAAGCGGCCGGAGGCGTACGGCAACCGTTCGGCCGTCCCCAGGCACAAGAGCTCGATGCCGCGCTGGTGGCTGAGCGCGATCGCCTCGGGCGACACGTCCATCCCGTGCACCGTGCCCACCGAGGCCAGCTCCTTCACGAAGATGCCGCTGCCACAGCCGACGTCGAGCAGCAGCGGGCGCAGGGAACCTTGGCCGAGCGCGCGCGCCAGCCACTCGTGGAAGATCGCCCGCGTTCCCGCCGACCACCAATAGTGCTCTTCGATGGCATAGATGCGGGAGTAGAGGGCGGTCTCCACGAAGCGTCCCAGGAATATCAGACGCCCCCGTGCCGCGCACCCGCGGGCAGGCGCTTCAGGAGGCCGCCTTTCCCGACGCCTCGGACGTGTGGGCGCCGGCGAGCGGGAGCGGCGGGAGGACCCGGGAGACGCAGACCCCGGCAGATACGGTGTCCAGGGGCTCGAAGCGCACGGTCATCCCGGGGCCGAGGAGACCGGCGAGGACGCCCCTGAGCGCATCCTCGGTCTCGCGGGTGAAGCGCGACGTGCGCACGAGGCGGACGTCGAGGCGATCGCCGGATTCCTGAGCGAGCTCGTAACGCCGCACCGCGTACTCGTAGGCGGCGAAGACGTCCGCGAACACGCTGGCCGGCACCTGTCGTCCCTCGGTGCCGGCGATGGCGGCGGGGGTGCGCCCGCAAATGCGAGCGATGCGCGGCAGCGCCCGCCCGCATGGGCACGCCCCCGGGACCGCGACCGCCAGGTCGCCGGTGCGGTACCGGAGCAGCGGCACACACCGGTTGTTGAGATCCGTGACGACCAGCGTGCCGACCTCGCCGTCGGAGACGGGGCGATCGTCCTCGCCGACGATCTCGACCACGTGGCTCTCGGCGTTCACGTGGTATCCCGCGCGCGCCTCGCACTCCTGCGCGACGTCGCCGAGCTCGACGAGCCCGTAGCGGTCGAAGACGGATCCGCCCAGGTGCTGTTCGATCAGCGCCCGCGCCGCTGGGGCGAGGGTCTGCCCCCCCGTGACGATGGCACCCGCGTGAAGCCCCATGATTCCCCGGGCCGCGACCCGCTGAGCGACCATCACCAGCGCCTCGGTGTCGCCCTCGAGCAACGCCACCGGCCGAGCGCGCAGCGCCTCGGTGAGGCGCGCGAGCAGGCGCTCGTCGATGACGGTCGCCGGGAGGACGAGCGTGCCTGGGCGCCGTTCGTCCACCGGGGTCGCCCCCGCGGGGGAGCGCTCGAGGCGGATGCGTGCGCCGTGCCGGGGCACGCCGATCCACTCGTCGTGACGAACCAGGTTCGCCCACCGCAGGTCGAGCTCCAGACGGTCCGCGTACACGCCGAGCGGCTCGCCCTGGGCGCCGCTGGTCCTTCGTTTCTCGATCTTCCGCTTGTCGCTGTTGTCCGAGAGGATGTCGAAGTGGATGTTCTCCCGCAGCGCCACCTTCGTCAGTATGGGAACGCACCCGAGGTCCCCCAGCGTGCGGATGTCGTCGGGCCCGACGCCGGCCGCCTGGAGCGCCTCGCGCCAATAGCCCACGTGCTCCCAGGCGTGGCGCACGATTCGGCGCACCCGGCGGAGCTGGAGCTGCTCGATGGCGTCGCGCGGCAGCCACTGCGTGCGGCGCAGCTCGCCGAGGTACGCGGGCGCGTTGCGGAAGGCGCGCCCCGGCGCAGGTGGCAGCGGTTCCGACGCGTCGGGAAGGCCGGCGAGCGCCGCGGCAAACGACCGATCGCGCGGCTCGCGCAGGCGCAGCTCGACGACGCCGCGGCCGACGTCGGCCACGGTGCGCGCGATCATGCGCAGCGGGAGGCGGCTGATGAAGGACTGCCCCGCCCGGCGCTCCTCGAAGAGCGTCTCGACCTGCCGGATCGAGTAGCCCTTCGCCTTGGCCACCACCGTGATCATGTGCTGCAGGTAGTAAAACCGGGGGGCCTCCGCCAGGATGTCCTCGAACACCTCGCGCTTGTAGAGCACGAAGCCCGACTTGACGTCGTGCTCGTGCATCGCGAAGGCGATCTTGAGCAGGTGATCGAGGCCGCGGCTCATGTAGTAGCGGAAATCATAGCGTCCGCGCTCCATCGTGCTGCGCCAGCCCTGCACGAGATCGGCGCCGCTGAAGCGGGCCTCGCGCCACAGCCGGGCGATCGCCTCCGGGGGATTCTGGAGGTCGGCGTCGATGGTGCAGACCCAACGGCCCCGCGAGTGCTCGAGGGCGCTCTTCCAGCCCGCGACGATGCCGCGGTTGGCCCCGTGATGCACGCCGACCACGCGCGGATGAGAGGCCGCCAAGGCGTCGATCAGCGGGCCCGTGCCGTCGGTGCTGCCGTCGTCCACGAGCACGATCTCGCCCGGGAGGTCCCGGCGGTCGAAGACCCGCTCGGTACGCTCGACCAGCTCGGGGAGATTGCCCGCCTCGTTGAAGCAGGGCACGAGGACGCTCAGCTCGGGTGGCGAGCTCGCAGGCACGCGCGGTCGTCTACCATCGGCCTCGCCGCGGCGGCAAACGCCGCGCCTGCGTTACGTCGCGCTCCCCAGGTGTTGTGGTATACGGGCGTGCGTATGTGCGGCATCTTCGGTGGGACGCCCGAGCTCATCAGCCGCGACGCGGAGCGGCTGCTCCACCACCGCGGCCCCGATCAGCAGGGCCGGGTCGTCGTGCACGCGCAAGACGGCGCGCCGCTGATGATCGGCCAGACGCGGCTCAACGTCGTCTGCAAGGCGGACGTGCCGACGCCCATGCAACGCGACGGCGCCACGATCGCGTTCAACGGCGAGATCTACAACTGGCGACCGCTGCGCCGCGAGCTCGAGGAGAAGGGGTGGGCCTTCGCCACGCCCACCGATACGGAAGTCGTGCTCTGCGCGTACCTCGAATGGGGGGTCGAGTGCCTCGAGCGCTTCAATGGCATGTTCGCGATCGCGATCTGGCACGACGGGCGGCTGTTCCTCGCGCGCGACCGCATGGGGAAGAAGCCGCTTTTTTACACCCACGGTCCGCGGGGGCTCGGCTTCGCCTCCGAGCTCAAGTGCTTCCGCAACCTCGACTTCGCCGAGGTGCCGATCTGCCGGGCGCTCGAGTTCTACTTCGACGAGCACACGCCATTCCGCAACGTGCGCAGCGTCCGCCCGGGTGAGTATCTGCTCTACGCGCCGGCGACGAACGCCCTCGGCGCGAGGCGCTGGTGGTCGTTTCCCGCGCCGGTGATCGAGTATGCAGAGGAGGACGCGGCCCGCGCGACCGAGGACTTTCTCGCGCTGTTCACCGACGCCTGCCGCCTCCGCATGGTCGCCGACGTGCCCGTGACGATCTTCCTCTCCGGCGGCACCGACTCCTCGCTGATTCAGGCGGTGCTCGGTTGCGACGTGAGCTACACGGTGCAGTTCGCGGAGTTCGAGGAGACGATCAACGAGCGACAGTACGTGGTGGAATACGCCCGCCGGCGCGGCTTCGAGCCTCGGATCGTCACCCCGACCCGCGAGGACTTCCTCGAGACGTTCCCCGACCTCGCGCGCTGCATCGAGTTCCCAGTGGGCAGCCAGAGCGTGCTGCCGCTCTACTGCCTCGCGCGTCGCGCACGCCAGGACGGCTTCGTGGTGGCGCTCTCCGGCGAGGGCGCGGATGAGCTCTTCAACGGTTACTACCGCAACGAGCTGCTCCTCCGGGAGGCGGAGAGCATCGCCGTGGACTTCGATGGGCCCTACGGAACGCTCTGCCGGCGCTACTTCGGGACGCCGGTCGAGCGCTTCTGCCGCATGGCGAGCCGCCAGGGGCTCGCCGGCGTGCCGTTCCTGCTCGAGTGGTTCGAGCCGCGGTGGAGCGAGGAGCGAACCTTCGCGCAGAACCTGGCCTTCCTCGAGAGCACGGTCTTCCTGCAGCCGCTGCTGGTCATGGCCGATCGGCTGAGCATGGGGAACTCGCTGGAGGTGCGCAATCCGTTCCTCGATCACCGGATCGTGGAGTTCTCCACGCGGATCGCCGATGGGCTCAAGTTCCGCGACGGACAGGGCAAGTGGCTGCTGCGCCGGGCGCTGCGCGAGCTGGTCGGGCCGGACCTCGGGATCGTCACCCGCCGCATCAAGCACGGTCTGCCCGCGCCCGTGAACCAGTGGCTGTTCAAGAGCAGCGCGTTCGACCGCAAAGACTGGAACGCGCTCTTGTTCGGCGAGTGCCTGAAGCAGCTCGCGCGCGCCCACGACCCCGAATGACTCAACGGCGCTCGCAGCGGAAGCAGGCGCGGATCGGGAAGGCGTCGAAGGGGGCGCCCCGGCGGGCGGTCACGCGGAAGTGACGCTCGAGCAGCCGCTGGCATTCGTCGGGGGTCCAGCGGTGCAGGTGATACACGTCGCCGCCCCACTCGATGCGATCGCGCATCAGCCAGCCGACCGGCGTTCGACGGATCATGGCCTTCAGCCGGATGATCAGAGGCTCGTTCGGCACGGTGATCGCCGCCACGCCGCCCGGCTTGAGGAGCCGCGCCATCGCGGCGAGGATGCGCTCGGGGTCGAAGGCGTGCTCGAGCACCTCGGTACAGATGAAGCGGTCGAAGCTCGCCGCGGGCAGGCCGACCTGATCGAGCTCCCCCCGAAGAAAGCGGACGTCGTAGCCCGCGAGGTTGCGGCGGGCGGTCTCGAGGAACACCTCGGAGACGTCGACGGCGGTGAGCCGCGCGCGCGGGAACATGCGAAGCACGTGGCCGCCACCGGAGCCGACCTCGCAGAGCTCGAGGCCGGCGGCCTCACCGATGATCTGTCGTATGATGGCCAGCCGCCGGCGCTCGATGAAGCGGATCGGGAGGAAGGCGTGGGCGTAGTAGTCGTCGATCGGGTGCTCGCGCGCGAAGCGGTCGTTCAGCGCGCCCACGTCGGCGTCGGGCAGCGGCTCGGCCATGGCGACCCGAGCATACGACGGCCCGGGGGGTAACGTCGATCGGGCGCCCCGTCTGGACACGGGACATCGTCACCGCAGATATCCCAAGGCACGAAGTCGGGCACGTTCCTCGTCGCTGAGCGTCCCGCGTTCGGGGGGCGTCCCCTGGCGGGCGGCGAGCGCGTCCAGCTCCTCGCGTAGGTCGTCCTGCAGGAACACCGCCCGCAGCGCGGCCGTGGGGGGGTTCGGAACGCGTTCCGCGGGATCGTTCGCCACGTCGTACACCGTCGGCGAGCTGAGGAAGCGGAGCTGATGCGGAGGCATCAACAGCGTCAACGAGCCGCGCATCAGCGCCGCCGCGTGCTGCCTCCAGTCGTTCTTCTCGTCCCACGCCAGCAGCTCGGCGATCGTGTCTCGGCGCGCGGAGACGCCGGGGAGGGCGGTGCGTGTGGAGTAGCCCTCGAACCGGGGCTCGGGGGGAAGGCCGAGCAGATCCAGCAGGGTCGGCGCCACGTCCAGCAGCGACACGTTCTCGCGGATCACCCGCCCCGCCGGGAGCCCGGGCGCCACCATCAGCAGAGGCACGTGGATCGCCTGCCGGTAGAGGGTGAGCCCGTGCGAGAGGAGGCCGTGCTCCTTGAACTCCTCGCCGTGGTCCGCCGTGATGACGACGATGGCACCGTCGAGCACCCCCCGTCCCCGGAGATCGTCGAACAGGAGACGCAGCTCGTCGTCGACCGCCGCCACCTCGGCGTCGTACAGCATTTCGAGGAGCGCCACGTCGGTGTCCGAGAGCAGCTGCCACTTGATGGCGAGGAGGGCGTCGTTCACGCGCTTGACGTCTGCGGCCGTCGCGCCGGGTGCGAAGCGCTCGCGATAGGTCACCGGAGGCTCGTACGGAGCATGGGGCTCCATGTACTGAAGGTACAAGAAGAGGGGGGCCTTCGCGTCGCGCCGCCACGACGCCTCCAGCCACTCCCCGCACGCGCGGCGCAGCTCGGGTGCCGGGAGCTTGAACGAGGGGAAGGTGCTCCACGATCGAAAGCCCTGCCCGTAGCCGAGACTCGCCTGGAGCTGTGGGTTCGCCGAGAATCCGCTCGTGAGGTAGCCCGCTCGGCCGAGCAGCTCGGCGATCGTGACCTCGCTCGCCGCCAGCTTGGAATCGAAGTTGCGAACGTGGTGTTGCAAGGGAAGGCGGGACGTGAACAGGGAGGCGATCGACGGGTTCGTCCACGAGCTCGCCGCGTAGGCGTTCGCGAAGACGGTGGACCGTGCGGCCAGCTCGTCGAGGAACGGAGTCAGACCGCGCGTGCTCCCGTAGGCGCCGAGGCGATCGGCCCGCAGCGTGTCGATCACGATCACGACCACGTTCGGTGTGCGGGTGGACTCGCGGGCGCAGGCGCCCGCGAGGAGCAGCACGACGGAGGCGAGGTGGGCGGCCCGGGTCGACATCACGGCCTACCTCGCGGCGCTTCTATCCGCGAGCCGCGCGCGCGCGCAAGGAGCAGGCCGGTCCTCCGCAGCGACGCGCGTCACTGGCCAGCCGGTCGGGCGCCTTGGAGCATGCTTCGCCGTCAACCTCGTTCCGTCGACGAGGCGAGGACGACGAGCACTACGAGCGCGACGGTCGTCACCGCGGCCCCGAACCAGAATCGGGTGGGAAAGAAGCGGAACTCGACGCGGGATTCCCCCGCGGGCACCTCGACCGTCCGGAACATGTAGTTCGCGCGTTGGATGGCAACCGTGCGGCCGTTCACGGTTGCCCACCAACCGGGGTAATAGTGGTCCGCGAGCACGAGGAAGCCCCGCGCCGGGGCGTCGACGTCGATCACGATGTGCTCGGGATCGTCGGTGACGAACGTCGCTCGGCCGGCCGGCGAAGCGGCCGCAATCCCGACGAAGCCCGAGGGCGGTGGCTTCTCGACCAGCGTCACCGCCCGCAGGTCGTCGGAGCCGTACGCGAGCCGAGCGAGCAACGCGCCAGGATCCGCGACGACCTCGATGCGCGGGACCCAGCGTGCGCGCGGCAGCGCCGCGTCGTTCTCATAGACGCGGAGGCCGGCGTCGGCCACGGGCACGGCGGGCAGCTTCGCCCGCCGCGCGATCGGCTCGCCATCGGCCGTGGTGACCACGTAGCGGACGGCGGCGAGGTCGAGGAGGCGCCGGCGCACACCGGCGGTGAACCATTCCAATCCCGCGGCGAAGAGATCGGTGTAGTGCTCGAGCGGCCGCCCCCGGCCGAGCATGAGCAAATACTCGACGTAGCGCCTTTCCGGCAGCACCTCGTAGTCGGAGAAGTTCTGGAAGGCGAACACGGTGGATGTCCGGCGCATGAGCGTCGCACCGAGCTCCGCCTGCAGGCTCGGGGCGAGGAAGAAGCGCTCCTGGGGAGTCATCAAAGCCCGGAGGGAGTCGAGCGCAGGCTCATGCGTTCGGTACATGGCCAGGCCGCTGGTCAGGCTCCCGACCCAGCGAATCGAGACGGTGGAGAGGTTCAGCGTGAGGGCGGCGACTCCGATCCATACCGCCGCGCGCCGCCGGCCGGCGCCACCCGCGACGCCGGCCACCGCCAGGAGCGCCAGGGCCGCTCCCTCACTGCGCCTGAGTCCGCCGGGTGCAAGGGAGCCGATCACGACGGACAAAGCGAGCACGAGGGCGCTGGCGCTCCATCGTCCTGCCGGGAGCTCGCGCGCGTCGGCCAGGGCCTGCAGACCCAACCCGGTGAGCAGGCAGAGGGCGATGCCGCAGACCCAGAAGAGGCGGTGCGGGATGTTCAGCACGGTGCCGCCGGGCGGAAGGTGCACGTACCAGCGGAACAGCGGCGTCACGCTTCCGAGGGCGAGGGTGGCATACAGTAGCGCCGTCGTCAGAAGGAACCCCGCAAGCCGCCTCCTGGCCGGGGGCAGGGGGGCCAGAGCGGCGAGCACGATCGGCACCACCAGAAAGGGCACCGGCGGGCGTCGCCTCGTGATCGGGGCGACGTACTGAGCCAGCGGGAGCTGCGCCGCCTGTAGCCGGCTCGCCACGGGGATTGCCATGCGGATCGACCACCGTGCGAACTCGACGTTCGGCAGCATCTGAACGGCCACCACGAGGGGGGCGAGCACGAGTGCTGCGGTGACGGGCCAGAGCGCGCGCCACGGTCGGCCGGCGCCGCCGAAGAGCATCTCCCAGGCGAGGCGCAGCGCGATCACCTGGTAGGTGAGGGCATTCACCAGCACGTTGCCGGGCAGCAGCTGGACCGCCAGGAGGATGGCGAGCAGAGCGCAGCGTCGGCGGCTCGGCGCCGCGAGCAGGCGCTCGAAGGCGAGGAGCACCCAGGGCACCCAGACGAGCGGCCCGGTGATCATCGGGCTCCACCCGACGAACTCCGACATCGGGTGGCCGAGCTCGAAGGCCAACGCGGCACCGAGCGCCGCCGGCAGCCCGAGGCCCCACTCTTGCCCGAGTGCGAAGGCGCCCAGGCCGCCGACGAGCATGCTGACGATCAGGATCACGTGGAGGGCGACGCTGGGCTCGAGCACCAGGAAGAGGAGGTGCAGGGGGTACAGAAAGCCGACCACGCCGTTGGCGAAGAACGGCCCGCCGGCCGCGTTGTACGGATTCCACCACAGGCCCTTCCCGCCGTCGCGGAGGCCGCGTGCGGCGTGGATCGCATTGGGAAGGAAGTAAGCGTACGTATCGTAGGCTGGCGGCTCCGGATTGTGGAGCACGCGCAGGACGAAGTAGGCCGCAGCCCCGAGCAGCGCCAGGGCCACCGCGACCGAGCGTCGGGCGCGCGGCACGGGGAGGCGGGAGGGTTGACCAGGCACGCGCAGCCGCCTAGATGGCCCCGCCATGACCGGCCCGCTGCCCGCGACCCTGGCCGCATGGCGGCGGCGCCGCAGTGCGGTGCGTAAGGCGCTCTGGACGCTGCTCGGCCCGCTTCCCGTACGCCCGCGACCGGTGCGCGCCACCACCGTCCGCCGCCGGGTGACGGCCGACTACGTGCGCGACGACCTGGTCCTCGACGACGGCGGACGCGGTGGGATCCCCGCGGCGCTCGTGCTGCCGCACCGTCGGCCGCCGTATCCGGCCATCCTCTGGCACCACTCGCACTTCGGCGACTGGACGGTCGGCCTCGAGGAGCTCTTCCAGCCGTGGCCGGTGCGCGAGACCCCGGCGGCCGCGCTCGCGCGTCTGGGCTACGCCGTGCTCGCCATCGACGCCCTGGGCTTCGGCGACCGTCGCGGCACCGGTCCCGGCGGGCCGCGCGAGACCGGGAGGGCGGAGGAGACGAGCCGCTGCAAGCTCCTGCTCTGGCAGGGCACGAGCCTCTGGGCGATGATGGTCCGGGACGACCTGTTGGCGCTCGACTATCTCGCGCACCGCCCCGAAATAGACGGTCGCCGTATCGGGGCCACCGGGATGAGCATGGGGAGCACGCGCACGTGGTGGCTCGCGGCGCTCGACGACCGGGTGGCGGTGGCGGCGTGCGTCGGCTGCCTGACGCGGGGCGAGGCCCTCGTCCGACACCGCGCTCTCCACCGGCACAGTCTCTACTACTATGTCCCGGGGATGCTCCGTCGCTTCGACAGCGACGCGGTCCTCGGCCTGATCGCGCCTCGAGCGCTGCTCACGCTGACGGGGGATCGGGACCGAGGCTCGCCGATCGACGGGGTGCGCTTTCTCAACCGCTTCTGCGCGCGCCTCTGGGCGCTCCACGGACATCGGGCCGCTTTCAAGGGGGTCGTTTACCGGGGGATCGGCCACGTTTACACGGCGGCGATGTGGCGGCAGGTCCTCGCCTGGTTCGATGCCCACCTCTGACGGCCTCACGCCGGCGGCTCGCAGATGAAGAGCGTGTGGACGACCGTCCGGGTGGTGTTGCGGAAGCCGCGCTGGGCGATCACGGTGAAGTGCTCGGCGAGAAGGGCCCGCTGGCGGGCGGGCGGACGGACGAAGCCCCCGCGGTCGCGGGCCAGCAGCATCGATTGCAGCCCGCGGGAGGCGTCCGGGTCCAGATCGACCACCACCAGCCGCCGACGCACCAGGCGGACGAGCCGGGAGAGGACGGCGGCGGCCTCCGGGTCGGAGAGATGGTGCAGGGCGCTGACCATCATGGCCTTGTCGAAGCGCTCGTCCGGGGGCAACGCGTCGAGGGGCAGCGCTTCGAAGCGCCGGCGAGGAGAGCCCCAGCGCCAGCGCGCGAAGCGAATGTGCGCCGCGTCGAGGTCGATGCCGACGTAGTCTCCCGGGACAGCGAGGCAGAACCATCCGCAGCCGCACGCGAAGTCGAGCACTCGCTCGTCGGGAGCGGCCGCGAGCGCCGCCTCCACTTCACGGATCGCGCGGTAGCCGTTACCGAGCAGGCGCAGGTAGTGGAAGAGGGCGCTGCGCACGAGCCCGCCGGCCGTCGGAGCCGCCATGCGGGGAGCTGTACCAGCGATGCCCGGGGCCGAACAATCGCGCCGCGGCTGGACCGCAGTGACGACGTATTGGTAGCGTTCGCCCGTGGTGCGCGGACGTCCGCGGGCAGCCGTCCTCCTGCCCCTCCTGGTCGCCGTGGGCGTCTTCGCCTACCAGCTCGCCTTCCCGCCCAGCCTCGGCGTGGCCGACGAGACCTACACGCTCTACGGCGCCAAGCGCGTGCTGGAAGGCCAGGCGCCGTATCGCGACTTCTTCGACTTCATCACGCCGCTGAGCTTCTACTACTTCGCCTTGGCGTACGTCCTCGGGGGCGTGACGCTGGCCGCGGCACGCACGGCCATGGCGGCCGCCAACGCGATCAGCGGCGCCCTGGTCTTCGTGCTCGCCCGCCGCGTCGCGGGAGTGCCCGAGGCCGGCCTCGCGGCCCTCGGATTCGCGACGGGTTGCCTGCCCGTCTGGCAGGTGGTGAGCCAGCACTGGCTCTCGACGACCCTCTGCCTGGCGACGGCGGCGATGCTCCTGAGCGAACGGTGGCGCGCCTCACGCCGGCTGCGGCCGGCTGCGGTCGGCGTCCTGTGCGGGCTTGCGGTCTGCAACGAGCAGGAACGGGGTGCGGCCCTGGCACTCTGGCTCGCGCTGGCAATCCCGGCGATCGCGTGGGGAGAGGGACGGCGCCCGGGGCGCGAGCTCGTGTGGGCAGCCGGTGCGGGTGGTGTCGCCACGCTCGGGATTCTCGGCCATGCGGCCTGGCGATCGTCGCTGGCCGCAGTCGTCGACGCGACCGTGGTCTTCGTCCTGACGGGCTACCGGCGCACCAACGTCGGCAAGGTGGCCTGGGGCGGGGCGAACCTTCTCGCCTGGACATTTCGGTCGTTCGCCCTCTCCTGGCTGGCCACCGGCATCCCGGTCGCTCTCGCAGTCGAGGCGGTCGCCATCGGCGCGGCGCTGCGCCGGCGCAAGCGGGTCGAGACGACGCGCCTCGTCCTGCTGCTGCTCGCGGTGCTCATGTCCGTGTCGGTCCTGTACTACCCGGACTTCATCCACCTCGCCTTCGTGGCACCGTTCAGCTTCGTCGTGGCGGCAGGGCTCGTGCACCGCGTGCGCACGGCGCCTCTGACACGCACTCGTCTCGGGTGGGGGATGGGTGCGCTGGCGCTCGTCGTCTGTGCCGCGGCCGCGGTCGTGCAGGGCGAGCGTAGCCTCGCGCTCTCGCGCGCGCGGGCGCCCGAGCGGTTCCGGAGCGCGTTCGGCGAGCTCGCCGGCGACGCCTCCACGCGTACCATGCTCGAGGCCGCCCAGGCGGCCGTGGCATTCGTCCCGGCGAAGAGCCGAACGCTGTACTCCTATCCGGCGGACTGCTGGTTCCATCTCACCCTTCCAGCATCCGATCCCCTGCCGTTCTGCCTCCTGATGCGCGGATACAACACCCCCGCGCAGCTCCGAGCCGCACAGGATGCTCTCGAGCGACGGCTTCCGGACTTCGTGATCGTGAACTTCCTGATGGTGAAACCGGGGGACCCCATGATCGCCGTCGTCCGCCGGGGCTACCGTGAGCTGCGGGGGCTCTCATACGTTCAAGTGCTCTACGCGCGGAAGGCCGAGGAAGAAACGGGAAGCCCGTGATGGCCTCGACCCTTTCCCCCAGCGGGCGCGCTTTGCTAGGGTCGCCGCCCCATGGGCGCCGACGCCTTGTACGAGCTGCGGTTCAGTTCCGCCGAGCGGCAGGCCAAGGCGGCGCTCTGGCGGGTGCTCTGCGAGGACTTCTTTCAGCGCTACGTGCCGGCGAATGCGACCGTGCTCGACCTCGGGGCGGGGTTCTGCGAGTTCATCAATCACGTCCGCTGCCGCGAGAAGCTCGCGTGCGACACGAGCCCCGACCTGCGCACCTGGGCCGGCCCCGACGTGCGCGTGCACTGCGGCCCCGCGCACGACCTCGGCTGGCTCGCCGCCGAGAGCGTCGACGTCGTTTTTGCGAGCAACGTCTTCGAGCACTTCCTGCGCAAGGACGACGTCCTCACCGCGCTGCGTGAGGCGCGGCGCGTGCTGCGCCCGGGCGGGCGCTTCCTGCTTTTGCAGCCGAACATCCGCTTCGCCTACGACGTCTACTGGGATTTCTTCGATCATCATCTGCCGTTCAGCGACCGGGCGATGATCGAAGGGCTCGCGGTGGCGGGCTTCCGGCCGATCGAGGTGCGGCCGCGCTTCCTCCCCTACACGACCAAGAGTCGCCTTCCCCGGTGGCCCGCTCTGGTGCGCGTCTACCTGCGCGTGCCGCTGCTGCAGCGCCTGCTCGGCAAGCAGATGTTCCTGGTGGCGGTGAAGCCGTGAGCCGCGGCGCGAAGGATGCGCGCTTTGCCGTCGAGCGGCGGACCCACGACTGGCTCGAGGAGCACTACCTGCGGGCGATGGCGGGCCTTCGCGAGCGTGAGGTCGACGTGTTCACGCCCGACGGGCGTCCGCTGCACATGACGCCCTACCACTTCCAGGAGATACAGCGGAAGCTCAAGATCTTCCGATGGCTCGACCGCGTGCGCTTCGAGAGCTTCATCGACATCGGCTCGGGATTCGACGTCTACCCCAACCGCGTGCGCGAGCGTTACGGCGTGCCCGCGTTCTACGCCGACATGGTGCACTCGATGAACCTGCCGTACGGCGGCGCCGAGTTCGGGCGCCTCGACCACGCGGTGACGATGAACCTGGCGAGCTTGCCGTTCCGTGACGCGGCGTTCGATGCGGTCCTCTGCTCGGAGGTGCTCGAGCACCTCGTGCGGCCGGTCGAGGCCATCGCGGAGCTGATGCGGATCACGCGCCGGGTGCTGATCATGACCAGCCTCGAAGCGCTGTCGGTGAACCGTTGGGAGCGTCTCCGCTCGCACCTCCGCGTCGACGTGCGCGTCCCGCACGTCGAGCGGAACTTCCTCCTGCTCGAGGAGATCGAGGCCATCTTCGGGCCGGCCGTACACCACGAGAACCTCCTCTACGATCCCGACCTGCCCGCGAGCGCGTTCGGGTCGGCCGCGACACAGGAGGCAGCCTACGGCGGGCTGCGCGACATGCCGGCGCTGGTGGCGGCGCTCTGCCGGGCCGTGCGCACGCGTGGGCACGGCCCCGGGGCGATGGGGATCCTCGTCGTGCGGGTGATGCCCGGCGTCGAGGTCGGACCGGCGGAAGGCGTCGACGAGCCGGGGCTCGCGCGCTGGCTGGTGGAGCGCACGGCGGCGACGCAGCACGCCGCGCGTGCGCTGCTCGCGCAGATGGCCGACGGCACGGCGCCGTTCGCGGAGGTCGACCGGCCCGTGTCGGCGGCGCTGTGCGAACGCCTGCGCTGCCCCGACTGCCGGGCCGGTGCGCTCGAGCCCGCCGGCGCAGGGGTGCGCTGCGTCGGCTGCGGGACCGCTTTCCGTGGGGAGTGGGGCGTGCCCGTCCTCCAGCCGACGCGTCCGCGGGACGAGGAGGCGGCGCTCGACGAGGCGCTCGGGCGGCTGTGCGGCAGCGATCGCGCGAGCCGGAGCGTGGTACGACGGCTCGCGTGGCGGTTGCGGCGCAACGAGCGCGCCCCCGGTCCGCTCAAGCGCGCCGCCTGGCGTCTCGACCGGCTGCTGCGTCGCCCGGGGGGATGAACGCCGTCCGCATCGTCATTCTCAACTGGAACGCTGCCGCGGACACGATCGCCTGCCTGGAGAGCCTGAAGGCCGCGGACCTCCGCGGCGCCTCGGTGATGGTCGTCGACAACGGATCGCGAGACGGGTCGGTCGGACGGCTGCGCACCGACTTCCCCGGCTTGCGCATCCTCGCGCTGCCCGAGAACCGCGGCTACGCCGGCGGCAACAATGCCGGCATCCGCGTGGCGCTCGACGAGGGGGCCGAGGGCGTGCTCCTGCTGAACAGCGACACCCGGGTGGCGCCCGACTTCCTGCCCCCGCTGCTCGACGCGATGGCCTCGAGCCCGACCGCGGGTGCGGTGTCGAGTGCGATCTTCCGGATGGATCGCCCGGAGATGCTCGACGTGGCGTGGTGCGAGGTGCATTTCGCCCAGCGACACGTCGTGCAGATCATCGGGGTGAACGCGCTGCCCGGCGAGGGCTACGACCGGCGTCGCGAAGTGCCCGTGGCGATCGGCTGCAGCCTGCTCCTCAAGGCCGAGGCCCTGCGGCAGGTCGGGCTCTTCGACGAGGCGTACTTCGCCTATCACGAGGACGTCGACTGGTGCCTGCGGGCCCGCCGCGCGGGCTGGGAGCTCTTCTACGAGCCGTTCTCGCGCGTGTACCATCGCGGCTCGGGATCGACGCGGGCGCTGAGCGGCCGCCCGCCCGCGGTCGTGCGCAAGCGGCGCCCCGAGCTCCCGAACGCCGAGCCGCTGCCGTGGAACCCGGTGCGCACCTACCTCGGCATCCGCAACACCATCCGGCTGCTGCGCACGTATGCGGACCCGCGGGAAAAGCGTTCCTTCGCGCGCGCGTGCCTCCGCGAGCTGCCGCTCGAGCTGACGGCGGTGCTCATGGGCGAGCAGGCGCGGTTGCGGCTCGGGGACTGGAGCTGGAAAACGTTCCTGCACGAATACTTCGTTGCGCGGCATCCGACGCTCACCGCCACGCCGCGCGGAGCGCCGGGGTGGCTGCGGCGGGCGCTCGGTTGGCTCGTGCTCCTGCCGGTCGACGTGCTCTGGGTTCTGCCGCGGGACGTGCTCCGCGGCTGCCGCCAGGGACGCTTCCGCGAGGTCGGCGAGTATCTCCGGGGCCTGCGCGACGGGCTCCTCGATCGCCCGCTGCCGCTCGAGCGGCTCGGGCTGCGCTGAAGAGGGGCCGTGTTCAGCGAAGGGAAGGCCGGCGCCGGTATATCAAGGCCAAGACCGGATCGGCGGGATCGAGAGGCTGGTACTCCTTCTCGACGTAGTCGAAAATCGCGTCCCGGATGATTCCCGGCTTCAAGGCGAGCACGATGTACGGTAGTCGCTTCGCGCGGAGGATGTCGAGCGCCTGGCGCACCTGGTCGGGACGAAAGAAGCTGGCGATGAAGAACCCGAAGGGCACGGGATCGTTGGCGTCGGCGGTCAGGTAGAGCTCGGCCAGCACCGGGTAGCAGAAAAGCTCGCGCTTCGGGGATCGGTCCACGAGGTGGCGTACGGCTTCCTGCCGGCGCACCAAGTCGATCGTTGCATAGTCGATGCGCCCGAAGGCCGTGAGATGGCTGACGGGAAACGCCCGCCAGAGGCGGGCTCGATTGTCCGCGAGCCGACCGATGCTGAAGGAGAGGATGGCGCTGGCCAACGTCAGCGCCGCGACCGCCCGCCAGGGACGGGGCAACCCGACGCGCCGTGCGGCGGCCTCGGTGTTCTCCGCTGCGGCCACGAGGAAGAGGGGAGCGATGAAGGCAAGGTGGATGAAGTCGGGAAAGTAGAGGATCGAGAGCGCCGAAGCGCCGCAGAGCGTGAGAAGCAGCAACAGGGTGCGCGCCTCCCGCCCGCCGCGGCGACGAGCGACGAGCCACGCCAAACGCAATGCGGTCGGCGCGACCGCCAGCGGCATCCACGCCAGGACCCGCGGGAAGGTGAAGGAGGCTTGCCAAGCCGAGAGGATGGTGACGTCGCCCCAGGGGCAGTGGGTCACCGCAGCGTAGTTTGCGAAGGGGAAGACCACCAGCGCCTGCCAGATCGGAACGAACCCGGCCCGCGCGACGAGGTAGAGGCCGAACGGCAGCGAAGAGGCCAGCGCGCCGCCGCAGAGCCAGCAGGCGCGCCGTCCGACGGGCCGCCGAGTGCCCCCGTACCGCCGATCGAGCAGGCCCTCGAGGACGAGCCAGGCGAGCACGCCGCCCCCCATGAAGATGGCCCGCTGCTGCTGGACGTCGAGGAGCAGGCCGAGCAGTACCCCCGGCAGCACGACGTCCTTGTCTGTGCGTCCGCGCGAGGCCAGGCACGCCCAGAGCAGAAGCACGCAGAGCGCGCTGCCGAGCCAGTGCTGGCTGGCGATGGGCCAGGCGGCCTGGTCCAGGACGAGGTGAGCGAGCGCCGCCGGCCAGCTCAGGCCGGGCCTGACCCCCGCGGCGCGGCATGCTCCATAGATGCCGATCGCCGCCAGGGCGTGCAGCACCGCCATCGCCGTCCGCGCCGTGGCGATGCTCGTCCCGAACAGCCGAAACAGCCCCGCCATCAGATACATCCACCCGGGCATGGTGAAGTCGAACACGTCGCGGTACATCGCCTGTCCCTGCAGCAGGCGCTTCGCTTCGTATAGGTAGATCGATTCGTCGGACGGCCCGAGGTTGTGCGGCAGCGAGACGAGGTAGCCGACGGTGCCGCCGAAGAGCAGGAGGATGGCGACGACGTCCGAGGAGAGCCGCGAGCGCCGCAGTGTGCGGAGGCGACTCCCCGAGGTCACGGCGCGGGCGCGACCTCGGGGGCGACGGCGCGGGCGTCTCCCGTCCGGACGCAATGCGGCGATCCTTGCATCTCGGCCTGTGATCACGCATCCGTGCGCGACGGTCAACCGCGCGAGGAGCGGGGCCGCCGTCAAGGGTGGGTCGCGGGCGGGGGGACGGCGGTCGGGACCAGAAGCGTCGGCAGCCGGCCTCCCGCGCGCAGCGCGGCGAGATACTGCTGCGGAGACACCGAGAAGTAGATGCGCCGGCCCTCGGCGACGTTGGTGGGGTGGTAGATCATGTAGACGCCGGCGATGCCCGGAAAGGCGTCTTCGAGGAGCGTGGCGGGCGCGAACGGCGAATTGACGAGGATCGCGATTTTCGAGCTGCTCTTGGCGATCTCGGTGTGCATCGACGCGACGGCGCGGTCGGTCGCCTGGCGGTCGGCATCGTGATGATCGATCCGGGGCGGGAAGAGCAGGAAGCCGGCGAGCAGTGTGCCCAGGCCGAGCGCGAGCGGTGCGGGACCCAGCCGGCGCCCGAGCGGCACGGGGACAGCGGCACGTAGGACCAGGGGGAGGGCGGCCGCGAGCGGGACGAGTGCGACGTAGTGGTACCGCGCGGCCGTCGCCGGCTGGGCGAGGTTGCTCGTGTAGCTGCTGTAGAGCGCCGCGCGGCCCACCGCGATGGACGCGTACGACGCGCCCGCGAGCAGGAGCAGGGCGCCGACGGCTCGGCGGCTGCGCCCGTCGCCGCGGATGAAACACACCACCAGCGCGGCGAGAGCGCCCCCGAGCGCCGCGCGTGCGGCAGCGTCGGGATACGCCGTCGGCGACCCAAAGAACCCGAGCAGCAGCGCGGAGACGCCGTAGCCCAGGAGGTGGTACCACATCTCGGCGATGAGTCGGCCGAAGCTCGCGAACGCGAGCATGATGGTGAACATCGGCATGGGGATCCTCGCCTCGAACCGCACGGTGATCCACACGTAGAGGGCGGCGACGACGAGCGGGACGGAAAGAAGGATGATGCGGGATGGGATCGAAATTCGCCGCACCGACACGAAGAGCGGCACCACGACCGGAAAGAGGGCCGCGATCGCCATGCCCTCGCCGAAGCACGTGCTCGCGACGACGATCAGAACGGACCACAGGAGCACGAGAGGCGTGCGGACGGGCTCCACGCCGTCGAGCTGGCGCGCGAGGCCGAGCAGGACGATCAGGAGCAGGGTCGCGCAGACAACCTCGCCGTATACCGAGTACCAGCCGAGCGTCTCGGCATGAGCCGGCAGGGTGCCCCAGAGCGTCGCTGCGAAGCAGGCGAGTCCGAGCGACGTGGTGAGGGCGGCGACCACCTCGAAGAGGAGCCACACGTTGAGCAGATGGGTCAGCAGGGCAACCCAGAAGTACCCCCCGGGAGCGGTCCCGAAGACGAGATAGCAGAGGTAGAAGAGCGCATTGCGCGCAAGGAGCATGTGGCCGCCGTAGGGCATGAGCACGAAGTCGAGGAAGCCACGGTTGGCGATCGTGTAGAGATGAAAGAAGTCGTCGGTGTGAAAGAAGTTGCCCGTGATCGAGCCGAAGACGGTGGCCGCGAACAGCACCGGGACGAAGGCGATGGCAAACCGCTCCGCGGTGGGCATGGCGCGCGGCACTCTAACAGGAGCGCTGCGGCGGCGGCGAACCGGGCCGGGCTCCCACCCCGTCGGGGCGTATTGCGCTCCTCATGGCACGCGCTTTTTGTTGACACCTCGCGCCGGAGCGGGTTAGGCTCCAAAGGCCATGGCGCGCGTGGCCTTGATCAAGCTCTTTACCGGCCTCAATCTCGGCGTGTCCCAGCTCTCCGGTGACCTGCGCCGAGCCGGCCACGACACGCGCATCATCTACTTCAAGGACTTCCTCTGCGTCCCGGCTGAAGAGACGCACCGCTATCTGGTGACCGACTACGCGCTCACAAACGTCGCCGAGCGCGGCCGAGAGTACGTCTGGAACTGCTACACGCCCTTCAGCGACCGAGAATACGACCTGCTCTTCGAGCTGCTAGAGGAGTTCCATCCGGACCTCATCGGTTTCAGCCTCACCGCGTTGCCGATGAAGGCCGCGGCCGAGGTCACGGCAAAGGTCAAGCAGCGCTTCGACGTCCCGGTCATCTGGGGCGGACCGGGGCCGACGATCCAGCCACAGGTGGCTCTCGAGCACGCCGACCTGGTCTGTCACGGCGAGGGAGAGGAGCTGATCGTCGAGCTGGCGAACCGTCTCGACACCGGTGCCGACTACGCGGACATCCCGGGGCTGTGGCTCAAGCGGGACGGAGAGATCGTCAGGAATCCGGACGCTCCGCTCCTCGACCTCGATGCGATCGCCATACCGGACTTCGACCCGGCTCGCACCTTCCACGTCAACGACGACACGCTCCGGCGCAACGTCTACCCTCTCTTCCTCGGGACGCAGTACGTGATCATGACCCAGCGGGGCTGCCCCTTCTCGTGCTCGTTCTGCGTCGAGAGCGTCTACCAGGACATGTTCGGCAAGAAGAACTCGCTGCGGCGCCGCTCGGTCGACCTCGTGATCGAGGAGCTGGTCGCCGCCAAGCGGACGCTGAACATCCGGCACGTGATGTTCTACGACGACGTGTTCACGGTGAACCCCCGCTGGCTGCGCGAGTTCGCGCCCCGCTACAAGGCCGAGGTGGGCCTGCCGTTCTGGTGCTACACGTATCCGACGACCACGCGCCGGGAGGACATCCTGCTGCTGAAGGACGCGGGGCTCCGGTCGATCACGATGGGCATCCAGTCGGGGAGCGACGAGATCCTGAAGGACTTCAATCGCCCGGTGGCGCAGCAGAGGGCGCACGAGGCGGCCAAGATCATCGCCGAGTGCGGTGTCGAGGCGTACTTCGACCTGATCACGAAGGTGGAGTTCGAGAAGGACGAGCACTGCCGGCAGACGTTCGAGTTCCTGCTCGACTTCCCGCGCGAGATGCGCACCGTCGGGTTCGGCGCGATGGTCTCCTTCCCCGAGTACGGCTACACGCGCAGGGTGGCCGAGACGAACGCTCAGCTCAGCCTCAGCCAGCGGGAGTACACCTACTATCACAAGCTCTACCTGCTCACGCGGACGCGGGTGCCGCGGCCGGTGGTGAAGGCGATCGGCACCTCGCGCCTCTTCCGGCGGTACCCGTGGCTGATCGACCCGCTGCTGCCGAAGAAGCTCCCGATGATGTTCCTGAGCGACGACAACGAGTACGCCGACGAGGTGCTCAACCTTCCGCACGCCCAGGCCATCATTCCGGGTGGAAGGCTCGACCGCGGGGCGGACGCCGCAGAGGCGGCGGCGCAGGCCTGACCGAGGGCGCGGAGTCGCCGTCTCCGCCGTGGTGGCGACGGGCGGTCGTGGTTCCATTCGCGGCCGCGGCGATCCTGGCGTGGTGGGCGCTGCGCATGGAGCCGCCGCGCGCGGCACGCGCTCTCAACCTGCTCAACTACGACCTGTTCGCCTACTACTACCCGACCTTCCACTATGCGTTCGAGCAGCTCCGCGGCGGGCACTTCCCGCTCTGGGACCCCTACCAGCTCTGCGGGACGCCCTTCTTCGCCCTCGGCCAGCACCTGCTCCTGTATCCGCTGAACACCCTCTACCTCGTGCTGCCGACGGCCGCGGCGATGAAGTGGACCGCGATCGGGCATCTCGTTCTCGGCTGGCTCTTCACGTACCTGCTCGTCGTCGTGCTCGGCCTCTCGCGCGTCGGGGCGGCGACCGCGGCCACGGCCTTCGCGCTGGCGGGGTCGACGACGTTCCTCGTCTACGTGCCGCATCACCTCTACGGCGCGGTCTGGATCCCGCTCGTGCTCGCGCTCACGCACCTCGTGCTCGAGGGGCGCCGTCGCCTGTCGGTCGCCCTGGGCGTCGTGCTCGCCTGTCAGTACCTCGGCGGCTATCCGCTGTTCAGCCTGTTCTCCGCCTACGTCGCGGGCGGGTACTGGGGATGGTGGATCGTGGCGACGTGGGGCCGCCGGGCGCCGGGCGAGGCGCTCCGCGCCACGAGTGCGCTCGCCGGCGCGGCGGCGGTCGCCGGGGTGCTCGCCGCCGTCCAGCTCCTGCCCGCCCGGGAGCTGGCCACGCTCAGCCCACGCAGCTTCGGCGAGCTCTCCCTTGCTCAGGCGGACCCGCTGCATCAGGTGACCCGGGTCCCCCTGCGGCTCTTCCTGCGCGACCTCGCCGTGCCGGCGTGGCGGGTCCCGTTCCCGCGCTCGGTCGGCATCGGCCTCGTCGGGCTCGCGCTCGCGCTCTGGGGAGCGTTCGACCCGGGTCGGCGGCGGGTCGCCGGGTTCTTCGTCGCGCTGGCCGTGCTCGCCTTTCTCCTCGGCCTCGGCAGCGCCACGCCGCTCTACCCGCTCTACTTTCGGCTGCCGACGGGGAGCTGGTTCCGGCTCCCGGCGCGCTTCTTCTTCCTCACCTCCTTCGCGCTGGCCGTGCTCGCCGGCTGCGGGGTCGACCGGCTCGCCGCCCGCGGGCTGCCCGTGCCGCTGCTCCTCGCACTGCCCGCGGCGGTCTACCTCGAGCTGTTCGTGGCCTTCGCCAACGTCGTGCCGCTGCCTTCGAGCAGCCCCGACCTCTACACGATGCCCGCGGACCTCGTGCGCTATCTGCGGGAGAGCGAGGGGACCTCGCGCGTCTACCTGGCCTCGGCGATGCCCGTCGCGGAGCGTCCCCTGCCGATTCCAAGAATTCCCCCCAAGGCGGGGATGATGTACGGCCTGCTCACGGTCGCCGATCGCGAGAACCTCTACAGCGAGCGCTTCGCGCGCTGGGCGGCCTTCGTCGGTGCGCCGCACGGAGCGTCCGCGGCGGTGCCGCAAGGCGAGCTGGTGGTGCCGCCCGGCGTGACGGGCCTCCGCTTCCTCGACCTGATGAGCGTCGGCCTCGTCGTCGACGACGGCAGTGCGCCGGACTGGGGATCGCTGCTACCGCTCGCCCGCATTGCCGACGGGGTCCGCGTCTATCGCAATCCCGATGCCCTTCCCCACGCCTACGTGGTGACGCGCGCCGAGGTGCTCAACGACCCCCGTGCCGTGCTCGGGCGGCTCGCCGCTCCCGACTTCGCTGCGCGCACCGCGGTCGTGCTCGAGGAGGAGCCGCCGGGGGGCCTGGAGGGTGCGGTGGAGGGCCCCGCGGAAGGGGCCGTGCGCATCGTCGGCTACGCGCCCGAGGAGGTGACCATCGACGCGGCGGTCGGTCGCCCCGCGCTGCTGGTGCTCACCGACCAGTGGTACCCCGGGTGGGAGGCGACGGTCGACGGGGCATCGGTACGGATATATCGGGCGAACTACCTCTTTCGGGCAGTGGCGCTCACGCCCGGAGCGCATCGCGTGGTGTTCCACTATCGACCGAGCCACCTGGGATGGTTGCTCGGGTGAGCGCCGTGCTCCGGCTGGCGCTGGTCGTCGTCGCGCTCGAAGGCGCCGTCGGCTGCAGCAGCCCCGCGCCGGCTCGGCCGAACATCGTCGTGATCGTGGTCGACACGCTGCGCGCCGACCGGCTCGGGACCTACGGCAGCTCCCGGAACCTGACCCCGTTCCTCGACGGCCTCGCCGCCCGGGGTGCGGTCTTCGAGCACGCCTTCGCGCCGAGCGCCTGGACCAACCCGTCGGTCGCCTCGCTGCTCACGTCGCGCTATCCCTCGCAGCACCACGTCAGCAACTTCGATTCGAAGCTCGGCGACGACGAGGTGACGTTCGCCGAACGGCTGACGGCGTCGGGGTGGGAGGCCGCCGGCTTCTCGGCGAACTTCCAGCTCGCCGCCGCGAACGGCTACGCCCAGGGCTTCGCCACGTGGCGCACGTTTCCGGAGACGTTCAAGCTCCGCGGTCCGGGGCTGCGGCGCGCGTGCGTCGAGTGGCTCGATGGCGGGGCACGGAGGGTGGGGGCACCTCTCTTGCTCTATCTCCAATTCATGGAGCCGCATGCGCCTTACGAGCCGCCCCCGCCGTTCCGGGAGCGGTTCGCGCTCCCGGAACGGTCGGGCGTAAGCGCCGCGGCGGCCAATCACAAGCTGCTCGGCCTCGACTGGGGCGCGCTGTCGGCGGATGAGGTGGCGCTGCTCGCGTCGTTGTACGATGCGGAGGTCGCGGCCGCCGACGCCGAGCTGCGCGCGCTCTTCGACGACCTCGATGCGCGCGGTGTCCTGCGCAGCGCGATCGTGGTGGTGACCGCCGACCACGGTGAGGAGTTTCGGGAGCACGGGTTCCTGGCCCACGGGGTCACGCTCTACCAGACCGTGCTCCACGTCCCGTTGCTCTTCATCGGTCCCGGCATCCCCGCGGGGCGCCGCGTGCGCGAGAATGTTTCGCTGATCGATCTCGCGCCGACGCTCCTCGACCTCGCCGGGCTGCCGGCGGAGCCGCGCTTCGAAGGACGGTCCCTGCGGCCCGCCTTTTACGGCTTCGGGATCGAGCGCGACGTGCTCGCGGAGCTGCCCCCATGGCAGGAGGGGACGGACTGGCGGCAGCACGCCGCGGCGCTCGTGCGCGGGCCGTTCAAGCTGCTGGCGCGCCCGCCGAACCTGCGGCGGGCGTTCCCGCCCGTCATCTATGATCTGGCGCGCGATCCGCGTGAGGAGCACCCCGATCCCCTCGACCTCGCGATCGAGTCGGAGATCCTGCAGCACGACCTTCGCGCCGAGGTGGCTGCGCTCGCCGCCCGCGCGGGGACCGCTGAGCGCCGGGGCCTGAGCGAAGAGGAGCGGGCCCGGCTGCGGGCGCTCGGCTACATCGAGTAAGCCATGGAGGCGATTCAGAGCGACTTTCTGCTCCGCCGGGGCGTGGCGTTCAACATGCTGCTGGGGCAGGTGCTCGGCCGCTGCGGCGTGCCCGACGCCGTGGTGAACTGGCTCTCGACCGTGCTGCCGCTGGTCGAGCTGGCGGGTGTGCTCGCCACGGTGGCGCTGGCGGTGCGGGCCCTTCACCGGGCCAGCCAGGGCGACGGACGGAGCCCCGCTGCGCGTATGATCGTCGAGGCGCTGCACGCGGCCGCGGCGCTGGCCGCCGTGGCTCTGCTCGGGTGGCTCCTGCGCCACCCGAGCCCGGAGCTGCTGGCGCTCCTCGTCCGCTGGGACTACCTGGTGTTCTGCCTGCTCGCAGGCTGCGTGCTCCGGCGAGCCCCGCTCGCGGTACGCACCTGGGTGCTGGCGGGGCTCGGCCTGGTGCTCGTTCCCCAGTACGTCGGGAGCATCCCCTTCGGCGTGACCCTCCTGGGCGGGCTCGCGGGCTTCGCCGCCGCCCGCTGCCGGCCGACGAGCCGCCCCGGAGTGCGGGTCGCCGTCCAGGGCCTCGTGCTGCTCACGGTTCTTGCGGTGTTCTGGCGTCTGCGGCTGCACCATGGGCAGGTGGCGCTCGAGGGCTGGGGCCTTTTCTCCTTCGTGCTCTTCCGCCACATCAGCTTCGTCGTCGAGGCGGCGCGCGGCGCGCCGGCAACTCTCGGCAACTACCTCTGCTACGTGCTCTTCCACCCGAGCTGTCTCGGCGCCGTCGAGGTCTATCCCGAGTTCCTCGAGCGGAACCTGCGGAACGGAGGGAACTACGCGTACCGGCTCGGCGTGGCGAAGGTCGTGAAGGGCTCGCTGCTGATGTGGCTCGGGCTCCAGATCAGCACCACGGAGACGACCATGTTCGCGAGCAGCGGCACCTGGGAGGTGTGGCGGAGCCTGGTGCTGGTGTTCCTGCGCGGAGCGCTCTTCGCCACGGGCGTGTGGTCCGGGGTCGAGGGTGGCGCCCTCTTCCTCGGGTTCCGGCTGCACCCGAACTTCAGCGGCATCTTCACCGCGCAGAGTCCTTCGCAATTCTGGCACGCGTGGCGCGGCACGATGACCAACTGGCTCGTGCGCTACGTCTATATCCCGCTCGGCGGCAATCGGCGCCGGCGCGTGCTCAACATCCTGGCCGCCTTCGCGGCGAGCGTCGTCTGGCACTGCATGGGTATCCCGTTCCTGCATCCCAGCGACTGGACCCCGTTCTGGCTGCTGCCCATCGTCTGCTGGGGCCTACTCAACTTCCTCGGCGTCGCCCTCCACTCCACCGTCCGCCGGCGCTGGCCGGCGGGTACCTATTCGGCGCCGGTGAATGTGCTCGTGCGGGTGGCCAAGGGCGCCGGAACGCTCACCCTGGGGCTTTTCACGCCCGGGCTGCTGGCCTTTTCCCTTGGGAACATCGACCGCTTCCCGTGGTTCGTGCGGACGCTGCTCGGGTTGGGCTGACGGGGGGGCGGCATGCCGCGGCGCGGGACGTTCCCCTTCCGCAAGGGTCGCCTCGTATGTTAGGGACGCCCGTCGAAGCACGGCCGCGAGCGTCCATATCCGTGGAGCTGTCGCCCACCGCCCGCGTCGACGGGCCGAATTCCGTCACGCCGCACGGCGCGCTGCTGACCGAGATGCAGCAGCGTGTGCGAAGCTTCTACGACCGCCTGGGCTTCGAGCGCGAGCGCTGGATTGCGCGCAACCGCTATTACTACCACGCGCTTGCCTGCCTGGTCCGGTCCCTGATTGCGCCGGCGCAGCGCGTGCTCGACGTGGGCTGCGGAAACGGCGATCTGCTGGCCGCCGTCGAGCCGGCGCACGGCGTGGGCGTGGACCTGAGCCCGGCCATGCTGGACATCGCCCGCCGCAAGCATCCGGAGCTCGAGCTTTCCTCGCAGGCGGCCGAGGCGCTCGCGCTGCCCGGATACGAGGTCCGAGACGGCGTGGGCGGCTTCGATGCGGTCCTGATGGTGAACGTCGTCGGCGAGCTGGCCGACGTGCTGGCCGCCTTCAAGCGGCTGAGGCCGCTCGTCCGTCCCGATACGCGCCTCGTCGTCGTCTACTACAACCACCTCTGGGAGCCGCTGATCGCTCCCGCGGCACGCCTCGGCCTCAAGCTCGACAATCCGACTCAGAACTGGCTGTCGCTCGATGACCTGCGCGGGTTTCTGCACCTCGCGGGGTTCGAGGTCGTGAAGGTCGGGGCGCGCCTGCCGTGCCCGAAGTACGTTCCCGGAATCGCCGCGCTGGCGAACCGTGTCCTGGGCAATCTCCCGCTGCTGCATCGACTCGGCTTCGTCCGCTTCCTGGTGGCGCGACCGGAGATGCCGTTGTCTGCGCCATCGTCGGCGTTTTCTTGCACGGTCGTGGTGCCGTGCAAGAACGAGGAGGACAACGTCCCTGCGATCCCGCCGCGCGTACCCCTCATGGGGGCGTTTACCGAGATCGTCTTCGTCGACGACGGGAGCACCGACGCGACCGCCGAGCGGATTCGCGCCGCGTGCGCCATGCATCGCGACCGGCAGATCCGCCTCGTCACCGGCCCAGGGCAGGGCAAGGGAGCTGCTGTCCGCGCCGGCCTCGAGCAGGCGCGGGGCGACGTCCTCATGATCCTGGATGCGGACATGGCGGTGATGCCGGAGGATCTACCCGCGTTCTTCGCGGCGATCACGGAGAACAAGGGGGAATTCGTCAACGGCACACGGCTCGTCTATCCGCTCTCCGGTCGGGCAATGCGCACGGCCAACATCGTCGGCAACAAGCTGTTCGCGATGTTGTTCACCTTCATTCTCGGGCAACGGATCACGGATACGCTGTGCGGCACCAAGGCGATCCTGCGGCGTGACTACGCGAAGATCCTGGCTGCGCGCGCCGAGTTCGGGGATGTCGACCGGTGGGGTGACTACGACTGGATCTTCGGTGCGGCGAAGCACAACCTCAAGATCGTCGAATTACCCATTCATTACGTCGAGCGAATTGCGGGGACGAGCAAGATGACCAAGCGGCTGCAGAACGCGAGCATCATGCTGCGTATGTGCTGGGTGGCGTTCCGAAAGCTTCGGATGGCCTGAGTGGAACAGAAGCGGCCTGCATCCTTTGGTCTTCTCGTTCGCCGCTTCGCTGGGAGCTTTTCGGCGTGGCAACTGGTCGTAATCTGGCTCGAGGAGTGGGTGGGCACACTGCTCCGGCCAGTGCCGGGCCTCCTGGGGTTCGTGGTGCGGTACGTGTTCTATCGGGCCTTGTTCAGCCATCTCGGTGGGTTCTGCTTCATCTATGGGGGAGCGCGTTTGTCTCATACGTACGGCATACGTGCCGGGCGTAATCTGCACGTGAACGCGGGGGCGTATCTGTACGGCCGAGGCGGTCTCACCATCGGCGACGACGTCTTGGTCGGCCAGAACGCGGTGGTGCTGAGCTCGACACACCGGTGGGATGACCCCACGCTTCCCATCGTCCATCAAGGGCACCGCCATGCCCCGGTTGTCATCGGCAACGACGTGTGGATCGGTGCGAACGCCGTGGTGCTGCCTGGAGTGCACGTTGCGACCGGGACCGTGATCGGGGCGGGGGCCGTCGTGACGCACGACACGGCGCCGTATGCGATCGTCGCGGGCGTCCCGGCCAGACAGATCGGAGAGCGCACGCGCCCAGGGGCGGCGACCGGTCGCTCCGCCGGATGATGCGCAGCCGCGCGCCGGCAGCCGACTGGATCCTCGCACACCGGCGGGTGTGGGAGCACAAGCCGAGCCTGCGCACGGTCTATGGCCGCTTCTTCGCGGCCCTCCGCGCGGCCTGCCTGCCGGGGGCGCCGGTCGTGGAGGTGGGCTGCGGTCCGGGCTTTCTGAAGGAGAGCTATCCTGAGATCGTGGCGACCGACGTCGCGCCGAATCCGTTCGCCGACGTGATCGGTGACGCGGCGGCGCTCCCATTGCGAGACGCCGCAGTGGGAAGCCTGGTCATGCTCGACGTCTTTCATCATCTGCCGCGCCCCGAGGCGTTTCTGCGGGAGGCGAGCCGCGTTCTCCGCCCGAACGGCCGGCTCGTCATGCTCGAGCCGTGGATGGGCATGGCAGGCCGGTTCCTCTTTCGGTGGCTTCACCACGAGGAGTGCGACCTGAACGTCGACCCGCACCACCCATGGGCGGGCGCGAACAAGGACCCCATGCTCGGGAACGCCGCCCTACCGTATCTCTACTTCGGGGCGGACGGAGAACTCGAGCGCGCGGGTTTGCCCCTGCGCGTCGTGGTCCGCAAGCCCTTCGCGGGCCTCGCGTGGGTGCTGAGCGCGGGGTTCCAGCCCGTCGGCGTTCTCCCTGCGCGCCTCGTCCCGCTCGCCGAGGCGGTCGACCGGTTGATCTCGGTGGCGCCGGCCGTAACGGCGACCCGGTGTGTGATCGTCGTCGAGAAACGCCCGGAGAGGGAATGACCGTGCCTCGCTGCGGCGGCTGGAAGACGGCGTGTCTCTGCTGCGCGGGCCTCTCGGCCGCGGCAATCTGGTACGTTCGTGTCTTGGAGCAGGCCGCGCACGGGCCGGGTGTGCGGTCCTTCGATATCTACCAGTACTACGTGCCGAACATGCTCTATGCCGTTCGAAGCCTCACGCACGGCGCGCGGGGGTTCTTGTGGAACGCCTACGCCAACTGCGGCCAGCCGTTCCTCGGGATCAGCTCGACGGGGGCGCTGTACCCGGCGAACCTGCTCTTCCTGTGGCTGCCCCCACAGAAGGCATTGCTCGGCGTCATGGTGTTCAACTTCGTCGTCGCCGGGATTGGGGCATACGCGCTCGGTCGCGTGCTGGGGCTCGGCACGGCGGGCGCCCTTGCCGGGGCGCTGGTCTTCGAGTTCGGCAATGGCACGGTCGACCTGAGCACGTGGGGGCCGCAGATGAGCGGCCCGTATGTCTGGTTGCCGGCGGCGATGTGCTTCTGCGAACGCATCCTCCGGCGTCCGCGGGCGCGCTATGGCGTGGGGCTCGGCGTCTGTTGCGCTCTGGCGCTGCTGCCGGGATTCCCGCAAGTCGTGCTCTTCACCTACCAGCTCGTGACGCTGCGCGTGGCGTGGGCGCTCGTCACTGGGGAGGTTGCTCGGCCGGGGGCGGTCGTGCGGACGGCGGTGTTCGGCCTCGTGCTGGGCCCGCTGCTCGCTGCAGGCACACTGATCCCCGGGATCGAGTCGGCTGCGCTCTCCGTACGCAACGCTTCGCTCACGGTCGCAGAGCTGAACCCAATGGGGTTTTTGGACTTCGGCAGACTTCGATTCCAGCTCATCTGGGGTGCGGAGATCGTCAACCCCATCACGCTGATTCCGCTCGTGTTGGCGTGTGCGAGCGTGTGTCGGCCGCGACGGCATCGGGTCGCGCTCTTCTATGTGGGAGCGGGGGTGCTCTATTTGGCTCTCGCGTTCGGGCCGAATGGCGGCCTGTTCCCGCTCTACGCGCGTCTTCCCATGGCCCGCCTCTTTCGTGAGCCGGCTCGATTCACGTGGATCACGAGCCTTTGCATCGCGGTGCTGGCTGGGCTCGGTACCGACGCCGTTGCGGGCCACCGAACTGGGCCGCGCCGGTTCGCCTGTTCGCTCCCGGCGCTGGCGATCGGGGTTGGTCTTTTCTGCTGGCTTCGCGGGACGGGGCTCGTGGCTCGGGAATGGTGGATGGTCGGCGGTGTCGCGGTGGCCTGGGTAATGAGCGTGTTCCCGCGCGGGCGTGCTCTCGCGGGTGCGGCCATCGCCGCCACACTCGTGTTCGAGCTCGTCCTGTCTCGAAGGATTCCTTTTCGCCATCTTCTTCCGGACGCCGAGGTGCTGCGAACGCACGTCGGACTCCTCGCGCGGGTACGCCGGCACATGACCGCCCAGGATCGCGTGTACGTTGTCCCGGACCACGACAACTACGCGTTGGTGCTCAAGGCGCCTCAGCTCGTCGGCATTCCGACGATTCACGATTATGAGCCTCAGCCCACGCGGCGCTACGCGGAGTATTTCGTGCTCATGCGGCGCGGGCGGCCCTTTACCGATCTCAACAGCTTCTACTATCCCGAGTCCTACGCGTCGTCCGGCTTGAACCGCAGGCTCCTCGATCTCACTGGGGCTCGCTACGTGCTCGCGGCGTTGCCTCCAGAGCGGACGCCGGGGCTCGCGGGTCTGCCCGTCGCGCCGATCGCTACGGAGGACGGCGTGAGGGTGTATGAGAACACGACGGCACTGCCGCGGGCGTTCGTCGTGTCCAGCTTGGTCGTCGTTCAGCCACCCGAAGCCCTGCTTTCGCGGCTGGCATTCGGGAAGGACGATCTCCGCCGCACCGCGCTGGTCGAGGCGCCGCCGGCTTCGGCTTACCTGGGCACGCTTTCAGCCCGCGGGGAAGGAGAGGTGCGGTTCCTGATCGATCGGCCCGAGCACCTGCGCTTGCGCGTGACGGCCGGTGCGGCCGCCTTCCTCTTTCTGGCCGACCAGTACTACCCGGGCTGGCGGGCGACGGTGAACGGTGTGGCGGCGGACATCCTCCGCGCGGACTACCTCTTCCGGGCCGTCCAGGTGCCCGCGGGGGAGTCGGTGGTGGATTTTCGCTACACGCCGATGTCTGTTCGGATCGGGGCGGCTGTCTCGGGACTCACGGTCCTCGCGCTGGCGATTGGTCTGCAGACGGTGCGGCGACGTGCGCGAAGAAGCCGTTGAGGTGTGGAGACTCGACCGGTGGGTACTCGGGCGGCCAGCATGTGTAAGATTCTCGCGCTCTCGACAGGGGCGATTCTGATGGCGTTCGCGCTGTGCGAGGAGGCAGCTCGCTTGCTGGCGGGATTGCCCTTGTTGGCACTGCGTCTCCCCCCGGAGCCGCTCTTCGCGGCGTCGTCTGCGCGGCGTCTGGAGCTCCCCGCGCTCCCGGCACCGCCGCCTGACGTCGACCCCGCGTGGTTCAGCGAGTCACCGCCCGCATTGCCGAATCGCGGTCCCGTTGATCCGGTGTTGGCGGCGCGAGTACAGCTCGCACCACGCGTCGGTATTCCCCCGTTCGATCTGCTGTACCTGTGGAATAGGCGCTTCGTCGAGGAAAATGGGTGCAGGCCGAGCAGCCCGTTTCGCAAGTACCCCCCGCCGCTGCTCGTCTTCGACCCACCCGAGCCGAGCGACCAGCCGGTGTTTCGGTACCCACCGAGTCGGACGCTGCCTGGCGGCCTCGTCACGAACCGATACGGCTGGCGAGGGCCGGATATTCCCTTCGACAAGCCGCCGGGAACGGTGCGAATCGCCTTCGTCGGGGCGTCGACGACGGTCGGCCTGTGGAACATCCCCTTCTCCTATCCCGAATTCGTGGTGTACTGGCTCAACCGTTGGGCGCAGCGCGCAGGTGTCCCGGTACACTTCGACGGCATCAACGCGGGCCGCGAGGGCATCACCTCGACCGCGATCGCCGCCATCGTGCGCCAGGAGGTGCTTCCCGCCGAGCCTGATCTGATCGTCTACTACGAGGGCGGCAATCAATCGCTCTGCACGCTGGGCCGGCCGAGGCCCGCGCCACCACTGCCTCCCTCGTCCCGGGTGATCGCGCTCGTGAACTCCGTGGTGAGCGCGACGCGCGACTACTCCGCGCTTGCGCGGCGGCTCGGGGTGGCGGCACGCATTGCCGCGGTCAACGGTGGCCGGGAGCCGGCGAAGCCGCCCGCGTCCCTGGGTTGGCCGGAGGACCTCGACGAGCGTGCGCCCGACATCACGCGCCCCGATCTTCCGATTCAGCTACCCGTCATCCTCGGAGACCTGGACTCGATCCGTACGGCGGTCGCAGCGGAAGGCGGAGAGCTGGCCGTCAGCTCGTACGTCTGGCTCGTGGCTCCCGGGCTGCAGCTCGATCCGCTGCGTGAGGTGCCGATCTATCGCGCGCTCAACGAGGGCTGCTGGCCGTATCGGTACGCGGATATTCGCCGGGCGATCGATCTTCACAACCGTGTCCTCGAACGCTACGCGGAGGCGCACCAGTTGCCCTTCCTGGACGTTGCTCGCGCGTTTCCCATGGAATCGGCACTCTTCTTCGACAGCGTGCACCTCAACGCAGAGGGGACGCGGGTTCACGGGTGGCTCGCCTTCGAGGCCATCCTGCCCATCGTTCGTGCGAAGCTCGCATCCGGCGAATGGCCGCGGCCCGACCGCGTGCCCGGGCAGTCGACAATCGGTCCCGGTCGCCCCGTGGCGCTGCCGTGCTTGGCCGCCGGCGGCTAGAGAAGTCGGCACGTCGTGCGAGGCAGGTCCCTACTTGCGCGCGCGGGTCACGTAGAAGACGCCCTCGCACGAGTGCCAGAGCCCGACGCTCTGGATGGCGCGGACGACGGCCGTGCCGACGCGCCCGAATTCGTACGGCGGCTTGTGCTCGAAGTGGACGAAGGAGCCCACGTCGCAGAGATCGACGAAAAGGCCCTTCGACCAGGGGAGGAAGAAGTCGTCGGGCTCGACGCGCAGCACCTCGAAGCCCGTGCGCGCGAGGAAGCCGTCGACCTCGGCCCGCGTGTAGCGGAACTCGGTGAAGCCGAGCCCCTTCCCGCGCAGCTTCCACAGCAGGTAGAAGGCGCGCAGCGTGGGGTTCACCACGAGGCGGCGGAAGGTGTTGTTGTAGGGAACCACCACGAAGAAGAGCCCTCCGGGCTTGAGCACGCGGTGGATCTCGCGAAAGAGCGCCTCCGGCCCCTCCTCGAAGTGCTCGGCGACGTAGGACGAGAAGACCGCGTCGAAGACGCCGTCGCGAAAGGGCTTGTGGAGCACGTTGGCGCGCACGAGGTTCATGGCGGGATCGTGCTCGCGCGCCACGCGCAGCGGCCCGGGGCTGTCGTCGATTCCGAACGCGCGGTTGCCGAGCTTCTCGAAGAAGGCCATCCAGCGTCCGGTGCCGCACCCCGATTCGAGCACCCGCATGCCGCCGCGCCCCAGGAACTCCCGGAAGAGCGACGCGGCCATTTCGTGCTTCTCGATCGTGGAGAGGTGGACGTCGAAGTACGCCTTGCCCGGGGCCTCCTTCGCCCAGTGCTCCTCCGTGTAGGTCTCGTCCAGGCCCTTGGTGATCTCGCTGCGGAGATACTGCTTGAAGCTCATGGGCGCCGGGGCCGGCTGCGAACCGAGGGAGGGGGCGCGGGCGGGCGCTAGCTGGCGGCGCCCTTCTTCGCGTCGCTCGCCGCGTACCGCGCCGAGAGCTCGGTTTTGGGCGCGCGAATGTAGTCCGCCGCCTTGATGGTCCAGGTCACGTGGGTGCCGTCGATCTTCGCCGTCGGCGTCGCGTTGATCACCTTGCCGGGCAGCGTGACAGAGAACACCATGTCGGGAAGCGTCGGCACCTTCCCTTCGGGCACCGGCTTGGGGTTCGCGAGCGTGACGTCGAGCACCTCGTCGTCGTCCTTGCGCGTGCGGGTGATGGTGGCGAGCTTGAAGCCTTCCGCGGTGTCGAGCTTCGTGACATCGTCGAACTTGCCCTTGAGCACCGCCGTCTTGTCCTTGAGGGTCAGGCTTTCGATGGTCAGATGCGGTGACGCGAAGCGCGCCTTCTCGGAAGCGGCGGTCGCGTCTGCGTCCGGCGTGTAGGTGTACTCGATCGTGCCCGAGCCGTCGGCCTTGAGCGTGGCATCGACGGTCACGCAGCCGGCCAGCAGGCCGAGCGCGACGAGACAGGGCAACAGCGGCCGGATTCTCATGAGGCGTGCTTATCGACGGCGTACGGCGCTTGTCAAGCCGAGCCCGATCCTCGGGTCCGACCACGACCGGCTCAAGCAAGATTGCCAGGCCCGAGCCGGGGGGGTTGAGGGCCTAAGGTGGCCCTGCGACAATGCCTGGCCGATGCGCCTCTCCGTCCTGGTGCCGGTCTACAACGAGGTTGCCACCGTGCGCACGCTGCTCGCGCGGGTGATGGCGGTGCCCATCGCGAAGGAGATCATCGTCGTCGACGACTGCTCCACGGACGGGACCCGCGCGGCGCTTGAGGAGGTCCGCCGCACGGTGCCCGACACGCCCGAGAACCGGCTCGTGCTGGCCTTCCACGACCGCAACCAGGGTAAGGGCGCGGCGGTGCGGACCGCGCTCGGGCACGTGACCGGGGACATCGTGCTCATTCAGGACGGCGATCTCGAGTACGACCCGGCGGAGTATCCGCGCCTGATCGGCCCCATCGCCGACGGCCACGCCGACGTCGTGTTCGGCTCGCGCTTCGCCGGCAGCCCGCGCCGCGTGCTGATGTTCTGGCACACGGTGGCCAACCGCCTCCTCACGCTGCTCTCGAACGTGTGCACGAACCTGAACCTCACGGACATGGAGACCTGCTACAAGGTCTTCCGGGCCGACGTGCTCCGCGGGCTCCCCATCCGCTCGAACCGTTTCGGCCTCGAGCCCGAGCTCACGGCGAAGGTCGCGCACCTGCGCTGCCGGGTCTACGAGGTCCCGATCTCGTACCACGGCCGCGGGTACGCCGAGGGGAAGAAGATCGGCTGGCGCGACGCGCTCGTGGCCGTGTGGACGATCCTGCGCTTCACGGCCGTGCCCGACATCGGGCGTGAGGACGAGGGCTACCACACGCTGCGCCGGATCGACGTCCTGCGGCGCTACACGGCGTTCCTCTGGGAGCTCATGCGGCCCTACGTCGGCCGCCGCGTCCTCGAGGTCGGGTCGGGCACGGGCGCCATGACCCGTCATCTCGCCACCCGCGAGCACGTGACCGCCACGGATCTCGATCCCCAGTACCTCCAGTTCCTGACGCGCACCTTCGCCTCCCAGCCCAACGTCGCCGTCCGCCGGCTCGACCTCGCGCACCTGGCCGAGGACGGCATCCGTCCCGCGAGCTTCGACACCGTGGTGTGCGCGAACGTCCTCGAGCACATCGCCGACGACGCCGCGGCGCTGCGGGCGATGCGGGCGGTGCTCGCGCCCGGCGGCCGGCTCGTGCTCGTCGTACCCGCGCTGCGTGCGCTGTACGGCTCGATCGACCGGGCGATCGGCCACCACCGCCGCTACGGCCGCCGCGAGCTGGTGGCGAAGCTCGAGGCGGCGGGCCTGGCCGTCGAGCACGTCCGCGCGTTCAACCTCCTGGGCGTGCCCGGGTGGTTCCTCAACGCGCGCCTGCTGCGCCGGCGCACGGTTCCCGGGATACAGGCCCGGATCAACGACCGCCTCGTGCCGCTGCTGCGGCTCGAGCAACGGCTGCGCCCGCCGATCGGGATGTCGCTGCTGGCGGTCGCCCGCGTGGCGGGATAGGCGCCGCCGTTGCGTCGGCTCGCCGCGGGCCGTTAGAGTCCGCGCGATGTCCCGCCTGTGGGGCTACCTCGCCCACTACCGCGCGCGCTATCTCGGCGGGATCCTCTGCCTGATCGGCGCCACCACCCTCACGATGGCGGTGCCGTGGCTCTACAAGCGCGCGGTCGACCAGATCACGGCGGGCGCGGGCATGGCGGCGCTGCTGCGGACGCTCGGGCTGATCGCCGGCATCGCCGCCGTCCAGGGCGTCGTGCGCACGTTCTCGCGCTTCGTCATCTTCAACGTCGGGCGCGACATCGAGTACGACCTGCGCAACGATCTCTTCGCCCACCTCGAGCGGCTCCCGCTCGCCTTCTACCAGCAGCGGCAGACGGGCGACCTGATGTCGCGCCTCGTGAACGACGTGAGCGCGGTGCGGATGCTCCTCGGGCCCGGAATCCTCAACTTCATCAACACGCCCGTCTACTACGTCTACGGGCTCGCGATCATGCTCTCGATCGACGCCCGTCTGACGCTGGCGGCGCTCGCGATCTACCCGGTCGCGCTCGGCGTCGTGAAGCGCACCAGCGCGCTGCTCATGGAGCGCAGCGTGCGCGTGCAGGAGGGGCTCGCCGACCTCTCGACCCGCGTGCAGGAGAACCTCTCGGGCATGCACGTGGTGAAGTCCTACGCCGCCGAGGAGCAGGAGATCGCCGCGTTCGGCCGGGTGAACGCGCGCTTCCAGGAGCAGAGCCTGCGGCTCGCGCGGGTGCGCGGCTTCATCGGCCCGGTGATGAACGTCGTGGGCGGCGTGGGGGCGCTCGTCGTGCTCTGGTACGGCGGCCGGCAGGTGGTCGCGGGACGGCTGTCGATCGGCGACCTCGTGGCCTTCATCGGCTACCTGCACCTGCTCTCGTGGCCCACGATGGCGCTGGGGTGGATGCTCTCGGTGCTCCAGCGCGGGCGCGCGGCGCTCGGGCGGCTCGACGAGCTGTTCGCGGTCGAGCCGGCGATCACGAGCCCGCCGGGGGCGACGGGGATCATGCCGTTGCGCGGCGAGGTCGCTTTCCGCGGCGTGGACTTCCGCTACCCGGGCCTGGCGGGCGGGTCGCCCGTGCTCGCGGGCGTCGATCTCACGATCGCCGCCGGCAGCACGGTCGCCATCGTCGGGCGCACGGGGGCGGGTAAGAGCGCGCTCGTCGAGCTGGTGCCGCGGCTGTTCGACGCCGAAGCGGGACGCGTGCTCCTCGACGGGCACGACGTGCGCACGCTGCCGCTCGGGTGGCTGCGCCGCCACGTCGGCCTCGTGCCCCAGGAGCCGTTCCTCTTCTCGCGCTCGCTCCGCGAGAACGTCGCTTTCGCCCTCGACGGCGGCGCCGACGGCCGGGCGGCGGGCCGGGTGGAGTGGGCGGTGGGCATGGCGGGGCTCGCGAGCGACTTGGCGGACATGCCCGCCGGCCTCGAGACGCTCGTCGGCGAGCGCGGCGTGACGCTCTCGGGCGGACAGAAGCAGCGCGCCACGCTGGCCCGGGTGCTCGCGGCCGCGCCGCGCGTCCTTCTCCTCGACGACGCGCTCTCGAGCGTCGACGCCGCGACCGAGCGGGAGATCCTCGAGCGGCTCCGGGGCTTCTTCCGCGAGCGGACCACGGTGCTGGTCGCCCATCGGATCACCACGGTCAAGGAGGCCGATCTCATCGTGGTGCTCGACGAGGGGCGCGTGGTCGAGGTGGGCGACCACGAGACGCTGCTCGCCCGGGGCGGGACCTACGCCGAGCTCTTCCGCGAGCAGGCCCTCGAGGTCGAGCTGGAGGCGATCTGAGCGAGGAGCCGGTCAGGGCCTACGACGGCCGCCTCGTCCGCCGGCTGTGGGCCTACGTGCGCCCCTACCGCGGCGTGTTCTGGACGGCGCTGCTCCTCTCGCCGATCAACCAGACATTCGCGCTCGTGCAGCCCTACCTGCTGAAGGTCGGCATCGATCGCTACATCCGCCGCGGCGACGCGGGCGGGCTCCGCGGGCTCGGGCTCGTCTTCGCGGCGGCGATCGTGGGCGAGCTCGTGTCGTCCTACGGGCAGCAGTACCTCACGATGGTCGTGGCGCAGCGCAGCCTCGGCGATCTTCGCGGCGCGCTGTTCGCGCACCTCCAGCGCCTGCCGATGCGCTTCTTCGACACGACGCCGGTGGGCAAGCTCGTGTCGCGGGTCACCACCGACGTCGACGTGCTCAACGAGATGTTCGCCGCCGGCGCCATGACCATCGTGCTCGACGGCCTCAAGCTCGCCGGGATCGTCGGGTTCATGCTGTGGATCAACTGGCGGCTCGCGCTCGTGAGCCTCGCGCTGCTGCCGGCGATGGCGGTGGGCGTCGACTACTTCCGCCGCGCCGCACGGCGCACCTACCGGGAGATCCGCGAGCGCGTGGCGCGCATCAACGGCTATCTCCAGGAGGCGATCTCGGGCATCAAGGTGATCGCGCTGTCGGCCCGCGAGGACGCGGCGTTCGTCGAGTTCCGGCGGCTCAACGCCGATCACCGTGACGCGAACCACCTCTCGAACAAGCTCGAGGCGACGCTGTTCTCGCTCGTCGAATCGGTGAGCACGGTCTCGATTGCGCTCATGCTCTGGCAGGGCGGGCGGCTCCGCGCCCGCGGGCTGGTCGAGATCGGCACGGTGGTCGCCTTCATCCAGTACATCCAGCAGTTTTTCGTCCCGATCCGCGACTTCAGCGCCAAGTACGCGGTCGTGCAGTCGTCGATGACCGCGGCCGAGCGCATCTTCGCACTGCTCGACGTGCCCGCGGCGCCGGTGCCCGCGCGGCCACGCGTCCCGGATGCGGTGCGGGGCGCGATCGCCTTCGAGGGGGTGTGGTTCGCCTATCGCGACGCGGAGTGGGTGCTGCGCGACGTCTCCTTCCGGATCGCGCCGGGCGAGCGGGTGGCGATCGTCGGCGCCACCGGCTCGGGAAAGACCACGCTCGTCAAGCTCCTCGGCCGGCTCTACGACGTGCAGCGCGGGCGCATCCTCGTCGACGGCGTCGACGTGCGCGAGTGGGATCCGGTGGCGCTCAGGCGCCGCATCGCGGTCGTGCTCCAGGACGTGTTCCTGTTCAGCGGGCCGGTCGCCGACAACATCCACCTCGGGCGGACCGACATCCCACCCGCGGCGGTGGCGGCAGCCGCGCGCCACGTGAACGCGGACGGCTTCATCCGCCGGCTCGGCGGCTACGAGGCGCAGGTGCGCGAGCGCGGCTCGAACCTCTCCGGGGGGCAGCGCCAGCTGCTCGCCTTCGCCCGCGCGCTGGCGCACGACCCGGCGATCCTGGTCTTGGACGAGGCCACCTCGAGCGTCGATCCGGAGACCGAATGGCTGGTCCAGGACGCGCTCACGAAGCTGCTCGCGGGGCGCACCGCGCTGGTGATCGCGCACCGGCTGTCGACCATCGAGGGAGCGGACCGGATCCTCGTGGTGCACAAGGGCGAGCTGCGCGAGCAGGGCACCCATCGCGAGCTGCTCGCCCGCGGCGGCATCTACGCGCGCCTCTACCGCATGCAGTACGCCCCCGCCGCGCGCGCGACGGCGCGCGCGGCCGGCGAGGGATGAGACGCGCGCTGCTCGCGGCCGCGCTCGCGCTCGGGCTCGGCGCGGGCTGCGCCACCCCGACGTACCTCGCGCGTCTCGGTTGGTCGGAGGCACGCATCCTCTGGCGGCGGCGGCCGATCCCCGCGCTGCTCGGGCAGCCCGACCTCGACCCGACGCTGCGCGCGCGCCTCGAGCTGGTGCTCGCCGTGCGCGCATTCGCGCGCGACCGGCTCGGGCTCCGCGTCGACGGGAGCTTCGCGAGCTTCGCCGAGGTCGGGGGCGACGCCACCGTCTGGGTGCTCTCGGCCGCGCGGCGCGACCGGCTCGAGGCGGTCACCTGGTGGTATCCGATCGTCGGCCGCGTTCCGTATCGGGGGTTCTTCGCCCCGGCGGCGGCCGAGGCGGCCGGGGCGGCGCTCGCAGGCCGGGACCTCGACGTCGAGGTCCGGCGCGCGCTCGCGTTCAGCACGCTCGGCTGGTTCGCGGACCCGCTCCTCTCGCCCACCGCCGCCGAGCCGCCGGTGGTGCTCGCCGACACGGTGATCCACGAGCTGTTCCACGCGACGCTCTACGTTCCGGGCGCCGCGGCTTTCGACGAGTCCGCGGCGACCTTCGTCGGAGGGCGCGGCGCGGCGGCGTTCTTCTGCACGGGCCCCACGCCCGACCCGGCCGCCTGCGAGCGGGCGCGCGCGCGCTGGGCGGCGGCGCGGGCCCGGGCGCGCGTGCTCGGTCGCCTCGCCGGCCAGCTCCGCCGGCTCTACGCGCGGACCCTCCCGCGCGCCGCGCGCGAGCGCGCGCGCGCGTGGCTCGCGGGGGCGGCGGCCGACGCGCTCGTCGCCCGCCGCCTCGGCCGGCGCGAGGAGCTGGTGCCGCCCAACAACGCGAGGCTGCTGGGCGAGCTGCTCTACGCGACGGACCTCGACCGCTTCGACGCGCTCGCCCCCGCCGACGCCGACCTTCCGGAAGCCATCCGGCGCCTCGTCGAGGCGGCGCGGGGCCATCGCGAGCCGTTCGCGGCGCTCGCTGCATTGCAAAACCATCCCGCCGCGTTAGACTGACGGCGATGTCCGACGCGCCCGCAGGCTCGCCCGGGGTGCGCTTCGCGGTCGACGTCATGCTCGGGCGCCTCGCCCGCTGGCTACGCATTCTCGGGCACGACGTGGTCTACCAGCCGCAGCTTCGCGGCCGCGCGCTGGCACGAGTGGCGCGGCGCGAGGGACGCTGGCTTCTCACGCGCGACACGCGGCTCCTGCGCGAGCGCGAGCTCCCGCCGCACCTCTTCGTCACCAGCGACCACTTCCGCGAGCAGCTCCGGCAGGTCGCCGCCGCGGTGCCGCTCGGCCGCACCGCGCCGCTCAGCCGCTGCCTCGACTGCAACCGCGCGCTCGAGGAGGCCGCTCGGGACGTTGTGCGGGAGCGGGTCCCGGCGTACGTGTGGACGACCCAGGAGCGGTTCCTGCGCTGCCCGCGCTGCGGCAAGCTCTACTGGGGAGCGACGCATCGGAGGCGGATGCTGGCCGAGCTGGCGGCGCTCGGCCTCGCGGCCGCGGAGCACGACGATGGACGGCCGGGCGCCTGAGGGCTTCCCGGTCGGCGCGTGCGCGCGCTGCGCGCGCGACGTGCTCGTGCACCTCGTGGTCGACGACGACGGGACCGAGCGCCGCCGCTGCGTGCACTGCGACGCCGAGCTCGATCCTGCGGCGCTCCGTTGGGTTGCCGAGGGGGCTCTGGAGAGCCTCGGCTACGCCGTCTACGGCGAGGGGTGCGGCCGGCCGGGCTGCGGCGGCGGGGGCTGCGGCCGGCGCCCGGCCTGAGGTGGCGGGCGTGCGGCGGGATTGCAGCGGCGCGCGACCGGCGCTAGGAAGCTCCGGCGGCCGGTCGGCGAGCCACGTGGCATCGGGCTTGCTGGTCCGCAGACGCCCGTGCAGGGGGGAGACTTGAAGCCATGAAGGAACGCGTCCGCGAGATTCTCGGCTGGTACCGGAGCGACAACCCGGGCACGCTGACCAACCTGGCGCGCCTGCTGAACCACGGGCGGCTCGGCGGGACCGGGCGCCTGGTGATCCTGCCCGTCGACCAGGGATTCGAGCACGGGCCGGCGCGCTCCTTCGCGCCCAACCCGGGCGGCTACGATCCGCGCTACCACTTCGACCTGGCGCTGGCGGCGGGCTGCAACGCCTATGCGGCGCCGCTCGGCTTCCTCGAGGCGGGGGCGGCCGAGTTCGCCGGCGAGGTGCCGCTCATCTTGAAGCTCAACAACTCCGACTCGCTCACCGCCGGCGGCGATCCCTGCCCGGCGGTCACGGGGAGCGTCGACGACGCGCTGCGGCTCGGCTGCGCGGCGATCGGCTTCACGATCTACCCCGCCTCCGCGGCGCGCAACGAGATGTACGGGCAGATCCGCGCGCTCGCCGAGGAGGCCAAGCGCAAGGGGCTCGCCGTGGTCGTGTGGTCCTATCCGCGGGGCTCGGGCATCTCGAAGGAGGGTGAGACCGCCATCGACGTCGTGGCCTACGCGGCGCAGATCGCCTGCCAGCTCGGGGCGCACGTGGTCAAGGTGAAGCCGCCGACCGCGCACGTCGAGCAGGCGGCCGCGAAGAAGGTCTACGAGAAGGAGCGTATCCCGATCGGCACGCTCGCCGAGCGCGTGCGTCACGTCGTGCAGAGCGCGTTCAACGGCCGGCGCATCGTGATCTTCTCGGGCGGCGAGGCGAAGGACACGGCGGCGGTCCTCGACGAAGTGCGGGCCATCCGCGACGGCGGCGGCTTCGGCTCGATCATCGGCCGCAACTCCTTCCAGCGGCCGCGCGCGGAGGCCCTCGACTTCCTGCGCACGGTCATGGACATCTACGCGGGGAAGGTCCAGTGACGCCGCCCGTGGACGAGCGTTTCGAGATCCTCTCGCGTGCCTTCCTGCGCGTGGCCGAGGATGCCGCGATCGCCTGCGCGCGTACGATGGGGCAGGGCGACCGCCGGCACTCCGACCACGTCGCCACCGAGTCGATGCGCAAGGCCATGGACGCGCTGCCGATGCGCGGCACCGTGGTGATCGGCGAGGGCGAGCGCGACGAGGCGCCGATGCTCTACGTCGGCGAGAAGGTCGGCCGCGGCGGCGAGGCCGATCTCGAGGTCGACATCGCCGTCGACCCGCTCGAGGGCACGAACCTCTGCGCCACGGGGGCCAACGGGGCCATCGCGGTCCTCGCCGCGTCGAACCGCGGCGGGCTGCTCAACGCCCCCGACTGCTACATGGACAAGATCATCGTCGGCCCGGCGGCCCGCGACCACATCGACATCGACGCCCCGGTCGAGACCAACCTGAGGGCCATCGCGCGCTCGATGAACCGCGACGTCGAGGACCTGGTCGTGATCGTGCTCGACCGGCCGCGGCACGAGAAGCTGATCGCCGATATCCGCACGGCCGGCGCGCGCATCAAGCTGATCGGCGACGGGGACCTGTCGGCGGGGATCTCGGCGGCGGTGCGCGGGACCAACGTGCACGCGGTGATGGGCATCGGCGGGGCGCCCGAGGGCGTGCTGGCGGCGGCGGCGCTGCGCTGTCTCAACGGTGGCATGCGGGCGCGGCTCGTGCCGGCGAAGCCGGGGCAGGAGGAGCGCATGCGCCGGATGGGGATCACGGACCTTCGTCGCGTGTACACGGAGACGCAGCTCGCGCCGGGGCCGGACATCATGTTCGTCGCTACCGGCGTGACCGACGGGGCGTTCATGCGCGGCGTGCGCTTCTTCGGCGGCGGCCTGCGCACCAGCTCGCTCCTGATGTCGCTGCGCGAGCGGCACGTGCGCTTCGTCGACACGGTGCGCATCGACGACGGGTCGGACGTCGTCGTCGAATTCTAGGGGACGCCGGCCCGGCCGCCCGCTCACTTGTACAGGTGCCAGCTCTCGCCCGGCTGGAGGACGACGATGCGCTCCTCGCCGATGCCCTGGGCCTTGCAGGCGGCCACGAAACGCGTCGTCGGGTTGCGCGCGTACCACCACCAGGGAAACGGCGTCGTCGCGCCGTAGGCGATCGGGACCAGGTGGTGCGCGCCGAGGAGCGCGGCGGCGCGGGCGGCCTCGTCGGGGCCCATCTCGCGCCGGAAGCCGAGCAGGCGCAGTCCGCCCACGGGGAGCATGGCGGCGTCGAGCGCGGGAAACGCGGTGGCGACGTCGACGAGCTGCGGAAACCAGCGCGTGTCCCCGGCGACGTAGGCGGATGCGCGCGGGGTCACGAGCACGTAGCCGTTCTCGCGCACGGCGTGGCGGGCCGGCACCGCGGTCACGGTCATCCCGTCGACCGCGACGTGATTCCACCACTCGAGGTCGTCGACCTGCCGGAACCCGAGCGGCGCCAGGCGTGCGTGCAGCGCCGGCGGCGCGATCACGCGTGGGACGGTGAGGGCGAGGGCGCGCAGCGCCTCGGGGTCGAAGTGGTCGGGGTGCGCGTGGGTGAGCAGCACCGCGGCCAGCGTCGGCAGGCCGGCGGGCACGAGCCCGAGCGGCTCGCGCTGGCGGGTGACGAGGCCCGAGTGGAACCAGGGATCGATCAGCACCCGCGTGCCGGACATCTCGACGATCAGCGAGCCGTGCACGATGCGCGTCACGCCGAGGTCGGCGTCGGACGGGTGATACGACGACGCCCGCGGGCGCGGCAGCGCGGCGCACGCCGCGACGAGCACGAGGAGCGCGAGCCGGGGCGCGGATCTCACGCGCCTTCCACCTGGCGCAGGGCCTCGTAGAGGACGATGGCGACGGCCGTGGCGAGGTTCAGGCTGCGCACGTGCGGGCTCCGGATCGGGATGCCGTAGCAGGCGTCCGCGTAGCGCTCGCGGATCGCCGACGGCAGGCCGCGGCTCTCGCCGCCGAAGACCAGGCAGTCGTCGGGGCGATAGGCGACGGACGTGTAGGGCGACGGGCTGCGCGCGGCGAAGCAGAGGATGCGCCCCGGCGCGCGCTGCGCGAAGGCCTCCCAGTCGGCGTGGCGCACGAGATCCACGTGCGGCCAGTAGTCGAGGCCTGCACGGCGCAGGTGGCGGTCCTCGAGGAGGAAGCCGAGCGGATCGACGAGGTGCAGCGTGGTCCGGGTGGCGACGCAGAGCCGACCGATGGAGCCCGTGTTCTGCGGGATCTCCGGGGCGACGAGCACGACATGCACGGCCGCCTCACGCTCCCGGCCCGCCGATCGGCACGCGACGACCCCGGACGGGAAGCACCGCCCGCCCCGCCGCGTCGGTCTCGACGTGGCGCATGAGCGCGTAGTAGGCGGGGCGGAGGAAGCGCGCGCGATGCCGGCCGCCCTTCACGCGGCAGTAGAGCACGTGGCCCGCGCCGACGGTGAGTGTCGTCGCGTCGAGCAGTTCGCGGCTGCCGTCGTTGAGCGCGACCGCAAAGCCGGTTTCCGGCGCTCCCTCGACGCCGGTCACCACCCAGGGCGTGTCCTCGAGCACGACCCGCGCGCGGTCCTCGCCCAGCTCGAGGCGGGCGCGCCCCTCGGAATCGACCTGGAGGCTGCGGCTGTAGAGCCGGCAGATGGCCGGATTCGTGATCGGTTCGCCGTCGCAGTACCAGCGGCCGTCCTTTCCGAACACGATCTGACCGGAGGCGATCGCGGTGAAGCCCGCGCGCGCCATCACGCCGGCGCTTCGAGCACGAGCGTCACGGGGCCGTCGTTGACCAGCGCGAGGGCCATGTGGGTCTGGAAGACGCCGGTCTCGACCGGGCTCGCCGCGGCGCGCGCCGCGGCGACGAAGCGTTCGTAGAGCACGCGTGCGCGCGGGGCCGGCGCGGCGCGGGTGAACGACGGCCGCCGCCCGTGCCGGCAGTCGGCGTAGAGCGTGTGCTGCGAGACGACGAGCAGCCCGCCGCCCACGTCGGCGAGCGAGCGCGCGAGGCGGCCGGCGTCGTCCTCGAAGACGCGCAGGCCCGTGACCCGCCGGGCGAGCGCGTCGGCGTCGGCTTCCGTGTCCGTCGTGGCGACGCCGACGAGCGCGCACAGGCCGCGCCCGATCGCGCCGACGATCCGACCGTCCACCGTGACGCGCGCCTCCGACACCCGCTGCACGACGGCTCGCACGGCGGCCTTAAAGCACGAAGCCGACGGGCGTGCGAGTGGCGCGCCCGCGTTCCCTCCGCTAAGATCACGGTGCTCCGCGCATGGTGCCCGACGTCCTTCACATCGGTCCGATCCCGATCCACATCTTCGGCATCATGCTGGCGCTCGGGTTTCTCGCCGCGGGCTGGGCCACGGGCGTCGAGTTCGAGCGCAAGGGGTATCAGCGCGAGCTCGCCTCCTCGGCGCTCGTGTGGGCGGCCGTGGGCGGCGTGATCGGGGCACGGCTGTGGATGATCCTCGAGGCGTGGCCCGACTTCGTGCGCGACCCGCTGCACGTGCTCTTCGCCGCCGGCGGCTTCGTGTTCTACGGAGGGCTCGCGGGTGGGGCGGTCGCCATGACGCTCTTCTTCCGCCGTCACGGCATGCCCTGGCTGATGGGCGCGGACTGCGCCGCCCCGGGCATCGTCCTCGGTCAGGCGATCGGCCGCTGGGGCTGCCAGCTCGCCGGCGACGGCGACTGGGGACGCGCGACGACGCTGCCCTGGGGCATGGCGTACCCGTACGCGGTGGTCGGCTGGAACGAGCCCCCCGGCGTTCGCGTGCACCCGGCCCCGATCTACGAGTCGATCGCGTACTTCGCGATCTTCGCCTTGCTCTGGCGTCTGCGCCACCGCCCGGCGCCCGACGGCACCATCTTCGCGTGGTACCTGGTGCTGAGCGGCACGGCACGCTTCCTGGTGGAGTTCGTGCGCATCAACCCGGTGGTGGCCCTCGGGCTCACCTCGGCCCAGCTCACCAGCTTGGCCCTCGTGCTCGCCGGGGGCACGGGGCTGCTCGCGCAGCGCGCATGGCGGACCGCCGCGGCCTGAGGGTCGCCGCCGGCGTCGCGGTGCTCGGCCTCGCCGCGGGAGCGGGGCTCTTCGGCCTGCGCCGCCACGCGCCCGCGCTCGCCGCCGACTTCGTGCTGCCGAACCTCGCCGGGCAGGCCGTGCGGCTTTCGGCGCTGCGCGGCAAGGTGGTGCTGCTCAACGTCTGGACCACGTGGTGTCCGCCGTGCCGCGAGGAGATGCCGTCGATGGAACGGCTCTATCAGCGTCTCCACGATCGGGACTTCCAGCTCCTCGCCGTGAGCCAGGACGAGGACGGGCCGCGGGTCGTGCGGCCGTTCGTCGAGCAACTGCAGCTCACCTTTCCGGTGCTCGTCGATCCCGAGCATCAGGTCGGGGACCGCTACGGGGTGTGGGGATACCCGGAGAGCTTCGTCATCGATCGGGCGGGGCGCGTCGTCGAGCGGGTGATCGGGCCGCGTGACTGGGCGTCGCCCGAGTCGGTCGCGTCGATCGAGGCGCTGCTCGACGCGACCGGGCCCGAGAGCGCGCGATGAGGGGCAGCGGCGGCCTTGCCCGGCCGTCGGCGGCGGATTACGCTGAGGCGGTTTTTCACTGGTCGCAGGCGCCCGTATAGTGGCGAAGCGAGGACATCATTGATGAGTGGCAAACGGCGCACCGGGTGGGTGACGGCGGCCGCGTCGGCGGCGTTGCTGGCGCTCCTCTTCTCCTGGGGGCGTGGCGTGGAGCGGGTCGGCGCCTCGCCGACCAAGGAGTCCTACGAGGGCCTCGAGACGCTCACCAACGTCATGTCGATCATCCAGAAGAACTACGTCGACGACGTGCCCACGAAGAAGCTGATCGAGGGGGCCATCAACGGCATGCTCGCCGCGCTCGATCCGCACAGCGCCTACCTGACGCCCGACCTCTACAAGGAGCTGCAGGTCGACACCAAGGGCAGCTTCGGCGGCCTCGGCATCGAGATCACGAACCGCAACAACATGCTCACGGTCGTCTCCCCGATCGAAGACACGCCGGCCTACCGGGCCGGCATCAAGTCCGGCGACCAGATCGTGAAGATCGACGGCGAGCTCACCAAGGACATGGGGCTGGTCGAGGCGGTGAAGAAGATGCGCGGGCCGCGCGACACCAAGGTGACGCTCACGCTGCGCCGCGAGGGACGGCCCGACCTCTTCGACGTGACCCTCACGCGCGAGATCATCAAGATCCAGAGCGTCAAGGCGAAGATGCTCGAGAAGGGCTACGGCTACGTGCGCGTGACCCAGTTCCAGGAGCGCACGGACGACGACCTCGAGCGGGCGCTCAAGCAGCTCGACAAGGAAGCCGGCGGGCTCCAGGGCATCGTGCTCGACCTGCGCAACAACCCCGGCGGGCTGCTCACCCAGGCGGTGCGGGTCTCCGACCTCTTCCTCGACTCGGGCCTGATCGTCTACACCGACGGACGGCTCGAGAACCAGAAGCAGAAGTACTTCGCGCACAAGGCCGGCACGTGGTCGGACTTCCCGATGGTCGTGCTGGTGAACGGCGGCAGTGCGAGCGCGTCGGAGATCGTGGCCGGCGCGCTCCAGGACCACAAGCGGGCCCTGGTGCTCGGTACGCAGACCTTCGGCAAGGGCTCGGTGCAGACCATCCTGCCGCTCGACGACAGCTCGGCGCTGCGGCTCACGACGGCGCGCTACTACACGCCGAGCGGCCGCTCGATCCAGGCCACGGGCATCGTGCCCGACATCATCATGGACCAGACCGGCCAGATCGCGAAGAACGACAAGTCGGGGCTCGGCGTGCGTGAGGCCGACCTGCCGCACCACCTGGCGCACCCGACGCCCGAGCGCGCGGCCGCGCCCGACGACGGCGACGGCGCCGAGCCCGACGCCAAGACGCCCGGCGCCGCGGCGCCCGGAGGGGACAAGCCCGAGATCGACCCGGCCAACGTCAAGGAGGGCGAGCTCGGCGCCGACCCGCAGCTCGACCACGCGCTCGAGCTGCTCAAGAGCTGGCAGGTGTTCAAGCCCTTCGTCGCCCGCAGCGACGGGTGACGGCCGGCGTGCCGCTGCCCGGACCCGCGCCGCGCGTCCTGACGGTGACGCAGCTCGCGCAGCGGCTGCGGGCCGCTCTCGACGCGCAGTTCCCGGCCGCCGTCTGGGTGGGGGGCGAGCTGTCGAACGTGCGCCGAGCGGCCTCGGGCCACCTCTACTTCACGCTGAAGGACGACGAGAGCCAGCTCGCCGCCGTCATGTTCCGCAGCGCAGCTCTGCTCCTCCCGTTCCGGCCGGCGGACGGGCTCGAGGTGCTGGTCGCGGCACGTCCGGGCCTCTATCCCGCCCGCGGGGCGCTCCAGCTCTACGTCGACGCCATGGAGCCGCGCGGGCAGGGGGCGCTGCGCCTCGCGTTCGAGCAGCTCAAGGCCCGGCTCGCCGCCGAGGGGCTCTTCGCGCTCGAGCGCAAGCGGCCGCTGCCGCGCTTTCCGGCGGCGGTGGGCATCGTCACCGCGCTCCGCGGCGCGGCGGTGCACGACCTGCGCACGGTGCTGCGCCGGCGCTGGCCCGCGGCACGCGTGATCGTGCGCCCCGTGCGCGTCCAGGGCGACGGCGCCGCTGCCGAGATCGCCGCGGCGATCGGGGACCTCAACCACGTGCCGGACGTGGAGGTCCTGATCGTCGGCCGCGGCGGCGGCTCGCTGGAGGACCTGTGGGCGTTCAACGAGGAGGTGGTGGCGCGGGCCATCGCGACCTCACGCCTCCCGGTGGTCTCGGCCGTCGGCCACGAGGTCGACTTCACGATCGCCGACTTCGTCGCCGACGCGCGCGCGCCGACGCCGACGGCGGCGGCGGCCCTCGTGGTGCCCGACCGGCGCGAGGTGGCTGCGCGGCTCGCGCGCGACGTCGCCGCGCTGCGCGCGGGGCTCGGCCGACGGACCGCGGTCGCGCGCGAGCGGCTCGTGCGGCTCGAGCGCGGCCTCGGGGATCCCCGCCGCCGCGTGCGCGACCTGGCGCAGCGGGTCGACGAGCTCGGGGCGCGCGCCCGCGCCGCGCTCGGGCGCCGGGTCGACTGGGACCGCCGCGAGGTCGCGACGCTGCAGGCGCGGCTCGTGCGCGGCGGGCCGGTGGCGCGCCTCGGCGTCGCGGCCGCGCGCGTCGCCGACGCGCGCGGCCGCCTCGAGCGGGCACTCGCGCGGCGCGTCGCGCAGGCGCGCGGGGTGCTCGCCGCGCGGGAGGCGACGCTCGCGGCGCTCTCGCCGCTCGCCTGCCTCGCGCGCGGGTACGCGATCGTGCGGCGCGGGGACGCCGCCGGCCCGGTGGTGCGCGACGCGGCCGCGCTCGCAGCGGGCGAGGCCGTCGCGGTGACCTTCGCGCGCGGGCGGGCGCGCGCGCGCATCGAGGCGACGGAGTGCGACGATGGCTGAGACGACCGCCCCGGCACGGTTCGAGGAGGCGCTGGCCGAGCTGGAGGCGCTCGTGCGCCGGCTCGAGCAGGGCGAGCTGCCCCTCGAGGAGTCGCTCGCGGCCTTCGAGCGCGGCATGGCGCTGGTGAAGGTGCTCGGCGAGCGGCTGGCCGACATCGAGCAGCGGGTCGAGGTGCTGCTGCGCTCGGAGGCGGGCAAGCTCGTCGTGCAGCCGCTCGCCGACGGCGAGGAATAGCGCCTGGACCTCGCGCGCTACCTCGCGCGCCGCCGGGCGTTGGTCGAGCGGGCGCTGCGCCGCCTCGTGCCCGCGGGCCGCGAGCGCCTGCGCGGCGCGGTGCGCTACAGCCTGCTCGCCGGCGGCAAGCGCGTGCGGCCGATCCTCGCCCTCGCCGCCGGGGAGGTCGCCGGCGCGCCGCCGCGCCTCGTGCTGCCGTTCGCCTGCGCGATCGAGATGATCCACACGTATTCGCTCGTCCACGACGACCTGCCGGCGATGGACGACGACGACGTGCGGCGGGGGCGGCCGACGTCGCACCGGGTCTACGGCGAGGGGACGGCGGTCCTCGTCGGCGACGCGCTGCTCACCGAGGCATTCGCGGTGATGGCCCGGGCGCGCGGCGTGCCGGCGGAGCGGGCGCTGGTGGCGATCGCCCAGGTGGCCGCGGCTGCCGGGGAGAGCGGGATGGTGGGCGGCCAGGCCCTCGACCTCGCCGCCACCGGCGCGCGGACGACGCTGCGCCGCGTGCGCGCGATCCATCGCCGCAAGACCGGCGCGCTCCTCGTCGCGGCGGCGCGCACGGGTGCGCTCGTGGCGGGCGCGCCGCCCGGCGTGCTCCGCCGGCTCACCGCCTATGCCGGGCACCTGGGCCTCGCCTTTCAGATCGCCGACGACGTCCTCGACGCGGACGAGGCCACGGCGGGCGACGGCCGCACCGACCGTGCGCTCGGCAAGGCGACGTATCCAGCGCTGCTCGGCCTCGCGGGCGCGCGGCGGCACGCCCGCCGCGAGCGCGACGCCGCGCTCGCGGCCCTGCGTCCGCTGGGTGCCCGGGCGGAGCCGCTGCGCGCGCTGGTGACGTGGGTGGTCGCGCGGGCGCTCGAGCCCGCCGGCGGGGCCCACGGTGGATGACGTCCGGCTCGACCGGCTCCTGGTCGAGCGCGGCCTCGCGCCGAGCCGCGAGCGGGCGCAGCGGCTGATCCTCGCCGGCAGCGTGCTGGTCGACGATCGGCCGGTCACCAAGCCCGGTGCCGCGGTCCCCGCCGAGGCGCGGCTGCGGCTGCGCGGGGCGGCGTCGCCGTACGTGAGCCGCGGCGGCGAGAAGCTCGCGGGCGCGCTCGACGCCTTCGCGCTCGACGTCGCGGGGCGCGTCGCGCTCGACGTGGGGGCGTCGACGGGCGGGTTCACCGACTGCCTGCTGCGCCGCGGGGCGCGCCGCGTGCTTGCGGTCGACGTGGGCTACGGGCAGCTCGCCTGGGCGCTGCGGCAGGATGCGCGGGTCACGGTCCTCGAGCGCGTGAACGCGCGCCGGCTGGCGGCCGCGGACCTGCCCGAGACGCCGGACCTGGCGACCATCGACGTGGCGTTCATCTCGCTCGCGCTCGTGCTGCCCGCGGTCGCGGGGGTGCTCGCGCCGGGGGCGCCCGTCGTGGCGCTGGTGAAGCCCCAGTTCGAGGTCGGCCGCGGCGAGGTCGGCAAGGGCGGCGTGGTGCGCGATCCCGCGCTGCGCGCCGCGGCCGTCGAGAAGGTGCGCGCGGCGGCCGCCGCCGCGGGCCTCGCGGCGCAGGCCGAGGCCGAGTCGGTGCTCCCGGGGCCGAAGGGGAACCGCGAGGTGTTCCTGCTCCTCGTCAAGCCCCTCAGTCGATCGCCTGCGGGTCGCTGCGCATGACCACGTGCTCGAGCACGGGGAGCTGGCCCTGGTCCTCCTGCTCGATGCGACGCAGCAGCTCCACCGCCTCGGGCTGCTCGGGGTCCCAGTGCGCGATCTGGTCGACGAGCCGCTTGCGCTTCTGCTGCGCGACGCGCAGCCCGGCCACCGCCCGCTCCCACTGGTTGCGGCCGGGCAGCGGCGGCGGCGCGAGCGGCGGGATGTCGCCGCCGAGCGCCACGATGCGCTCGCGCAGCCAGGCGGCGTGGCGGTCCTCGGCCTCGGCGAGCTGGCGCAGCGTCGCCGCGACCTGCGGGTAGCGCGCGCGCTCGGCCTGCTGGCGGAGGTGGATCGCCTGCTCGGCCTCCGCCCGGTACGCCTCGCCGAGATCGGCGACGAGATCGCGTCGGCCGTCGCCGATGCGGAGAAGCCGCGCGAGCTTGCCCATGCGCCGGTCGCTCGTATCGGGCGCTCCTGCGACTGTCAAGCCGAGGCCGGTCGCCAGGATTCCCTTGCGCGGTGTTTTCCGTTAGAAAATCCGCATCATGGCACGGATCACCGTCGAGGACTGCCTCGAGAACGTCGACAACCGCTTCGAGCTGGTGCTGCTCGCCGCACGGCGGGCGAAGCAGCTCCTCAAGGGCGCCCGTCCGCTGGTCGAGTCGGAGAACAAAGAGATCGTGACCGCGCTCCGCGAGGTGGCGGCCGCCAAGGTGCGACTGCACTACCCGCAGTGACGCGGCGCTGACCGGGCCGGGCGATGGCGAAGCAGAAGGACCTCTACGCCGTGCTCGGAGTGGCGCGGACGGCGACCGCCGACGACATCCGCAAGGCCTACCGGAAGCTCGCACGCCAGTACCACCCGGACGTGAACCCCGGGAACCGGCAGGCCGAGGAGCGGTTCAAGGAGGTGTCGTTCGCGTACGACGTGCTGAGCGACGCCGAGAAGCGCCGGCTCTACGACGAGTTCGGGCACGAGGGCCTGCAGGCGGGCTTCGACCCGGTGCGTGCCCGGGAGTACCGCCGCTGGAGCGAGAGCGGGCGGGGGTTCTCCTTCCGGCCGGAGGAGGGCGGGTTCGGGTTCGAGATGCCGCGCGGGCGGCGGCGCGCGTCCGAGCGCGGCTTCGCCGACATCCTGAGCGAGATGTTCGGCGGCGCCGCCGAGGCGCCCGCGGCGGGCGGGCAGGACGTCGAGCACCCGCTCGAGGTCGAGTTCCTCGACGCGCTGCGCGGCACGCAGACCGCGGTCACGATCCGCCGCCCTGCGCCGTGTGCCACCTGCGGCGGCAGCGGGCGCCACGGCCGGCGCGCCTGCACGACGTGCGGCGGGACGGGCACCGTCGAGCAGCGCGAGCGCCTCACCGTGAAGATCCCCCCCGGCGTCGGCGACGGCGCCCGCGTGCGCGTCGCCGGCAAAGGCGGGGTACCGGCGGGCGGCGGGCCGCCCGGCGACCTCTACTTCGTGATCAAGGTGCGGCCCCATCCGCAGCTCCGCCGCGAGGGCAGGGATCTCACGGTCGAGGTGCCGATCACGATCGGCGAGGCCATGCTCGGCGCCAGCATCACCGTGCCGACGCCCACCGGGCGCGTGCAGCTCAAGGTTCCGAAGGGCAGCCAGAGCGGCCAGCGGCTGCGGCTGCGCGGGCGGGGCGTCCCCGACCCGAAGGGCGGGGCCGCCGGCGACCTCTACGTGCGCCTCATGGTGCAGGTGCCGCCCAACGGGGGCGAGCAGCTCCGTGAGGCGGTCGCGGCCCTCGAGCGGGCCTACCGCGGCGACCCGCGCGCCCATCTCACCTTTTGACGCCTCCCATGGCGCAGGAGCACGACCGCGATCTGCCCGGTTCGGCGGCGGGTGGGCCGACGTCGGCCGGGGCGCTCGTCCCCGCCGATTCGCTGCAACGCTACCTCGCGGAGATTCGCCGCATCCCGGTGCTCTCCCGCGAGGAGGAGCACACGCTCGCGGTGCGCTGGCACGAGGAGGGCGACCGCCAGGCGGCCTGGCGGCTGGTGACGGCCAACCTGCGGCTGGTCGTCCTCATCGCCCGCGAGTACCAGCGGGCCGTGCACAACCTGCTCGACCTGGTGCAGGAGGGGAACGTCGGGCTCCTCGAGGCGATCAAGAACTTCGACCCCTATCGGGGCATCCGCTTCCCCTCGTACGCGGTGTGGTGGATCCGCGCCTACGTGATCCGCTACATCATGAACAACTGGCGGCTGGTCAAGGTCGGCACGACGCAAGCGCAGCGCAAGCTCTTCTTCAACCTGCAGAAGGAGCGCGAGCGCCTCGAGCGCGAGGGCTTCGTGGCGTCGCCCAAGCTCATCGCGCAGCACCTCGGCGTCAAGGAGAGGGACGTCGTCGAGATGGAGCAGCGGCTGGCGGCGCGCGACCTGTCGGTGAACGCGCCCATCGAGGACGGCGAGGACGCGACGCTCCTTGATTTTCTGCCGGGGCCCGCGCAGACTGCCGACGCCGTCGCCGACGAGGAGTATCACCGCCTCGTGCGGCGCAAGGCGGACGAGTTCAAGCGCACACTCAAGGGGAAGGACCTCGTCATCTACGAGCGACGGCTGGAAGCGCTGATGCACGACGAGGACCCGGTGACGCTGCAGGAGATCGGCGACCAGTACGGCATCAGCCGCGAGCGGGTGCGCCAGATCGAGGCGCGGCTCAAGAAGCGGCTCGGCGCCTACCTGCGCGAGCAGATTCCCGACATCAAGGACATCGAGTTCGGCGCCTGAGGGCCTATCCCAGGGGGTCGCATGGCAATCCACGGTGGTCGCATCGTCGCGCGCGCGCTCAAGCAGGAAGGCGTCCGCTACCTGTTCACGCTCTGCGGCGGACACGTGATGTCGATCTACGACGGCTGCCTCGACGAGGGCGTCGGGGTGATCGACGTGCGCCACGAGCAGTCGGCGGCGCACGCGGCCGACGGGTGGGCGCGGGTGACCGGCGAGCCCGGCGTGGCGGTGGTGACCGCAGGCCCCGGGCTCACCGACGCGGTCACGGGCGTCGCCACGGCGTGGCGGGCGAACATCCCGATGATCGTGATCGGCGGGCAGGCCCCGCGGCTCTTCCAGGACATGGGCGGGCTGCAGGACATGGATCACGTGAGCCTCATGCGGCCGATCACGAAGTGGGCCGTGTCGGTGCCGAGCGCACGCCGGCTCGGCGAGTACGTCGCCAACGCGTTTCGGGTCGCCACCACCAACGTCCCGGGCCCGGTGTTCCTCGAGATGCCGCTCGACCTGCTCTTCGACCAGGTCGAGGAGCGCGACGTCGTGGTGCCCGAGCGCTCGCGCACCGCGGCCGGGGTCGGCCCCGATCCGGCGTACGTCGAGCGCGCGTTCGAGCTGCTGCGCGGCGCGCAGCGCCCGGTGTGCCTGGTGGGCTCGCAGCTCTTCTGGTCGCGCCGGCGCGAGGCGTATCCCGAGTTCGTGCGCGCTTTCGACCTCCCGGTCTACGTCAACGGCCAGGCGCGCGGCAGCCTCGACCCCGACGACCCGCACTGGTTCCTCCAGACGCGCAAGGACGCGCTCAAGCGTGCCGACGTGGTGCTGATCTTCGGCACGCCGCTCGATTTCCGCCTGGGCTACGGCCGCAGCAGCCACATCAACGCCGAGGCGAAGCTCATCCACGTCGATCTCGACGGGCGGGAGCTCGGCAAGAACCGCGGCTGCGACGTCGGCATCATCGGGGACACGGGACTCGTGATGGAGGCGCTCACGGCGTGTGCGCGCGCGGCGCGCTACGTGCCGGAGCTCTCGCGCGCGTGGCTCGGCGAGCTGCGCGCGCAGGAGCGGGCGAAGTGGGAGGCGCTGCGCCCGCAGCTCGCAGCCGACGACGTCCCGATCAACCCGCTGCGGGTGTGCGCGGAGGTCGACCGCTTCGTCGGCGACAAGACGATTCTCATCGGCGACGGCGGCGACTTCGTCGGCTCGGCCGCCAACGTCCTGCGCCCGCGCGGCTTCGGGCACTGGCTCGACGCGGGGCCGCTCGGCACGCTCGGCGCGGGGCCGGGCTACGCCATGGCGGCCAAGCTCGCGTCGCCCGGGAGCGACGTCATCGTGATGTACGGCGACGGGGCGTTCGGCCTCAACATGATGGAGTTCGAGGCCTGCATCCGCCAGAAGATCAACATCGTCGGCGTGATCGGCAACGACGCCGCGTGGATGCAGATCCTCCGCGGGCAGGAGCAGATGTACGGCCCCGACCGCACCCCGGCCTGCAAGCTCGCCCACAGCCGCTACGACCTGATGATCGAGGCGCTCGGCGGCCACGGCGAGTGGGTGGAGCGGCCCGAGCAGCTCCGCCCGGCGCTCGAGCGGGCGCTCGGCGCGGGCAAGCCCGCGGTGGTCAACGTCAAGATCGGGCGCAGCGACTTCCGCAAGGACGCGATCTCGGTCTAGCGCATGGCCGCCGAGCGCACCGCCGGGCTCATCGTCGTCGGGAACGAGATCCTCTCCGGCAAGGTGGTCGACACCAACGCGCCGTTCCTCGCCCGCGAGCTGCGCGCGCTCGGCGTCGAGCTGCGCCGCATCCTCACCATCCCCGACGACCTCGACGAGATCGCGGCGGCAGTGCGGGAGTTCCACGTGCGCTACGACGTGGTCTTCACCTCCGGGGGCGTCGGCCCGACGCACGACGACGTGACGATCGCAGGCGTCGCCCGCGGGCTCGGGCGGGCGGTGGTGCGCCACCCGGCGATCGAGGGCCGCATCCGGGAGTTCTACAAGGAGAAGGTGAACGCGGCGCGCCTCAAGATGGCCGAGGTGCCCGAGGGCACCGAGCTGATCGTCGACGGACGGCTCGGGTTCCCCACCATCAAGTGCGAGAACCTCTACGTGCTCCCGGGCATCCCCGAGCTCTTCGAGCAGAAGTTCCTCGCGCTCCGCGACCGGTTCGCGGCGGCACCGTATCACCTGCGCGTCATCTACACGCGCGAGGGCGAGGGGACGATCGCCGAGCACCTGAACGCCACGCTCGCCGCCTTCCCGCACCTCCTCCTGGGATCCTATCCCAAGCTCGCCGACCCGGAGTACGCGGTGAAGCTGACCCTCGAGTCGAAGGACCGCGATTACGTGGAGCGGGCGCTCGCCCACCTCCTCGCGCTCCTCCCGGCCGAGTCGGTCGTGCGCACCGAGTAGCGCGCGGCGCGGCGATGCGCTAGAAGGCGGGCGGGGGCCGGGTGGCCTCGGGAGGAGGGCGTATGAAGGGCTGGAGGATGGGGATGGCGGCCGCCGGGCTGCTGGGCGTGCTCGCGGCGGCGACGCCCGCACGCGCCGACTCGGCCGGGTCGTGGGAGGATGCCGGCTGGGGCACGCTCGCGGTGCTCTCGAACGTCGTCTACATGCCGGCGAAGGTGGTCTACGCCACCCTGGGCGGCCTCACCGGCGGGCTCGCGTTCGCGTGCACCGGCGGCGACCTGCAGACGGCCGAGAACGTCTGGGTGCCGTCGCTCGGAGGCACGTACGTGATCACGCCGCGGATGCTGCGCGGCGAGGACGACATCCAGTTCGCCGGGTCGAGCGCGCCGGCTGCCGCCGACGGGGCGGCGAGCGCGCCGTCGGGTCTGCAGGAGCAGCAGCTCGGCTCCCGCTGATCGCCGCCGGCTCGCATTGACCCGTCCGCGCCCGGCGTGACATAGCTCGCTCCCGCTTGTCTGAGCGCACGTCCGCCGCCATCGTCACCGGCTGCGGGGTGGTGTCCCCGTTCGGCCCGGGCGTGGCTGCGCTCTGGGACGCGCTGGTCGCCGGCCGCTGCGCGATCGCGCCGATCGCGGGCTTCTCCGCCGGCGACCTCGTGCCCCACGCGGCCGCCGAGGTCCGGGGCATCGCCACGGAGGACCCGGACCGGGCCGGCGCGTTCGCCGTGCTGGCGGCCGGCGAGGCGCTGGCCGCGGCGGCGCTCGATCCGGGGACCGTCGATCCGACCCGGCTCGGCGTCGTGCTGGGAACCACCTGCGGTGGCATGCGTCTCTTCGAGGCGTGGGACGCTGCCGCGGCGGCGGGCGCGCCCGCGCCCGCCGGGCTCGCCCAGGTGCCGTACTTCGCGCCCGGCGTGCGCCTCGCCCGGGCGTTCGGCTGCCGCGGGCCGGTGGCGACGACGCAGCTTGCGTGCGCGTCGGGCACGGCCGCGATCGCGCTCGCCGCCGGCTGGGTGTCTGCGGGGCGCGCCGACGTCGTGCTCGCCGGCGGCACCGACCTGCTGACGCGCTTCCTCGTGGCGGGCTTCAACTGCCTGCGGGCGACGGCCGAGGAGGCGCGGCCGTTCGACCGCGACCGCCGCGGGCTCGTGCTGGGTGAGGGGGCGGCCGTGCTCGTGATCGAGGGCGCCGACCACGCGGCGCGCCGCGGCGCGCGGGCGCGGGCGGCCATCCTCGGTGCGGGGGCGGCCGGGGATGCGGTGCACATGACCGCCCCCGACCGCGAGGGGGGCGGCGCGGCGCGCGCGATGCTGGCGGCGCTCGCCGAGGCCGGGGTCACGCCCGCGGCCGTCGACTTCGTCTCGGCCCACGGCACGGGCACGCCGTACAACGACGCGATGGAGGCGGCGGCCCTCCGGCACGTCTTCGGCGCGACGGGGCCGCCCGTGCACTCCGTCAAGGGCGCGGTCGGACACACCCTCGGCGCCGCGGGCGCGCTCGAAGCGGTGGTGTGCGTGGAGGCGATGGCGACCGGCCTGATTCCGCCGACGGTCGGCCTCGTGACCGTCGATCCGGCCTGCGCGGGGCTCGACCTCGTCCGCGGCGAGCCGCGCCGACGGCGCGTGGGCGTCGCGCTCTCGACGTCGTCGGGGTTTGCGGGCGCGAACGCGGCCGTCGTGCTCGGGGCGGCATGAGCGCCGCGGTGGCGATCACCGGGGTCGGTGCGGTGACGTCGGCCGGCGGGTCCGGCGAGGCGCGGCTCGGCGACCTCCCGGCGCCGATCCGGGCACGCGCCGCGCGCGCCGAACGCGTCACCCAGCTCGCGCTCGCCGCCGGCGCGGCGGCGCTGGCGGCAGCCGGCCTCGCGGTTTTCGACGGCGCCCCCCGCCCCACCCTGGGCGTCGTGCTCGGCACGGCGTTCGGGTGCTTTCTCACCAACGCCGCCTACCAGCGCCGGCTCGCGCTCGCCGGGCCCGCCGGCGCGAGCCCGCGGCTCTTCGCGGCGACGGTCTCGAACGCGGCCGCGGGCGAGCTGGGCATCGCGTGCCGGCTCGGTGGGCCCACGGTGACGCTCAGCGCCGGCGCCGCCTCGGGCCTGGTCGCGCTCGGGCACGCCGCGGAGCTGGTCGCCGCGGGCGGGGCGACGGCGATCGCCGCGGGCGGGATGGATGCGGTCGGCGCGGCGCTGGCGGACTGGGCGCGTGACGGCGGGCTCGACCCCGGCCGGCCGCTGGCGGAGGCCGCCGCCGTGCTCGTGCTCGAGCCGCTCGCGGAGGCGCAGCGGCGCGGCGCGACGGCCCGGGGCGCGGTGCGCGGCTGGGCGAGCGGTTTCGCGCCCGACCTGGCGGCGGCCGACGCGGGCCGGGGGCTCACCGCTGCGGCGGCGCGGGCGCTTGCCGACGCCGGCGTAGCCGGGGACGCGGTGGCGCTCGTCGTCTCGTGCGCGCCGCCGGCGCTCGCCGAGATCGAGCGGCGGGCGCTCGACGCGGCGCTCGGTTCCCGCCCCCGGCGCACGCTCGTGCCGAAGGACAGGCTCGGCGAGACGCTCGGCGCGGGCGGACCGCTCGGCGTGCTCGCGGCGCTCGACGCGCTCGGGTCCGGCGATGTCGGCCTCGTGGTCGACATCTGCGCGAGCGGCCACGTGGCCGCGCTGGTGGTGGGCGGCGCGGAGGGGGCGCGATGAGCCTCGCCGGGCGTCGCGTGCTGGTGACGGGCGGCTCGCGCGGCATCGGCCGGGCGATCGCGCTCGCCTGCGCGCAGGAAGGCGCCGCGGTCGCGTTCTGCTCCCGCGAGGCGGGCGGCGCCGCCGGGGAGACACTGTCCGCGCTGCGGCGTACGGGCGTCCTCGCCGCGGCGGTGCAGGCCGACGTCGCGGATGCGGCCGCGGTCGCGACGCTGTTCACCACGGTGCGCGAGGCGCTCGGCGGGCCGCCCGACGTGCTCGTGAACAACGCAGCGGTCACGCACGACGCGCTCCTGATGCTCGCCCCGGAGCCGGCGTGGCGGGACGTGATCGAGACGAACCTGATCGGCGCGTACCGCTGCTGCCGGGCCGCCCTGCGGCCGATGATCGCCGGCCGCTGGGGCCGCATCGTCAACGTGGTGTCGCCGGCCGCCTTCCTCGGCAAGGAGGGCGCGTCGAGCTACGCGGCAGCCAAGGGGGGGCTGGTGGCGCTCACGAAGTCGCTCGCGCGCGAGGTCGCACGCTTCGGCGTCACGGTGAACGCGGTGTCGCCCGGTCTCGTGGAGACGCGCCTCGTCGCCGGCATGTCGGCCGACGCGCGCGCCGAGCTCGACGCGCGCATCCCGCTCGGGCGCCCCGGCACGCCCGAGGAGATCGCCGCAGCCGTCCTGTTCCTCGTCTCGCCCGCCGCCTCCTACGTGACCGGGACGACCCTGCACGTGGACGGGGGCCTCACGATGCTCTAATGGGAACCCGGTATGGACCGTGACGTGCTCCGCGCCGAGGTGAAGGCGCTGCTGGCCGAGGGCCTGCGCCTCGAGCTTGCCCCCGCGGACATCCCCGACGACTCGCCGATCTTCGGCGACGGCCTCGGCCTCGATTCGATCGACGCCCTCGAGCTGGTGGTCTTGGTCGAGGAGCGCTTCCAGGTCTCCATTCCCGACGAGGAGATCGGCAAGCGGGCGTTCGCGTCGGTGGCGGCGCTCGTCGAGTTCATCGCGGCGGAGCGGGGCACATAGCCCGTCCGGCGAGCCGATGCCGACGAGCGGTGCGCGGGAGGTCGCGATCACGGGCCTGGGAGCGGTGACGGCGCTCGGTCCCGACGTGCGCACGCTCGCGGCGGGCCTGATCGAGGGGCGCTGCGCGATCGGCCCGCTCACGCTGTTCTCGCACGCCGGACGGTGCCGCATCGCCGCCGAGGTGCCCGAGGCCATCGCGATGCCGCTCGCCACGATTGCGCCGGCGACCGCCCGGCGGCTCTCGCGCGCCGACCGCTTCGCGGTGGCGGCGTCGGCCGAGGCCTGCCGCGACGCGGGCCTCGACGAGGCGCTGCGGCGGGGCGCGGCGCTCGCGGTCGGCGCGACGACGGGCGGCATGCGCGAGACCGAGGAGGCGTATCGCCGCCGCCGCGCGGGGGAGGATCGCCGCTTTCGGCTGGGCCGCATGCTCGGCACGGCGCTCAGCACGAGCGCGGCGGCGGTGAGCCAGGCACTCGGCATCTTCGGGCCGCGGGCGACGTTCTCGACCGCATGCTCGTCGAGCGCGCTGGCGATCGCCGCCGCGGTCGAGACGATCCGGGCCGGGCGCACGCCGCTGGCGCTCGCCGTCGGGACCGATCAGCTCTGCCGGCTCACGTACGCGGGCTTCGACGCGCTCCAGGCGCTCGATCCCGAGCCGTGCCGTCCCTTCGACGGGCGCCGGCGCGGGCTCTCGCTCGGCGAGGGCGCGGCGGCGCTCGTGCTCGAGGACGCGGCGCACGCGCGGGCGCGCGGCGCCCGCGTCCACGCGCTCGTGCTCGGGCACGGCACCGCGACCGACGCCCATCACCCGACGGCGCCGCACCCCGCGGGGGCGGGCGCGGTCGCGGCGCTGCGCGCGGCGCTGGCCGACGCGGGCGTGTCCCCCGAGCGCATCGACTACGTGAACGCGCACGGCAGCGGCACGCCGCAGAACGACGCGGTCGAGGTCGCCGTGTTGCGCACGGTCCTCGGCCGACGGCTGCCGTGGGTGCCGGTGAGCTCGACCAAATCGCAGCTCGGGCACACGCTGGGGGCCGCGGGGGCGATCGAGGCGGTGGTCACCGTGCGCGCCCTCGCCGACGGGATCGTGCCGCCCACGGTGAACCTGCGGGCGCCCGACCCCGCCTGGGCCGACCTCGACCTGGCGACGACGCCCGGGCGGCGAGCGGCGCTCGAGGTGGCGGTGACCTCGTCCTACGGCTTCGGCGGCCACAACGTCACGCTCGTGCTCGCGCGCGCGGGGGTCCGCTGATGCCCGCGGTCGCGATCACGGGCCTCGGCGTGCTGAGCGCCCTCGGGCACGGGGTCGAGGCGTTCTGGGCGAACCTCCTCGAGGGGCGCCGGAACGCGGACGGCGCCGTGCCGCCGTTCGAGCGGCGTGCCTTCGCCCGCTCGCCGTTCGGGCGGCGGATCGACCGCACCTCGCTGCTCGCGCTGGCCGCCTGCCGCCTCGCGCTCGCCGACGCGGGGCTCGCCCCCGAGGCCGCCTCCGGCGACCGTGCGGGGCTCTGCCTCGGCACGGCGCTCGGCAACCTCGGCGAGACCGCCGGCTTCCTCGACCGGCTCTTCGCCCGCGGGACGGCGAACCCCCTCGTGTTCCCGAACCTCGTGCTCAACGCCCCGCTCGCCTACGCGACGATCGAGCTGGGGATCACCGGGCCGACGGCGATGGTGACCGAGCAGGAGGCGTCGGGCGAGGCGGCGATCGCGCACGGGGTCGACCTCGTCGCCGCGGAGCGCGCGGCGGTGTGCCTCGCCGGGGGCGCCGATGAGCTCGACCGCACGCTCGCGGCGGTGCTCGCCGAGGGCCGGCTTCTCACCCGCACCGTGCCGCGGCCCCTCGATCCCGCGGCGGACGGCCCGGCGCTCGGCGAAGGGGCCGCGGTCGCGGTCCTCGAGCCGCTCGCCGCCGCCCGCGCGCGTGGGGCGCGCGTCTATGCCTGCGTGCGAGCGCACCCGGGCTTCGCCGTGCCCGCGCCCGTGCACGGCTGGGCGGGCGACGCGCGACCGGTCGCGGTCGGGCTGCGCCCACTCCTGCGCGAGGTCGACGTCGTCTTCGCGGGGGCGAGCGGCAGCCCGCCGCGCGACGCGCTCGAGGCCGACGCCCTCGCGCTCGCGCTCGAGGGCCGCCCCGCGCTGGTCACCGCCGTGCGCGGCGCCACCGGCGACTTCGGCGCCGCGGGCGCCCTCGACGTGGCGGCGGCGGCGCTCGCGGTGGCCTCGGGCGTGGTCCCGCCGACGCTCGGCACCGGCCCGCGGCCGCGAGCCGGGCTCGCCGTGGTGCGGGAGGCGCCGCGCCGGACGGCGGTGCGGTGCGCGGTCGTGCCCGGGCTCGCGCGCGGGGGGGCGTGCCGGCCGCTCGTGATCGAGGCGGCGGCATGACGCTGCCGCGGGATCCGGTGCCCCGGCTGCCGCACGCAGTCCCGTTCCTCCTGATCGACCGCGTGCTCGAGATCGAGGAGCAGCGCGGCGCGTTCGTCAAGCTCGTGACCGCGACCGACCCCTGCGTGGCGCCCGACGGCACGTTGCCGGGGGCGTTCGTCCTCGAGGCCATGGCGCAGGGCGGCGGGGCGCTGCTCGGGGCGCTTGCGGACCGCTTGCCGCCGGCCGGCTATCTCGCCGGTATCGACGACTTCCGCCTCCTCGGGCCGGTGCGCGTCGGGGACCTTTTGCGCGTCGAGGTGAGCGTCGTGCGCCAGTTCGCGACCGCCACGCTGCTCCAGGGCCGCGCGCTCGTCGGCGAGGAGGTGCGTGCCGAGGCGCGCTTCACGCTCGCCGTGCCGCGCTGACGCCGGCGCGGCCCAGGCGACACACTTGTGGGCCCCCTGGCGCATCGGCTAAGCGAGCGCGATGGATCTCCGCCGGGCACGTGCCGCGCTGCGCTTCGACGGCGGCTTCTGGCGCCGCTTCGCCGAGCTCGGCTGCGTCTACGGCCCGGAGTGGTGGAAGCGCGGCTCGCCGCCGGTGATCGCCGCCATCATCTTCGCGATCGCTCGGCACAACCGCGCCATCGTGCTGCGCAACCAGCGTCAGGTACGGGGTCCCCGCGGCTGGTGGCGCGAGCGCTGGGACGCCTACCGGGTCTTCGCCGAGCTCGCGCGCTCGCTCACCGAGAGCATGGAGCAGTGGGGGCCGCGTCCGCGCCCGCTCGCGCTCACGGTCGTCGGCGACGCGCTCTTTCAGGCGGCGCTCGCCGAGGGCCGCGGTGTGGTGGTGCCCACCGGCCACTTCGGCTCCTGGGAGGCGGGGGCGCGTGCGCTCGCGGCGCTCGGCCGCCCGGTCCATCTCGTGATGGCGCACGAGCCGAACCCGACGGTCCGGTCGTTCGTCCATCGGCTGCGCACCCGCCACGGCGTGAGCGCGATCTACTCGGATCGCTCGCTGTTCGCCGGGTTGCCCATCCTGCGGGCGCTCAGGCGTGGCGAGATCGTGTGCATGCAGATCGAGCCGTGGGGCCGGCTGCGCGGGGGCGTCGCGGTCGAGTTCTGCGGCCGGCCCACCCGCTTCCAGCTCGGGCCGTTCGCGGTCGCGCGGCTCGCGCGCGCCCCGGTGGTGCCCGTCTTCGCGCTGCGCACGGGCATTCGCCGCTACGAGTTCCGCGTCGCCGCCCGCTTCGATCCGACCACGCCGGCGGAGAGCGAGGCCGCGCTGCGGGCGACGGTGCGCGCCTACGAGACCCTCGTGCGCGCGGTACCCGCGCAGTGGCTCATGTTCGACGACGTGTGGGAGGCGGCGGCCGTCGCCGCGGGCGAGGACGACTACGAGATGGTGCCCCAGGCGGCGGGGTTGCGCCGCAGGTAGTGGCGCACCTTGGCGTTGGCGACCAGCATGGCCAGCGTCTCGAGGAGATGCCCGCGCGGCGGCGGGAGGAAGCGGCGCAGCATGCTGCGCACGGAGTAGAAGCCGGAGTAGACGAGCCGGAAGCCGTCGAGCATCTGCTCGCTCGTCATGTGCAGCGGGCGCACGGTGGGGCTGCCGTAGTCGTAGTGGCCCCAGTCGTGGTCGGCGATGCGGCCCGCGGCGGCCATCTCGGCGTGGAAGGGGGTGCCCGGATAGGGGGCGGGCGTGAAGAGCTTCAAGAAGCTGATCTTGTTCTCGTCGAGCCAGCGCAGCGTGGCGGCGAAGGTCTCGGCGGTGTCGCCGTCGAGCCCCACCATGACGAGCGCGATCACCTGGATGCCGCGCGCGCGCAGCTTGCGGACGTCCTCGGCGAAGCGGCTCGGCCGGTTGAAGCCCTTGCGGACCGACGCGAGGCTCTCCTCCGACAGGCTCTCGAAGCCGATCGAGAGCACGCGGGCGCCGGAGCGGGCGGCCAGGTCGAGCAGCTCGTCGTCGCGGGCGATGTTGATCGTCGCCTGGCTCACCCACTCGACGCGGTAGGGGATGAGCCGCCGGAAGAGCTCCTTGGCCGCGTCGGGGCGGGCGATGGGGTTGTCGTCGAGCCAGAGGAGCCGGCGCGCGCCGAGGCTGCGCAGCTGGCGCACGTCCTCGATCACGTCGTCGACCGGGCGCGTGCGGTACGTGCGATCGTAGTAGGTCTGCACGGCGCAGTAGGAGCAGGGATGGGGGCAGCCGCGCGAGAAGAGCACCGGCCAGAAGAAGTACATGCGGTAGAGCCAGCTCGAGCGGAACGCGTCGGGTTTGAGCAGCGGCAGCGACCACCAGTCGATCGCCGGCAGGTTACGGAGGTCGTGCCAGCGCTCCGCCCGGTAGAGGCCGCGCGAGCGCCCCGCCTCCAGGTCGGCGAGCACGTCGGGCCAGACGTGCTCGGCCTCGCCGACGACGACCGCGTCGGCGTGCGCGAGCGACGCCTCGGGGGTGAGGGACACCCAGGTGCCGCCGAGCACCACCTTCTTGCCGCGCGCGCGGAAGCGGTCCGCCAGCTCGTAGGCGCGGCGGATCTGCGGCCCCATGGCGGTGAGGCCGACCACGTCGGCGCGGCGGTCGATGCGCGCGACGTCGAGGTCCTGCATCAGCTCGTCGGTGAAGTCCACCGTGTGCGGCCGCGGCGTGAGGGCCTTCAGGTACGGCAGCGTCGTCCCGCTCGTCCAGTAGCGCGTGGTCTTGTGCAGCGACCCGTCGGGCAGGTGGTGCGTCGGCGAGATCAGGTGGACGTGCATGCGCGCCCCTTATGGCCGGGGCGCCGCCGGCTCGTCAACGCGAGCTTGACTCCGGCGCGCCCGCCGACGCAGGCTGGCGCGCCGTGACCACGCCCGGCGTCCCGACGGCGTCGCCCGACGCGCTGCTGGCCGCGCTCGAGGCGACGGTGGCGCGCGCGCGCGCGAGCCGCCTGTACGCCGAGCGGCTCACGGGGGTGCGCTTGCGCTCGCTGGCGGACTTCGAGCGCCTGCCGCTCACGACCCGCCGTGACCTCCAGGAGGCCGGCCCCGACGGCACGCGCGCCGCGCCGCGCGAGCGCGTCTGCCACTACCAAGAGTCCTCGGGGACGAGCGGAGCGGTGAACTCGGCCTGGCTCACCGCGGGCGACCTGGAGCGCTCGGCGGCGGCGATCCGCGCGGCCCAGCCGGAGACCTTCGCGCCGGGTCGGGTGATCCTCAATCGCTTCCCGTTCATGGCCGCACCTGCGCACCTGATGCAGTTGATCGCCCAGCAGGGCGGCGGGATCGCGATCCCCGCCGGCAACATCAACTGGGACGTGCCCTTCCCGCGCGCGCTCGAGCTGGCTGAGCGTACCGGGGCGCAGGTGCTCGCCGGCCTCCCGCTCGAGCCGGTGGTGCTCGGCGAGATCGCGCGTGCCCGCGGGCTCGACCCGCGCGCCGGGCTCGCGGTCGATACGCTCTTTCTCGGCGGCGCCCCCCTGCCGCCCGCCCTCCAGGTACGCCTCGGGCGCACGTGGGGCGCGCGCGTGATCGAGCTGTACGGCTCGACCGAGACCATGCTGCTCGGCACCTCCTGCCGCGCGGGCATGCTGCACCTCGAGACGGGGCTCGCCCACTGCGAGGTGCTCGACCTCGCCACCGGCGCCGCCGTGGGCCCGGGGGGCGAGGGCCGCCTGGTGGTGACGACGCTTGCGCTCGAGGGCAGCCCGCTGGTGCGCCTCGACGTCGGTGACGTGGTGCGGCGCGCGGCGGGCCCGTGCGCCTGCGGCGATCTTCGCCCGGCGGTCACCGTGCTCGGGCGCGCCGAAGACGCCATCGAGCTGGCCGGGCGGCGGCTCCATGCGTCGGAGATCGTCGACGCGGCGGCGGCGGCGGCCGACGCGGTCGACAGCGCGGTGTTCTTCGTCGTCGTCCTGCCCGATCGGCTGCTCGTGCGCATCGAGACGCGCGGCGGGCGGGGCGACCCCGCGGCCGTGCTCGCGTCGCGGCTTCCCGGCGTGCCGAGCGAGGTCGAGCCGGTGGCGGCGGGCATGCTCCTCGACGTCGAGATGCTGTGCCGCAGCCCGCACGTCTACAAGCCGGTGGTGCTGAGCGACTGGCGGCGGCCCGGCCGCCGCATCCTCACGCTCGGCGAGGGGATGATCGAGTGGCCCCGCCTCACCTGGCAGGACGGGCGGCGCTGGCTCGGACGCGCGGTGCGCACGGCGCGCCGCCGGCGGCGGCTCGCGCGCGGGCTCCGGTTGGCCCCGGTCGGGACGCGCTGATATAAGCGCGCTTCGCATGGAGCCGTTCCGGTTGGACGTGGAGGCGGTGGCTGCCGGGCGGTCGCGCGCCGCACGGCAGGCGGAGGACGGGACGATCCTGGAGCTGGTCCGGCGGGCGTGGAGGGGGGAGCCGCTCGACGACGCGGCGCTGGGGGCGCTCTTCCTCTCCGCGCGGGTTTCGACCGAGGAGCTGCTGGCGATCGCGACGGCGGCGCGGCGCGCGCGCGCGGCGCGGCTCGAGACCTTTTCGCCCCTGTACATCACCAACGAATGCGACGCCGAGTGCCGCATGTGCGGCATGCGGCGCGACAACGACGAGCTCGTGCGCGAGACCGCCGACCAGCCGACGGTCGCCGCGCAGCTCGACGTCCTCTACCGCCGCGGGCTGCGGGGCGTCGCCGTGCTCACCGGGGAGTACCGCCACGGCGCCCGGCGGTCGGCGATGATCGCGGGCGCCGCCGAGGCTCTGCGCGCGGCGCTCGCCCGGGGCTTCACGCACGTGCTCGTCAACATCGGCTCGCTCGAGGCCGCGGAGTACCGGACGCTGCTCGCGGGCGTGCCTCGCGACGCAGACGGACGGGTCGTGCCGCAGCTCACCATGTGCACGTTCCAGGAGACGTACGATCCCGCGGCCTACGCGCGCTTCATGGGCACGACGCCCGAGAACCCGCGCAGCGACTTCGTGCGCCGGCTCACGAACTTCGATCGCGCGGCCGAGGCAGGCATGTGGGCCGCGAACCCCGGCGTGCTCCTCGGCTTGAATCCCGACCTCGCCTACGAGCTGCTCGCATTGCTCGCCCACCTCCGGCACCTCGCCCGCCGCGGGATGCGTCTCTACGTGAGCCTGCCGCGGCTGCGGCGCGCGAGCGGGACCGCGGCGCCGCGCGGCCCGAGTGACGACGCGCTGGCGCGGCTCGCCGCCGTCCTCGCCTTCGGCGTCTCGGCGGCGCAGGTCGTGATCTCGACGCGCGAGCCGCCGGCGGTGCAGCATCGCCTGCTGCCCGTGATCGGCGTGCTCACGCCGGGCTCGCCGGGCGTCGCACCGTACACGCCGACCGGCGCGCGGTTCGACCTCGAGGCGAGCCAGTTCGAGGTGCACGACCACCGGCCGATCGAGGCGATCCTGGGAGAGATCGTGGCCCAGGGCACGCCGATCGGCTGCTACGAGCCGGCCGAAGCCTGACGCCGCCGTGCGCCGCTCGGCGGTGGTGCTGGTCGTCAACGCCGCGCTGGGGACGGCCGCGCTCGGGTGGGTGCTCGCGCGTCTCGGCCGGCCGGCCCTCGCGGTCCTGGCGGCGCGCCCGTCGGCGACCGGGCTCGCCGGCTTCGCGGCGGCCCTGGCGGCGGGCTTCGGCGTCTACGCGCTGCGCTGGCGCATCCTGCTCGGCGGCGTCGACGCGCGGCCGGCGCTCGGCCGGCTCGCGGTCTTCCGCGCCGCGGGGCAGAGCGTGTCCTCGCTCATCCCAAGCGGCAAGCTCGGGGGCGAGCCGCTGCGAGCCTGGCTGCTGATCGCCGATGGGCTCGCCGTGGCGCCGGCGGTGGCGAGCGTCGCCGTCGATCGCGTGCTCGAGGTCGCGACCAGCACGACCTTCGCCTGCGTCTTCGCCGCCGTGCTGCTACGGGCCGGGGTGCCGCAGCTCGGCGGCGCGCTCGTCACCGTCGGGCTCGGGGCCGCGGGGCTCGCCGTGGGCGTGGGGCTCGCCGTCTACCGGCTGCGCCGCGGCCGCGGGATCACCACGGCCGTCGTGCGCGCCGCGGGCCTCGACCGCCTCCGGGCGGTGCGCGAGCGGCTGCCCACGCTTGCGGCCGTCGACGCCGCCACGGGGCGGCTGCTCGGTGAGCCCGCGCGGCTTGCCGGTGCGCTGTCGGTCGGCGCCGGCGCGAGCCTGCTCCTCCTCGTGGAGTACCACCTGCTGCTCGCCGCGCTCGGCCTGCCGGCCGATCCGGTCGCGGTGGTGGCGGCGGTGTTCGCCACCGGGGCCGCGCACTCCTTGCCCGTGCCGGCGGCCATCGGCGTGCTCGAGGGCGCGGAGCTGTGGCTGTTCACCGGCCTCGGCCATCCTGCACGTGTCGGGCTCGCCGTCGGCCTCGCAGCGCGTCTGCGGGAGCTGATGCTCGTGCTCCCCGGGCTCGTTTACCTGCTCGCGCGCGGCATCCTCCCGTGGCGCCGCGCGGCGGATCGCTGAGCCGCGCCCCGCGGACGCGGGAGGAGCGGTCGCGCGCTCCGCACGCCGCACGCCACTGCCACGCGCGGCGCGCGCGACCGCCGAAGGGTAGATCAGGCGGCGAGCCGGCGCAGGGTCGGACGCTCGCAGCGCGTGCGCGGATCGCCGACGGCCGTGCGGATCGAGGACCGCGCGACGAGGAGGACGATCCAGAGGACGGCACCGAACGCGAGCGGCGCGAGCCACGAGAACCCCACCGGCAGCGAGAGCCCGAACGGCACCGACGCGTCGGTGCCGACGATCGCACCGAGCGGAACGGTCATGATGGGCATCATCGCTTCACCCTCCCACCGAGGGGGAATGCAACCCGTATGCCAGAGCAGGGGCCGCCGAACGCTGGATGTCTTCGGGGCGTGTCTCGGGAATTCGCCTACCGCAGTAGGCAGCCCGGCCGCGGCGCCAACCGGAGTTGTCGGCCCCACGATGTCACCGCCGGGGGCGTTCCTGCTGGGTGGGAACCGTCGAGCGTTCGGCGCGCAAACCGTACTCCTTCATCTTCCGCTGGAGCATGAACCGTGACAGGCCGAGCGCCTCGGCCGAGCGCGTGACGTTGCCGCCGTGCTGCCGCAGCACGGCGGCGATGTGCCGGGCCTCGAAGGCGGCGCGGGCGGCGCGCAGCTCCGGGCCGCTCGGGAAGGGCCCGGGGACGGGGTCGGCCTCCGGGGCCTGGAGCCGGGGTGAGAGATGCGCGGGCGTGATCGCCTCGCCGGGGCGGGCGAGCGCCACCGCCCGCTCGATCTCGTTCTCGAGCTGGCGCACGTTGCCCGGCCAATCCGCGCGGGTGAGGAGCTCGAGGGCCGCCGGGGTGAAGCCCGCCACGGCCTTGGCATGGCGGCCGGCGGCTGCCTCGAGAAAGCGCGCGGCGAGGAGCGGAACGTCCTCGCGCCGCTCGCGCAGCGGCGGGAGGCGGATCGGAAAGGCCGAGAGGCGATAGTAGAGGTCGGCGCGGAAGGCCCCGCGCTCGACCGCGTCGAGGAGGTCACGGTTGGTCGCCGAGATCACCCGGGCGTCGATGCGCCGCGGCCGCCGGTCCCCGAGCGGCACAACCTCGCCGTCCTGGAGGACGCGCAGGAGCTTCATCTGCATCGCCGCCGGCATGTCGCCGATCTCGTCCAGGAGCACGGTTCCGCCCGCCGCCGCTTCGAAGAGCCCGACCTGGTCGGCGACCGCGCCCGTGAAGGACCCACGGCGATGGCCGAACAGCTCGCTCTCGAGCAACGCCTCGGGCAGGGCCGTGCAGTTGACGGCGACGAAGGGGGCGTCGGCGCGGGCGCTGCGGGCGTGGATGCCGCGCGCGACGAGCTCCTTGCCCGTCCCGGTCTCGCCTTCGACGAGCACCGCGATGGGAGACGCGGCGGCGCTCTCCATCAGCCGGAACACCTCGAGCATCGCCGGCGACTCGCCGACGAGCTCCGACGCGCCCCCGCGTCCCGCGAGATCGCGCCGCAGCGCACCGACCTGCGCCCGCAGGCGGTCCTCGGAAGCCTTCACGCGCGCGTAGAGTCGCGCGTTCTCGATCGCGATGGCGACGCTGCCGGAGAGGGCTTCGAGGAAGGCGAGGTCGGCGTCGTCGAACGGGCCGCCACCGTGACGGTTGATCACCTGGACGACGCCGATGGCGCCCTGGCGGCTGTGCAGGGGGACGGCGAGCAGGCTGCGCGTCTTCGCCCCCGTGCGGCGGTCGACGGCGGGATAGAAGCGCGGATCGGTTGCGACGTCGTCGACGCGGAGCGCCCGCCCGGTCCGCAACACCTCGCCCGCGATCCCGCGGTCGGCGGGAAAGCGCATCCCGGCGAGGCGCTCGGCCACCTCGGGGCTCTCCTCGGCGACGTAGGGGAAGTAGAGCTGGCGCCGCTCGGCGTCGAGCAGGAGCACCGCCGCGCCCTCGGCGTCGAGCACCTCACGGCACTTGCTGATGACGAGCGGGATCAGCTCGTCGAGCTCGGTGCGCGCGGCGAACGCGCAGCCGAGATCGTAGAGCAGCTTCAGCCGTGCGGGATCGGGCTCTGCCACGACGGTGGTACCCTGTTAGCGCAGGGGATGCGGGGGCGCAAAAAAGGAACCCCGATGGCCGCGTCTCCCGCCGGTGAGCGCGGGGGCCATCGGGGTCCGGTGGTGCCTGGGTCCCCGCGAGGGTGACCCAGCGACGTGAAGCGAGGGTCAGCCCTAGGAGGGCACCACCTCACAGATCACCGTAGGGGAACACGTCACTGGATCACCTCCTTTCCTGCGGCGAGAAGACCGGGCGAGCCCAAGCCTCGCCGCCGGGCGACGACCGCCGGTTGCCGCCGCCCG
>Ga0070734_10000355_pt1 | contig 104214 bp, 80 predicted proteins | sample Coa_R1_8_FD_66444 | JGI IMG/M metagenome (GOLD analysis project Ga0070734, IMG submission 66444) | Surface soil microbial communities from Centralia Pennsylvania, which are recovering from an underground coalmine fire - Coalmine... | ecosystem: Environmental > Terrestrial > Soil > Unclassified...
GTGGGGCTGTGTTTTGTGGGGGATAGAGGGTGGTTTTTCCAGAGTGGCCGCGGGCGTATAACCGAGAGATGGATATGGGTCTGCCGGTGGAGATTGCTGAGGCGCTGGAGCGGGGCGCGAGCGTGGTTACGGGGAATCAGCGGGCGGCTCGGGAGTTGCGGCAGACGGTGGATCGGCGGAATCGGGCGCGGGGAATGGCGAGTTGGCGACCTGCGCCGGTGATGGCGTGGGATACGTGGGTGGTTGGGCTTTGGCGGGAGCTGGTGGTCGAGGGGCGGGTGTCGGAGATTGTGCTGAACCGGACGCAGGAACATGCGGTGTGGAAGCTGGTTCTGGAAGCGGAGGAAGAGCTGGCTACGCTGCGGTCGGTGGAGTCGCTGGCGGAGATGGCGATGGAAGCTTGGCGGCTGCTTTGCGCTTACAACGGGGAGAGGCGGTTGCAGAGTGCGGCGGTGAGTGATGATTCGCGGGCGTTTCGGCGGTGGGCTCGGACGTTTGAGCGGGTGTGTGGGGCGGAGAGGTTTTTGGCGCGGGCTCAGTTGGAGGGGGCTCTGCGGCGGGCTGTGAGCGAGGGTTGGGTTTCGGGGGTGGATGGGGAGATTGTGCTGGTGGGGTTCGATCGACTGACTCCTGCTCAGATGGGGTTGGTGGAGGCTTTGCGTGGGGTGGGGGTGGTGGTTGAGGAGATTCGGCTTTCGGTGGGGGAGAGTGCTTCGCGGATGCTCATTGGTGCGGGGGATGAGCGGGAGGAGTTGTCTGTTGCTGCTCGGTGGGTGAGGGGTGTGCTGGAGGGGCAGCCGGGGGCGCGGGTTGCGGTGGTTGTTCCGGGGCTGGAGGAGCGGCGGGCGGCGATCGATAGGGTGTTTCGTGAGGTGCTGGCGCCGGAGTTGGAGGATATTGCGGCGCGGGATGATGGGGCTCCGTATGAGTTTTCGGTGGGCCGGCCGCTGGCGGCGACGCCCATGGTGGCGGTTGCGCTGGATCTGCTGCGGTGGGCTGGGGGGTCGCTCCCGCTGGAGCGGGTGAGCGGGCTGCTGCTTTCTCCCTATTTTGCGATGGTGGAGGAGGAGCGCGGGGCTCGTGCGGCGTTTGATGCATTTGAGCTGCGGAAGGCGAGGATGCTGCGGCCGGAGATTTCGCTGGAGTGGCTGATCGTGCAGGTGGGGAGGGCCAGGCGAAGGGGTGTGCTGACAGGTTTGCTGGGAAGGCTGCGGGCGATGCGGGTTGTCGCTGCGACTCGGCTTGCGGGAGATGTGGAACGGACGCATGCGGAGTGGACGATTCGGATGGGGGAGCTGTTGGAGGCTGCGGGTTGGGGCGCGCGTGAGGAGGACAGCGTTGCGTTTCAGACGCGGAGAAAGTGGGAGAGCGCGCTGGATGAGCTGGTGACGGCGGACTTCGACGGGGTGAAGGTTGGGTTTGGGAGGGCGCTGGAGGAGTTGGAGTGGATTGCGCGGCATACGATGTTTGCGCCGGAGTCGCGGGATGCTCCGGTGCAGGTGATGGGGCCGCTGGAGGCTGCGGGGAGTACGTTTGATGCGCTTTGGTTTTTGGGTGCGGGTGATTTGAGCTGGCCGATGGCGGTAAGGGGGAGTTCCCTGCTGCCCTGGCAGTTGCAGCGGGAGCTTGGCGTGCCAGGGACGGATGTGGCTCGGGATGCTGAGGACGCTCGGCAGATGACGGAGAGGATTGCGGGGAGCGCGGGGGCGGTGGTCTTCAGCTATGCGAAGGAGACTGCGGAGGGACGACAGCGGCCTTCGCCTGCGCTGAGTGGGTTGGGGCTTCAGGAGACGGGTGCGGCGGGGTTTGTGTCTGAGGGTGCGGCGCTGGCGCGGGTGTCGCTGGAGGAGATCGAGGATGGGGCTGGGGTGCTGCCGCTGCCGGATAGGGTGGTGCATGGCGGTGCGCGGATTTTGGAGTTGCAGGCGGACTGCGGGTTTCGTGCGTTTGCGGAGCGGAGGTTGTGGTCGGCGGAGCTTGAGAGTGTCGACCTCGGATTGGATGCGAGAGAGAACGGCACGGTGGTGCATACGGCGCTGGAGCTGTTCTGGAATGAGGTGCGGACGCAGCAGGCTTTGAAGGCGATGCCGTGGGAGGAGCGGGAGAGAGTGCTTCGGGAGTGTGTCGAGTCGGCTTTGAGCAGGGCGGATTCGGTGAGCGTGACGGCATGGGATGCAGCGTATCTCGAGATGCAGCGGGAGCGGTTGCAACGGCTTTTGCGTCAGTGGCTTGATCTGGAGATGAGGCGGCCTCCGTTTGAGGTGAAGCTGAGTGAGAGGAAGATCGATGATGCTCAGATTGGGCCGCTGCGGCTGAGTGTTCGCGTGGATCGGGTGGATGTGGTGGATGGGGCTGAGCTGATCATCGACTACAAGACAGGCCATGCTGCGCCGAATGAGTGGTTGACGGAGAGGCCGGATTCGCCGCAACTGCCGCTGTATGCGGTGCTGTCGGAGGGGCCGGAGATGCAGGGGGTTGCGTTTGGACTGGTGCGCGCCGGGAAGAACATGGAGTTGAAGGGATATGCGGGGCGGGATGGGATTTTGGCGAAGGCCGCGAAGATGAGGCTTCCGCTGGAGGCCCAGGTGGATGAGTGGCGGCGGGTGCTGGTGCAGTTGGCTACGGAGTTTCAGGAGGGGCAGGCGCGGGTTTCGCCGAAGAAGTATCCGGCTACTTGTAAGCATTGTGCGCAGAGGGTGCTTTGCAGGCTGGATGTTTCGGCGCTGGAAGAGGAGTTGGAGGAGAGCGACGGATTGGCGGCGGAGGTGGGGCATGGCTGATCTTTTTGTTGTGCCTTCGGCTTTGCCGGTTGAGAGGAGCGATCGCAGGCCGCCGGATTGGGAGGCTCGTGAGCAGGCGCTGGATGTGCGGCAGTCGTGGATTGTGGAGGCTCCGGCGGGGTCGGGTAAGACGGGGCTGCTGATTCAGCGGTATCTGAAGCTGCTGGCTGAGGAGAGTGTGGAGAGGCCGGAGCAAGTGTTGGCCATCACGTTTACGGTGAAGGCTACGGCTGAGATTCGCGAGCGGGTGATGGGGCATCTGGAGAGCGCTGCTCGTGGTGAGGCACTGAAGCGGGATAGCGACGTGGAACGGGAGACTCGGGCTCTGGCGCTGGCGGTGCTGGAACGGGATCGTGCGCTGGGGTGGGGGTTACTCGATGATCCGCGACGGTTGAGAGTGCGGACGATTGATTCGGTTTGCGCAGAGATTGCACGGTCGCTGCCGGTGTTGTCGGAGGGAGCTAGCGGGTGGGCTCCGGTGAATGATGCTTCGCCGCTTTATCGCGAGGCGGCGCGGCGTACGCTGATGTTGCTGGGTGGGGATGATGCTGAGCTGAACGATGCGCTGCGGACGGTGCTGCTGCATCGCGATGGGAGCTTGGGAGATTGTGAGCGGCTGCTGGCAGAGATGCTGCAACTGCGAGATCAGTGGGGCGAAATCGTTCCGCGTGGACGGGAGTATCTGGATGATGCGTATCTGGATGGAACGGTGCTGCCGTGGCTTGAGAGCACGCTGGAGCAGGCGGTGTGCGCGGGTTTGACGGAGTTCGCCGCGGTGATGCCGGAGGATTTTTTGCGCGAGGTGGCTTCGCTGGCTTCGTCGCTTGCGGGGAATGTGCCGCATGGTCGTGACCGCTCGCCGGTGGCGGTGTGTGCTGGACGAGTTGGGATTCCGGGTACGGATGCGGCAGCGCTGGAGCAGTGGCGGGCGCTGATTCATTTGATGGTGACTCCGTCGAGTGGGCAGTGGCGGCGCGGGTTTGCTAAGAACACGATGGGCTTCGAGATGTCTGCGGCGGAGAAGGCGAGGTTGAGGGAGGTGCTGGAGCAGGTTGCCGAGCGGGACGATTTGTTGTGGGCGATCGAACGCGTGAGCAGGCTGCCGCCGGCGCAGTATCCGAAGGAGCAGTGGGTGGTGGCTAAGGCGCTGTTTCGTGTGCTGAGCCGCGGGTTGGTGGAGTTGCAGCTGGTGTTTGCGGAGCGGGGTGAGTGTGACTTTGCGGAGTTGGCGCTGCTGGCCAAGGGTGCGTTGCGGCGGGGAGGAGTGGAGGCGCTGACGCTAGGGTCGGGGTTTGAGCTGCGACATCTGCTGGTGGACGAGATGCAGGATACTTCGACGGGGCAATACGAGTTGATTGAGTTGCTGACGCAGGGGTGGGATGGGCGGAGCCAGACGGTGTTTCTGGTGGGCGATCCGAAGCAGTCGATTTATCTGTTTCGGCAGGCGCGGGTGGAGCGGTTTGTGAGGACGATGCAGACGGGGCGGCTGGGGGAGTTGCCGGTGGGGTGTCTGCGGCTGACGGCTAATTTTCGGTCGCAGCGGGAGTTGGTGGAGGAGTTCAATGAGGACTTCTCGCTGCTGTTTCCGAGGGAGGTAGATGCGGCAAATCCGGAAGAGGTTCCGTATGCGCCTGCGGTTGCCGTAAATGGGCCTTCGAGCGTTGCGGAGGCGCGGGGGTTTGTTTGGCATACGGAGGTGCTGACGGCTGGCGAGGGCGTGCAGGGGAAGCGGCGCGTTGCGAAACAGACGGCGAGGATGGTGCGGGAGATTGCTGCGAAGTGGCGGGCGCGGCCTTTGCCTGAGGGCAGGAGCGATCCGTGGAAGATTGCGGTGCTGGTGCGCAGCCGGAATCATTTGATTGATATTGTCTCGGAGCTGAAGCGAGATGAGGGTGCGGGGGCGATTCCCTTTCGGGCGGTGGATATTGAGCCTTTGGATGAGCGGCAGGAGGTGCTGGATCTTTTTGCGTTGACGCGGGCGTTGGTGCATCCGGCGGATCGTACGGCTTGGATGGCGATGCTGCGGGCTCCGTGGTGTGGGCTGGAGTTGGCGGAGCTGCATGTGCTGGCTGGGGCGGATGATGATGCGTGGAAGGAGTGGACGGTTGAGGATTTAATGGCGGAACGCGGGCATCTGCTGAGTGAGGAGAGTTGCGCGAGGCTGCAGCGGATTTGGCCTGTGCTGCGTGCGGCGGAGGGGCAGCGGTCTCGGCTAACGATGGCGCAGTGGGTGGAGCGGACGTGGCGTTCGCTGGGGGGCGATGCTTATCTGACGGCGGAGGAGATGGGGAATGCGCGGCGATATTTGAAGCTTCTTGATGAGATGGAGGAGTCAGGTGGCGGGATTGATTTGACTCTGCTGAAGCGGCGGTTGAATGGCTTGTTTGCAGAGGCGGCGATGTGTGCGGGTGCGGTGGATCTGATGACGATCCATGGGGCGAAGGGGTTGGAGTGGGATGTGGTGATGGTTCCGGGACTTGAGAAGAAGGCGGCGGGTAATAAGGGGCGGTTGCTGACGTGGAGCGAGATTGGAGATGCGGATGGGGAGACGTCGCATGTTTTGCTGGCTCCGATTGCGGGTAAGGGCGAGGAGTCGAAGGAGCTGAATGCTTGGCTGAAGGGGATTCATGATGCTCGGGAGGCTGCGGAGAGGAAGCGGCTGTTCTATGTTGCGTGTACGCGGGCTCGGGAGGAGCTCCATCTTTTCGCTTCACCTGAGGCTAAGGCGGATGGGTCGGTGAGCCGGGCTGCCGGGAGTTTGCTGACGGCTGCGTGGCCTGCTGCGGAGAGGCATTTTGATGCGCCTCAGGGTGAGGTGATTGCGATGCCGTCTGCGCCTGTAGCGGACGAGGAGTTTGTTGGGGATTTGGCTGCTGGTTCTGTTGAGAGGACTTCGCGGCTTCGGCGGCTGCCTTTGGGGTTTGCAGCGGGAGATAGGTTTGCGGGGCTTCGGCGGCTGTCGTATGGGGAGGCTGAGGTTTCGAGTGCGTCTGCACGCTTTGAACGACCTGAAGGGTCGTTTGAGGCGCGGGTGTTTGGCAATGCGGTGCATGCGTTTGTTGAGGTGTTGACGAAACGGCTCGCGACGGGAGAGCAGGCGGATGCTTTGTTGCGCGAGGTTTCGGGGTGGGGACAGCGGATTGCGGCGGTGCTTCGCGGGGATGGTTTACCGGTGAAGGCTGCGGGGACGCTTGCTTCGCGGGTGAAGGGTGCGCTTGAGAATACGCTGCGCGATCCACATGGGTTGTGGGTGTTGGGTATGCGCCAGGATGGGGCTAGTGAGTTTGCGCTGACTTCGTGGGCTGAGCGACGCAGTAGTGTGCGGCTGGATCGGGTATTTCGTGCGGGGCGGGAGCCGATGGTTGAGGGGGATGAGTGTCTTTGGATTGTCGACTACAAGACGGCTACGCATGGGTTGGAGGGTATCGAGGCGTTTCTGCTGGGGGAACGGGCGAAGTATGCGGGACAGATGGAGGCTTATGCTCGCGTGATGCGGGGTGAGGGGGAGATTCGGGTGGGGCTTTATTATCCGATGTTGTCGCGGCTGATCTGGTGGGTGCCAGAGTTGAATTGAGGCTGCCAAAGGCAACGACAACGGCAAACAACTGCAAATGACAGCAACTTTGCGCTAACAGCTACACTGCGTGAGGAGTGTGGCGGATATCGGCGCCGCGGACCCAGAAGATGACGTCTTCGGCGATGTTGGTGGCATGGTCGCCTACGCGCTCGAGGTTGCGGGAGATGATGAGGGCGTTGAGGGACTGCGGCGTCAGTTCGGGTTTTTCTTTGATCAGGGTGCTTAGGGAGTAAAAAGCTGCGTCGTTCATCTCGTCGACCTGATCGTCGAGCAGGAGGACAGATTCGGCGAGTTCGGCGTCGGCTTCGATGAAGGCCTGGAGGGACTTTCGCACCATGGCGGAGGAGAGCGAGGCGAGCTTGGGGATGTCGACGGGGAGATCGATGTTGGCGAAGGCTCCCATCTCGCGAACGCGGACAGCGATGTTCACGGCCTGATCGCCTACGCGCTCGAGGTCGGCGTTGATGCGGATGACGGCGAGAATGAAGCGGAGATCGACGGCCATGGGCTGCTCCATGGCGAGGAGGTCGAGGGCCATCTGGTCGATCTCGCGCTCGAGGCGGTTGATGGCAGGCTCGGAGTGGAAGACGAGTTCGCAGATGCTGAGATCGCGAGTGCGGTAGGCCTCGATGGAGCGCTGAATGGCTTGTTCGGCCATGCCTGCCATGACGAGGAGATGCTCTTTGAGCTCGTCGAGGCGCTGCTGGAATTTGATGCGCATCAGCCAAACCTCCCGGTGATGTAATCCTCGGTGCGCTTGTCGCGGGGGTTGGTGAAGATTTTGTGGGTGGAGTCGAACTCGACCATTTTCCCGTTGAGGAAGAAACCTGTGTTCTCGGCCACGCGCGCGGCCTGCTGCATGTTGTGCGTCACGATGACGATAGTGTACTGGCTCTTGAGCTGGAAGATGAGGTCTTCGATCTTCGAGGTGGAGACGGGGTCGAGTGCAGAGGCTGGCTCGTCCATGAGGAGGACTTCGGGATCAACGGCGAGGGCACGCGCGATGCACATGCGCTGCTGCTGGCCACCGGAGAGGCTGGCGCCGGACTTCTTCTTGAGGTCGTCTTTGACCTCTTCCCAGAGAGCGGCCTGCTTGAGGGAGCGCTCTACGGTTTCGTCGAGGATACGGCGGTTGCGAAAGCCGTTGAGCTTGAGGCCGCTGACGACATTGTCGTAGATGGACATCGTCGGGAAGGGGTTGGGGCGCTGGAAGACCATGCCTACGCGGCGGCGGATCTCGACGGGAGAAGCGTCACGATAGATGTCGACCTCGCCCATTTTGACAACACCGGTGGCATGGGCGATGGGGTTGGTCTCGTGCATGCGATTGAGGCAACGAACGAAGGTGGATTTGCCGCAGCCGGAGGGGCCGATGAGCGCGGTGGCGTGGTTCGCGGGGATATGCAGGTTAATGTCCTGCAGTGTGTGGTTCGAACCATACCATGCGTTCAGATCTTCAACTAGAATGCCGACTCCCACTAACTTCCTCCCTTGAGTGCACCGCGATTGGCAAAGATGCGGACAAGCGTGACTGAGACCATGATGAGAACGATAAGAACGAGCGCGCCAGCCCAGGCCAGGCGATGCCACTCGTCATATGGCGAGTTGGCGTAGACGAAGATTTGCAGCGGCAGGGCGGCGATGGGCTCGTTGAGCCTGATGCTCCAGAACTGATTGCCGAGCGCGGTGAAGAGCAGAGGGGCGGTTTCTCCAGCGACGCGGGCGAAGGCGAGCATGCAGCCGGTGATGATGCCCGGAGAGGCTGTTCGGAGGCTAACGGAGAGGACGGTTCGCCACTTGGGAACGCCCAGACCGAGGGCGGCTTCGCGAATGGCATGCGGCACGGTGGCGAGCATCTCTTCGGTGGTGCGAGTGATGGTCGGGACCATCATGATGGCGAGCGCGACGCCTCCGGCAAACGCGGAGAAATGTTTTTGGGGCATCACGATGAGCGAGTAGACAGAGATGCCCATGACGATAGAGGGGACGCCGTTGAGGACGTCTGCCGTGAAGCGTATAGCGTTGGCGAGGAGTGTGCCCTGACCGAACTCTGCGACGTAGACGCCGGCGGCGATGCCGATGGGGATGCCCATGAGGCTGGCGAGGGTGAGGATGATTCCCGAGCCGACGATGGAGTTGGCCATGCCGCCGCCCTCTTCACCAACCGGAGCAGGGATGTGGGTGAAGAAGTTCAGGTTGAGGGAACTCGCGCCTTTGTAGATCAGGTAGAAGAGAATGGCGAGCAGCGGTATAAGGACCACGATGGTGGCGAGGATCGACAGACCGGTGACGAAGTAGTTGACCACAGTGCGGCGGGTGCTGTTGAGCCGCATTCCTCTGGTCTCGAAGTTCATCGGCGGGCGGGGCTGGTTGAAGGGCTGGGTGCTCATGCTTAGGCCGCCCTTCCCGGTGCGCCGCGTGTGACCGCCCAGACCATGAGGCGGGCGATTGCGTTGACGACGATGGTGACGAGGAAGAGGGCCAGACCGATCTGGATGAGGGCGCTGAGGTAGAGATCGCCGGTAGCCTCGGAGAACTCATTGGCGATGACGCTGGCCAGAGTGTAGCCGGGGGAAAAGAGGCTCTTGCTGATCTCGGGGTGGTTGCCGATGACCATGGTGACGGCGATCGTCTCGCCTAGGGCACGACCGAGGCCGAGCATGATGGCTCCTACGATGCCGATGCGGGAGTTGCGAAGGACGCCGATGCGGATCATCTCCCACTTGGTGGCACCGAGGGCAAGGACGGCTTCGCGCTGGCTGTTGGGCACGGCCATCATGATGTCGCGGGTCAGAGAGGAGATGATGGGCAGGATCATGATGGACAGAATGATGCCGGCCGTGAGGAACCCTACACCGAAGTTCGGGCCAGTGAAGAGACCTGTCCAGCCCAAGGTCTTGAGGAGGAAGGGGCCCAGAATCTCGCGCATGATGGGGACGAGCACGAAGACAGCCCAGAGACCATACACGACGCTGGGAATGGCGGCGAGGAGTTCTGTGAGGAAGGAGATTGGAGCGCGTAGCCGTTGGGGGCAGAGTTCAGCGATAAAGACTGCTACTCCCAGAGCCAGGGGGACCGCGATGGCGAGAGCGAGAAACGAAGTTACCAGCGTTCCGTAGATAAATGGGAGGGCACCGAAGTCGCCGGAGACAGGGTCCCACGCCGAGCGGGTGAAGAACCTCCAGCCGAATTGCGCGAAGCTGAGGTGCGAACGAAGAACAAGGATGGTGAGAATGAAGAGGACGATGACGAAGATGCTGCAGGCGCATAACAGCATGACAGCTGCGAAGCTGTTATCGGCCAGACGTCCGCTGCCGCGCTTGCTGAGGTATTCGCGGATGGGGGAGAGTGTGGTTACTGCGGCTTGGGGCTCGGCTCCTGCGGCAGGGGTCGGGGTGACCGCGAGCGTCGCCGGCACAGGGAGGGGAGATCCGGGTTCTCGTTCGGTCGTCATACGAGTTGAAGACACAATCTTGGTTTCCTGGAAGTCAGAGTCCCCGGGCTGATTGTATTCGCCCTGAGGTAGTTTATGCGGAGAATGAAAATCGCCGCACGGAGGCAAGGAGTGCATGTCTCCGTGCGGCGAATCGGTTATTTGATCTGCGCGATGCTCTTGCGGACCATGTCCTGCACGGGCTTCGGCAGTGGAGCGTAGGTCAGAGTGTTGGCTTCGGACTGGCCGTGATCGAGCATCCAGCCGAGGAAGTCAACGAGCGCTTTGCCCTTGGCCGCGTCAGCAGAGTGGGTCGGGATCAGCAGCCAGGTAAAGCTGGAGATCGGATAGGAGGTTGTACCGGGAGCGTTGGTGATCGAAACACGGAAGTCGGCGGGCATTGTCTTGGCAGACGCGGCGGCAGCAGCGGTTACACCGTCGGTCGAAGCTCTGACATACTTGCCGGCGGAGTTCTTCACCGAGCCGTAGGGCATCTTGTTCTGAACGGCGTAGATCAGCTCGACGTAGCCGAAGGAGTTAGGGGACTGACGAACCATACCGGCGACGCCCTCGTTGCCCTTCTGACCGATGCCTGTGGGCCACTTCACGGAGGTGCTCTTGCCTACCTTGCTGTTCCAATCGGAGCTGACCTTCGAGAGGTAATCGGTGAAGATGTAGGTGGTTCCGCTTCCGTCGGAGCGATAGACGGGCAGAATCGCATTGGCAGGAAGATTGACGCCGGGATTGTCCTTGGCGATGCGAGGATCGTTCCACGTGGTGATCTTGCCCAGGTAGATGTCAGCGATGACGTCGCCCGAGAAGTTGAGATCCTTATTGACACCGGGGATGTTGTAGACCGGAACGACTGCGCCGAGGACGGTAGGAATGTGCATCGTTTTAACCTTGGCGCCCTTAATCTGCTCGTCATTCATGGGGCCGTCGGTGGCACCGAAGTCGACCGTACCCTCGGAGACCTGACGGATGCCGCCGCCGGAGCCGATGGACTGATAATTGATCTTGACGTTGGGATTCTGCTTGCTGTATTCGCTGAACCATTTGGAGTAGATCGGGTAGGGGAAGGTCGCCCCTGCTCCGTTGATGTTCTGTGCGCTGGCTCCAATAGTTGCCAGTGCCAATACGCCTGCTGCAATGAGTTTCACTTTCACTCGTTCCCCCTCGGAAATAGGCGCGTTCTATGCACCTATATAGAGTGTGCGGGGTAATTGTTACGGCCAAGTTACATTGGAGTCAAAACGGCAAAAATGCGCTCAAACTACGGAGGTTTTTGCCTTAGGAAGGGTGAAAATGAAGGTGCTTCCGGCGTTCAGCTCGCTTTCGGCGCGGATGGATCCGCCCTGCGATTGCACCACATATTGGGCAATTGCGAGGCCGAGGCCGGTTCCTCCGGACTCCCGGGAACGGGCTTTATCAACCCGGTAGAAGCGTTCGAAGATGCGGTTGAGGTGTTCGGAGGCAATTCCCTGGCCAAAGTCGCGGACACTGAACTCGATGGCGTCGATGGGTTCGGAGATTTCGCGGGCGCTGACGATGACCCGGCAGTGGAGCTCGTCGCGGGCGCGGCCGTACTTGATCGCGTTCTCGATGAGGTTGCTGAGCACCTGGAGGATGGAGTCGGTGTCGGCGAAGACCTCAACGTCGGTGAGTTGGCCGATCTCAAGGACGGCGTCTTCGTCCTGAACGAGACCGCTCATAGCCTGGACGGCATCGCGTACCAGGATATCTGCACGAACCGGGGCGGGGTGGAGCTCCTGCTCGGAGGATTCGACACGCGCCATGACGAGGAGGTCTTCGGTGAGGCGGTTCATACGAGTGGCGTTCTTGAGGATGGTGCTCAGGAACTCGCGGGCTTGCGGGCTTAGTGAATTTTCGTGGTCGAGGAGGGTTTCGACGTAGCCAGTGATGGAGGTCAAGGGCGTGCGCAGTTCGTGAGAGACGTTGGCGACGAAGTCTCGTTGGGTGCGCTCGACCTGCTCGATGCGCGTGATGTCGTGGAGGACGGCGACGGCACCCCCGCCGGGCATGGGTGAGGCGGCGACCTCAAAGATTCGACCGGGCAGGAGGGAGGTTGAGCGGCGCTCGCTGACTACGCGGTCTTCGAGTGCGATTTTGACGCAGGCAAGGACGTCGGGATCGCGGATGGTCTGGACGAGAGCGTGGCCGACACGGACGGCGCTGCTTACCGAGGTGCCCGGAATCAGCCGCTGCATGCGCTGGTTGGTCCACTGGATGCGTCCCGCCTGATCGACGGCGACGACGGCGTCCTGCATGCTGTCGATCATGGCTTCGAGCTCGCGGCGGCTCTCGGAGGCATCCATGAGGACGCGCTCGACGTGGCCTGAGGCGAGCGAGATAGCCTGGGCGAGGCCGTCGAAGTCGCTGTACTGGTACTTGAGGGCACCAACGGGGCGGTCGGGGATCGCGGCCGTCGAGGTCTGGAGCAAGGCGATACTCTGGCGGACTGAGCGGGACAGAAGAAAGGCGTTGATTGCAGCCCAGGCCAGGACGAGGATCGTGCCGAAGATCCATCCTCGCGGCGTGAACCAGACGCGCATCAGGGCGACGAACGCCAGAGCAATCGTCATCCGGATGAAGAACGAAAAGAAGAGACCACGCGTCACGGGCTGTCCCTTCGCTAGGCCTGCGCCGTCTTAGGAATCTCGAAACGGTAGCCGGCCCCGCGCATGGTCTTAAGATAACGTGGGACTTCGGCGTCGGCTTCGATCTTCTCGCGGATGCGGCGGACGTAGACATCAACCGAGCGCGGCGTGACGAAACGGGCGTCTCCCCAGACGGCGTCGAGGAGATGGTCGCGGCTGAAGACCCGGCCTGGATGGCGGGCGAGATAGTCGAGCAGGCGAAACTCTGTGGCGGTCGTGGTGACCAGCTCGCCGCCGACACGGAGTTGCATGGCGCCAGCGTCGATCTCGATGTTTTCGAACTTGACGAGGGAGGGGGTGGTGGGCCGCTCGAACCGGCGCAGGACGGCCTTGACCCGAGCTACTAACTCGCGGGTGCCGAAGGGCTTGGTGATGTAGTCGTCGGCACCTACCTCGAGGCCATGGACGCGGTCGTTTTCGGCGGCGCGGGCGGTAAGGAAGATGATGGGAACGATGCTCAGGGTGGGGTTTTGACGCAGCCTGCGACAGAGGTCAAGGCCATCGCCGCCGGGGACCATGATGTCGAGCAGGAACAGGGCTGGAGGCTGGCGCTCGGCGTCCGGTAAAATCTGGCCAATCGTGAGATAGGAACGGACCGTGAAACCGGCGCTTTCGAGATGGTACTGGACGAGCCGCGAGATATCGGCATCATCCTCTAACACAAAGATCGTCTGACTCAAATCAGTAAACCTCAACTTATACGGGACGTTAACACAAGGTTAGCCTAAGCCGCGCTGCGGATTGCGAATGTACGATGAATCGTAATATCCAGTCCAGAGGTTGCGCAGGTTTGTATACTCTAGGTAATTCTGTAGCGTCGTACCTTTGCTGCTTGAGAGGTTTATGGCACAAGAGTCCCACCTCGTTTTATGCGTGGATGACGAACTGGTCGGCCTTCGGGTTCGAAAGATACTGCTCGAACGCGCCGGCTACAGGGTTCTGACTGCGCTGGACGGGGCGGCCGGGCTGGATCTGTTCGCCAGCGAGCCGGTTGAGGCCGTAATCCTGGACTACTCCATGCCCGGCATGCATGGCGGCGAGGTTGCGGCCAGGATGCGTCAGGTTAAGCCGGAAATTCCCATTCTTTTGCTGTCCGCCTACATCGGTCTTCCTGCTGAGGTTACTTCGCTGGTTGATCTTTATATGACCAAAGGTGAGGGTGCGCCCATTCTTTTGAAGAAGTTAGGCAGCCTGCTTCATCCGATAAATGCATCTTAGCGAGAGGACGAAGACGGGGCCGTGAACCTAAGTCAATTCAATCGCATCCTGCTCCAGGTGTTTCTGCTGCCTGTCATAGCGCTGTTGCTGGTGGCCGGCGCTCTGTATTACCAGATCCGAGCGGCCAATATGACGGTGAATCGCATTCAGGAGGCAGATGCGTTTATCTCCCAGACGACCCTGGTCGGGAAGCTGACTATCGATGAAGAGTCCGGGCTGCGCGGCTACGAGACCACTTTGGATACTCGTTTTCTGCAGCCTTTCGTGGATGCAGAGGCACGGCTGCAGAACGAGTTCCAAAGGCTGGAGCAGATGGCAGGAGACGCGGAACAGAAGCGGCTTATTTCGGATCTCCGGAGCAAGCATCAGACCTGGCGAGATGCCTTTGCTCTGCCTGTTATTGCCACCGTTCGCGCCGGCGGAAAGACCAGCGATGTGGACCTGAACCTCCAGGGGAAATCCCTGATGGATGATGTGCGCGAAGACATCGTCGCGATTATCCAAAGTGCGGGAAGGCATCGGTCGGAGCGCATCGCTCTATGGCATCAGCAGGTACACCACATGCTGGTGGTGCTACTGCTTCTCGCCCTTGGGATGGGTGTGCTTATTGGTCTGTTTACGCGGAGCCGTCTGCATGCCGTCTCGAACGCTTATAAGACCTCGCTGGACGTGCTCAAGCGCAGAGCTGAGGAGATCTTCGAGTCGGAACAGAAGCTGCGAACCACGCTGGACTCGATTGGCGATGGCGTGATCACATGCGACGCCGATGGCAGAATCCAGATGATGAATCCGGTTGCGCAAGATCTGACAGGGTGGAAGCAGGCAGAGGCTAACGGACTGCCTCTTGAGGACGTCTTCCGCATCGTCCACGAGACGACCCGCAAACCGATTGAAAATCCGGTCGCAAAGATGAAACGGCTCAACAGCATCATCGACCTGGCCGACCATACGGTTCTGGTTCGCAAGAATGGAGCGGAGCTTCGCATCGCCGATAGCGGCGCGCCGATCCGTGACCAGACGGGCGGCACGGTAGGGATGGTGCTGGTCTTCCGCGATATCACGATGGAGCGCCGGACACAGGAGGCGTTGCTGGCCAACGAAAAGCTTGCCGTCGCGGGGCGGTTGGCCGCGACGATCGCGCATGAGATCCACAATCCGCTGGACTCGGTTTCGAACCTGCTCTATCTGATGCGGACGGGCGCGACCGAGGACGAATCAAGACAGTTTATGGACATGGCGGAACAGGAACTGGCGCGCGTTACGCAGATTAGTCGCGCCATGCTTGGCCTCTATCGCGAGTCCAAGGCACCGGTCCATGTCGACCTCAGGGAGATGATGCAGGAGATCCTTCTGCTGATGGAACACCGGTTCAGCGAACTTCGCGTGACAGTGCACACCGATCTCCCCTCCGTTGTGACGGTCGATGCGTTTCCCGCGGAGCTACGGCAGGTCTTCACGAATTTGATCACGAACGCGGCGGAGGCTGCCAGCCCGGGAGGTGACGTGCGGATCAGCATCTCATCCCTCCCTGCGGGCGTCGGCGTGAACGGACAGAGGATGCAGGCCGGGGCTTTGGTTGTCATCGCGGACAACGGACCGGGCATTCCTGATGATGTTCGACCGCATCTGTTCCAACCATTTTTCACGACCAAGGGCGAACGCGGCACTGGGCTGGGACTGTGGGTTAGCCGCGGGATCATCAACAAACATGGCGGCACAATCGATCTTGCGAGCGATGTTGGCGATTCCTCACATGGCACTGTTGTCAGTGTCTTCCTCGCGTCCAAGCCGACAATCAGCGCGGGCAGCGCGTAAGACGATCTAAAGCGAACGCAACAACGCGACGATGATCGAGGCGGCTTCTTTGCATGCTGTTTGATCGACGTCGTAGTGGGTCACAAAGCGTACCGAATGTGGGCCGATCGCGCTGGCGAGAACGCCTTTCTGCTTGAGTGCAGCACAGAAGGCCGCAGCGTCGCCGCTGTTGCGGAGGGTGAAGATGACGATGTTGGTCTGCACTGCGTCGAGGTCGATCTCTGCCGTGGGCTCCGCGGCGATGGCCTCCGCTATCAGGCGGGCGTTGGCATGATCGTCCCCGAGGCGGGTTGGCATTTCTTTTAGCGCGATCAATCCGGCAGCGGCGAGGATGCCTGCCTGACGCATGCCTCCCCCCAACGCCTTGCGGAAGATGCGCGCGCGGTCGATCGCTTCCCTGCTGCCGACCAGCATGGAACCTACGGGCGCGCCCAGACCTTTCGAGAGGCAGAACATGACCGTGTCGAAGCCTCGGGTTAGCTCTGCGACTCCGATGCCGAGTGCGGTGGCGGCGTTGAAGACTCTCGCGCCGTCGAGGTGTACGGGGAGGCCAGCTTCGCGGGCGCCGGCCCAGATCTCTTCGAGGATCGGGAGCGGCGTTACGGTGCCACCGGCCATGTTGTGCGTGTTCTCGATGCAGATGAGGCCGGTTTGGGCGCGGTAGTAGATCTTCGCTCCGATGGCTGGCTTGATTTGTGACCAGGTGAGGATGCCGCGTTCGCCTGCAACGGTGCGGGCCTGACAGCCGGAGAAGGCAGCGGTCATTGCCATCTCCCAGTCGAGGATGTGCGAGCGGGCTTCGCAGATGACCTCCTGGCCGTGCTCGGTGTGGAGGCGGATGGCGATCTGGTTGCCCATGGTGCCGGTGGGGACAAAGATCGCGGCCTCCCTGCCGAAGATCGTGGCGGCCTCCTGTTCGAGCCGGTTGACGGTGGGGTCTTCGCTGTAGACGTCGTCGCCAACTTCGGCTGCGGCCATGGCCTGACGCATGGCTGGGGTCGGCTGAGTGACGGTGTCGCTGCGTAGATCGATCATGTGGCTGGTTTGCTCCTCGTTCTAAGTGGTTGAAGGTTGTGTCGCTATGCTGCCGCTGAGACAAGTACGCGGCTGAAGACCTCATTCGAGACCATTCGTCCGCGTGAAGTCAGGCGAATTCTTTCTGCATCTATTTCGAGGAGACCGGCGTCGTGCACGTCGCGCAGGGATTCCATTGCATCTTGCAGCATTGTCTCGCCGAACTGCTGGCGCAGACTTTCGATGCTGACACCCTCGTTCAATCGCAGGCCGAGGAAGAGGGACTCTTCGAAGGCTTCGGTGTGGCCGATGATGTCTACTTCGTTTGCGCGTATGAGTTTTGCAAGTTGGTGCAGGCCAACAGTATCTGTGATGGCAGATTGGTTGAGATAAACGTCCAGATCGTTTGTGTTTGCAAACCTTACTGCGGCCTCGTTGGAGAGGAGCATAGAGTGTGCGTCGAGACCGAATCCGATGTAGGGCTCGCGATGCCAATACTTCAGGTTGTGGCGCGATGCGTGGCCGTGTCGGGCGAAGTTTGATATCTCATACTGCGCGACGCCGGCTGCGTCGAAGGCTTCGCAGGCGATCTGGTACCAGGTGGCGGCGTCATCTTCGGAGGGGACGGCTGATGCGTGGTAGCGTGCTCCGCCGGTGAGCATCTCCTTACCCAGGCGCGACTCTTCGTCCACTTCCAGCATGTAGACGCTGAGGTGAGGGACTCCAGTGGCGATGGCCTGATCGAGTGAGTATCGCCAGCTTTGTCCGGTCTGGTGCGGCAGGCCTGCAATTAGATCGAGGCTGATTTCTTCGATGCCAACGGATCGCACACGGGCTATCTCCGCGATGCACTGCTCGGCGGTATGCAGGCGACCGACCGCGGAGGACTCACGGTCGACGAACGACTGGACTCCGAAGCTGATGCGGTTCATGCCCTGGCGGAGTAGCTCGTCCAGCGTATCGTTGGCCAACTGTCCGGGGGCGCACTCGAGTGTGATCTCTGGATTGCGGGCGACTTCGAATTGGTCGTACAGGGCTTCGAATATCTGCCGGAATTGGCCTGGCGCGAGGAGGCTTGGCGTTCCTCCGCCGAAGTAGATTGAGTCGACCTCGCGCGGCAGGATCGCACTGATCTTTTCGGCTGATGGCCGCGACTCTCGGATCTCCATGCACAGGCGGTCGACGTAGCCCTGCATCCGACCGGAGCCAAAAGCATCGGACGCGAAGTTGCAGAATGTGCACTTCGCCTTGCAGAACGGCACCGAGATGTAGACACCGGCAGGGGTGGTCACTGTAAAGGAAAGCCTCAGAGATTATTGTTTCACGGGGCTTCACTTTGTTCACCTTTCGCCATTCGTCACTATGTCCGCGATTAAATGTGACCGGGCTTCCGCGCTGGCGTCTAAAAGTACCAGAATGAAGAGTTGAGAAATTACTACTGAAAGGAACAGGACTACTGTGATGATTTCGATCGTTCGTCTTCGCCCGCTTGCTGCTCCTGCTCTCGTCACGCTCATCGCGCTTCTTCCCTGCACCGCACTTGCGCAGACTGCGGCGCAGCCGGCTCAGGGAAAGACGCCTGTTCTGGTTGAGCTATTTACATCCGAGGGCTGCTCCAGCTGTCCGCCTGCGGATGCCTTGCTGGGTCGGCTCGAACGCGAGCAGCCGGTGAGCAATGCCGACATTATTGTTCTGGAGGAACATGTCGATTATTGGGAAAAGGACGGCTGGCATGACCGATTTTCTTCAAGCGAGTACACCGAGCGCCAGAAGGAGTACGGGCCTCGCCTGAAGTTTGATGAAGGCTATACTCCGCAGATGGTCGTTGACGGATCGGTGCAGTTCGTTGGCAACGACCCGCAGAAGGCCCTGACGAGCATCTCGGAAGCCGCAAAGAGTCCGAAGATCGCGCTTTCGCTTTCGGCGCCGGTGGTAGACGGCAAGCGGATCGGCGGCTCAGTCTCCGCTACCTCGTCTTCGCCGCTCCCCAAGGCCGATCTCTACGCTGCTGTCGTCGAGCCGACTGCCTCGACCGAGGTAAAGCGTGGGGAGAACAACGGACGGCATCTGGATCATGTTGGCGTTGTGCTCTCGCTCCAGCGCATCGGTAAGTTACAGGATCTGGGCTCCGGGCCGCTTAAATTCAACTTGAAGACACCGGCCGATGCTGCTCCAGAGAGCCTGCGGGTTGTAGTGTTCGCACAGGGTCCTGGTCAGGGGCCGATCCGTGGAGCGGCATCGATCCTGGCGAAACATGACGAAACAATGGCTTCCTCGAAACAATAGTTGCAGTGGAAGGGGAATCCTGCCCGTCGCGGAAGCATCTAGAATAAAAGTAGATGGCCGATCAGAAAAAAGCTAAGGATTCCGAGAAGGAGCCTGCTAAAAAGCCGCCGCAGGACGACGATGTCGTCGGCAAGGCTTATGATGGCCGGCTCATGCGTCGTCTGCTGACGTATCTGCGGCCCTACAAGCTTCAGACTATCCTTTCGGCGTTCGCCATCTTCTTCAAGGCCGGTAGCGACGTTCTTGGTCCTTATCTGGTGAAGGTCGCGGTCGATACGTACATGACTGACGCGACCCCGGCGAAGTTGTCGTGGCTGGCACGGCACTTGAGCCCGACGCCGATGACCGGTATCACACAGATTGCGGCGCTCTATCTCGGCGCGCTGCTGTTGACTTTTGCGCTCGAGTTCATGCAGACGTACCTGATGCAGTGGACGGGCCAGAAGATCATGTTCGACCTGCGCAGCCAGATCTTTCGACATCTGCAGCGCATGCACCCAGCGTTCTTCGATCACAATCCTGTCGGCAAGCTGGTGACGCGGGTTACTTCGGATGTGGATGCGCTGAACGAGATGTTTACGTCGGGTGTGCTGGCCATCTTTGAGGATGTCTTTGTGCTGGCGTTCATCGTGATCATCATGCTGCGGATGAACTGGCCGCTTGCGCTGCTCACGATCTCGGTTATCCCGGCCATACTCTATGTAACGAGGATCTTTCGCAGGCATGTGCGGGATAGTTATCGACGACAGCGTGCTGCTACGGCGCACATCAACTCCTTTACACAGGAGTATGTGTCGGGGATGTCTGTTGTGCAGCTGTTCAATCGCGAGCGAAGAGCTTTCAATGACTTCTCTGCCGTCAACGCTCAGAACAAGAAGGCGTGGGGCGATGCTATTTTTGCGTACGCACTCTATTACCCGATTGTGGAGTTTCTCAGCTCGACTGCGATGGCGCTGGTTATCTGGCGAGGCGGGTACAGCGTGCTGCATGGCGCGGTGACGCTGGGCGTGCTGATTGCTTTTATGCAGTATGCGCAGAGATTTTTCCGGCCCATCCAGGACCTGAGCGAGAAGTACAACATCCTGCAGGCCGCCATGGCCGCGAGTGAACGCGTCTTTAAGCTGCTGGACTCGGAGCCGGCTATTGTTTCTCCTGCGCGGCCGGTTGGTGGCGATGGCTCGGGCCGCGTGGAGTTCCGGAATGTCTGGTTTACCTATCAGAAGCTCGACGATGCGCAACGTGCCCGCATTGCTGCGGCTTCCGACGATGAATTGAATAGTTACGCCGATATCGAGTGGATATTGCGCGGTGTCAACTTCACCATTGAGCCTGATGAGACTGCCGCCATCGTCGGCCATACCGGTGCGGGTAAGACCACGATTACTGGGCTGATGATGCGGTTTTACGATATTCAGCGTGGTGCGATCTTCGTTGATGGCGTGGACGTCCGCGAGCAGGATTTACAGCAGCTTCGTCGGCGCTTTGGGGTTGTGCTGCAGGATCCTTTCCTCTTTACTGGCACGATTGCCGATAATATCCGGCTGGGATCCTCGTGGATTACAGACGCGCGGCTTCAGCGTGCTGCGGATGAGGTGAATGTCGGTGACTTCATCCGAACGCTGCCGCTGCAGTTTGCTGAACCTGTCCGCGAGCGTGGGGCTACGCTTTCGACGGGACAGAAGCAGCTCATCAGCTTTGCGCGCGCGCTGGCGCATGATCCGGGGATTTTGATCCTCGACGAGGCTACGTCGTCGGTCGATACAGATACAGAACTTCGCGTGCGGCTTGCTCTTTCGCGCATGATTACGGGCCGCACGTCGGTGCTTATTGCACATCGGCTCTCGACGATTCAACGGGCCGATACGATTCTTGTGATGCACAAGGGTCAGCTTCGCGAACGGGGGACGCATCAACAGTTGCTTGCTCAGCGAGGACTGTATTGGAAGCTCTATCAGCTGCAATACAAGGATCAAGAGCTTGGCACGGATACGACCGTGTCGCTACAGCCGCTTAGCGCTGACTAGTCTCCGCCATGCGTAGCGCATCTTCGACCAGTTTTCTGACACGCTTCTCGCGGGCCTCGGGGCTTTGGTAATAAAAGACGCCAAGGAGATGTCCGCGCCGCTGGGTTAAGGTCATCGCCTCCCAGCCCTTGCGCGCGGCAGGAGTTCCGCGGAATGCTACTTCCAGGATCGGCGGGAGGTTTTTTTCGCTCTCCATTGTCAGCATGAGGCGTTCAGCCATCTGCTCTGCGCGTCGTTGCTTTGCTTCCGCGCTTTTGACGCCTTCGATCCATTTGCCGATCTCCCAGCGCGTGGATTCGCTGAGTCCGGCGAACCATTTTGCTAATGCCTTTTCCGTCTTCAGTAGCTTTGCGAGTTCCGGTGGCATCGCTGGTGAACGTTCTTCGAGGTCAGGAGCTATAGTGAAGTCCACCATTGCTCCTACCCTTGCTGCGGCGGCCTTCTGCATCTTCTTGTTGACGAGGAGAAAGTGACCGCCACGGTGTGAATCGGCGAATAGGGACGTGCGGAAGAGTTCGCCGCCGACCTTGACCTTGACGCGTAGCCGCACCATGTTCTTCCACGTCGTCTGGACATCGAATGGAAGGCGCGCGATTACCCAGCCCAGACCGCCCTCGAGTGGCTCCAGCGTTGCGCGGAACCGTTTTGCCGTACTTCCTGTCATGCAATCGCCTCGAGAAAAATCTACACTGGTTCTATCGGGACCACATCCAATTCGCGAATCTTCCTCTCCGCCGGTGAAGCCAGTGGTGACCATTATGGCGCGCAGATCATCGCGGAGCTGCGTGGGCGCAATCTGCAGGCGGAGTTTTTCGGACTTGGCGGCCGGGAGATGGAAGAGGCTGGGCTAGACCGGGTTGTCCGTGCGGAAGATGTGGCTCATATGGGCATTACAGAGGTCGTCCGCCATGCGCCTCACGTTTATAGCTCCTACCGGCGCTTGATTGCTTCGATCCGGAAGCGACGTCCTGACGTGGCAGTGCTGATAGATTTTCCTGATGTGAATTTTCGATTGGCTCGTGAATTGAAAAAGCTTGATATTCCGGTCATCTATTTTGTCAGTCCGCAGCTTTGGGCCTGGAAGCGTAAGCGGCTGCGGTGGGTGCAGGAGCGGGTTAGCCGGATGATGGTTATTTTTCCGTTTGAGGAGCGTTTTTATCGGGAGCGTGGAGTGGATGCGGCTTTCGTGGGACATCCGTTGGCGGAATTGCCGTTGCCGACTTCGTCTCGCGACGACTATGCGGCCGAACATGGTCTTGATCCCACGAAGCAGTGGGTTGCTCTGCTACCTGGGAGTCGGTGGAAGGAAGTTACTGCGAATCTGGGCGAGATGGTGGGGATACAGCGCCACTTGCCTGATTGCGAGTACATCCTGCCCGTAGCTTCGACGATAAATCGCGAGAGGGTGACAGCTTTCCTGGCTGGTCAATCTCTCGCAGTCCACCTCGTTCCAGATGCACGCGAGGCGCTGCACCATGCTCGCGTCTCCGTTGTGGCGAGCGGGACGGCTACGGTGCAGGCTGCGGTTATTGGAAATCCCTTTGTGGTCGTCTATCGGGTGTCTCCGCTGACTTTCAGGCTGGCTAAGTGGCTTGTCCGATATCCGGCTGAGATTCCTGCGCAGGAGGACGCTTATGGGAATTTGCCTATCGCGATGGTCAACCTTATCGCTGGGCGGCGTGTGGTGCCGGAGCTGATTCAGCAGCAGTTTACGGCTGCCGAGGTCGCCAACGCGTTGCGTCCCCTGCTTGCTGACACGCCTGAGCGCGCCCAGATGATCGCCTGCCTGGCCGAAGTCCGGCGGATGCTTTTGCACCCGGGGGGAGCCGGCTCTATTCGGCAGGTTTGCGATACCGTTGAAGCTTTGATGGGCCACGAGATACCCCAGAGTGGCCGAATTCCAACTGCCAGCGTCTAATAGGCTGACGGCAGTACCATAGTCTTTTGAGGATCTTTGCCCGCATGTGCTCTCTTTCTCGGTACCTTCGCCTTACGGTTGCGACCTTGTCCTGCTGCATGCTTACAGCCACTGTCTGGGCGGCTCCGGCCAAGCCGCAGTTGCAGGTCACCGGCTATGTGATCAACGCGGAGCTTGATCCAGCGGCGAATAAGCTCTCGGCGACTGCTGTGGTTAGCTTTACGGCGCTTGAGGACCTGACGGCGCCGGTATTCGAGCTCAATAATGGCCTGCAGATCAGTAAGGTCACTGATGCCAACAAGAAGCCTCTGGAGGCTGAACGACTTACCAACAACTCCACCGTGCGGTTCAATCTGGCTACGCCCATCCCTAAGGGCAGCAGCACCTCGTTCACGTTCGAGTATGCAGGTACTTTGAAGGGGTCGGAGACCAGCCCGGTTGAGGGCATCAAGCTCGCCTCGGTCGAGGATCCGATTAGTATTCTGCTTTATGCTGGGCGGTGGTTCCCAATGGTAGGGTTGTTCACCAACCGGTTCACTGCGGAGATGCACATCCGCGTTCCGGGTAATGAGCGCGTTATCGGCAGCGGAAGTGGGGTCGCGGCGCAGAAGAGTCTGCCCGGCAACAAGACCGAGTACACCTTCAACTGGAGCAAGCCTGGATTCCCCGGGACCATCATTGCCGGGAAGTTTATCGACCCTGTTACCGCTGGCAACATGCGCGTCTATGTGACTGAAAAGCACAAGGACTACGCTCATGACTTTGCCAGCCAGGCGGAGCGCGAGTTTCTCTTCATGTCGGGCACCTTTGGCCAGCTCGATTCGAGCCGCATGAATCTTGTCGAGCTTCCGGACGATGCTGTTTCTGCCGCGTGGGCTCCTGAAATCACTGCTATTGCGGGGAGTCGCATCGCTGCACGCAATGAGCAGCGGCTGCTTTCAAACACGCTTGCCCATCAGTGGTGGGGTGGGCAGATTTCTCCGGCAACGCTGAATGACGCTTGGATCACGAACGGCATGTCGCGCTATGCAGAGCTGATGTATCTCGAGGATTCGGCTGGTAAGACTGCCTTTGAGTCCGCGGTTATGGATGTATCTGCCGGCGCGCTGGCGTATGACACCGAGCCGCTGAGTACGCTTGGCAGGCTCGATCCCTTTTCGCCACAGTTCCAGTCTATGACGCTGGAAAAAGGAGCGATGGTCTTCCATATGCTCCGGTGGGAGATGGGAGACGAGGTCTTTAATAAGTTCCTGCGCGCTTTACTCACGCAGTATGCCGATAAGTCTGTTCGCGGCTCCAATGTGGAGGCTGTCGCCTCGGCACAATCGCAGGAGCAGATGACTCCGTTCTTTGCGCAGTGGGTTGATGGCACCGGAGCACCGGCGTTTACGAACAAATACACCGTCTTCCGGCTTGGCGATAACAAGGGCTTTCGCACCATCGGCTCTGTCGCGCAGGACCTGGATCTTTTTCGTATGCCGGTTGAGCTGCGCATCGAGACCGATGGTAAGACGGAGACCCGTCGCGTCGACTTGAGCGGCACCGAGAGCCAGTACTCCGTCGAGACCTTCGGGCGGCCGCGGCGGATCAGCATCGATCCGCAGAACTGGCTGCTGAAGAGCACTCCCGATCTGGCGGTGCGGGTTGCTATTTTGCGTGGGCAGCAGCAGGTGGCTCAGGGCGACCTGACCGCAGGGCTGATCGAGTACCAGAAGGCGCTGGATGCCAATAAGAACAGCTCGCTGGCTGCTTATCGTATCGGCGAGGTTTTCTTTATGCAGCGGAGCTACCAGTCGGCGGCGAACTCGTTCCGCGATGCGCTGCGGGGAGATGGCGATCCCAAGTGGGTCGAGGTCTGGAGCCACATTGAGCTGGGGCGAATCTTTGATCTGACCGGCCAGCGTGACCGAGCCGTCAATGAGTATCGACTTGCGGTTCAGACGAACGACAATACGCAGGGCGCGGTGAATGAGGCTCGGGCGTTGATGCAGAAGCCCTACAAGCGGGAGCAGACGGAAAACTGAGGACTACCCGCCGTAATTCTTACTGTAAAGTATTCCATTCTCATTGGTTATGGGTGGACTTGGTTGTTGAATGAAGCGGAAAGTCTCTTCAATCAAGGGCTCTGTGGGTTTGATACTTGTAAGGTATTGATTTAATTATATTTATTTCTGACTTATAGGTATCGCTCACAGAAAAGCCCCGGCTTCGGCCGAGGCTTTTCTTCTTTTCTTTACTGTCTTCAGTTTAGCAGATTCAGGAAAATTATTTGGCACTTGGATGTTGTTTATTTTGCTATAGATAGCTGGCTTCTGGGCTTGACAAGCTTGCACTTAGAGGCCCGGGCTAAAGCCCTCGTAATTGCCGATTTTTCCGCAGTGCTAAAGCCCTGCGCTCCCGGCTATGGGGAGGTTTACGGTGGCAGTGGTGCCAATGTTGAGGGTGCTGGTCATGGTGATCTGACCGTGGGCTGCTTCGACGATGGCTTTGCAGATGGCCAGGCCGAGGCCGGTGCCACCGGTTTGGCGGTTGCGGGAGGGGTCGCTGCGGTAGAAACGCTCGAAGACGAAGGGCAGCGCTTCGGGGTCGATTCCCTTCCCCTGGTCTTCGATCTTTAGCTCGATTTGCGTTTCTTGTTTGGTGATTGTGGCGGTGATTTGGGAGTTGGGGTTGCTGTGCTGGATGGAGTTGAGCAGGAGATTGGAACAAAGGACTTCGGCGTCTTGTGGTGAGAGCTGGACTGGTGCGGCATCGAGGTGCGGGAGTTGGATGGTGATGCCGCTTATCTCGGCGACCGAGGCTAGTTGGTCAGCAGTGCGGCGGAGGCTTTCGGATAGGTCGGTTTGTGGAGCGGGTTCGTGGGGGGAGGGTTCGCGTTCGACGCGGGCGAGGGTGAGCATCTTGCCGACGATCTCTTCCATGCGGACGGAGTCGGTGTGGCACTGGTTGAGGCCGTGCTGATACTCCTCGACGGTGCGGGGCTTGAGGGCTAGTACCTGAATGGAAGATTGAACGACGGCTACGGCGGTTTTGAGTTCGTGAGCGGCGTCGCTGACGAAACGGCGTTGCTGGGTGAAGGAGTACTCGAGGTTCTTGAGAACGGCTTGAATGGTGCGGGCGAGGGGGCTTAGCTCTTTGGTGGCGAGTACTTCGTCGGATGGTTCGAAGGTCCAGGACGTGGCGGAGACGGTGGATGCTTTGGCGGCTAGCTCGCGGAGTGGGGCCATGCCCCGGTTGAGAAGCCAGATCATGGCGATGCCTGTGACGGCGAGGAGAAGGAGGCTGGTCGTGGCGTAGAAGGCCACCTCTTCGAGGATGCCGTGCCATAGCCGGTGCGTTGGAGAGGCGTAGATGATCGTGAATTTGTGGCGTTCGCCTCCGCCCTTCTCGTCGGGGTCGATGACTCTGGTCGCGCTGGTGCGGATGGCGCGGTAGTGTCCTCCGTTGAGGATGAGGCTGAAGAAGCCTTCGGGGCTGTGCGGGTCGCGACGATGCTCCTCAGTGCGGGAAGATGGGCCTTCGCCCCAGTTGGGGGACTGGCCGATGATGGCGCCGGTCTCATCCTGCACGTGGAAGACATCGCGGGGGGGAACGTTGAGGCCAGTTTTGTCGATGACGAGGTTGTCGTGTTCGTCTTCCTGAATGGCACCGAGGAGGGAGTCGGCGTGGCCACGGAGGGTGACGTCGAAGGCCATGAAGCGCTCGTGGCGTTCGTGGAAGAGGGCCACTGTGGAGAGTGCGACAACGGAGACCAACTCCAGGAGGAGGATGGTGATGATGAGGCGGCGGACGATAGAGCGTGACTTCATGCGGGGATCTCGCGCAGCGGCATGGCGAGACGGTAGCCGCGGCCGCGAAGGGTCTCGATGCTGGGCTGCTCGGTGGCGGCGTCGAGTTTTTTGCGGAGGTTGGAGATGTGGGCCTCGATGACGTTGGAGTGGTGCTCCCAGTTGTAGTCGTAGAGGTGCTCGAGGAGCTCGCGCTTGGAGACGATAACGCGGGGGCGGAACATGAGGTACTCGAGGATGCGGTATTCGGTGGGGGAGAGATCGATAAGGGCGCCGGAACGATGGACGGTCTGCTCGAGGGTGTTTAGCACGACGTCGGAGACGCGCAGGGTGGGGTGGGCTGCTCCTTTGCCGCGGCGGACGAGAGCTTTGGCGCGGGCGAGGAGTTCGCCGAGGTCGAAGGGCTTGCTGAGGTAGTCGTCAGCGCCGGCGTTGAGGAGGTTGATGGTGGAGTGCTTGTCGGCTACGGCGGTGAGGATGAGGACGGGGGTGCGGTCGCCGCGCTGACGGATGCGGTTGAGGACGCCGAGGCCGTCGAGACCGGGGAGCATAAGGTCAAGGATGATGACGTCGTAGCAGTTGCCTTCGGCGAGGTCGGCTCCGGTGAGGCCGTCAGGGGCGCAGTCGACGGCGAATCCGGGGCCTTCGCGGAGGGCCGTGGAGATGTTTTCGGAGAGCCTGATCTCGTCTTCGATGAGAAGCGCACGCATATAAGGACAGTGTCGCTTATTGCGGCTTAAGCTGTCCTTAAGTGCGCGTGGCCCGGCTGGCTTCTAGAAGGTCTTGAGGAATTCGATCAGGGCTCGTTTGTCGTCGTCGCTGAGCGGTGGCTCCTGGGCAAAGTAGCTTGTGCCGAAGTAGTGGCCTCGGTTGACGACGTAGTCTGGGCACTTGCTCAGTTCCATGAGAGGGCCTTTGAGATTGTCGAAGACCTTGGCGGCGTCTGCGTCGGTGGCATTGGCAGGAAGGCTCTTGAGGTCGTGCTGGGCTTTCAGGAGGAGGTCGAGAACCTTCTGCTTGTACTGCGCTCGTTGGATGGGATCGTTGGTCTCGGGGAGGAGGTTGAGACTGGCTATCAGGCCGACGGGGGTTCCCTTCGGGATGGGGCCGATCTGGATACCTTGATCGTTGAAGAGCCAGTCGAAGGTACCAGAGAGCGGGCCGCGCAGGCGCTGGAGAAAGTCGGGCAGATAGCCGTTGGCTACGCGGAGATAGCTGGTGTCGGTGGTGCGATCGATGGTGCCGGGGACTTTGTTGCCGAGCACGGAGTCCACTTCACGCTTTTCGGGCCATAGGAGCTGCTCGATGGAGTCCTGGAAGGAGTCGAGGCGGGCCTCGACGGAGGGACTGGCGTTGAATTTGCCGAGGCTATTGTTGAGCAGGAATGGTGCGCTGGACCAGACGCTGATGAGCGACGGCGGACGGGTGTAGCCACGGCCTCCAGCGGGTAGGACGTAGGGTTTGGGCTCGCCGGTGAAGGGGTCGTAGATAGTGGCGGTTCCTGCAGAAGGGAGGTCTTTATAGGACTGGGAGGAGAAGTTGTCCCAGATGTTGTTGCCGAGGGCGTTGGTGGCTAGTGGGCTGCAGGCGTTGGTCTGCAGGAGGGTGACGGGGACGCGGAGTTCTGTGGAGAGATAGTTGCCCTGGGTGAAGTCGGGGGCGAGGACTATGTCGCGCATCTTCTTTTTGAACTCGTCGGTCTTGGTCCATTCCCAGTAGCGGTTCCAGCAGTCCATGTAGCCGGAGCCGGCGCAGGCTGCGGGATCGGCGTTAGCTGGCGGCGGGGGGAATTTGCTGGAGTGGCAGCGGGCGCAGCGTTCGGCGAAGGCGATTTTGCCGCGGGTGAGGACGGCTTTGTCGGTGGTAAGGTGCGCGGCTCCGCCGGGGGCGTCCTTGAGGAGATGCGGCTCGGTGCTCTTGAGGAAGAAGAGCGCCATGTCGACGGTCTGGGCTTCGGTGGCCTCGAAGTAGCTGGAGTTGGCGCGGGCCACTGCGACTGGGATTGGGGTGACTTCCTGTCCGCCGACGAGGGCGTTGAAGTGGAGGAGCCACTCCTCGCTGAAGGTTCCAATGTTAAGGTAAACGCGGTTGAGGGCGGCTAGCGCGCCTACGGAGTCGGATCCGTCTTTGAGGACGCGCGGGGTCTGGACGATGTCAGGAGGGGTGAAGAAGCGGGTGAGGTAGCCGGATGGGACGTAGTTGTTGAACTGCTTGTTGTCTTTCTGGCCGTCGGCTAGTTTCTCTTTGCCCCAAACCAGCGCTTGATCGAGGCGAGGTTTGAGGGAGTAGACGGCGTTCATGGTGCGGGGGTTGTTGATGTTGTCGGTAGAGATGAGCGAGGTGTCGAGGGTGCCGGGGCGCGAGGTGTGGAAGAGCTGGAAAACGTAGCTGCTGCTCTCAGGGTTCCAGTCGAAGATGCGGTCGATCCAGAAGTATTGTGCGCCTACGTTGGAACTGAGGTTCTCCCATTTGGGGGCATCGGGGTTGTCGGGGGGCTTCACTGGGTTGGGACCGACGTGGCAGAAGGCGCAGGACATGCCTACGCGATAGGGGCGGACGAGGTCCTTCGAGAGGTAGTACTTGCTGTCGGTGTAGTAGCGGACGGGGTCCCACTTTTTGGCTGCGGCTTCATCAAAGGCGGGGTTGGGGAAAAGGCGGAGGCCGACGATGCCGGTGCCGTATCCATAGAAGGAGCCCGCGTCGATGTTCTTGCCGCGTGCACCGATTTTGACGCCGGGGTACTTCTGCGCGTTCTCGAAGGGGTCGGGTGGGCAGTTGGGGTCGCGCTGGTCGAGCCAGAGGCCGAAACGCTTGGGGTCGGGGCCGGTGGCCTTGATGTAGCAGGGCTCGTTGACGAGGCCGAGATACTCCCAGCGGTTGTCGCGGCTGGCTTTGAGTGCGGGATGAGTGCCGTCGCCCGGGTAGGAGGAGATGGTCTTGACGAAGTCAAGATTACCTACGCTGGTAATGGAGAGGACGTCCCAGAGACGGTCGTCGCCTGCGGTCCAGACGAGCCAGGTGTTGCGGCCCTTGATCTCGTCGGCGGTGAGCTGGATGCCGCCGTCCATGTCGTGGAAGTAGTCTTCGTCGGCCGCCGGGAAGGAGTTGGCTGGGCGGTTGGCGAGTTTGGCTTCGTCGAGGACCTTGCCAGGGATGCCGGGGGTGGTGTTGCAGCCCTGAGGCAGGAGAGCCAGCGCGATGAGTACGGCGATGGCGGCTATAGCGCGAAGCGGCTTGAGTGCAGCGAGTCTGTACCAGGAGAACTTTTGCATCGTTGTGCCTCGTGTTCGATCAAACTCTGGCGGCGCGTGCAAGATATCGTAACGCACGCAGACCGGGCAGGAAAAAATATGCTCCGCCGCGGACGGTGGTAAATCGCGGCACGTCTTGAAGTTGTTGTCGTACGGTACCGGCGACGGGAAGAGAAAATTCGCTTGCCGGGCATCCGGCTATGGGTTCGCGATTGCCCAGCAGCGGGTCAGTCTCGCCGTCAAGGCCATCGAATTTGGTGTTGTTGAGCCACGCGGCCTGGATGAATTCGAACTGGCGGCCGATGTTGGCGTTGAGACAGACGAACTGGAGTCCGGTTGGAGCCTCGTTGGGCGGCGCGGGTTCCAGACGCTCTGCGGGTGAGAGTTTGGGGCCGTACTCGCGGCCTCTTCTCAGGAGACGATGGAAACGCGTGGAGGCGATGAGGTCTTCGCGGATGCTCTTTTGGCCGAAGCCCAGGATGCGAATGAGCTTCTCCAGAGGCTCGGACGATGTGCCGGGGGGAAAGTCTGCGTTGCGCGGATTGGAGCGGCGGATGTGTGCGCCAAAGGGACACCGAAGCCCGTCCGGATCTTCGTCGAAGGTGAACTGGTTTTGCCGGATGTCTGCGGGGGCGGGGCCTACGCCGGGGATGCTTTGGCTCGACTCGGGAAGGAGTGAGTCGCCGGACATCTTGCGACCGACTATCTTTTCGGCAAGATCCTGACGTTGGGTGGGATCGGAGTTCACCTGCTGGTCGATATAGCGCCAGAAGCCGCGGACGTCCTGCTCGATCTGGCGGATGACGAGGTAGGTTCCGTTGCGGCCGAGGTCTTTGTAACCGGGTGCGTCATCGGCATCGGGGAGGTCGGCGTCGGAGTCAGCGATTTTGGGGCGTCCGGTGTATAAGCCGTACTCGTTCGGGTAGCCGAGGACGAACTCGCCGAGCATGCTGATGTTTTCGTAGGTGAGTTTGTCGCCGGAAGGGTTTCGTTTGCGGTCCCAGTCGACGCTGGGGGTGCTGACGCCGTCGACGAAGCCGAAGGGCTCGACGCCGCCCATGTCGGAGGTGGGCAGGCATTGGAGGAGGGTGAAGCCGGAGTGTGTGAGGCCGGAATCGATGGTGCTCTTCCAGGAGTCGAAGTGACCGGGCAAGGCGTAGAGCAATGCGACCATGTCGGGCACGCCGGAGGGGCCGCCCCAGTACCAGTGTTCGGGGGCGTTGACGCCTATGTCACCGAGGCGGCGGGAGCGGTTGCCTTCGCCTGTGATGCCGGAGAGGAACTCGGCGGAGAAGCCGTTGAGGATCTCTGGGGCGATGCCGAGGCGTTGCAGTCCTTGCTGGGTGAAGGCCAGTTGCAGGGCGCAGGTGGGAGGGGGGTTCTGGATTTCGGCGGTGGAGACGGGAGCGGTTTGCAGCCAACGGGCAGCGGCAGCGGGGTCGTCGATGCGCAACAGGAGGAAGCAGGCCTCGGTGAGCTTGGCGTAACCGAAGCGTAGGAGTCCCTGCATGTCGCGATAGTCGACGTTGGTGAGAGGAGCCATGCCCTTGTTCTCGCTTCCCTTCTGCGGATTTAATTCGCACCAGCTAACTGCTATTCCTCGACGTTTTAGAAGAGCTTGATCCAGTCGTCGAGTTCTGAATCTGAGATGGTGTTTTGTTCGAGCCCATTGCGTATGAGTGAGTTGCGTTGCATGTCGTAGGCTGTGACGCCGGGTGCTGCGGTATACCAGACTTGTGTGGGTAACTGGTGGCGACGGAGGTAATCCTTGAAGGGCTGCTCGGCTCTGGCGCCATCGAGGATAAGCCAGTTGGTTTTGGGGTAGCCGAGGCCGTTGCTGAAGACGATGTTGAGCCCCCAGTAGACCTTGTTGATGAAGTCGCCGTTGTACATTTCGAGGCTGCCGTCGTAGTTGCTGGAGAAGTAGACACGGGTCTTGTCGATAAACACCCAGCGCGCGAATTGGATGGTTTTTACACGGCCCAGGAAGCCGTGAGTGAAGATGTGACGCGCGGTGTACTCGATTGCGAAGAGGACGGCGATGATTGTCCAGCGGCGGAAGGGGCCGGGCTTGATGCTGCCGTAGGCGCTGAACTGATTGATGATGATTCGATCCTCAAGCTCGTCAAGGGAATGGACGAGGGCTGTCGTGGGGCGGGGCGCTAGGACCGGATCGCGCAGCTCCTTCATGCGGAGCTGGATAAGAAAGAAGGGGAGATAAAGGACGATGAGCGGCAATAAGAGGAAAAGCACAAGGGGAATGCCGATGCAGTGTGCGAGGTTCTTGATCTGCCAGGACAAGGGTGTAGGTTCGGGCGCCGTGAGAGTGAGTCGTCCGGCGGCTTGCTCCTGTTTGACGAAGGCGCGCAGCTCGTTCCATATCTGCCTTGGGGTAGCGCCGGTTGAAGCGCGTTGATTGAGATACCACTTTATTGCCATCCACAGATCGTTCTCTTCGCGAACCTGAACAACGGTTCGGCCGACCCAGTTGACGTAGTTTGCGGATGGAGGGTGTTCGTTATCTTCCATCCAGCGCAGGATGTCGGTGGTGGGAGTGAAGGACTCGCAGAAGGAGAAGATTTGACGGAGGCCAGGCTCTGCGCGGGCGATGAGTTCGCGGCGGAGGGCGTCGGCCGGGCCATCGAAGTCGCACAGGAAGGCGAGAAAGTTGGTGGCGCTGGGTGGTGTGATTCCGCAGACGCGGAGGTCTTCGCGGGTATCGTCTTCAAGGATGACGAAGCGGGCGAAGTGCAGCGTGGCGAACTTTTCGAATGGGACGAGCGTGTTGGCGGGATTGGCTACGCCCGGCTCAAGATTCATGGTCGCAAGAAGCTGTCGCAGCGCGGGCTCGCGGCTCGCTACGATCGGTGCAACGACCATGATGGTGGATTGTGGAGTCATCGTATCCCCGTAGACGATCAGAACTCCAGCGCGAAGTGGATGAGCCGGTCCTTCTTCCAGTAGACGAGGCCGAGGTAGAGGCCTGGCGAGATGAGGCGAATTTCGTCGCGGACCCAGTGGGCGACCATCGATGTCTCTGAGTAGTCGAGGACGACGCATTCTTTGTTGTCGAACCAGCTGGCTCCCTGATAGACCTTGGCCACGATGGCGCTGATCCCGAAGACGGAGATGCGGTTGCGCAGCACGCCGGCCTGAGCGTCGAAGGTCTTGCCCTGCCAGGTGAAGATGCTGATGAACGCTGCGGTCTCTTTGGTGAAGACGGTGCCGGGGGCCACAATGGCGGTGCCTTTGGCTTCACCGTTGGGGATGGGGCCGGGGGCTCCGGACTTGAAACAGTCGTCGAGCTGAGCACTCGTCATCTTGAGTAGTTGAGAGACGTCGTAGGGCATCGCCACCTTCGTCTGGACGGATTTATAGAGTGGAACCAGCGGCTCGCAGCAGAAGCGGACTTCCGCTACTCGCGTCAGTGCAACACTTTCCGGGGCCCTGTTGATGATGAGATGAGACGATATCGCCGTTGACCGGGCTTGTCAACGAATGTTTGCGGCAACATCAGCCTCGCGCGCGGCCTGGAGGATTACGTCGGCGGCCTTCTCGGCGATCATGTAAATGGCGCTGGTGATGAAGAAGCCCGGGGTGCGGGGGAAGACGGACGCATCGACGACGCGAAGGCCCTGCGTGCCGTGAACGCGGAAGTCGCTGGTGAGGACTCCGTTGTGTTCACGGGGGCCAATGGCGCAGGTGCAGGAGGCGTGATGGCCCCAGGCTTGATTGCGGATGAAGGTCTTCAGGTCTTCGTCCGACTGGAGATGATCGCCGGGCAGTTCTTCTTCGGCGATGAGCTTGTTGTCCTTGAAGTGCTGGGTGATCTTGCGGACGAAGCGTATGCCCTCGACTACGGAGGCGAGGTCTTCGCCCTGGGTGTCGCTGCCCTCTTCGAAGTAGTGGAAGTTGATGTCTGGCGTGTCGCGTGGATCGGCGGAACGCAGGGTTACTTTGCCTGCGCGATTTTTGGTGTGGGCTTTGAGGACGACCCAGGTCATGTAGTTCAGGTTTTCGGCGAAGAGCGCAGAGTAGTTTGGGAAGTAGCCGTGGAAGAGTCCGAGAAGGCCGAGGCAGAAGATGTCGGGAGTCTCGCGGTCAGGGAACGAGCGCCTGAATGCTGTAAGCACTCCTCCGTTGGTGATGTAGGGGCCGCAGCCACGCTGCCATTGCTCAAACTGTGGGTCGCCCTGAGCGAAACGGGCGCCACGGAATATTCGCCATTGGGTGAAGTTCATTCGGTTGACGACACCGACTTCGTAGCGGTCCTGCAGGTTTGTGCCGACGCCCGGAAGATCGACGCGGAGAGGAATGCTGTGTTGGACGAGCTGCTCTGCCGGGCCTATGCCGGAGAGCATGAGGAGTTGCGGCGTATTGAATGTGCCTCCGGCGAGGATGACCTCGCGAGTCGCGTAGGCTGTGCGGAGCTCACCCGCCTGCGAACTGGGTGCGGCGTGGGCGCGGTAGAGGTGTTTGCCCTTGAGGTACTCGACGCCGATGGCTCGGTTGTTGCCATCGAACAGGACGCGGGTGGCGAGGGCATCGAGCTCGATTCGGAGGAGTTCTGGGTGCTTCGTGGCTACTTCGAGAACGCGCTCGCGGGCGCTTGTGCGTGCGTGGTTGGAGGTGCTGAGAGGTATGTAGCGGACTCCACCTGCAGCTTCGCGAACGAGGCGCCAGTCGTTCGGATCGAAGGCTCCCTTCCACAGCCAGCGTAGATGGTCGCGTTTGCTGCCTGCGTTTTTGAAGGCCTCCCAAGCAGAGAGGATGATCATTCTTACGAGGGGGTGATCGAGCAAAGCTGAGAGGGGTGTTGCGCGTTCCGTGGAGAGCCAGCCGCGCCATCCGTGTCGCGTGGGATTGAATCCAAGGGCGGCGAGGAAGCGATGGAATTTACGGTGATGACAGTTTTCCAGGAGTTCGAAGTATCGACGCATTTGGGATGCCCGCCAGGATTCGTCGCCGGTCAACTCAGCTATCTCGTCCCAGTCGGTGTTGTGTGGATAGACGATGATCATCGCGTTGTGCGCTGTGCAGCCGCCCAAGGTTCCTGCGCGTGGGTAGAGGACGCCGTCTACACGCTGACCATCGACTGTCTCGAAATATTTGGGGTCCTGACACTGTTGCTTATCGTTGCCGTAGTGGCGAACGTAGAAGTCCCACTTGATGGCATCGTTTTCTGAAGCGAGGCCATGGAATACGGGTACATCGTACTCGTTTGGCATGCCTCCGCTGGGTGGGATGGGCTGCTGTTGCTGGGCGGTTCTGGGATCGCCGCCCGCTTCGAGCAGAAGGACGGTTCGGCCGGACTCGGCAAGACGAGCAGCCAGGATGCCGCCACCGGCCCCGGAGCCGACGACGATGTATTCGGCGGTTACGTTTTGCGGATCTGCGCTGCTCATGCGCTCGTCGATTGCCCTCTCTTCATCAAGTGCATCCCATCGTAGCTGTAGTCGATGTCGGCTGACTATGGATGTTCGCACAAGGTTTGACGTCGTGCGAGATGTATTCCAGATTGACAAAAAGACGGGGCGCGGTCATAGTTGGCGGTATTCTCACCGGGCCCCCACACAACATCAACTACGCTACTACGACCGATACGGTGGCGTATGAGGAGACCGAACTATGGCGTACACCGCACAACAACTTTTGGCGATGCCCGAGAAACAGCTCGACGATCTTTTCTCCGCGAGTCCGGCAGGCGATATTCCTAATGGCGAAGCGGATGGGACTGCGATTGTCGCTTCGGACACGCCGTTTTCTTCTGCGATTGCTTCGATAGTTAATATCTTTAACTGGCAGGGCAAGACGTTCGATGCAGCCCATGGAACGCTTACGAACCGCATCCTTGCCTTCGGAGTGAATGCGATTGTGGCCCAGGTATATAAGGGCGCGAGCTTGTTTGATGGGAAAGAGTGCATTGTGCTGGATTACTCGAAGACCTCGCTGCTAGCCAAACATATTCGCGACGAGATTCGCCTGATTGGGCCGGGGCAGTACCTGGGGCTTGTGTACTGGGACACGAAGAAAACAATTCACTTTGCGCTGCAGTTTCCTGTCGCATGAGCCGACGAGGTAAGTGGTTTTCATCTTCATCTCTGAATGGATGGAAGAGCCTTGACTGCAAACCCTGATCGTCCGATACCGAAGGCTAATACCGGCTCCGCGTTTCTGAACTTTTTCTCTGATGCATCGATGGCCTTTGTGCATCTGGAGCGGCGGTTCGATCCGATCTTTCGACCGGCATTCGACGCGTTGCTTCGCGATCCGATCGCAGCACTCGTAACCGCTGTGATGAACGCGAAGCGCCCGAATGATGGATTGAAGATCGCCGAAGAAAAGCTGATGCCCAACGAAGAGGCTTACCTCGATTCGATCATCAACAGCTTTATCGCGCAGATGCGAGGGTTATGGAAGCCGGGGATGTTCGAACGCGGGGGGAACACAAAGACTCATGGCATCGTGCGTGCCGAGTTTATCGTTCACGATGGCCTTGCGCCGGAGTTGCGTCATGGCATCTATGCAGAGCCCCGGACGTATCGGGCATGGGTGCGCTTCTCTGGCCCTGGCCCTTATATAACTCCTGACATCGACGACGTCGGTTTTATGAGCATCAGCATCAAGCTGATGGGCGTGCCTGGGCCGAAGCTGATGGAGGAGGAGAAGTTCACGCAGGACATGTTCGGCGTCTCGACACCGACCTTTGTGACTCCAGATACCGAGGCCAATGCGCAGTTGCAGATCAACAGCCTGAAGAACGCGACGATCTTTCACTTTCTTAATCTGCATCATCCACATGTGCTGGATCTGATTATGCAGGGGTTGTGGACCAAGACGCAGAGCAGTCCGTTTGAGGCTCCCTACTTCAGCTGCGTACCTTACTTGCTCGGAGAGGGGCAGGCGATGCAGTACTCTGTGTGGCCAAAATCGGCTCGAAAGACACCGATACCGCGGCTTCCGTTCCGACCCCCTGACGACTATCTGCGCAATGCGATGGTTGCGACTCTCGCAAATGAAGACGTCGAATTTGATATTCGCCTGCAACTGCAGACGGAACCATTTCTTATGCCGATTGAGAACAATGGGGTGCTGTGGCCCGAGAAACTCTCTCCGCGACGATCAGTGGCTACGCTACGAATTCCTCGACAGACGTTCAATTCACCGGCTCAAATGGATTTTGCCAGAAAGCTGTCCTACAATCCGTGGCACTGCATTGCCGAGCATCGCCCGCTGGGAAATCAGAGCCGCGCGCGACGCAGAATGTACGACACACTTTCAAAGTTCAGACATGAGATGAATGGCGTTCCGCTCTATGAGCCAACGGGGGATGAGGTCTTCGACTAGGGAAAGGTTACGGTGCTATGGACTCCGATTCGCGTAAACCTGCGCTTCTACTCACCGCAGGAGGTCCCCTCTATCGTATTGAAAAACGATTGAAGCTTATTCGGGAGAGATCGCCGCAGGTGCTTAAGGTGGCCGGCTTGTCGATCCTTGTGACGTGGGTGCCGCTGCTCCTCCTGTCCGCGGCCCAAGGTTCGGCGTACCACACAACAACCGTAATGGTCCCGTTTTTGCATGATTTTGCGGCATATACGCGGTTTCTTATCGCGATGCCCATCCTTATCCTGGCCGAGACATTCCTTGGACCACGGTTGGCCAAGGCTGCGGAGTTCTTTGTAACGTCAGGACTTGTTCTGGAGAAGGACTACACGCGCTTCGATGCAGCGGTGGAGCGCGGACTTCGACTGCGGGACTCCACAGCAGCGGAACTCCTTCTCCTAGCCGGAAGTTATGCGATCTCTTTGACTGCTTTGAGGAGCATGGCTGTTCATGCTACGACGTGGTCAGCGACCTACACTGGGACGGGCTTCCGTTTGACGTGGGCTGGATGGTGGCTCGTTGCGTTCTGCGCGCCGTTTCTCAATTTTTTGTTACTGCGATGGGTATGGCGGCTGTTTCTGTGGGGTCAGTTTCTAAGGGGCATGAACAAGCTCGATCTGCAGTTGTTTCCGCCGCATCCTGACGAATCGGGAGGATTGGGATTTGTTGGGCGAGCACAGCAGTTTTTTGGAATCATCCTGTTTGCCTATTCAGCGGCCACGGCTGGCGTGTTGGCCGATACAGTGATCTATGACAAGGTACCGTTGCAACACTTTGCAGGGCCGCTGGTGGCTTACGTTGTCATCGCGGTAGGAATCGTCATCGCTCCGCTTCTGGTGTTCGCGGTACGGATGCACGAGACAAAGATTCACGGCCTCTATCAATACAGTTCGTTGGCCACCAGCTACACTTCGGCGTTTCATCACAGGTGGATCAACAAGGATCCGGAGGCAAGCGAACCTCTGCTTGGGACCTCCGACATCCAGTCGCTCGCCGATTTAGGTAACAGCTTCGGCTTTATCAAGGGCATGGATGATCTTCCTATGAATCCGCGCACTCCTATCCATCTTGCTCTTGCCTGTCTGATACCGATGGCGCCTTTGTTGCTGATCGTCATACCGTTGAAGGAGATGGTTAAGCTACTCTTCAAGGCCGTGCTTTAGGTAGATAGGGTGGCTGAGTTCTGGAGAGCCTGCTTCATGCCCGCCCAGCTTTGACGGGAGGATTCCTCCGGTGTTGAGGCGCCGTGCCAGTGGGTTTCGAGACTCACGGCATCGCGGTATCCAACCTTCGCCAAGTCGCGGAACTGCGCAGTCCAGTCGATGAAGCCTGTGCCTACGGGAGCCCATGCGATCTTGCCGTCACTACCCTTGACTGCGTTCTTGACGTGGCAGTGGCGGATACGATGTTTGGGAAGTTGCTGCCAAGCCGCGGGATAGGCATCGAGTTCGCCGCGCATAACGGCGTTGGCGGGATCCCAGTTGAGCGCAAGATGAGGCGATGGAACGGCGGCGAGAGTTCTTACGGCTTCTCGTCCAGTGGCCGTGTTGCACTCGAACTCGTTTTCGAGAACCAGAAGGATTCCTTGTTTCCCACAGACGGTTGCGGCATCGAGCAGCTTCGCGTCGATTGCTGCGCGATAAGGCTTCTGATCTTCGAGACGCCAGAAGTCGAAGCAGCGGACTTTGTCTGTCTTGAATTGTTTGGCGAGACTGATGCTGCGTGCGAGAACTTCGTCCTGCTGCTTGAAGGTCTCGGCAGCCGTCATCGAGTGATCCGGCTTGGTGTGAGACGTTCGGGGGGCGTCGGGCCAGTCGACCTTGAAGAGCGGGCTGGCGATATCGGTTACGCCCAGGTTGTATTTCGCAAGGATCTTTTGCGCGTCGGCGATTTCGGAGTCGCTAAGGTCCTGAAGGCTCTTGTTCCACATGGCGCGGAGCTCCACCCACTGCAGGCCGAACTCCTTCGATGCAACCGAACACGCGTGATCAAAGTCCTGGGATATTTCATCCGTGATCACTGCTACTTTGAAGCCCTGCTTCGCCACCATTGCAAGCATGGGGGATGCCGCATACGCCGCTGCAGCTATCCCGGCACCGGCAAGAAAACCACGTCGCGAAAAACCTTCCATTACAATTTCCTCTTCCCTTTCAAAAACCTGACAACAGTTGACGTCCTACACTGACAGACCGGCTACCTAACGAGAGTAGCCGGTCCGATCAACTGCAGTTTACTTTAGAACAAAATCCTCGCCGACGCCTGCAAACTGCGTCCGCCACCAACTCCATTCACGCTGCCCTGTCCACTACCCAGAGTGCTCGTGACCTGTCCGAAGCTGGTCGCTGAGCAGCAGTTGTTGCTCGTCGGATTCGCGAACTGCGGTGTATTGCTCAACTGGAACGCATCGAACCGAACCTCCGCAGAGGCTTCCCGGACGATTGGGAAGCTTTTGAAGATGGAGAGGTTGTCCTGAATGTAACCGGGCCCTCGGAACTGATTTCTTCCTGTATTGCCCACACCGACGTTCTGCGGCGTGCAGGCACCCGACGTTGGGCACCCACTCGGAACGGAGAACGCAGTCGGATCAAACCAGTGATTCGCTGAGCCGACCCCGTGGGTTACATGGTAAGTACCCGTCAGGTTTCCTGTTTGGGTCGTTCCGGGAGTGTTGAGATTTGCCCCGTTTGTGGCAACAGTAAACGGCTGACCGGAAAGCACGGAGATGATGCCCGCAAGCTTCCATCCACCGAGGGTCAGAGCTCCGATTCCCGAGTTCAGAAGGTTGTGGCCGCGCCCGAACGGAAGCTCATAGGTAAAGCTCTGTTCGAAGTTCAACGCTCGGTCGTAGTCGTTGGGAGCGTAGTTCCTCCGTTGATCGACAAAGAACGACAAACCACCATCATCGCCGGCGGTGTATCCCAACCCCTTGCCCCACGTAAACGCCGACGTCAAAGCAAGGCCCCTGGTGAAGCGCTTGTTCAACTGGGCTTGCATTGACTGATAGTTCGATGAGAATCCGTAAAAGATAACGTTGGTCGCAGCTGTGCGGCTATAGGGAGCCACATTTTCCGGATCCGATGCCGCGCCTCCGCCATACGTGCTCGGCAGATTCGAGTTCTGATTGGTTGGAATACGAACGCCGTGATTGGCGACATACGCTATCTGCATCGACATGCTATACGGCAGGGCTTGCTGCACTGCAACATTCCACGACACTGCATAAGGGTTTTTGAAATTTAGGGGAATCTGATAAAACGTCTGAGTTTTCAGCGCCTGAGTCACTGGGATGATTCCGTTAGAGGGAATTACGACGGGGATTGGAGCCGGGAAGCCAGCGCCGAAAGTCGCAGGCGTGACCCCATCCGGGCCAACTGCCGGAGTGAAAGCACTCGATCCGACTGGTCCGTAACTGTTGTTCGCTCTGACCGGGAAGTTATAGGCGTAGCTATTATCCGCATAGGGCATATAGCTCATGCCAAAGCCTGCGCGAACGACAGTGTTATCCGTCACACGATAGGAAACCCCGGTGCGCGGAGCGAAATATCGGTATTGCGTCTGCATGCCCAGGTTGCTTGGGTTGCCGCCGACGCCGGCGATGACAAGGTTGTGATTGATCGGATCGTAGTTGGAGAAACCACCAGCCTTTCTCGGGGTCGCTGGAGGATAAAACTCCCAGCGCACGCCAAGATCGACAGTCAGCTTCGGAGTTGCCTGCCACTTGTCACTTGCGTATGCGAAGAACCACCACTGCCGGTATGCAGGGAAGTATGTATTCAAATCTCGGCCCACCGAACTCGGCAGGTCGAACAGGAAGCTGGCGACGTCGTTGGCAATGTTTGTGGTTCCGCGTTTATCCGAAGTCTGCACGTCGGAGAAGGTAAACGCGCCGCGTGGGCTGAAGGTTTGGAACTGCAAAAGGTCATCTCGAACTCGGCGAAGGTCAACTCCGGCCTTCACAGTGTGGTTATGGACAACCTTGGTCCAGTTGTTGACGAAATCGATATTGGACTCGCCGCGAATCCATGGGACCGAAGCCGAATATCCGATCAGGGTCCCTGTGAATCCTCCGTTGATCGTCAGTCCCACCTGTCCGCTGGTGTACTGGTCGATATTGACCCCCGGAACTCCGAGCGTCGTAGCATCATTCGAGCCGTAGTCGCTGGGCTCTGCATTGTTGCGCAGATGGGCGACACCAACACGCACCTCGGTGAACAATGTTGGAGAAAAGACGTGAGTGTAATTTACGCCTGTGCTGTATGACGTTTGCGCGCCTGTTCCTTCGAAGCCACCACCTGCAGGTCCGCCAAGAAACGCGCCAAAAGCCGGCGCCTGGTACGTATTCACACGCTGGAAGCTGTAACGTCCACTAATGTTGTTCCTTTCATTCAGCGTGAAGTCTATCTTTGTGTCGAAACTGTCCGTCGACTTTGTGAATGGGAGAACCGTTGTGTAGTTGTTGGCGGGATTCGACATCGGCAGAGTGGCGTTCAGCTTCCCGTATTGCTGCGCCGCCGCGTTAAGCTTCTGCAGGATAGACAGCGAGACTCCGTTGACACGGTTGGCCGGAATCATGTTGTTCGCGAAAGGTGTCCGCGGACCGGTTGCAGTGCCGTCACCAGTGGCCGGATCGAATACCTGCCCTGCCTTAAAGCCATTCGCATTCACCGCCCCGAGCGTCGAACTGAGATCGATAAATCCTTGTGCATTCGGTGTGTAATATCGCGAATCGGGAATCGTAAAGGTGCTGGCGACCGACTCATGGTCCGAGGAGTGCACATAATCGCCAAAGAAAAACAGCTTGTCCCGGAAGATCGGCCCGCCTATCGAACCGCCAAAGTTGTTGTACGAGAGATGCCCAAGCGGACCTCCGAAGTACGAACGCGCATTCACAGCATTGTTCTGGATGTACTCAAATGCTGTTCCGTGAAACGCATTGGTGCCCGACTTCAGCGTCACGTTTGTCACGCCCCCCATCGCACGCCCAAGCTCCGCCTCAAAGTTGTTCGTTGAGATGTCGACCGACTGGATTGCATCCGCCGGCGGAATGATGATCTGTAACAGCCCGGTGCGCTCGTCGTCGTCAACACCTTCGATCTGGTAAAGATTGCCCATGCGCGGCAGCCCATTCACCTCCGTCTGCAACGAGCTCTGCGCGTTGAAGAACTGGGAATGCTGAAAGACCGCAGGCGCCGTTCCAGGCACCAGGTTCAGCAAGGACTGGAAGTTGCGGTTCGTACCGAGGGGTAGCTCAGCGACCTCGCGCGCTTCTATCTTGGTGCTGATGTCGGCGCGGTCAGTCTGGAGCATGGGTGGCGCCGTCGTGACGAGAACGGTCTCGGTGACGCTGCCGGTAACCATATCGACATCGACACGAGTGGAGGAGTTGCTGAGCACGTCGATATTCTGATGAGTCTCTTTCTTGAAGCCCATGGCTTCGACGATGACGGTATACGTACCGGGCTTTATATCTGGAAGGGTGTAGTTGCCGCTGTCATTGGTGATGGTTTGATAGACGACGCTTGTCGCCGTCTCGGTCGCGGTAACCTTGGCCTTTGCGATGGTTGCCCCACTGGGGTCCGATACCGTACCAAGCAGAGTTGCGCTTACAGCCTGACCAAAAAGGAGAGAGGAAGAACTCAAAAGAAGAAGGATAACGACATAGCCGAAGAACTTGCGTGCGAACACAGACAACCTCCAAGTCGTCATGAAAAGACATGGCGCTAAAAAACTTATTGTTTGAAGAGCGAACGAACATTACAGATAACGTTCCCATTAGTCAACAGATTTAAATCGACCGCCAATGAAACGAATGATTGCGGTTACCTCTGGGAAAACAATTGAAGTGGACGACCACATACGGAGGTCGGTAGTATGCGCAGCATGAACTATTCCATGACTCGCCGTAACCTGCTGCGTGGGGGCACAATGCTAACTGCCTCCGCATTCCTTTCGTCGACAACGAGCGCGCTGGCCTACGATAACCACTCGACTAATTCTTCGCCGATACGGCTTGGCATCGCCAGCTATACGTTCCGGAACTTCGACGCAGATCACTTGATTGGGTTCATGAAGGAACTGAATACTCCGTATCTCAACCTGAAAGATGTGCATCTGCCGATGACACCTGCTGATCAGGTTGCCCCGCGCGCTGCGAAGTTCAGAGATGCGGGCTTTAAGCTGACTGCGGCTGGGACGATCACTTTTGCGAAGGATGAAGATGACGACATTCGGATGAAGTTCGAGTATTGCAAGGCTGCGGGCATTCCTCTGATCGTCGGCGCACCGACGCATCAGGTGCTTCCGCGGCTGGAAAAGTTTGTGAAGGAGTACAACATCGGAGTTGCTATCCACAATCACGGCCCCGAGGACAAGAACTTCCCTTCTCCGCTGGACGTGTTGGCCGCCGTGGAGAAGCTGGATCCGCGGATTGGCTGCTGCATCGATGTAGGGCACACCATGCGCGCTGGCACCGACCCGGTTGCAGCGATCCGCAAGGCTGGCCCGCGTGTTCTCGACATTCACATGAAAGATCTGGCCGACGGAACCAAGAAGGAGAGTCAGGTCGCGGTGGGTGATGGAGTGATGCCGGTGCCAGCTATCTTTAAGGCTCTGATCGACATTCACTACGCGGGCAACGTGGACCTGGAGTACGAGATCTTCCCCGACAATCCCATGCCGGGCGTGATCAAGAGCTTTGCGTTTATGCGCGGCGTGCTTGCTGGGATGGGCTATAAAGGCTAGCCATCCCTACTTGCCGACAACCTCGATGATCTCAGAGTCGGGCTTCGTCCATGCTTTGGCTCCCGTCGAAGTAAACTTGCTTGACGCATCGGCCCAGTGCAGGTGCGTCAGCTCTGACTTTCCTTGTTCGTAGTCGTAGGTCTTGCCGTCATCCCGATAGAGAAGGAAGTCGGCGTCGGCTCCGGGATAGATGCGGAGACGGGCAATATTTTGTTGTTCGTTTGTACTTTCTACCGGTTCGCCAAGAGGCAGGATGGAGCCGGCGCGCACGAACAGCGGAATGGTATCGATGGGGGCGTTGGCTACGATGGTCTGGCCGCCCTTCAAGCGTTCGTTTGTCCAGTAGTTGTACCAATCGGAACCGGCGGGGAGATAGACGGAGCGCGTGGTGGCTCCCTGTTCGGTGACGGGGGCTACAAGCAGCGCGGGGCCAAACATGTACTCGTCGCCGAGGTTGATGACGTTGGGATCGTGGGGGAAGTCCATGAAGAGGCCACGCATGAAGGGTGCTCCTGTCTGGTGAGCGCTGTAGCCTAACGAGTAAATGTAAGGCATCAGTTGATAGCGGAGCCGTAGGTACTTTTCGAGGATGGGCTCGGCCTGCTTGCCGTAGGACCAGACCTCGTTGTGATTGCGGCTGCCGTGGCTGCGGAAGTTCGGCTGGAATGCACCGTACTGGAACCAACGCACATAGAGTTCAGGATAGTCGTCGTAATGGCCTACGTTGTCGCGAGCGTCGGAAGGATCGAGCAATGGAGGATGGTCGGGCGTGTGCGAGGAAGGCAGATACTGCCAGCCGCCGATATCGGTGCTCCAATAGGGCATGCCTGAGGCGGTGAAGTTAATGCCGGTTGGCACCTGCCGCCTCAGTGTGTCCCAGTTGGGTGAGATATCCGACGACCAGAAGATGGCTCCATTGTGTTGCGCTCCGATGTAGGAATCGCGGGCGAGGATGAGCGCACGTGTCTTGAGGTCGCGTCGAAAACCGTTGTAGAACGCGGCAGTGTGAAATAGCGGGTAGACATTGAAATATTGCGTGCCCGGACCGATATGGAAGAAGCTTCCGTTTGGCGGCAGGTCTGGCTCTGTCTCATCGGCCCAGAACGAGTCGAAGCCTTTGGTGACATAGCTGTCGCGAACCGTGTTCCAATACCATGCAGCCGCATCGGGGTTGGTGGTGTCGATATCTGATCCCGCGCGATCATAGGGCAGGCCGTTGGTCGGCGTACCGTCGGCGCGATGAATGAACCAGCCGTTCTTCTGAATCATGTCGTAGTAACGCGACTCGGGGACGAAGCGCGGCCAGACACTGATCATGCTGTGGAAGTTCATCGCGTGTAACTGCTGGTTCATCGCGGTGGGATCGGGCCACTTCGCGGGGTCCATGTCCATCTGGCCCATCTTTGTGTAGTAGAACCAGTCAACGACGATGACATCTGCCGGAAGGTGGCGATCGCGATAGCCCTTTGCTACATCGAGCACCTCTTGTTGTGAGGTGTATCGCTGCTTGCATTGGATGTAGCCGTAGGCAGACTTGGGTAGCATGGGTGTATCGCCGGTCAGAAGACGATAGCCGGAATAGATCTCGTCGTAGGTGTTGCCTGCGATGACGAAGAACGAGACGCGCTGGCCAACCTCCGAGGTCCAACGTGTCTGGTCATTGAAGCCGAACGCGACGTTGGTCTTCGATGGATTGTCCCACAGCAGCCCGTAGCCGTAGTTCGTTACGACGAAGGGGACACAGACGCTTTGGCCTGCCGGAGCGTTGTAGTCGTGGGCGCACTCGAGTGCGTGCCCACGACGATCTAAAAAGCCTTCCTGGTTTTGGCCGAGGCCGTAGTAATGCTCGTCGGACGGTGAATGAAATGTTGCGCCGACCTGGTAGAAGGGCGGGTCAGTGGGGCGACGGTCATAGAGAACACCGGCGTTGCCGTCCTTATAGTTGGGGACCGACATCTGCCATCCCTGCATGTCTAACAGGGTTTTGCCATCGGGGGTTTTGAAAGAGATTCCTACTCCCGGGGTTGAACCGTTAAAGAATTTTGCGATATCAGCCGCCGTTCCGGTGGGCGTCCAATGGCCACCGGGGCGTACCGTGACCACCATGCGCGAAGACTTGAAGACGTCTCCCGTCTGGTCATGCGTCTGACTCCAGTCGCTGGAGGCTGCATGCGCTACGATACCGTAGCCCGGGCCTGCAACGGCATCGTCTTTTCGCAGGCTAAGGGTGACATGCATGATGTTGGGAGCGTACGGCTCAAGCACCACCGTCGCATCGTCACGGGTGAGGAGCAGCTTCTCTTGAGCTCGCGTCGTTGCTGTTGCGAGCGATGCAATCGCAAGTATCCAGAAGACCGCTTTCGACGTTGTGAAGCTGTTTGCTCTCTTGCGATTGCTCTGAGTGTCGCTCCGCGAAAACTGCATCTTGATCTGGACCTTTCACATCGATTGTTTGTTAAACACAAAGTAGCTTATGTCTCTGATCGAGACAGCCAAGTGGATCAGCGCCCGGTGCTTTGATAAAGGATAAGCAAGACTTCAAACCTTTTAGTTGAATGGGAACACGTTGTCAAAGACAGCTAAAGCCTGGCGGTTTGGAGTCTCAGAGAGTTGGCGATGACGGAGACCGAACTGAAGCTCATGGCCGCCGCTGCAATCATCGGACTCAGAAGCAGACCGAAAGCCGGATACAAGACTCCTGCCGCGATAGGTACTCCCGCTGCGTTGTAGACGAAGGCGAAGAAGAGGTTTTGCCGGATGTTTTTCATGGTCCGCTGGCTTAGCCGCCTGGCTCGTACGATTCCGCGTAGATCCCCCTTGACGAGAGTGATTCCTCCAGCCGCTATCGCTACGTCGGTGCCTGTGCCCATCGCGATACCGACATTCGCCTGAGCCAGAGCGGGCGCATCGTTGACGCCGTCTCCGGCCATGGCGACGACTTTGCCCTGTGCCTGGAGCTTCTTGATCACGTCACCCTTTTGACTGGGTGATACGTCGGATTCAAAGTCGATGCCGAGCTTGCCCGCAACCGCAGCAGCGGTAGTGTGATTGTCACCCGTCACCATAACCACGCGGATGCCTTCGCTCTTCAACTGTTGAATGGCCTCGAACGAGGATGCTTTGATGGGATCTGCAACTGCGATGAGGCCCGCGCAGTGGCCGTCGCTGGCAATGAATACAACGGTGTGGCCATCCTTACGAAGGGATTCAGCCTCATCGTGCAATCCGTCGCAGGTTGCTCCGATCTCCTGCATCAGGGCAGCGTTCCCGACTCCAATCCGCCTGCCCTGAACGAGACCGAGTATGCCTTTGCCAGTGCTCGACTGAAAATCGCTGGCTGGGGTGAGTTCAATTCCCTTCTCTTTGGCGGCAGCGATCAAGGCAGAGGCAAGTGGATGTTCACTTGAGTTTTCGAGGCTGGCAGCGGATTGAAGGATGTTTGCCCGATCGAAGCCTTGAGCTGCGATGATCGCTGTAAGACGAGGTTTGCCTTCCGTAAGAGTGCCAGTCTTGTCGAGGGCAAGTGTGTCCACCTTTTCGAAGACCTCGAGCGCCTCAGCGTTACGGATGAGGATTCCTTCGTGCGCTCCGCGACCCGTGCCAACCATGATCGCCATCGGCGTGGCGAGTCCAAGGGCGCAGGGACAAGCGATGATGAGCACAGCGACAGCATTGATCAAAGCATGCGCATAGGCTGGTGCAGGGCCGAAGATAGACCACACGATGAAGGTGATAAGCGATGCGAGCAGAACCGCCGGGACGAACCAGGACGCAACCTTATCAGCGACGCGCTGAATGGGAGCGCGGGTACGTTGAGCTTCCCCAACCATCTTGACGATCTGCGCCAGCAAAGTGTCAGCGCCAACTCGCTCAGCTTGCATCACCAGGGTTCCGGTACCGTTGATCGTTCCTCCAATGACAGGGTGGCCGTCTGATTTTTCGATAGGGACGGATTCACCCGTCACCATGGATTCGTCGACGGAACTGCTGCCTTCGATCACTGAGCCGTCGGTGGGAACCTTCTCTCCGGGGCGAATGCGGATTCGGTCGCCGACTTGAATCTCTGACAGCGCGACATCCGCTTCGGTCCCGTTAGCAGCGATGCGGCGAGCTGTCTTCGGCGCGAGCGAGAGCAATGCTTTGATTGCGCTGCTGGTGCGACTTCGAGCTTGCAGTTCCAACACTTGACCCAGCAGGACGAGAAGGGTGATGACCGCGGCAGCCTCAAAGTATAGGCCTAGGTCGCCTTGCGCATCACGGAACGACGCTGGAAAGATGCCGGGGACAACAACCGCGACAACGCTGTAGAGATACGCAGAGCCGGTGCCGATCGCGATAAGCGTGAACATGTTCAGGCTGCGATGGACGATTGAGGACCAGCCGCGCTCGAAGAATGGCCAGCCAGCCCATAAAACGACGGGCGTTGCGAGCGCGAACTCGAGCCATCCGAGAGACCTGCCGCTGATGAAATCGTGCAAGGGGTGGGATGGCAGCAGATCAGAGAGCATGATCGCGAGAAGCGGAAGCGTTAGTACAGTGCCGATCCAGAGGCGTCTGGACATGCTGATCAGTTCGGGGCTGGCCGTATCATCGTCTGTTGCGGTGAGAGGTTCGAGCGCCATGCCGCAGATGGGACAGCTTCCCGGCTTTTCGCGGATGATCTCCGGATGCATCGGGCAGGTATATTTGATTCCCGGCATCGGCTCAGCGACAGGAGTGGATTGTTGCGTGTGCTGCTGAGTGCCATCGTACTTCTCGGGGTTGGCCTCGAATTTCTTCAGACACGATTGGCCGCAGAAATACCAAGTCTTACCGTCTTGCTCGACTGACCACTTCGCGGTCTCGACAGGGACCTTCATGCCACAGACTGGATCGACGGAAAGAGTTGCCGTAGCGGGGACCACTGCGTGGTTGTGATGAGTATCCATGGCTTTGGTTCGATGATAGCTACTTCACAAGCCATTTGCGGCTGCCAGGGAATATAGCGCTCAATATTTGGGCGGCGGAGTAGCCGGATAATCGTCGCCGAATTTGTTCTTATGATTTTCGATTGTGCTGGGTGTGCGATTGAAGACGATTTCACCCAGATGAACTGAGTCGGTAGATACCTGTACAGTTCGCTCAACATCGGCAGGATTTGCAGGCTGTGCATCTTCGCTCCAGGCATTGAGACGATAGGCGCCCGGAGGAACATTGTGGATGATGACTAAGCCGTTGGCAGTAGAGATGCCGAAGTACGGTGTGCTGAGCGAGAGCACAATGGCTCCCATCTCTGGATGAATGTTGCAGAAGATGTAAGACACTCCTTCACGGTCGAAACGTACGGAACGGCTGGTGCCGGATTCGTAAAGACCGAGATCGAACCGCTTGCCGTTGAAGAGCGAGAAGACGTTGTGAAAGAAGGGGTCCTCATTCGGAAATTCAACGCTGGCGCCAGTAGGAACGATCAGCAGATGCGGAGAGAATTGCTTGTTTTTTTGGACGAGCCGGTAGGTTGTCTGATGCGTGGGTGCCGCCCTTGCCGCAGTTGACTGCAGCGGAGTGAGCCACACGACAATCTTTCCCACGCTCGCAGGTTCCTTGTGTTTCGTCTCGGCGGACTTGTCTGGCGGGTGCAGGATGATCTTCGCAGAGACATCGACTCCCTGAGCCTGGAGCGGCAGACTTGCTCCAGGTAGAGAGATGACGCCGATGAAGATCAGCCAGCAGAGCGCACGATGCACGATAGTTCCTCCTAAAATTGATATCCCATGGAAAGAGTGAATACGTCAGCGGTATTGCCCTGTCCGTAGATTGGCCACGTCCATATTCTGCGGTACTCGGGCGAAAAGATGAGATAAGTTTTTGGTCGGTAGATAAGATTGCCAACGATCATGCGGTTGCGCGCCCGGAGTTGCAGGGACGTGACAGTCGAGGGAAGGATGATGGAGTGGAAGTCGCCCGCAAAACCGTTATCCTGGCCTATCGCCGCGTTGGCTTCAAACGATTGGGTGAAGTGCGATTTGAACTGAGCCCAGCCCCCGATAGCGTTCAGCCCGACGAAGGCTGGCGCACCCGTTGCGGGGTTGGTGCCATATAGAACGTCTTTGTAAACCCCGCCACCAAGACCGCCCAATGACCGCCCGCGATACCCTTCTCCGCTGAACTCAAAGCGCTCACCGAGAGGCACTCTCCAATCGACTGTAGCGGCCCAGGAGTCGTTGTTGTTATAGGGATAGTGCTGGCGGCTGTAGTATCCACCTAAACCAACCTGCAGACCTCGGTCCACAGAAGATGTTCCGTAGGACACGCGAGTCTCGTAAGCAGGTTGCCGGGACTGCTCGCCTGGACTGGGAGAGCGTAAGACATCGCTGGTGTTGTAACCAGACGAGGGTGGATCCCATAGCCCGAACTCGAACTGAACGTGTTTGTCCTCCTGCAGAGGAACTTGATGCGCGTATCGCAACTGCGGCGCCCACGTCCATAGGTTGCCAGCCCATGCCATGCCTGGCTCTGCAACAGTGGCATAGGACGTTGGCGACAATGGCGAGATGAGCGGGCCCACCAACCCCGCCTGCACTGAGTCTTTGGGCCAATCCAGGTTAATGCTTGCTGTTCGCATGCGTACGATACCAGCGCTGGTGCCAAAGTTGGCATAAGCCAAGCCGGCGAAGAAGTCCATATTCACATTGGCGGAAGTGCGAGCACCTGCGATTCGAGGCCCGCTTCCCTCAATGCCGAGAATGGTCTGGCGAAGGCCTGCGCCCACGCTGCCACCACTTGCTCCGTCAGGTTGGCTAATCGCGATCGCAGGAAGATCGATATTGTCCACATTGCCTCTGTTAACAAAGGCATTGAACAAAACAAGACCGTTGAGATGTATGGGATACTTCGAGTCGCTCTCGACCTTGGTTTGATCGTGGAGTTTAACCTGCGCCTCCAACGTATCCTGCCGCTCCTGTACATCAGTGACAGATGTCTTGAGTGCCGCCAGCGGGTCCGCAATGCTGCTGCTGGAGTTAGAAGGCACGGCCTGGGCCGATGGCAGCTGTTGCTTGATTTCAGCGAGTTCCTGCTGCAGTTCGTGAATCTGTTGCAGGGATTGGTCCACTTGGTGGCGTGCGTCTACGAGTGCAGACGAAATGCTTTCGAGTTTCTGCTCCAACTGCACGGTACGTGCATCTGCAGAGATGACGGGTTGAGAAGTCGTCTGCGCGTTCAGAAAAATCGATGTTAAGGTGAGTAACAGACAAGCGGGTGGTTTGGACACAGAGGGTCTCATCGTTCAGCCTCATCTACGTACTGGATCGTGTGATTGCACAGTCTTCTTTTCTGCGGTCTCGCCAAGCGACAGGAGGGCCGCCTTGGGGAGGATGATGGTGAAGACAGTATGTCCTTCTACATTCTCTTCCAGAGTGATACTGCCGCCATGTTCCTGAGCGATCTGCTCTGCAAGAGTAAGCCCGAGACCAATGCCACTCTCCCTCGCTTCGCTGACAAAGGGAAGAAAGAGCGTGTTGCGAATGGACTCCGGCACACCAGGGCCATTGTCAGAGATTCGAATGAGGATAGATCGTTCCTCGTCTTGAAGGCTTAACACCACGCTTGCCGGACCGCTTCCACGTCTTGCAGCCTGACAAGCGTTCAGCAGCAGATTATAGACGGCCCGTCCGAGCTTCTTTGAGTCGACCCAGGCTGTAAGTGGAGACAGACCATCAAGCGTGATCCTGACATCACGCGCTGCGGGATGTGTGCGGACCATGTTGACAGAACGCTGAATCAATAAAGCCAGAGACGCGTTTTCGGGATAGAGCGCACGCCCTGTTTGGGTAAAGAGAAGAAGAGAGTCGAGAAGATCGGTCATTCCCTGCACCGCGGACTGAACATCGCGCATGAGGTCATCGCGCTCGGCCTGCGGGATCGTTCCGTCACTCAGAAACTCGGCGTTCGCATACATCGCGGAGAGATGATGACGCAGGTCGTGAGAGATAGAACTGGCCATCCTTCCAATCGTCGCCAGCCGTTCAGAGTCAAGGAGCTCCTTTTGTGTGCTGCGCAGTTCCACGCGCATGCGTTCGAAAGCGCGGCTCAGCTCGCGTATCTCCGCCGTTCCACTCTCGCTGAGTTGATATTCAAAGTTGCCCTGAGCGAGAGCGCGCGTACCTCCAATGAGCGTCTTCAGAGGTTGTGTGATCGTACGTGAGATCGCAACAAGCATCCCCGCGCCTACAAGCAGGGCAAAGAGCGCCAGGGTTAGTACCCATCGATTGACGCGGCTTAGAAGATCGGTCGCCTGATCAAAGGACTTGAGAACAATGAGGTGTGGGGCTGGGGTCGCGCCTTCTGCAATGCCAAGAGTCGCCAGATTGACCGACGCAGCCAGATAATCTTTGCCGCCCAGCTGAATGGGCTTGTTTTCGGCCGCAGATAGCAGGAGATCCCCTGCCTGGGAGACGAGCTGCTGCTGGAGCTCGGCATTGAGCGTGCTGGCGACCACTCGCCCATCTACGGCAAACGTCACCTCCGCAGCTGCGGCCTCGCTCACTTCGCGCGCGACCTGCTCATCGATAGCATAACCAACGGCGACAAAGCCTAATTGAGTGCCTTTAACGCGCTCGCCAAAGTAAAGCGCCTGAGTGGATATCTCATATAGGCGATTGTCGAGGGCTAATAAGATCGCCCCTTCGGGCCTGCGCAGGCTGGCACCCAGACCCTGCTCGACCAGGTACCGATCAAGAGGAGCGCCGCGGCTATAAACTGCGATCAATTTGCCATCGGGATTCAGCAACGCGAAGAAGTCGCTGCCGCTTACCTTCCAGAACTCGACCCCAGCGTCCTCGATCGTGCGGTTATCAGGTGCGGTCATCAACGCCTTCAGGCTGGGAAGGTCAGCCAGCAAGGCAGACTCACGCGCAAGCAGTTCGCGGCGTTGACGTTGGAGGTTCTGATAAGTCTTTACGGAGTGCCTGAGGTCCGAATTGAGGTTGGCACGGACCTGTTGCTGAACGATTTTTTGGATGACCAACAGGCTGACGACCGTGCATCCGAAGGACAGAAGCAGGAGAGGAATGAGCAGCGTCGTTCGCATGCGCAACCTATCCATAGCTGACTCCTCCGTCCAGCCGCGAAACTTCAATTTCCGCTTACGAATTTATAACCAATGCCGTGCATTGTGCGGAAATAAACGGGCTTCGCCGGGTCAGCCTCGAGCTTCTGTCGCAACTTCATGACCTGGTTATCGACTGTACGAGTAGTCGGATAAGAAGTGTACCCCCACACATCATTCAGGAGCTCCTCACGGGTAACCACACGTTCAGGATGATCGACAAAATACTTCAGCAGCTTGATCTCGTGCGCAGTGAGAACGACTGGGGAACCGTTTTTGAAGACCTCCATTCCAGAGAAATCGGCCGTAATATTTCCGAAGCTCACGCGGTGATTTTCTACGGGCTTCTGGGTTCGGCGAATGGCTGCCTGAACGCGCGCCATCAACTCGCGCGGACTGAAGGGCTTGGTGACATAGTCATCGGCGCCCAGTTCGAGTAATAGCACTTTGTCAGCAACTTCAGAGACCGCACTCAGCACGACCACCGGAATATTCGACGACCATGTCTTGATCTCCCGGCAGACTTCGCGGCCAGACATGCCGGGCAGCATCAGATCAAGGACAACACCTGCGGGCTTCATGCTCTTGCAGGCTTCCAGACCTTGCATCCCGTCGCCTGTCACATGAACGTCGTACCCTTCCGAGGCGAACTGCCTGTGAAGCGCTTTCTGAATCCTTGGGTCATCTTCTATTACCAGAATCATGCTCATTTCATGCCATCTCCGGAGAGCGTTACAGCCCTGACTCTCAATGCCTGTCTCTTTATATAACGTTTAAACGTGACTGATTTGAGCCATCGCCCCCAGATGCAAGTGGATACGATCAAATAACAACCTGGAGACATCGTGGTGACATTCGTCTTCAGGTTTTGACCTGTTACAGATATCGCTCGTTCTCAATGGCATACTCTTTCGTTGACTGAACGAAGCCAAATCAAAGAAAAGCGGCCACGCTCGTTAGAGCAAAGCTGGCTGCTGTTCGATATCTGATATCCGACCTGCGATCCCTGGTTCGTAGAGGTCTCACAAACGGCGACACGGTCACACATCCCATTGCCGCGCTGGAGAATGGCCCATTCGTGCTATAGAACTCGCAAGTGTCGGAAGAATATATAGTTAGGGGACACCTTAGTACCATTGCGCCTACACTTTGGGTCGCTGGAACCCTGCTCGAAACAACATGCACTCTTAACTGTCTTGGATGGGATTTTGATGTTTGGTAAAGCTTTTGTTGTTTTGTCTGCCGTTCTGCCTTCGCGTGGGTTTGGACGCCGTCTTCCGCAGATTCTCTTCCCTGGGATTCTTCTTCCGTTCCTCTTCGCAGGCCATGCCAGCGCGGCGACGCTTACCGTAACCAATCTGAACGACAACGGTGCGGGCTCATTGCGCGCGGCCATCACCAGCGCCAGCCCAGGAGACACGATCGTCTTCTCGTCCGGGCTTACTGGAACCATCACGCTCGCCAGTGCGCTGCCGGCGATCAACGCCAATCTCACGATTCAGGGACCGGGCGCAGGCAGCCTGACGATCTCCGGAAATAACGCCGTCACAGTATTCACGATCAATTCCGGAACGGTCGGCATCTCCGGGCTGAATATCGCTAACGGAAACGCCGCCCACGGCGGCGGCATCTACAACCAGACAGGTACGCTTACGGTAAGCCAGTGTACCTTCTCCGGCAACGCGGCGAGCAGTTACGGTGGAGCCATCTTCAACGACGGCCCTATGACAGTGCTCAACAGCACCTTCTCCAGTAACTCCGCATTTGGTGGCGGGGCCATCGAAAACTATCCCTCTGGCACGCTGACGGTGAGTGGCAGCCTTTTCTCCAATAATTCAGCAGTAAGTTACATTGGCGGCGGTATTGCCAACGAGGGTGGCATAGCGACGGTGGTTGACAGCACTTTTGCCAACGACTCCGCAAACGGAGGTGGCGGTATTGCTAACGAGACTGGCACCGCAACAGTACTCGACAGCACCTTTTCGAGCAACTCCGGTGGGGCTATCTACAACACGAGCCTTCCTGGTCTACCTGCCACGCTGACAGTAAACAACAGCCTCTTCTCCGGGAACTCCGGACTCCTCAGCGGCTCCATTGAAAACAACACCGCTACAGGTTCTTCCATCGCTAACGCCAACTACAACGTCTATTGGCAGAACACCGGTGTAATGGATTGCGATAACTGCACCTCTAACAACAATGCCATCAGCAACGATCCGAAGCTGACATCACTCGGCAACTACGGCGGCCCGACCCAGACGATGCTCCCGCAACCGGGCAGCGCAGCGATCTGCGCGGGCAGCGCGGCACTGGCCAAGGACGCCAATGGCAATCCTCTGACCACCGATCAGCGCGGCCTTCCGCTGAACTCCTCGTGCGTGGATGTCGGGGCCGTCCAGACCAACTACCTCCTGGTGAATACCACCAACGACTCCAACGACGGCTCTTGCGGGAGCACATGCTCCCTACGCGACGCAATCGCGCAGGCCAACTCGAACGGCGCCGGGGACATCGCCTTCCAATTGAGCACTCCAAGCACCATCACGCTGAGCAGCACGCTCGGCACGCTGACTTCAACCGCGCAGGTTAACATCCTCGGGCCGGGCGCGGACAGCCTCATCATCTCCGGCAACAACGCTGTTACCGTCCTCACGATCAACTCCGGCTCGATGACCCTCTCAGGAGTAACGATCGCCAATGGAAACGGAGTCGCGGGCGGCATCTTCAACTATGGCACGCTATCGGTGACCAACAGCACCTTTTCTGGCAACTCATCTTCGGCCGGTGCAGGAGGAGGTATCGAAAATCAGGGTACCCTGACGGTGACTAGCAGCACCTTTTCCAACAATTCTGCTCTCTATGGCGGCGGCATCCTCATTAATGTTGGCACTGCGACCGTGCTCAACAGCACATTCTCCAACAACTCCGCTTACGAAGGTGGCGGCATCGATAACAATGCCGGTACTGCGACCGTGCTCAACAGCACATTCTCCAACAACTCCGCGTCCGGTTACGGCGGAGGCATCTATAACAGCGGTGTGTTGTCAGCGAGTAACAGCCTCTTCTACAACAATTCCACTCTCAATTGGGGTGCCGGCATCGAGAACAATGGCGGTACCGCGAACGCCAGCTATAACGTCTATTGGCAGAACACTATCCCCGGCGGTGGCACGAGCAACTGCAATTACTGCACCTCTGATAACAACGGCGTCACCAGCGACACGAAGCTCGCCGCACTGGGCAGCTATGGCGGCCCAACCCAGACCATACTTCCTCTGCCGGGAAGCGCAGCCATCTGCGCCAGTTCCACCGCACTGGTTCCCGCGAGCCAGACCACCGATCAGCGCGGTTTCCGGCGGAATAACTCCTCCTACTCTGCCAGCACCTGCATCGATTCGGGAGCGGTCCAGACCAACTACCAGTCAGTGCAGTTTTCTGGCGCCAGCTACAGCGGAGTCGTGAACCAGGCCGTCAGTCCCGCGCCTGTCGTCTCTGTCACCGAGAACGGACAGAACATCGCCGGCGTACCGGTGACGCTCTCCTTCAGCGGAACGGGTACCGCGACCGGTCTGGGACCTGCCACGACCGCAACTGGAGCGGGCGCAACCTTCAGCGGCCTCACAGTGGATACAGCAGGCAGCGATACGCTCTCAGCGACGCTTCAAATTACGCCAGCATACTCCATCACCACCAACCCCAATGCGACGCTTGATATCACGATAGCAACGCAAACCATCACCTTCCCCACGCTCGCGAGCCCAGTCACATACGGGGCTTCCCCAGTCACGTTGAACGCTACGGCGTCGTCTGGCTTGACGGTCAGCTACACCGTCTCCGGCCCGGCGACGATCAGCGGCAGCACGCTGACCTTTACCGGAGCAGGCACTGTCGTTGTGACGGCCTCACAGGCTGGCAACTCCAGCTATAGCGCTGCGACATCGGTGCCGCAGACGATCATCGTGAACCCGGCCACGCTCTCCATAACGGTGAACAGCACGACGCGCGCCTACGGAGCAACGAATCCGACGTTCACCGGAACTCCAACAGGCTTCGTCAATGGAGACACAGCAGTCTCTACCGGGCTGAACTACTCCTCAGCGGCCACCGCCGCCAGTCAACCTGGTACCTATACGATCACCGCCTCCTTGGGTAACCTCACTGCAGCGCAAAACTACTCGTTGAACGTAACGGATGGCACACTGACCGTCACTGCAGCCGCAAACACGATTACGTTCGCGCAGCTTACTCCGGTGCCCTACGGAACTCCGCCGGCCACGTTGAACGCCACGTCCTCGTCCGGACTACCGGTAAGCTTCACAGCATCCGGCCCGGCGACCGTGAGCGGCAATCTGTTGACGATCACTGGAGCAGGCACAGTCGTCGTGACAGCCACGCAGGCGGGCAATACGGATTACTCCGCCGCCACACCGGTACTGCAGACGCTCACGGTAAATCCTGGGGCGGTCAGTCTGATGCTGACACCCTCGACGATCAGCGCAGTCTACGGAACGGCCATCACGCTGACCGCACAAACGACAGGAGTAGCCGGTGGAGCGTCCCCCAGCGGAGTAGTAACGTTGACGCTCGACGGAACGGCTCACCCGCTGACGCTCGCCAACGGCACCGCTGTGTATAACACAGGCGCCCTCCCCACAGGACAGCATACCGCCACCGCAAGTTACAACGGAGACACAAACTATCCACCGATCCTCAGCGGCGTTAGCACATCCTTCACCATCACGCAGGGTACCCTCAACATCTCAGCAAACAACGCCACGAAGATCTACGGAACAACGAATCCCTCGTTCACAGGAAGCGTGACGGGCCAGTTGAGTGGCGATAGCTTCACAGAGAGCTTCACCACTGCCGCGACGACCGCATCGAATGTAGGAACATATGCCATCGTGCCCACAGCGAGCGGCGCCAACATCGCCAGCTACACAGTGAGCCCAACGAATGGCACACTGACGATTACGCAGGCAGCGAGCACGACAACCTTAAGCGCCAGCGCGAGTTCGGTGACCCCGAACCAGAGCCTCACACTGACGGCGCAGGTCAACTCCACCACTACGGCCACGCCGACTGGCAGCGTGCAGTTCTACAACGGCACGACCCTGTTGGGCTCGTCGTCACTGAGTGGCGGCACAGCCAGCTATTCAGCCACTGCACTCACGCCCGGAGCCGCGCTCGCACTGACGGCGGTCTACCAGGGCGATACGAACTTTACGAGGTCGACCAGCGCCTCCGCAGTCACCGTCTCTGTCGCCGCGCTGGACTTCACCTTCGACACAAGCGGAACGATCACCCAATCGACCAAGCCGGGAACAGCAGTCTCCTACACCTTCCAAATAGCCCCAATCTACGGGGCCTATCCGGCGAGCGTAAGCTTTGCTGCGAGCGGCCTACCCACCCTTGCGACAGCAACCTTCTCGCCAGCGAGCATCCCGTCCAGCGGCGGAGCACAGACGGTAACGGTAAGTGTGCAGACTCTCACGCCGACCATTTCGATGAAAGAACGTCCTTCGAGTGCTCGCGGAATGAGTTCGCTTGTACTGGCTCTGCTGCTACTGCCTGTCGCAGGTGCACGACGGCTGCGACGCTCAGGGCAACGAATGGGTCGATATATCGCCGTGCTGTTGTTAGCCGCTGCTGCCTTGGCTGGCTCGACCAGTTTATCCGGCTGCGGCGCAGGAGTGAACGATATTCCGGCGAACTACAGCATTACGATCACAGCAAGCAGCGGAGCAATACAGCACAACGTTGCTGTCAACCTTGACCTGCAATAGCCTGAGGGGTGCGAAGCGCGCTCAAACACAAGAGAGCGCTTTGCACCCCCAATGATCGGATTCTCGACAGGAAACAAATAGAGTTCTTGCCCTGTGCGCCTTCCGCCTCGCCAAAAGCACTGGCCCGCGTCCAAGAATCAGCCTCTCTCGCTTGATTCCGGCAAAGAAACTATTTCCCAATTGCACTCGTCACACTATATAAATCTCTCGTGCCCAGGAATCTCAGCCGCCCCTCTCTGAACTCCTCCGCGCAAAGATATAGTCTCAGGAGCACCCAGCCGATGCCACGCCTCCTCACCCTTCTCGCCCTCGCCTCCGCGCTCTCCCCATTCGCCCACGCCCAGAACCTCCCCACAGATCTCCCCACCTCATGGGTCGACAAGGACACCGGCCACCGCGTCATCCGCTTCACCAACGAGCCCGGCTCCTCTGGCTTCTACTTCAACGTCAACGCCTACTCCCCCGACGGCAAGTTGATGGTCTACAACGCTCCCGACGGCATCCACACCCTCGACCTAGCCACCCGCAAGACCCGCCTCCTCGTACCCAACCCGCCGCGCCCAGCCGACGCCGCTCCCGGTACTCCGGCCTACTTCCGCAACGCCGTCCACACCGTCGTCGTCGGCCACAAGACAAACAGCGTCTTCTTCACCAAGACCGACCCCGAAACCCACCTCAGCACGGTCTACAAGGCCGACCTCTACTCCGGCGAAGTCACCAAGCTCGCGACCCTCCCAGCGCGCGCCAGCATCGCCACCGTCAACGCCGACGAGACCCTGGCCGCCGGAACCTACAATGAGCACGAAGACGACTCCACCAAGGACTTCGGCCGCAACGCACCCGTAACTCCCGCCGATCACGCCGCCGCAACCAACAGCACCCGTCCCCCAACCCAGCCCGGTTTCCTCGTACAGGCCGAGAACAAGGGCCAGATGATGGAGCGCCGCCTGGCCGCCCGCATCCCGCTCGTCCTCTTCACCATTAACCTCCAGACCGGCAAAGTCACCGAACTCCTCCACTCCACCGACTGGGTCAATCACCTCCTTTTCTCCCCCGCCGACCCGACCCTCCTCATGTACTGCCACGAGGGTCCTTGGCAAAAAGTCGACCGCATCTGGATGATCCACACCGACGGCACCCACAACACCCTCATCCATAAGCGCACCATGCTCATGGAGATCGCCGGCCACGAGTTCTGGGGCCTCGACGGCAAAACCATCTGGTACGACTGGCAACCCCCCAAAGGTGAAGACTTCTACCTCGCCGGCTACGACCTCGCCAACGGCAAGCGCACCGCCTTCCACATGCAGCGCAACGAATGGTCCATTCATTTCAACCTCACCCAGGATCTCGACCTCTTCACAGGCGACGGTGGAGACCCCGGCCAGGTCGCCAAAGCCCCCGACGGCGAGTGGATCGAGCTCTTTCACCCCCAGATGATCACCGGCGAAGGCGCCCTCAACGACCCCGACTTCTGGCAGCCCGGTGTCTTCCACTCCGAGCGCCTCGTCAACATGGCCCACCATAACTATCGCCTCGAGCCCAACGTCCGCTTCTCCCCCGACAAGAAGATCGTCTTCTTTACCAGCAACATGTTCGGCCCCAGTTACCTCTTCGGCGTCGAAGTCAATAAAGCCTCCAACCCCAACCCCGCCGAAGTCCTCTCCACCCCCGAGCTAGCCGCCAAATTCAATCCCAACAAGCCCACTCCGACCACGACCCCGAAATAATCGCAAAGCCAACAAGCGGCAGGCAGCACCATCAGCCTGCCGCAACTACACTCGTTTCCAACCCGCGCTTCTCAAGACGACAATGCCCTCTCTCCATCCGAAAGCCCTCCTAGCCGCACTGCTCTCTGTCACCCCGTTCCTCCAGGCCGCCACCACTCCTCGCACCGTCGAATCCTTCGACACCAAATGGCGCTTCCTCCAATCCGACGCCCCTCAAGCAGAGCAACCTGCCTTCGACGACTCCGCCTGGCTCCCCATCATCCTCCCCCACGACTGGAGCATCGCTGGCCCCGTCGAGCAGAAAAATCCCAGCGGCCCCGCCGGAGGCTTCTTCCCTACCGGCATCGGCTGGTACCGCAAGACCTTCACCGGCCCACGCCTTGACCCCACCCGTCGCACCTTCATCGCCTTCGATGGCGTCATGGCGAACTCCGACGTCTACCTCAACGGACATCTCCTCGGCCACCGTCCCTACGGCTACGTAAGCTTCAACTACGACCTCACGCCATACCTTCACCCCGGCTCCAACACCATCGCCGTTCGCGTCGATAACTCCCAGCAACCCGCCTCCCGCTGGTATCCGGGAGCCGGCATCAACCGCCACGTCCGCCTCATCACTACCAACGCTGTCCACATCGCTCCGTGGGGCATCTTCGTCACAACACCGCAGGTCTCAGCTGACTCCGCCACCATTCACGTCCGCTCCACCGGCATCAATCAATCCTCCGCAGCCGCCGGCATCTCCCTCGCCGTCACCCTCATCGCTCCCAACGGCCACTCCGTCAAAACATTCACGTCACCGCTCGCCACCATAGCCTCCGGCGCAACAGCAGACCTCGACACCCAAACCACCATTCCCACCCCAGACCGCTGGGACCTCGACCATCCTGCGCTCTACTCCGTCCGCGCCACCTTGCTCAGCAACGGCAAACCCATCGACGACGAAACCGTCCCCTTCGGCATCCGCGAGTTCCACTTCGACCCGGACCAAGGCTTCTTCCTCAACGGCCGCCACCACAAAATCTACGGCGTAGCCCTCCACACCGACGCCGGAGCCCTAGGCACCGCCGTCCCTCTAGCCGCCTGGGAACGCCGCCTCACCGAACTCCGCAAACTCGGCGTCAACGCCATCCGCACCGCCCACAACCCGCCAGCGCCCGAGTTCCTTGACCTCGCCGACCGCATGGGCTTCCTGGTCATGGACGAGATGTTCGACGCCTGGACCGTCGCCAAGAATCCCTACGACTATCATCTCTACTTCAAAGAATGGTCCCTCCGCGACATCGCCGACACCGTCCGCCGCGACCGCAACCATCCAAGTATCATCCTCTGGTCCGCTGGCAACGAGATCCACGACACCCCGCACCCCGACATCGCTATCCCCATCCTCAAGTCTCTCGTCGAAACCTTCCACCAGAACGACCCCACCCGCCCCGTCACCCAGGCCCTCTTCCGCCCCAACGTCAGCCACGACTACGACAACGGCCTCGCCGACCTCCTCGACGTCGTAGGCCAGAACTATCGCGAGCAAGAAATCCTCGCCGCCCACGCCCAAAAGCCCACCCGCAAGATCATCGGCACCGAAAACACCCACGACCGCAACCAATGGGTCGCCATGCGTGACCACCCCGAATACTCCGGCCAGTTTCTCTGGTCCGGCATCGACTATCTCGGCGAAGCCGGCAAATGGCCCGGCATAGGAAGCGGCAGCGGCCTCCTGTTGAGCACCGCGCTCCCCCGCGCCCGTACCTTCGAACGTCAATCCTGGTGGACCGCCCCGTCCACGGCCCCCATGGTGAGCATGGCACGCCGCGTACAGCCCGCCCGCCGAGGCCCCATCGACCCCGGCTACCCATCACCCACCTCCAACAACCAGCAGGCTCCTGCCAACCCATCCACCGCCGCACTCGATCCGACCACCCGCTTCACCCAACCGCTCCTGCTCGACTGGAGCCCGCAAGATCAATCACCTCATACCGAAAACATCGAGGTCTACACCAACGCCGAAGAGGTCGAACTCTTCCTGAACGACAAATCCCTCGGCACTCAGAAGCTCCACGCCGACGCCAGCCCCATCACCTTCCAGGTCCCCTTCGCGCCTGGCACCCTCAAAGCTGTAGCCCGCATCGGCGGCAAAGTCGTAGCGCAGAACGAACTCCGCACAGCAGGCAAGCCTGCTCACCTCCTCCTGACCACCGAAACCCCAAACCTCGCCCCCGACTGGAACGACATAGCCTACGCAACCGCCACCCTCGTAGACGCTAATGGCGCCGTCATCGCTGACAGCGCCACGCGCATCCACTTCTCCATCGTCGGTCCGGGCAAAATCATCGCCGTAGACAACGGCAACATGACCGACCACGACCCCTTCCAGGCTACCGACCGCAAACTCTACGATGGACACGCCATAGCCATCCTCCGAGCTACAGAGCCCACCGGCTCCATATCCGTCACCGCAACCGGGCAAGACGTCCCGCCAGCGACCCTCACACTCAAAGCTGTTCCACCGGCACCAACTCCCTCATTCCGAAGCTTTTAACCCTCCTTGTCGCCTCGCGTGAAACGTCGGCGCGAAAGTCTAGAGATTTCCACAGGCCGCCCAATTACCTTTCCCCAAAGGCTGCTAACTAATCCATTAGTTGTCCGTCTCAACTCCAGAGGGTCCCGATTCAGGTCCTATGCCGCCGAAGAAGTCCATCACACTGACGGAAGCTGAACTACGGCTCATGAAGATTCTCTGGCAGCGTGGAGAATCGCTCGTAGGAGACCTCGTCGCCGCGATGCCGCCGGACACCGCCCTCGCCTACAACTCCGTCCTTACGACCATTCGGATCCTCGAACAAAAAGGCTACGTCCGCCATCGTCAGGAAGGCCGGGCCTACCTCTACAGCCCCTGCGTCGCCGAGCACGAGGCCAGCCAGTTTGAAATTCGCCACACCATGCAGCGCTTTTTCGGTAACTCTCGCGAACGTCTCCTGCTCTCGCTGCTCGGAGACGGCGATGTAACCCCCGAAGAGCTCCACCGTCTCAAAGAAGCCATTGCACGCGCGTCGGACGACCGCACAGGAGAGCTCTAACGCCCATGGTGCCGACCGCAATGTTATCCCTTGAAAATCTGTCGCAGCTCGCCGCCAGTTCCCTTCTCTCCAGCATCTGGCAGGGCATTCTCTTAGCTGCGGGTGTCACCTTATTTCTGCAGCTCGTTCCAAAAACAACAGCAACCATTCGCTTCACCATCTGGACCACTCTCTTTCTTGTCCTTGCTCTTCTCCCATTCCTGAACGCCTTCTCCGGCGCACCTACCCGGGCCCTCGGCACGCACAGCGCCGTGGTTCAGTTAGACATTCGTTGGAGCTTTGCCATCGCCGCTCTCTGGGCGTTGTTCTCTCTGGTTAGTGCAGTAAAGCTTGCGATCACCGCCTTCCGCCTCCGTCAGCTTTGGAAGCGCGCAACCCCGGTTGAAACCAGCGCAGACTGGAGCGCGTTACCCTCCAACTCACGATCCGCGCAGCTCTGCACATCAACCGAAATCGACCGCCCCAGCGTCATCGGCTTTTTCTCGCCCCGAATCCTCATCCCGAAGTGGCTCTTCGACAAGCTCACTCCATCCGAGCTTAAGCAGATCGTCCTTCACGAGCTGGGCCATCTCAACCGCGCAGACGACTGGCTCAATCTCATCCAGAAACTCGCTCTCGTCCTCTTCCCCTTGAACCCCGCTCTCATCTGGATCGAAAAGCGTCTCTGCTTCGAGCGCGAGATCGCCTGCGACGACGCCGTCCTCCGGCTCACCAAAGCACCCAAGGCCTACGCAACCTGCCTCACCAGCCTCGCCGAGCGCACACTCGATCATCGCGCCATGTCCCTCTCACTCGGAGCATGGGAGAAGCAATCCGAGCTCTCCCGCCGCGTGCACAACATCCTGCTCCACGCCGAAGGCATGAGCCGCCCACAGGCAGCGCTCCTCCTCGGAGGCGTCTCCCTGGCCCTCGTCAGCGGAGCAACCGGCCTCCTGCATTGCCCGCAGTTCATCTCGTTCTCCGGACCGCAGTCTGCAATCGTCGCCGTCCGCGCCGAAGCGCAAGTATCGCCCGCAGCGGAGTTCCACGCCGTCGCATTCCACCCGTCCGCCGCAGGCCCACGTCCGATCCTGCTGAAGGCCTCGATGCCGGCCACTCAGCCTTCAACCCCCATCACCCTGACCAAGCAAAAACAGCATCGCCACACCGCACAGCGCCTGAAGAAGACCACGAACGCCGCGCACCAGGCATACATGCTGACCAACTGGCCAGAACAGGACCGTCCCAGAATCATCCTGACCGTGACGGACCAACATCAATTTCTCGCTCCCTACGCTGCTATGCATACCGATAGCGGCTGGCTCGTCATTCAACTCTAACCATTGCAATTCACTTTACGGAGAATCAGCATGTCCCCATCAACTAATAAACTAGTAGCTAGCGCGAAGCGTGTAGCCGCCCCTGCCGGAGCAGCCACGACCATCGCTCTCGCAGCCGCCTTCCTCTTCCACCACACCGGCGTTCACGCCGCTGCCGGCGCCGCTGCCCCGCTCGACGACAGCAGCGTCTCCTCTCTCGTCTCGCTCGACAGCGCAGTTGAAGCAGTAGCCGCCCGCGTCACCCCCGCCGTCGTCAACGTCGCCGTCACCTCCACCGGTTCGGGCGAAGAGCAAACCTCCGCTCAAGAAGGTCAGGACTCGCAGGAGGGCGGTCTGCCTCCGGGCCTCTCGCAGTTCTTCGGTCAGGGCCGTGGCGGTCGTCAAGCCCCCCAGCAGCAGCAGCTCCAGCACGGCATCGGCAGCGGCATCATCATCTCCCCTGACGGCTACATCGTCACCAACAACCACGTCGTCGACGGTGCCGTTCAGATGAAGGTCACCCTCAACGACCGTCGCGTTCTCACCGCCAAGCTCGTCGGCGCCGACAAGCTCACCGACCTCGCCGTCATCAAGGTTGATGCCAAGGGCCTGCCCAGCATCCCCTGGGGCGACTCCTCGCAGCTCCACCCCGGCCAGACCGTGCTCGCCTTCGGCAGCCCCTTCGGCTACTTCCAGTTCTCCGTCACTCGCGGTATCGTCAGCGCGACCAACCGCCCCAACCCCTACTCCGATGACCCACGCAAGCCCGGCGGCTACATCCAGACCGACGCAGCCATCAACCCCGGCAACTCGGGCGGTGCTCTCGTCAACGCTCACGGTGAACTCGTAGGCATCAACACCTTCATCATCTCCAACAGCGGCTCCTTCGCCGGCGCCGGCTTCGCCATCCCCTCGCAGATCGTGCGTGCAACCGCCGAATCCATCATCAAGACCGGCAGCGCGCAGCACGGCTACCTCGGCATCAGCATGAACGACGTGACGCCCGACAACGCCAGCTTCTTCCACCTGCCCGACACCAACGGCGCGATCGTAGCTCAGGTCTCCCCTGACTCACCCGCCAGCCAGGCAGGCCTCAAGAGCGGCGACGTCATCGTCTCCCTCGACGGCCAGAAGGTTGCCAACGGCAGCGCTCTGCAGGTTGCAGTCAGCGGAATCGCTCCCGGTAACACCATCGCCCTCGGCGTCATCCGCGACGGCAGCACGCAGACCGTCAACCTCAAGGTCGGCTCCTTCCACAAGGACGGCGAAGTCGCCAGCAACGACGACTCAGCCCCCAAGAGCGGCAAGCTCGGCCTCGCAGTAGCTGACCTCGACAAGGACGCACGCGAGCAGCTCAACATCCCCTCGCAGGTAAAGGGTGTCGCGATCCAGAGCGTACGTCCCGCAAGCCCCGCAGAGGATGCTGGCCTCGCCGCCGGCGACGTCATCCTCGAAGTCAATCGCAAGCCGGTCTCTTCGGCTGAGAACTTCGTCAGCGACGTCCACTCAAACCCAGCCGGAAAGGACCTGCTCCTTCTCGTCTGGTCGAAGGGTAACGCAAGCTACCGCGTCATCCACCCCGACCAGGGCTAACCGAAAGCTACGTCCTAAAGTGAGGCGTCACTCCCAGGCACGACGCTCCCTTCAAATCAGGACGAAGCAAAATGGCTGCAAGGGCAAACCGGCCCTGCAGCCATTTTCGTTTAAGCCTTGCCTACCCTCTGCTAGGAGCCTTCCCCAACAGCTCCCTCGCAATCACCATCCGCTGAATCTCGCTAGTCCCCTCACCAATCGGACACAACCTCACATCCCGGTAAAACTTCTCCGCCGGATAGTCCTTAATAAACCCATACCCCCCATGAATCTGCACGCCCTCATTGCAGATCCTGCAAGCCGCCTCGCTCGCATACAGCTTCGCCATGGCCGACTCCATCGTCACCTTTTGCCCCGCGTCCTTCATCTTCGCCGCGCGCATCGTCAGCAACCAAGCCGCATCCAGCTCGGTAGCCATATCCGCAAACTTGAACTGAATCCCCTGAAACTCACTGATCGTCTTCCCAAACTGCCGCCTCTCCAGCGCGTACTTCCTCGCCGAATCCAAAGCCCCCCTCCCAATTCCCAGGCTCAGCGCCGCAATCGAAATCCTCCCACCATCCAGCACCCTCATAGCATCCTTGAACCCATCGCCAATCTTTCCAACAAGGTTCTCCTCCGGTATCTCGCACTCTTCAAAGATCAGTTCCGCCGTATCGCTCGCCCGCAACCCCAGCTTGTTCTCCTTCTTCCCCGGCCGAAACCCCTTAGTACCCTTCTCCACCACAAACCCCGAGATCCCCCCGCGCGTCCCCTTCTCTTTATCCGTCACCGCCATCACCACCGCACAGTTCGCATACGTCCCATTCGTGATGAACGTCTTCGAACCATTCAGCACCCACTTATCCCCACGCTTCACGGCAGTCGTGCGAGCCCCACCCGCATCCGACCCAGACCCCGGCTCCGTCAAACCCCACGCCCCTAGCCACTCCCCACTCGCCAGCTTCGGAATCCACCGCTTCCGCTGCTCGTCATTCCCCGCCAGCATAATGTGATTCGTGCAAAGCGAATTATGTGCGGCGACAATAATCCCCACGCTCCCATCCACCCGCGACAGCTCCTCAATCGCCAGCACATACTCCACATACCCCATCCCCGCGCCACCCAGCGACTCCGGAAAGATCACCCCCAGCAAACCCATCTCTCCGAGCTTCTTCACCACCGCATGAGGAAACTCACTCTTCTCATCCCACTCCATCACATGCGGAGCGATCTCCCGCTCAGCAAACGCCCGCACTTCCTTCCGCAACTGCTCCTGCTCATCCGTCAATCCAAACATCGATCACCCCTCAACTTCATAACTAAAACTAATAACGCTATCACATAAATGCATACACTGTCTTGATCTGAATGCCAGTCAGTGATGCAGTTTATCCCAGTCGTACAATTCGAGGATGAAGGTCCAGTATGGCTAAACAGAGAGGGTCTCCCGACCGCCGAGGTATGGGAGCACAGAGCGACTTCATCAGCGAGCAGTTCGTACCAAGTGAAGCGTACAAAGCACAACAGATGGCCATGGTTCAGAAGTTACTCGCAGCAGGTGTGAACCCTGAACAAGTAACAAATATGTTCTTCGTTCCATTTGGCCTGCTTTCAGGTGAGAAGCCAAAAGATAAGTAACAGACTTGGAGGTGCCCCATTTCATGACGCAGCTTTATCGCGCATGAGTGGGGCATTCGCGCCACGAGCGAACCGTCTTACTTCCCCTCCGCAAATCTGCGGCTTACCCCGCCAAAGCCTGATCCAGGTCGGCCACAATATCCTCCACATCCTCGATCCCGACTGAGATCCGCATCAACCCATCCGTAATCCCCAACCTCGCCCGGCCCTCCGCCCCCACAGCCGCATGAGTCATCGTCGCCGGATGACAAATCAGCGTCTCCACCCCACCCAGCGATTCCGCCAGAAAGCCCAGCTTCAGCCGCTTCGCAAAAGCATTCGCCCGCTCCAGCGACCCCAGCTCAATCGAGATCATCGACCCAAACCCACTCTGCTGCCGCTTCGCCAACTCGTGCTGCGGATGCTCCACCAACCCCGGATAGAACACCTGCTTTACAGCCGGATGCCCTTTCAAAAACTCAGCAACCACGCGACCGCTCGCATCATGCTGCTTCATCCGAACCGCCAGCGTCTTCACCCCACGCAGCAGCAGATAGCTCTCAAACGGCGAAAGAATCCCACCCGTGCACTTCTGCACAAACCGGAACCGCTCCGCCTGCTCCGGCTTCGTGCACACCAGCACCCCGCCTAGTCCATCCGAATGCCCATTCAAAAACTTCGTCGTCGAATGCATCACAATGTCCGCACCCAGCGCGATAGGCTGCTGTAAATAGGGCGATAAGAAAGTATTATCGACACTCAGCTCCACGCCCTTCGCCTTACAGATATCCGTCACCGCTCGAATATCCGTAATCGACATCATGGGATTCGTCGGCGTCTCGATATGCACCAGCTTGGTCTCTGGACGAATCGCTGCAGCCACATTCTCCGCCACGCTGCTATCGACATACGTGAACGTCAGCCCATAGTTCGTCAGAATCTTGTCGAACGTCCGCGCCGTCCCGCCATACACATTGTCCGAACAGACTACATGGTCGCCCGTCTTCATCATCGTGCACAGCGCCGTAATCGCGGCCATACCCGAACCAAACACATGCGCGCTCGTCCCACCCTCCAACGAGCACAAGCTCTCCTCCAGCGCATCCCGAGTAGGGTTCGTCAGCCTCGCATACTCATGGCCCTTGTTCTCCCCAATCGCCTCCTGCTGATACGTCGACGTCAAATAAATCGGCACATTCACCGCACCCGTCAGCGGATCCGGAGCCTGCCCATCATGAATCGCCCGCGTCGCAAACCCCATCTTCTTCGCTTCCATCATTCCTCGCTCTTCTCTCAATCTACTGCTTCTACTTTGCCTTCACCGGAAGCGGCCGTCTCGGCCTTTGTTTAGCCGATATCGACTTGATCACCAACTGGTACGTCACGGCATCATCGAATGGAACCTTCGCCATCTTCATCGCAGTCGCCATCAGAGCTTTCACATCGGCCCGATCCAGCGTCGTCTCATCTTTCATACGAATATGCCGCACAGCCGATCCTGCTCCCTGCAACAACCCATCAGGATCAGGAAGCTTCACGCCTTGCAGGAAGAACAAAGTCACATACTTCGGGTACACGGCAATAGAGAAGACCCCATCGGATGCTCGCCCATTTGGTGAAAACCCACATGCCAAAGCGTTGTAATTGTCATAGACCAGTTCAATCGCGTGCGGCAGACGCTTACGAAGTTTCGCCAAACTTTTTCGAGCGACATCCGCAACCTCGGGTGTAAACGCATCCAGAAAGCGATCGAGTTGCTGCTCCGCACTCTCTGTCTTCATCGTAATCTCCTCGCTCGCACGCGAAGCTACCCCAGCAATCCTTTCGACAAATACCGCTCCGCCGAATCCGGAATCACCGTCACCACTCTCTTCCCCGCGCCTAACTCCCGAGCCAGATCAACCGCCGCACACACTACCGCCCCGGCACTTGACCCGCCAAAAACCCCCGCCTCAGCCGCCATCCGCTTCACCATCGCAAACGCCGGATCATCCATCACCATCATCACGCGGTCGCAGACACTGCGGTCAAACGTAGCCGGCACAAACGACACGCCAATCCCCTCCACACGATGCGGCCCCGGCTCTCCACCCTGCAGCACTGAACCCTGCGTCTCGACCGCGACATTCACCACCCCTGGCCGCATCCGCTTCAAAAACCGCCCAACCCCGGTAAACGTCCCCGCCGACCCAACCCCCGAAACCCACGCATCCACTCGTCCATCCATCTGCTCCCAAATCTCAACCGCAGTCGTCTCCTCATGGAAGTCCGGATTCGCAGGATTCTCAAACTGCAACGCCGCAAACGCCCCCGGAGTCTCCTGCTCGCACTGCAACGCCCGCCGAATCGCGCCCGCCATCCCCTCGGCCTGAGGCGTCCGAATCACCGTCGCACCCAGCCCGCGCATCAGCATGCACTTCTCTTCCGCAAACTGCTCCGGAACGTACAGCACCACCCTGTAACCGCGATTCACGCCGATCAATGCCAGCCCCACGCCCGTATTGCCCGCCGTAGCCTCTACAATCGTGCCACCCGACTGCAGTACACCCCGCCGCTCAGCATCCAGAACGATCCCCATCGCAGCGCGGTCCTTCACGCTTCCGCCCGGATTCAGATACTCCAGCTTGGCCCAGATCTCCCCGCCGCCCTCCGGCTCTAATCCCACCAGCCGAACCATCGGTGTCTTCCCAACTAAATCAAGAACACTTTCCGCAACACGCATCATCAGGGCCGTGTCCCCGAATTGTTCCCACCCTGCCCACTCAGCGCAGCGGACCCACCCTTCGCATCCCCTTCCTCGTGCACCTTCGGATAGTACCCACTCCGCGTCCTCACCGAAAGCCGCCCGAAGTCCTTCGACTTGGCATCCACATGCACCTGCCTGTACCCGCCCAGCGTCGGCGACTTCGTCGAGTGATACGCAATCGTGTACTGCGTGCGAATATCCTGCGCCACCTCCGCCGCAATGGCGTCCACTTCCTTCAACGACCGCGGGAAATAAGCCGCCCCACCCGTCTGCTCACTCAGCGTCTCCAGCACTCTCTTCGCATGCCTCGACTCGCGTTTATCCGTATCCTCGCCAAACAGCAACCCTACCGAGTAGATCACCGGCCCATCTAGATCCTGAATCCTCCGGATCGCCTGCTCCAGCGACGCGCTCGAAGCATTGTCCTCGCCATCCGTGATCACCAGCAGCACCTGCTTCGGATGCTTCGCATTCTTCGTCAGATAATCCGCAGAAGCCACCAGCGCATCGTAGATCGCCGTCCCCCCGCTCGACTTGATATACCCCAGGCCCTCCTCCAGCTTCCGGATGTCGCTCGTGAAGTCCTGGTCGATGAACGCCTCCCACGAGAAGTCCACCACAAACGCCTCGTCATCATGATTCGAAAGCCTCACAAAGTCCAGCGCAGCCTTCTCCACCGCCGCCCGCTTGTCATACATCGACCCTGAACTATCGATCAATATCCCCAGCGATACCGGCAGATCCTCATGCCGAAACGAAGCAATCGTCTGCGGAACCCCATCCTCATACACACGGAAGGCGTCTTTGCCGAGCGTCTGAATCGACTTCCCGCTCCCATCAAATACTGAAGCATTCAGCCGTACTTCGTACGCATCCGTACGCAGCGTGTACTTTCCCCCCGCGCCCTTCGAAATCGGCCCCAGCCCAATTCCCTGCGGAGCGCCCGTGGCAGGCTGCGGCGGCGGATCGACATCCGGCGAAGCCACAGGATCGCGATCCACTGTAAGTGGTGGCTGAGCTGTAGAGGGAGCAGTCTGCTGTGCCGCAAGTTGCTGCACCCCGCTCACGCTGCAGGAAACCAGTATCAATAATCCCGCTAGCACCAGCGGCGAAAATCCTTTACTGCGAAGGTGCATAGTACCCCTGGCGATTGTGTACCGTCAGCGGAGGAAGCCCCGGTGGCGGCACCAGCCGTATCTTCAATTTACGCCAGTTCCCATCCCGCTTCACTTCCGACGGCCTATACCCGATAAGGTACTCATTCCGCAGCTCCGCGCTAATTCGCGAAGCGATATCTCCCAAATCTCCGATATCCATCACGCGGAACAGCCGCCCTCCGGTCATCTCGCAGATATCGGTCAGCAGCAGCGGCCCAAGCTGTTCTTCCTGCGTCGGCGCATACTGATCGAAGATTCCGATCGAGTAGATCTGCACATCGCTCTCTCGCACGATCCGGCGCAGCTCACCTTCCGTATACCGGCTCCGGTTGTCTCCGCCATCCGAGACGATCAGCAGCGCCTTCCGGTCGTACTTTCCCTGCCGCAGCTTGTTCACCGCCAGGTACACCGCGTCGATCAGTGCCGTCCGGTTCTCCGGCTTCAGCATCACCATCCGCGCCTCAACATCATCCACGTCGGAGGTGTAGTCCACAATCACCGCGGGCCTGTCGTTGAACCCCACCACAAAAAACTCATCCAGCGGATTCGATGTCCTCAAAAACTCGCTCAACGCCTTCCGCGCCCGCGCAAATTTCGACGTCATGCTTCCGCTCAGGTCAAACACAATCCCGATCGTCACCGGAGCATCTTCCGTCGAAAAGCTCTTGATCACCTGACCAACGTTGTTGTCGTACACCTCGAAGTTCTCTTTCTCGAGCCCCGTGACCAGCCGGTTCATCGGATCCGTCACCGTCGCCGGCACCAGCACCAGGTTCACATCCACGCGAATCCGAGCATCCCGTCGCGAAGTCGCCAGCGCGGCAGCATTCTCCGCTCCCTCAATCACCGGCTTCGAATCCTCCGGCGTCTTCGGTGGAGGAGGCGGAGGCTGCGTATGCACCTCACCCAGAGGGTTCTCCTGCGCCCACCCGACGCCAATACCAACACCTGCCCACAACCCGGCGCAGACCGTCACCACTACAAGCGTCCGGACCGCCCGCGTCCCCATCGACCACCGTTGCTGCCTACTTTTGCCTCTCCGCATAAAGGGCCCTGCACCTTCTTTGCGACCTGACCCGCCTCTTCCGCAAGCATCGCACACTGAGCTGAAAAGTCTGCATACTATCAGGTTCCGCAGATTAACATCTATGGCCCAACATCTATCAACGTCCCCGAATGATAGACCTCTTCAGGACCCCTTTTGTCATCCGAATGTCACAACCTCATTCCGTTCCGTTGGATGCAAAGTCTTTAGCGATGTGTGCCTCACTTCCTCCGCCTATCTCGTTCCGTCTATGACCCGTACAATCACTCCAGACCACTCGTCCGGAGAGATCAAAAAAGCATGGCTCGCATCTACCCCTTCCGCGCCTTTCGTTACGATCCCGCCCGCGTCAACATGGAAGACGTCGTCACCCAGCCCTACGACAAAATCACCCCCGCCATGCAGGACCGCTACTACGAGGCCAGCCCCTACAACCTCATCCGCGTCATCCTCGGCAAGCACTTCCCCACCGACACCGAGCAAGAGAACGTTTACACCCGCGCCGCCGATACCCTCCGCGACTGGCGTAAGCAGCACATCCTCGCCGAAGAGCCCGAGCCAGCCCTCTACGGCTACTCCCAAACCTACACCGTCCCCCACACCGACGAGGTCCGCGAGCGCCGTGGCTTCATTGCCCTCGGCCACCTCTACGACTACGCCGACAAGGTCGTCTACCGCCACGAGCAGACCTTCCCCAAGCACAAGTCCGACCGCATGAGCCTCTTCAAGGCCACCCGCGCCTACTGCGAGCAGATCTACATGCTCTACTCCGACCCCGCCTTCACCGCCGAAAAACTCATCTTCGGCGCAAAAGGCCCCAACGGCTTCGACGACAACCCCGCCGACCTCTCCATCACCGACGAGTACGGCGTCGTCCACCGCGTCTGGAAGCTCACCGATCCCCACCTCATCAACCTCATCGTCACCGCCATGGCCGACAAGAAGCTCATCATCGCCGACGGCCACCACCGCTACGAAACCTCCGTCGCCTACGCCAAGGAGCGCAGCGCCCAGCTCAAGCTTCCCCTCAACCACCCCATCGACCCCGACCATCAGCTCCCCACCGGCCATCTCCCCACCCCAGCCTTCCCCGAAGCCGCCATGATGATGACCTTCGTCAACATGGACGCCCCCGGCATCACCATCCTCCCCACCCACCGCGTCGTCCACGGCCTCGAAGGCTTCAGCTCGCCCGACTTCATCACCCGCGCCAGCGCCTACTTCAACATCAAGGAACTCGACACCCCCGACCTCGACGCCCTCAACGACACCAAAGGCACCGCCTTCCTCGCCGCGACGGGCGACGGCAACTACCTCTTAACCCCGAAATCTGAAGTCATCGCTGCCGCCCTAAGCGACCTTCCCGTCCGCCAGCGCCAACTCGACGTAGTCCAGCTCCACCGCATCATCCTCGACAAGCTCCTCGGCCTCGACCAGGAAACGATCACCCGCCTAGGCAACGTCCGCTACATCCGCGAAGCCGATGAAGCCGTCGGCCTGGTCTCCAGCGGCGAAGCCGACATAGCCTTCCTTATCAAACCCACCACCCTCGACCAGCTCAAAGACGTCTCCCTCTCCGGCGACGTCATGCCCCAAAAATCCACCGACTTCTACCCCAAACTCCTAAGCGGCCTGGCCATCTACGCCCTCGACTAACCGAAAAGGCAGCCGCCCACAGCAAGAGGCAGCTGCTGTTGCCCTTGCTGTTGCCTTTGCTTTTGCCCTTGCTGTTGCCCTTGCTTTTCTTGTTTGTCATCCCCGAAGGGGATCTGCTTCTGTACTTGCCCTTGCTTCCAGGTACCCCAAGGCTTCAGCCTCGGGTCTCTCAGCCGCCGCCGAAAGGCGGCCACCGCTCTGCCGAAGGCCGGAGCGAAGTCCGAAGGACGAAGCGACTGAATCATTGCCGTAACCACCCCAGACAATTTGCCTTCCCTCACCACCCCGTTACAATCAAATCGCATCTCCCCAAACCCGTGACCCCAAGCCGCAACCCAATCCTCAAGGCCGCGACCCATTGCCTCCTCGCCCTAATCGCCATAACGTCGCACGCCCAGACGCCAACACTCCAAGCCACCCCGGCACCCGCAGGGCCCACCCAAAGAGATCAATCCTTCTACGTACCGCAGCTCCCCAAACCAGTCCCCACCCTTTACCGCAACCTCATCTTCCTCGACCCCGCCCACGGAGGCGCCGACACCGGAGCCAGCCTCCCCAATAATCTCCTCGAAAAAGACATCACCCTGGCCTTCGCCTCCCGCATTAAAACCCTCCTCACCGCGGCCGGCTTCACCGTCATCACCTCCCACGAGACCGACATCGATCTCACCACCGACCAGCGCGCCGAGATCGCCAACCACGCCCGCCCCGCCGTCTGCCTGATCCTCCACGCCACCTCCACCGGCACCGGAGTCCACATCATCACCTCCGCTCTCACGCCCGCAGACGACCCCACCGCCACTCCCCGCATTCTCCACTGGGACACTGCCCAGACCTACACCCTCCCGCAAAGCCTCCGCGTCGCCAACCAGATCGGCCTGGCCTTCGTTGACGCCAAACTCCCCGTCATCCTCACCCGAGCCACCGTCCCTCCCCTCAACAACCTCACCTGCCCCGCCGTAGCCATCGAGCTAGCCCCCAACCCCAACGGCTCAGCCTCCACTCCCGCCAGCGACACCACCTACCAGCAACAGGCAGCTCAGGCCATCGCGACCGCCCTCACCACCTGGCGAACCCGCAACGCCCCACCCCCTTCAACCACCACCGGAGCCCCCCGATGATCCCCCGCTACCAGCGCATTCTCTTCTGGAGCCTTGTCGGCGGCATCGCTCTCATGGCGGCCTTCCTCCTCCACGGCTGCCAGCAGGCCCACAAGCGCCTCACCGCCCTCAACGACGCCACCCCCATCGCCGCCCCCACCACCGCCAGCACTGAAGAAGTCGCCCTCTACCTCGCCAACGACGCCGAAGCCACCATCACCTCCACCCGCGACCAGGTCGCACTCCCGCAAGACCCAACCCTCCGCGCCCGCGCCCTCCTCGAACACCTCCTCGCCCAATACTCCAAACCCGACTCCACCCACCCCCTCCAACCCGGCCCGGCCATCGACGACGTATTCCTCCTCACCAACCCCGATCCCACCATCCCCGGTCAGTTAGCCGTCATCAACCTCCATAGCGCATTCGTCGACAACCACCCCTCCGGCATCCTGACCGAAAACCTCACCATTCAGTCCATCGTCGGGACCCTCCACGCCGCCCTCCCGCAGATCACCCAGATCCGCTTCCTCGTCGACGGCCAGCCCCGCGACACCCTCGCCGGCCACGCCGACCTCCGTGCCTCCTACCCTGCCACCGACACCACCACCAAACCGGTCCAACCCACCGAAGAAGCCACAGAACCATAACCAACAAAACCAATCCAAACCCGATACCTGACACCCGATACCTGATACCTGACCTAATAAACTAACAACCAATAACTAAGAACCAAGACCATGCCCACTCCCACAATAGGCGTCTTCGACTCCGGCTTCGGCGGCCTCACCGTCCTCCGAGCCCTCCTCCCACTCATCCCCGGCGCCCATTACATCTACCTAGGCGACACCGCCCGTCTCCCCTACGGCTCCAAGTCCCGCGAGACCATCGTCCGCTACGCCCTCTCGAGCGCCCGCTTCCTCGCCGACCAGGGCGCGGACCTCCTCGTCATCGCCTGCAACACCGCCACGGCTTTGGCCCTCGACGACATCAAATCCAACCTCCCCATCCCAGTCATAGGCGTAATCCAACCCGGAGCCCAGGCCGCCGCCTTTAGTGCATCAACATCCAAAGCGCCCGTCATTCTGACCCCGGGTGAGCGGAGCGAGCCGAGGGGGAAGAATCCAGGCATTTCCCCCGTGGCGCCACAGATCTCAAAGGACAACCACGTCCTCGTCCTCGCCACCACCGCCACCACCCAATCCCACGCCTACACCCAGGCCCTCACCGCCCTCGGCCTCAAAGTCACCGAGAAGGCCTGCCCCCTCCTCGTCCCTCTGGTCGAAGAAGGCTGGATCGACCACCCCCTCAACGCCGCCGTCACCCTCGAAATCCTGCGCATCTACCTCCTCGAAGCCCTCGCCGAAGCCCCCAAAGCCACCACCCTCCTCCTGGGCTGCACCCACTACCCCCTGCTCAAGCCCCTCATCGAGACCACCCTCCGCAACCTGCACCACCCCATGCGCATCATCGATTCAGCCGAGGCCACCGCCCAAACCGTAGCCGCCCACATCCACACAAACACCACCAACACACCACCAATAACCATCAACGAACCAGCAATAACCACCCCACCAACCTGCGATTTCTACGCCACCGACTCCATAGAAAAATTCCAGCGCCTCGGCTCCAACTTCCTGGGCCAGCCACTCAACAAAGTCCACCTCATCGATCTCGGCGGCTAAAAAACCTACCCCCTGCCCCCTACTCCCTATACCCTGTCTTCATGCCTTACCTTCTAAAAACCGAACCCAACAAATACTCCTTCGAAGACCTCGTCCGCGACGGCGAGACCACCTGGGACGGCATCAGCAACAACCAGGCCCTCCTCACCCTCCGCAACATGAAGAAGGGCGACAAGCTCGTCATCTACCACTCCAACATAGGCAAAGCCGCCGTTGGCCTCGCGAAGGTCGTCTCCGTAGATGCCACCGACCCCAAAAACCCCAACGTCCGCATCGCCCCCGTCAAGCCCCTCAAGCGCGAAAAGCCCCTTGCCGAAATCCGCGAAGCCGCCGTCTTCCAAGGCTCCATCCTCTTCCGCCAATTCCGCCTCTCCGTAGTCCCTCTCACCGAAGACCAATACGACTGGTTAGTCTCCTGATTCAAGCTTCAGGATTTCCACAGAAATCGCTGTCAAGCCCCAAACCGCAAAACCCCGCACCAATCAAGAACATTAAGTGGCGTAGCAATTCCATCCAACCAGCTATACTGAATGGTAGGTACTCAGAAAGGCCCCGGTCACAAGCCGGGGCCTTCTCGTTAACCGGAACCAAATCAAAGTCCGGACCTAACCCAAATCTTTCGAAGACTTTAGAACAAAAAGGTACCCAGGAGGGAGTATACCTTCCTCAACCGCTGCTATCCTTACCAACGGAAACCAACAGGAGCGAAACAAAAAAATGATCGACCTAAAAGGCAAAGTAGCCGTCGTCTTCGGCTTGGCCAACAAGCGCAGCATCGCGTGGGGCATCGCCCAGAAGCTCTCCGAAGCCGGCGCCACCCTCGCCATCTGCTACCAGAACGAGCGCCTCCAGCGCGACGCCGACGAACTCGCCTCCGAGCTTCCCAATACCAAGACCTTCCGCTGCGACGTATCCATTGACGCCGACATCGACGCCGTCTTCGAACAGCTCAAAGCCGCCTACGGCAAACTCGACATCATCGTCCACTCCATCGGCTTCGCTCCCAACATCAAGAACACGGTCCTCCAGACTGCCCGCGAAGACTTCCGCATCGCCTTCGACATCAGTGCCTACTCACTCGTCGCCCTGGCCCGCGCTGCCCAGCCGCTGATGACGGACGGAGGCTCCATCCTCACCCTCACCTACTACGGCGCCGACAAGGTCTTCCCCAACTACAACATCATGGGCCCCGCCAAGGCTGCGCTTGAGTCCATCGTCCGCTACCTCGCCGCCGACCTCGGCCCGAGCAAGATCCGCGTCAACGCTATCTCCGCCGGCCCCATCAAAACCCTCGCCGCCCGCGGAATCAGCGACTTCACCAGCATCCTCACCGCCGTCGAGCAGCGCGCCCCGCTCCACCGCAACGTAGACCAGCTTGAAGTCGGCAACGCCGCCCTATTCCTCTCGAGCGACCTCGCCAGCGGAATCACCGGCGAAATCACCTTCGTAGACTGCGGCTACAACGCCACTGGCCTGTAAAAAACGCATAAACTTCACAAAACCCTACTGACACAATGCTGTCAGTAGGGATTTACTATTCTGGTCGCCGTTACGAATCCGTACCATCCGCGAGATCCGCGGTCGAAAGGAACTTCCATGACGATCTCCGAAATTCTCCTCCAGGACTTCGACACCGAGATGAAGGGCACCCGCACCACACTCGAACGAATCCCCGAAGCCAACCCCGACTTCAAATGTCACGAGAAGTCCATGCCCATGGGACGCCTTGCCGTCCACGTCGCCACCCTTCCCCGGTTCGGCACCACCATCCTCACCACCGACGCCCTCAACCTCGCCACCGAAAAGTGGCCCAACATGGACTTCGTATCCCGCCAAAAGCTCCTCGCCGACTTCGACGAACTGGCCGCCAAAGCCCGCAGCGCCCTCGCCTCTGCCACAGACGAAGACCTCCAGAAGCACTGGAAGATGAGCTGGGGAGACAAGCCCATAGTCGACGCTCCCCGTGGCATCCTCTACCGCACAATGTTCTTCAACCACCTCATCCACCACCGCGCTCAGCTAGGCGTCTACCTTCGCCTCAATGACGTGCCGGTTCCGCCGCTCTACGGCCCCTCCGCGGACGATTCCATGGGCTTCTAAAAAGCTGACAGCTTCGCGGTATGCTTCTAGCACCATGAAGACTCTCGTCGGTGCTCTCGCTCTCGTGTCTGTGGCGGTAGCCTCTCTTGCCCAAACTCCAGCCCCGGCAAAGCCAGCCATCGTGCTCCACGCTGCACGGATGCTCGATGTCTCCGCTGGAAAGATCATCACACCCGGCGAAGTTCTCGTCGAAGGCGAGCGCATCACCGCCGCAGGCACCAACGTAGCGCACCCAGCAGGCGCTAAGGTCATCGACCTTGGCGACACGACCCTGATGCCAGGCCTGATCGACGCCCACGTGCACCTCTTCCTCCATCCCGGAGCCGAAGACCTGCAAACCGTCGAAGAGAGCGTCCCGCAGCGAACACTGATCGCCGCCGACGCCGCAAGGCTCGACCTCCTCGCAGGCTTCACTGCCGAGCGCGACATGGGCACCGAAGGCGCAGGCTGTGCCGATGTAGCCGTACGCAACGCCATCAACTCCGGCCTGATCCTCGGCCCCCGCATGCGCATGAGCTGCAACGCTGTCGACATCCTTGGAGGCCACGAAGACGCAAACGATTTTAATCCGGCGCAACACGTACTCTCGAACGCCGACTACGCAAACTCACCCCAGCAGCTAGTCGAAGTCATCCGCCAGCAGCGCAAAGACGGAGCCGACTTTACTAAGATCTACGAAACAGGACCAGACTCCCTCCACAACGGAGTCTTCCAAACGCCCTACCAATACACCGAAGCCGAACTAGCAGCTGCCGTAGCCGAAGCCGCACGCACAGGCGGAGACCGGACCTCCGGACGAGGAGTAGCCGTCCACGCCACGGGAGAGCCTGGCACAGGCTACGCCGTAGCAGCAGGCGTCGCCTCCGTCGACCACGCCTATCAACTAAGCGATGTCACCATGAAGGCCATGCACGACAAGGAGATCTACGCCGTCCCCACCTTCGCTATCGCCGAATACTTCGCCGACCACGCCGCCACCCCCGAACGCGCAGCCTATCTCCGCGGCGAGCAGGCCTACCACGCCGCCGAGTTCAAAAAACAGATGGCCGCAGGTGTTCCCTTCGCCGTAGGCAGCGACGTAGGTCCCTTCCCACACGGCACACAAGCCCGCGAGATGGAACTGATGGTTGAGTACGGCATGAAACCAGCGGATGTCCTCCGCGCAGATCTACTCCATGGAGCGAAGCTACTCGGCTGGGGCGGACAAATCGGCGAACTCAACCCTAGTTACTACGCAGACATCATCACAGTCCAGGGCAACCCACTGGACGACATCTCAACCCTACGCAAAGTCACCTTCGTTATGAAGAACGGCGCAGTTGTAAAGCAGTAGCTACCCAGCCTTCTCGGTCAACTCAGCCCACCGCGCATAGAGTCGGTCCGCCTCTTCCTGCGCCGCCTCCATCTCCGCCAGCACAGTAGTCAGCTTCGCCGCATCGGTTGCCACGATCGGATCTTCAACCTTCGCCCTCGCTGCCTGAAGCTTTTCTTCAGCAGCCTCCACCGAAGCCTCGATCCCCGCAAACTCCCGAGCCTCCAGATACGACAGCTTCTTCTTCCCTGCTGGCGCAGAAGGCGACGTCACCGAAGCGACTGCCTTTCCTGTATTCCCGGGAGCAATCGGCTCCTCCACCGCCACCCCTCGCCACTGCTCCCACTGCGAGTAGTCCGCGAAGGTCTCCGCTCCACCTTTTCCGTCGAGCCCTAATACGATGGTCGAGACGCGATCGAGCATGTAGCGGTCGTGGGTTACCAGAACCAGAGCGCCTGTGTACTCGAGCAGGCTCTCTTCGAGGATCTCCAGCGTCGCAATATCCAAATCGTTCGTCGGCTCATCGAGCAGCAGCAGGTCGGCGGGCTCCAGCATCAGCTTTGCGATCAGCACGCGAGCGCGCTCTCCACCGCTCAGCCGCTCGACTGGTTGATTTAACTGCTCGCTGGTGAAGAGGAATTTTGTGGCGTAGCTAGCTACGTGAATCACGCGACCTTGATAGACCACCGAGTCCGAATCGGGGGCGAGCGCTCGGCGCAGCGTCACACCTTCTTCGAGTTCGCGTGTCTGGCTGAAGTAGACGATCTTGAGTGAGGCAGCTTTCTTCACTTCACCAGCGGAAGCCGCTAGTTCGCCGGTCAGGAGGCGCAGGAGTGTGGTCTTTCCGCTGCCGTTCGGCCCGACTAAGCCGACGCGCATGCCGTTGGCGATCAGGAAATTCAACCCTTCGACGATCTTGCGATCACCGAGCGTGATGCTGACGTCTTCCAACTCAACCAAGCGCTTCGTCTGTCTGTCGGTCGCCGAGAAGTCGATTCCTGCCGTCGAAGTCTGGACGCGTGCGTTTACGTCTTTTAATTGGCCGATCAGCTCGTGGGCGTTGTCGATGCGTGCTTTTGCTTTCGTTGCTCGTGCTTTGGGTCCGCGGCGCAGCCATTCGACCTCGGTTTTTACTCGGTTTTTCAGCGATTCCTGCAGCTTTGATTGCGCCTCTAGGTACGCTTGTTTGCCTTCGATGAACTTCGAGTAGGTGCCTTTTACTCGAAGCAGGCCGTCGGCGTAGACACGGTTCAGTTCGACTATTTCCGTCGCAACATTCTCAAGAAAATAACGATCATGGCTGACCAGAACACAAGCAAAATCACCCTCATTCAGAAGCTCCTCGAGCCAGACGATTCCGGCTAAATCCAGGTGATTTGTCGGCTCGTCGAGCAGAAGCACGTCGGGGTGCGTTACGACGGCCTCTGCGATCGCCAGGCGTTTTCGCCAGCCTCCGCTGAGCTTCGCAGCCTGGGCGTCGAGCGTGGGGAATCCTACTCGGCCGCTGGTTTCGCGTAGTCTGCCTTCGCGTTCGGTTTCTGCGATGCTGCCTTGCTTTAGTGCGGCTTCGAGGACGTCGCGGATGGTAAGGCCTGGGGCGAAGTCCGACTCCTGTTTTACGTAGGCGATGCGGGCGCGCTTGCGCACGGCGACGTCCCCTGCGTCGGCATCTTCTTCTCCTGCAAGGACTTTCAGCAGGGTGCTTTTGCCTGCTCCGTTCGGCCCGATCAGGCCGATGCGGTCGCCGTCGGAGACGGTGAAGGAGATTTCGCGAAACAGAGCCGTGGCGCCAAAGGCCTTGGTCAACCCCTGCGCATTTAAGATTGGTGGCATCTCTTCAGTTTACCGTGATGTTTTTGTGGTGATTTTTTTTGAATAGGGCCGGGTGGTGTTTTTCGGGGGTTTTTCAAGAAAAACGGTGGTAGATGTGGTGTTTTGGTGGTCTGTTCGTGGAGAAAAGTGTGGCAAAGCTGGTAAGTGGATGCACGTTTCCGTGAGAGTCGAAAATACGCACTTTTCTCAACTTTATTTTGCCAGGGCTTAGTCGAGATCGAAGTCTCGCAATGGACGTTCTCCGAGGGGGGTCTCCTTGGCCTTCTTGACCGCTTCGGCGAACTTTTTGGCCAGCACGTCGTCCTTGTTCTTCTGCGCCTCGACGCTTTGGGCGAAGATGGAATCGCGGCGGGCATCGCTCTCGCGCAGAGCCTTCGCCGCTTCGCCGAAGTCTTCGAACATCTTCTTCTTTGGAGCGGACTTGTGGGCGATGATTGCCCGCGTGACGGGATCGATCTTCAGCATCGCACCGCAGTCCGGACACATTACTTCAAACGGCTGGTCACTCAGGCCCATAACGATTCCTCACAAGCCATTGTAAGGCGCATGGCCTGACCTCTGGAAGAGGGGCTCTGATCTGTTCGTAAGCACCTTTCAGTCACTTGAAGGCGAACGGCAGTTCCTCCGCCAGCTTCCGTACCTCTACCTGAGACCTGGAAGCTGGCGTCAGCAGCCCAACTTAACGTGCAGCCATCATCGTGCGGCCACGCCCTTTGCATATGCTTTTCCGCAGCATTGCCTTACCACGGTGAAGGTGAGCCTTCACCGAAGGGCGGGATTTGCCTCTTAGCTCTGCAACCTGCTGGAGGGAGCAGTCATTGAAAAAGTGAAGCGTAACCATGATGCGAGCCTCTGCGGGCAGGTTCTCCATGTGCTTGCGTACGAGCCACACCGCTTCCTGCCGTGCAGCGATCGTCTCCGGGTCCTCGACTGCAGAGCTGAAGCTTTGCTCGAAGTGGTGGAGATACTCAGGGCTATCTTCGAGAAAGACCGTTGTCTTTCTTCTCAACTTCCTCAAAGCCAGGATGGCACGGTTCGCGACGATTCTTGTGAACCAAGTTTTTATGGAAGAGTCTCCGCGAAACCTTCCCATCGCCATCCATGCAGCACAAAAGGCGGTATGGACAACGTCTTCCGCCTCGGTTCGGTCTCGCAGAATCGAGAATGCGATTCTCAGGAAATGGTTCTTTTCCTTGACTACGAGGTCTGTCAGTTCGTTTCGACGCAGTTGCAGGGTGAGGTCTGCATCTTCGTCCTGAAAGGAACATAGGGGAGAAGGGGGGAGAGAGACCCTATGGGTTTCAACCTGGGTGAGCATTTAAGTCTCCTTGATACGGTGTCGTTCACGCTTAGAAAGGGAGCCGCGTCACGCTAGGTGCGCGACAGAGAACGCCGAGAGGCGCTAAGCGAGGATGGAGACTGGGGGAGGGCGAAAGAGAAGCTGCGGCGACCAGAGACTTGGGCATAGGGAGCGTCGTATCGTCGGATACAGACGCCACGCCCTAACGAGCCTGAAGGAAAACGGGTTTGCGAGTAGCGTAAGAAGGATGAAACTCAGGATGGGTGACGGCGCGGGACGCTCGGCTCGAGTTGCAGCGGTAAGACTGCCGTGCGCTCCCATTGCCCTGCTGGCAGCCCGTTGTGGAATGTGCTCACCTTTGGAGCGTCTGGATGCCACACTGGAGGGAAAGATTCCCAGGAATAGAAGAACCGAGATCAAGATCCAATGAAATCGTCGATTTGGCGTGACGCGGTTCACGGCCGACCCCTACGCGCTGACGCTGCCCTGAAGCCCGCAGCTGCGTTCTTTCTTATGTAAGGATATCACCGCGTAAAGCTCAGAGCCTTACCACCACATGGCCCGGACACTGGTTTCCTGCCACACCGACCAGGCGCTCCACGAGGCCCTCGCCGTATCTCGCCAGAAACCATACCCCTGCCAGAACACGCTCCTGCGGGTGGCCGTCGGGATAGATGTTCAGCGTAATGGCCTCGGCGTGCTTGCGCAGGCTCGACTCTTTCTGGAGCTCGTAGGTTGCCGCCATGCGCCGCAGACGGTTCATCTGGTAGAGCATCTTCGACCCTGAGCTCTCCGCGGAGGTTCCCAGGCTCTCGTCGATGCCGCGCAGATATTCCGTAAGCGCCTCGAGTTCGGTATCGAGAGCGTTGCCGACCGCGGCCAGCTTTCTCTTGAGCGGAATGGGCATCGCACGTGCGCCGAGACGCTGTGCAAGCTCGTCAGCCGTAGTCATAGCGTCGGGGAGCTGCACCTCGTCCTTGTCCATGATGTCGGCGATCGCCGGCTCAATGAGCGTGGCACTGAGACGGGGCAATACAGGAGTGATTCGGCCCAAGATCTTGTCGTAGAGGACGGCACTCTGCGCGAAGTAAGCGACCTCAGCTGGACCACCGATGTAGGTAGCCGTCGGGAGCAGCGTGTCCTGAAAGACCGGTCGCAGCAGGGCGTTGGGACTCAACCGCTCGGGCGTCTTTTCAAGGATGCTCAGCAGGTCCTCAGAGCTGTAGATATGGCCGCCCGCCCGCCATTGTCCTTCGGCTGGCCTGCGCAGGGCGAGACGCTCACCAGTCCCCTCGTCTACAAGGAAGAGGAGGGATGCGCCCTCGGCCACCATTACCTGGGCGTGGTAGCCATTGCGTACCAGGTCTTCGCTGCGAGCGATCAAGGCCTTCTGAAGCTCATCGGCGTGCTCGATTGCGTAGCGCAACGTGGCCGCGCCCAAAGAGTGACACTCCCGCGAAGAGGCATCGATGACAATCAGGCCCTGCTCGGCGAATATCTTCGCCATAAGCCGTGCACATGCGCTGGCGAGGGTCGGTTCGTGTCCGTCGTGTGCCTGGTAACACTCGCGCAGCCAGTCGGTGACCGGGGCGTAGCCCAGAAGCTCACTGGCGCGCTCTAATACCGACTCCATCTCCGTCCCCAGGGCCACTCCGCCTACAGGCACGGCATGAGAAACGCGCAACCCGGCACGCAGCGTTTCCACGGTGGTCTTGGTCAGTAGCGATACCTGGTCCACCTCGGCCAGATCGTGGTCTTCGGTTGCGAGCCAGAAGACCGGCACATGCTCGATGCCGGTCGCCCGCGTAGCTTCTTTGGCCCGCGCCACTGCAGAAGCCGCCTTCAAAAGCGTCAGTAGCGGGCCGCCGAAGAGCACTACCTGTTGGCCCGTGACCACCGCTCTTGCACCACCGCGCAGCTTTTCGATGTTGGCCATCGCTGCCGCACCCGCGCCGAAGCTCTCGTTCTGTCGCTTCAGCTCGTTGGCCAACCGATTGGCGTCGGCCCCCACGGCCGCCTCGCCGATCCACTTGCCAGCAAACGGCTCTGCCCCGTACCAACAGCGAATCGCCGCATCGGCGGGTTTCTCGCCCATGGTCAGGAAGTCGCGGTAGATCTGCGACACATGCGGCAACACCGTTATCGGGTAACACTCAACGCTCATTGCGGTCCTACTGTCCTCAACTATCATTTGCAGACCGCAGTCCCGTTACCCGAAGCCGCGGACATTACTTGAACTTTTCCGTGCATCTCGTTGGATGCGGCCCACACAACTCCCGATGCAGGATGATACCGTAGCCGTATGGCCGCCCAGTCAAAGAAAGCAAAGAAATTAAACGCATCCACGCCCGCCGCAGCCGCCAAACTCTCTTCCAAATCGAAGAAATCGTCGAAAAAAGCTGTTCTGGTGTCTTCGAAACTCTCCTACAAGGGTAAGGTTTTCTCCGTCTTTACGGATACCGTGATCGAGCCCACCGGGGTGACCAATGTGCGGGACGTGATTCGACATAACGGCTCGGTCGTCATTCTGGCTGTAGACGAATCGAAGGACCCCAAAGACCCCGAGATCATCTTCGAACGCCAGTACCGCCACGCCGCTGGTCAGTTCCTGTACGAGCTTCCGGCTGGCCGCGTCGAACCCAACGAGGCCACTCTAGCTGCCGCCAAGCGCGAGATGATCGAAGAGACTGGCTACCGCGCCAAACGCTGGACGCTGCTGACCAAATACTTCGCAAGCCCCGGTTTTCTTGGGGAGTGGATGCAGATCTATCTAGCCCGCGATATCCGCGAAGGAGTCTCGCAGCCCGAGGCCGACGAGCAGATTGAGGTCTTGCGGATTCGGCTGTCGGAGGCCCTGGCCCTTATCGCTGCGAACAAAATCCACGACGGCAAGACCCTGATCGGCCTTATGCTCTACGACGCCGCCCGACGTGCCGGCAAATTGTGAATATCTGGTGACAGATGATTTACAAAGTCGAGACAACGCCAGAAAACCCTAGCCGCAACTTCTGCGTCACAGTGAGTTGAGAGGTGTCGACTCCAGTCGGCGCAGCTCGACAACGAACATAGGGAGTTGGGCACGTGGCACAATACAGGGGAACAGTGAAGTGGTTCAACAACGCAAAAGGGTACGGTTTCCTCGGTCGCAATGAGGGCGCCGACGTATTCGTCCATTACACATCCATACAGCGCGAAGGGTATAAGAGCCTCAAAGAAGGCGACGAGGTTGAATTCGATATTATTCAGGGCGCCAAAGGGCCACAGGCTGATCAGGTAGCCCGCATCGCCAATTAGTCTGTTGCTTTTCCAGGCTCTGGGACACCACGAACGGTGCATCACGCCACCAAAGGGCGTGTGCGCCGTTTTCGTTTGATGTTGCATACTGTCCACGAGCCCTGTTGCACTCTTATGGACAATATTTCCATCGCCCGCCTGCTTGACGAGACCGCCTCCCTCCTCGAGATCGACTCAGCCGACCCCTTTCGTGTTCGCTCCTATCGCCGCGCCGCCGAGGCCGTCGAGCAGCAGACCACCCAACTCGCCACCCTCGCGACACCTGACGCCGATCCTAAGGCGCTGCTCGCCATCGCGGGGATCGGCAAGGGCATGGCCGCTAATATCGTTGCCATCGTCAACACCGGCACTCTGCCCCTGCGCGAAGAGCTTCTGCAGAAGTACAAGCCCACCATGCTTGAATTGCTGCGCCTGCCCGGCATGGGTCCTAAGACAGTGGCGTTGCTTTGGTCCGCACTCGAAGTCGCCGATATCGATGCGCTCGAAGCCGCAGCTAAGGCTGGCGACCTTAACAAGCTTCCCCGCATGGGCGAGAAGTTCACCACCAAGCTGATCAAGGGCATCGAGGACTACCGCCGCAACTCCAGCCGCTTTCGTATCGATCAAGCTCGCGAACAGGCCGAGCGCATCTCCGCTCTCATCCGCGAGTTCCCCGGCATCGACGAGATCACTCCCGCCGGCTCTCTCCGCCGTGGCCGCGAGACCGTCGGCGACCTCGACCTCCTTGTCACCGGCCCTGCCTGCGAGGCCGACGTAGTCTCCGCCGCAGTCGATCACGTCGCCGCGCTGCCGTTGATCGACAAGCTCCTCGCCAAGGGTCAGAACAAGGTCTCCTTCACCCTCCGCAGCAATTTGCAGGTCGACGTCCGGCTGCTTCCCCGTGCAAGCTACGGAGCCGCGCTGCAGTACTTCACCGGCTCCAAGATGCACAACGTTGCCCTGCGCCAGAGAGCCATCAAACGCGGACTCACGCTGAACGAATACGCTCTAGCCCGGCTCGAAGACAACACCATCGTTGCCGCCGCCACCGAAGAAGCGATCTATCGCGCCCTTGACCTCGACTACATCCCACCCGAGCTGCGCGAAAACTCCGGCGAACTTGAAGCCGCCGCCACCCAGGCGCTTCCGCAGCTCATCACCCTCACCGACATTCACGGCGACCTGCACATGCACACGACCGAAACCGACGGCGCCAACACCATCCGCGAGATGGCCGAGGCCGCTCTCGCCCGTGGCTTGAAATACATCGCCATCACCGACCACAGCAAAAATCTCGCCATGACCAACGGCATGGACGACAAGCGCGCCCTCGCTCACATCAAGCGCATCCGCGAGGTCGACGCTCAAATGCAAGGGCGCATCCGCGTTCTCCCCGGCATCGAGGTCGACATTCTCGCTGAAGGCCAGCTCGACCTCGACGACTCCACCCTCGCCCAGATGGACGTCGTCGTCGCCAGCGTCCACAGCCGCTTCGACCAGCCCATCGACCAGATGACCGATCGCATCCTCCGCGCGCTCGAAAATCCGCACACAAGAATCCTCGGCCACCCCACCGGCCGCAAGGTGCTGAAGCGCGACCCCTACGCCCTCCACCTCGACAAAATTCTCAAGCGTGCCGCCGAGTTGGGAGTAGCCGTAGAACACAACGCCAGCCCAGCCCGAGCCGACCTCAACGATCTCCACCTGCGACTGGCCAAACAACATGGCTGCAAAATCACCGTCAACACCGACGCACATAGCACAGACGAGCTAGACCAGATCCGCTACGGCATCACCCAACTCCGCCGCGCCTGGCTGACCCCCGCCGACCTCATCAACACGCAGCCCACCGCCGAAGCTCTGCTAACTCAACTCCGTCCCAAACCCTGAATGCCCGCGGCAATCGTCTTCAACCCGTGCTTCCAGTTCACATCGGCAAGTAGCTTTATCCAAAGCGCTCCAGTGGCGATATACGAACAACACCAGCATCTCATCGCTGCAAACGCGATATCCTAATAAACGTGGCTCACTCCGCGACAACCGATCACGTCCTGGCTCAAGCGAAAGCCACGCCCACGCTGCTGGCCGACTACGCAACCCTCTTCAAGCTCCGCGTCTCTACCATGGTCATCATCACTGCGGGAGCAGGCTTTTACCTCGGCAGCCTTAGCAGCGGCATCAGCCCGTTCCATGCCGGCTTGATACAGGCTCTCGCCGGGATCGCCGTCGTTACCTGCGGTTCCAGCGCTCTGAATCAAGCCCTCGAGCGCCGCACCGACGCGCACATGCGCCGCACCTCCAACCGTCCCATGGCAGCGGGCCGTATCTCGCTTGCCCACGGCCTTCTGCTCGGATTCGCAGCTATCTTCCTTGGCTCTCTCTACCTCGCCTACACGACGAACCTTCTGACCGGAACCCTGACGCTTCTCACGGCTATCGGCTACGTCGGCATTTACACTCCGCTGAAGCGCATCACCCCTATCAATACCTTCATCGGGGCCTTCCCCGGTGCGCTTCCTCCGCTCATCGGCTGGACCGCCGCCCGCGGCGTGATCGAGTGGCCCGCCGTCGCGCTCTTCGCCATTCTCTTCGTCTGGCAGTTTCCGCACTTCATGGCTATTGGCTGGATGTACCGCGATGACTACGCCGCTGCCGGTATCCGCCTGACCCCAACCCAGCCAGACGCCCAGGATGCAGCCCGCTCGACGGTCATTCAATCGCTCTTCTACGCCGTCCTAATGATTCCCGTCAGCCTCTGGCCCACATGGCTCGGCACGACCGGCAACTTCTACGCCGTCGCGGCCACGATCCTCAGCGCCGGATACCTCTGGTACACCATTCGCTTCGCCCGGATCGTCCGCGCACCGCTGGCTCCCGACGCCCGCACCTATGCGCGTGACCTGCTCAAAGCCTCCGTCATCTATCTTCCCCTTCTCATGGCCGCCATGATGCTCGACGCGAAAGGACGCCTCCTCTTCTAATGCCCGGTACGACCCCAGCCAGCTCGCTTCAGAACAATCAGCTCCGCACCCCACCGGCAATCATCGCCGCCATCATCGCGGTCAGCGCCGTCGCAAGCGCCTTCATCTGCTGGCTCGTCTACTTCCACGCTCCCACGGACGTCGCTGGGACCCAGCTTCGCTCGCTCCCGCTGGTCAACGCGATCCTGAACGCTCTCTCGACCATCGCGCTGCTCTTCGGCTACCGATTTATCCGTGCCCGCCGCATTCCTCAGCACCGCGCTGCGATGTTCACGGCCTTCTTCTTTTCGTCGATCTTCCTTGTCTCCTACCTCGTCAACTTCAATCTCCACGGCGAAACGCACTTCAACCGGCTCAGCCCCTGGTGGCCCTTCTACTGGAAGCTCCTCGCATCGCACATTGTTCTTTCGGTGCTGGCGCTCCCGCTGATCCTCATCACGTTTTTCCTCTCGCTCACTGGCCGCTTTCCTATCCATAAAAAAGTGGCACGCTACACCTTCCCTATCTGGCTCTACGTCTCCATCACCGGAGTCATCATCTACTGGATGCAGTCCGCAATCCACTAACTCGGCAATCACATTTGTTCGCTATTCCTTAATCCCAGTTCCCTGCCCTTATGCAGCCAGATACAAAAAAACTCCTCACCACTGGCCTCTGGATCTTCGGCACCGGAGTCCTTGCCGCTCTGCTCGCCTTCACTGTCTTCGGCGGAATAGGCCGCCAGGGTCCGCACACCAACTCCGGCTGGCTGGCCCTCGTCCTCGCGCTGGGATGCCTCCCCACTGGCTTCCTGACTCTGGTCCTCGCCGCTATGAAGCTCTTCGCCGACCGACGACGCTAACTCTCTGCTATCCTTTGCGTTACCTGGAGAACCGCGTGCGTCAACTGACCTTCCTTCTTCCTCTATTTGCCTGCTCCTTCTCCTTCGCACAAACCCCAACCGCACAAACTCCCCCACCCCAACTCTCTCCAGAAGCCGCCTACGAACAGGCCACCCGCCCGCTCGAGATCACCCGCCGCTCTATTGAGAATTGGTCGGAGTCCGAGACTGCGGCTCTCGGCGTCGCCGTGCAACAGGCCAAAGATCAGTGCGCCGCACGCACACCAGATCAGTACACCGGCGAAGATCTCATTGCCTACGCGCGCCTCTGCTCGCTTGGCAAGCAATGGTCCACTGTTCAAAAGGCCGCTACCCTCTATCTCAACGTTACCCACCCAACAGGTTCCGAGGCCAAGCCCGCTTCCGCATTCCCTGGTCTCCCGCAAGCCTACGCCTACATGATCGAGGCTAGCCTGCGCCTCAACGATTCCGCGGCCGCACTCGTTGCAGCTCGTGAGATGCTCCGCGCCGTGCCCTACTCCGACCTTACCTCACACGCGACGAACGAGACTGCCCTCTACATCCAGCTCACCCAGACTGCCGATGCGCTCTCACTCCTCATTCAGCGTGAAGCGGTTCTTCTCCCGCTCCTTCGCACTCCCGCTACTCCGGATCCAGCCGCGCAGCAGCAGCCACTTCCCATCCACTCCGTCTACGCCGACGCCATCGCACTCGCCGCCCTACAGCAGTTCGCCAACCAACCCAAGGCCGCTGAGTCTACCATCGCAGAGCTCGAGGCTGCACTCCCATCCACGCTCGCACCGGACGACTCTATTCCCATCGCCGAATCTCGCCGCCAGTACGCCCTTCTTGGCACCCCTGCGGCCAGCATCACGCCCTTCGCCTATCTGCTCCACCCGTCTGCTGCTCCCTATCGCCACATCGAAACCAAATCCAGCGGAGCCACAGCGCTTCTTTTGTTTCCCGATTGGTGCGCGCAGTGCATCCGTATGGGATCGCAGTTCATGCCGGCCTTCTTCAGGATGGGCCAATCCGATGTCCGGTTCTACGCTCTTCTCGCACAGGCGGCTCCGCCTCCAGCACCGGCACCAGCACCCGAGAAGCCCAAGGCAACCGCCTCATCGAAAGCAGCTCACTTCGTCGCCTCATCCACGGCGCCGTCCATCCCCACCGACCAATCCCAGATCCAACCCAAAACTCCAGCCGATCTCCTGCTCGACACCCCGACCTTCGTTGTCTCCAACGACGTCCTTACGCAATTCGCTGTAACTGACTTCCCTTTCCTCATCGTCGCCGACCACGAAGGCATCATTCGTTTCCTCCAGCCGGCTCCGGAAAACGTCCTCGCCCCCGGCGGCTTGGCCGACCAGGTCATCAAACGCGTTCTCGATCAGTGGCCAGCGCCCTCCGCCAAATAGTCCCCACATCCCCACAGGCCTTACTCTGCTATCCTCAACCTTCATAATCTGCAACAAACCGGAGTATCTCGATGGCAAAAGGCGTCAATAAAGTTCTTCTCCTGGGCAACGTAGGCAAAGACCCCGAAATCCGTTCCACCGCAGGCGGCACCATCGTCGCCAGCTTCTCGCTCGCCACCGCCGACCGTCAGAAAGATCAGCAAGGCAACTGGCAGGACAAGACCGAGTGGCACAATCTCGTAGCCTTCAGCCGCACCGCCGAGATCGTCCGCGACTACGTCAAGAAGGGCACCCAGCTTTATATCGAAGGCAAGATCCAGACCCGCTCGTGGGATGACAAGGAGTCCGGCCAGAAGAAGTACAAGACCGAGATCCTCGTCAATGAACTCACCCTCCTCGGCGGAGCTCCCGGCGGGCGCAGCGAGGGCGGCAGCGGCGGCTACTCCAAGTCCAGCACTGCCAGCTTCGACCAGCGCACCCCGTCCAGCCAACCCGACTACGCCGACCAGGGCATCACCGACGACGACATTCCCTTTTAGCCATCGGCACCATACTCCGAGACGCCCGCCCCAAGGCAATTCATCGCACATGGAGCGGGCGTTTCTCCTTCAACCCCCTCCCTGCCTTACACTACCCACATGCTCGACGAATCAGCCTTCCGCCGCCACTCCGACAACGCCCTCGAATCCCTCAAGCAATCCCTCATCGCCGCAGAAGACGACGCCGACGGCGCCTTCGAGTTCGAGGACAACAACGGCGTCATGAACATCATCTTCGGAGACGGCTCCAGCAAGTTTGTCGTCACGCCCAACACTCCTATCCGCCAGATCTGGATCTCCGCCCTCGCTACCAGCTACAAGCTCGACTGGTCCGAAGACGCCAGCGTCTTTGCCCTACCCAAAACCGGCGAAGACCTCAAGACCCTCCTCCAGCGGCTGCTCCGCGAACACCTCAACGACCCCACTATCACCCTGACGTAGTAAACCTACAACGTTCGTAGGAGCACGCAACCACTTGAAATATCACGGCTTGCTGCTACACTACCCAACACTTAGAGGGAACACCGCTGCCGAACACGCCACTGCTCTCCGTCGCCATCATCACGCTGAACGAAGAGGCTAATCTCGCCCGCACCCTCCTGAGCGTCCAGTTCGCCGACGAGATCATCGTCCTCGACTCCGGATCCACTGACCGCACCATCGAGATCGCCCGCTCCTTCAACGCCACCGTCATCTCCGAACCCTGGAAAGGCTTCGCCGCGCAGAAAAACTCCGCCATCGAAAAATGCACCGGCACCTGGGTCCTCTCGCTCGACGCCGACGAAGAGCTCACGCCCGAACTCCAGACCGAGATCCGCGCGCTACTCCCGCGCAACCCTTCCGCGGACGCCTTCCTCCTTAAGCGCCGCAATCTCTTTCTCAATCGCTGGATCCGCCGCGGCGGCTTCTACCCCGACCCCAAGCTCCGGCTCTTCCGCCGCCATGCTGCCAACTTCGCCCCGCCCGCCCGCTTCACCGACAGGCCCGTCCACGAGACCATCGCCTTCACCGGCAACCTTGAGACCCTCCACTCCGACCTCATCCACCACGCCTACCCCACCCTCGAGAGCTACCTCGAGCACATGGACCGCTACAGCACCCTCGGCGCAAAACTTCTCGTCGCCAAGGGCAAAACCAGCCGCTCCGTCGTCGCCTTCGCCTACAACGTCTTCATGATCCCCTTCTCCACCTTCGTCTGGAACTACTTCTTCCGCCTCGGCATCCTCGACGGCCGTGAGGGGTTCCTGCTGCACCTCTACCACTCCGGTTACACCAGCTGGAAGTATGCTAAAGCCTGGCAGGCCGCACGCAAACCCTAGCGTTCTCCGTGCTACAACAGAGGAATGCGCTCACGTCTGGCCCTCGGCCTCCTGCTCCTGGCGACCTCGTTCCCCGTCCTCACAGCCCAGTCCTCGACACCGACCATCGCCAGCAAAACAGCGGGCATGAAGCGCATCGATGGCCTCCTGCCCATCACCTGGGACGCCAAGGCCGGCAAACTCTACCTCGAGATCCCCCACTTCGACGCCGCTGGCAATAGTCAGGACTTCCTCTACACGCATTCCCTTCCCTACGGCACCGGCTCCAACGACCTCGGTCTCGACCGCGGCCAGATCTCCGAAGGTGCCATCGTCCGATTCCAGCGCACCGGCCCCAAAGTCCTCCTCGTCCAGCCGAACGAAGCCTTCCGCTCTTCCTCTACCGACTCCGCCGAGCAGCTCGCCGTCCGCCAGTCCTTTCCCGAGTCGGTTCTCTACGGCTTCAAAGTCGAGGCCGAAGACCCCAGCGGAGCCGTCCTCGTCGACGCCACCAGCTTCTTCGTCCGTGACGCCCACGGCGTAGCCGAAACGCTCACCCACCTCAAGCAAGGCACCTTCAAGCTCGACGACTCCCGCTCCACCATCTCCCTCGACGCCACCCGAGCCTTCCCGCGTAACACCGAAGTCGAAGCCATCCTTACCTTCACCACCGACGACCCCTCCAAGGGCGAGTTCGTCAACAACGTCACCCCCGACCCTCATGCCCTCACCGTCCGCCAGCATCAGTCCTTCATCCAGCTTCCTGACCCCGGCTTCACCCCGCGCCGCTTCGATCCCCGCGCCGGCTACTACCCCATCTCATGGCGCGACTACACTGCTCCACTCGGCGGGAATCTCGATCAGCAATTCATCACCCGCCACCGCCTCATCAAAAAAGACCCCGCCTGCAAGACTGCCTGCGAGCCCGTAGCGCCCATCCAGTACTACGTCGATCGCGGAGCGCCCGAGCCCATCCGCACCGCACTCCTAGAAGGTGCCCGCTGGTGGGACCAGGCCTTCCAGTCTGCAGGCTGGGCTAAGAACACCTTCCGTGTCGACCTCCTCCCCGCCGACGCCGACCCCATGGACGTCCGCTACAACATCATCCAGTGGGTCCACCGCTACACCCGCGGCTGGAGCTACGGCGCTGAGATCGCCGACCCACGCACCGGCGAGATCATCAAAGGCAACGTGACCCTCGGCTCCCTCCGCGGCCGCCAGGACTACCTCATCGCCGAAGCTCTTCTTTCGCCCTACGTCACCGGCCAGACCATCACACCCGCTAACGACCCGATGCTCCAGATGGTCCTCCAGCGGATTCGCCAACTGGCCGCGCACGAGACCGGCCACACCCTCGGGCTCGCCCACAACTTCGCTGCCAGCGCCTTCGGCACTACTCTGCCCAACGGGACCTCCGTCATGGACTACCCCCACCCCTACATCGCTCTCGGCCCCAACGGCGTCCCCGATCTCTCCCACGCCTACGCCGTCAACATCGGCGATTGGGACAAAGTTGCCATCGACTATGGCTACCGCGAGTTCGACCAGTCCTCCAAGCCCACTGAAGACACAGCCTCCCTCAACAACATCCTCGAAGCCAGCCAAAAGCGCGGCCTCATCTTCATCTCCGACGCCGACGCCCGCCCTCTCGGGAGCGCCCACCCTCACGCCCACCTCTGGGACAACGGACCTGACCCCGCCGACGAGCTCAACCGCATCCTCGACATCCGCAAAGCCGCCCTCGCTCGCTTCGGCGAAAACGCCATCAAGCCCGGCACCCCCATGGCCCAACTTGAAGACACGCTTGTCCCGCTCTACCTCCTCCACCGCTACCAGACCGAAGCCACCATCAAGCAAATCGGCGGCCTCGACTACACATACGCCCTTCGTGGCGACGGCCAACTAGTCACAAAAATCGTCGCCCCTGCAGAGCAGAAGAAAGCCCTCACCGCCGTCCTCGTCACCCTCTCGCCCGACTTCCTCACCCTACCCGAGTCGCTCCTCGCCATCATGCCACCTCGCCCCATGGGCCTCCCCCGCACCCGCGAGTCCTTTCCCGCCCAAACCGGCCTCACCTTCGACCCCATCGCCACCGCCGAGACCTCCGCCGATCTCACCCTGACCGTCCTCCTCGACCCCGCCCGAGCCTCCCGCCTCGTTCAGTACCACATGCGCGAGGCCGCCGCCCCATCCCTTCGCGGAGTCCTAGAATCCGTCTCCAAAGTCACCGCCGAGCGCACCGACGGAGGCCACACCATGTCCTCCGAGATAGGCCGAGCCGTCGAAATCCGCGCCCTCGAAGCGATGTTCGCCCTCGCGATGAACCCTGCCGCCTCCAGCCAGGCCCGCGCCATCACCCGCTCGCACATCAACGATGTCTACAAAGAGATCACCACCGCACCACCGCTAACAGACACCGCCGAAGCCATCCACCGCGCTGCCCTCATCGAACGCATCCAGGAGTTCCAGCGCGACCCAGCCAAATTCACCCCAGCCAAACCCATCGAAGCCCCACCCGGCATGCCCATCGGCGACGACGAAGAGATGTGATTCGGACGTAGCTTCGTCATCATCTTTGTCGTTGCCTTTTTGATTGTCATCCTTCGCGAAGCGGAGGATCTGCTTTGCCTGTTTCAGCTCGTCATTCCGGCATCGTCATCTCGCGTCCAAAAACACCCTTATAATTTGCTGCGAGAAGTGATTTGATCGTATTTGCTACGCGGATTAGACGAGGCGGGAATTTCTATGACCCGAACGGCTCCAGCAGCGCTCTTGACTTTGATATCGATCTGTTTACCTGCTCAAGACAACACCGTACCTGCTCCCGAGCCAGTGGCTTTCTCATTAGTGGAGGGAAGTACGGATCTCAGCCCTCATGGGATAAACGCCAGTTCTTGCATCTCAGTTACCTCGAACGGGCAATTCCACATCGAGACGAGGTTCCAGCAGCTTCCGCAGCATTACGCAACACTGCACATCTATGAGTCATCGCTCGATGATTTCCAGATGCAGCGATTGAAGAATCTATTGAACAGCCAGAGCATTCGTGATCTAAGCCCCTTTACATACCCGAAAACTCCGATGTTGGCGCGCTACATCTCGTCAGTTTATGTGCACATTCCACGCGAGCATGCATCACAGCACATCGGGTATTTCATGTGGGATGAACAAACTGCAGAGCCGAACCAATCTCCGGAATCAACCCCCGCAGCGATTAAGGAAGAATGGCGTTCCGCCCGCACTACACTTGTGCCTCTGGTGCAATGGTTCCACGAAGTTGAGGGGAGGAAATGGCCGGAAGTTCCCGCGTCCCGTTCCAATCTGTGTGGCCTGAATTTGGGCAATTGGTAGATCCAGCATCCCATGCAGTTGATTCCGACCATCCGCTGACATAAGTTGTTTGGATGAGAATTCCCGCTGCTGCACTACTCCTCGCGTCGATCTTTGGAACCTGGTTTATGTCCGCGCAGACTCCGAGCGCCACAACTGGGCCTGGAGCGTTCGTGGAGGTCGATGGAGCTCGACTCCATTACGAGGAGTGTGGCAGCGGACCTAAAGCGGTAATCCTGCTTCACGACGGGGTGGTCAATTCCGCCGTCTGGGATGACGTATGGCCCGCCTTCTGCAAACAGTTCCATACCATCCGTTACGACCGGCGAGGATACGGGCGCTCGACCGCCACCACCAAACCTTACTTCGAGGCCGATGATATCGCAGCTCTCCTGCTCGATCGCAAGATTAGTCAGGCTGCTCTTGTGGCCAGTTCCCATGGCGGCAATGTTGCTCTCAACTTTGCGCTCCGCTATCCCGCGCAGGTTAGCGATCTGGTGCTCGTCGGTCCGGCAGCGGAGGGCTTTCCCTACTCAGAACACTTCATCATGAGCCAGATGCCGTTTCAGAACTCGAAGGATCCAGTAGAAGCGCGCGCTCAAAGTACCTACTTTATCCTTCCGGGCCATGATGCAGCCCGCGAACACCTACGCAGTCTTCTCAAGGCTTCCCCTCAAGACCACAAACACGACGACATGCCGTTACCGGAGAAGCCGGTCTTTCCGTATGTGCAGGACCTTCGAATGCCAACGTTGATTCTCATCGGTTCCGGCGACCTCGCAGACAATCAAGCCGTAGCAGGTGCACTCGTAATGGCAATACCGGGAGCTGCCCGCATCGTAGTACCCGATACAGGCCACTTGATGTATCTGGAAAAACCAGAGGAATTTTTCTCCCTCGTGAGCAGATTCCTTATAGCTCACGGTTTCCAAACAAACGGATAAGGGCGTGCCAGGTGACATCTTCGGCGCAGCCTGATCCTCACCTCACAGCGGCCACTCCATCTTCTCCCCCGGCTTCAGCGCGACCAGCAGCAGATCGTCGAGCACAACGTCATGCTCGTCCACTACAACACTGAATGTGCAAACTAGCGCTCAGCTCGACACTCGCTCAGACTCCCTCCACTTCGAATCGGCTAGAACCACCGAAGTCTCAATCTGCCGCTCAGGCACAGTCCAATACTTTTTGAGTAGCCGGTTCTTCTCCTCGGAACCAACAATCTCAAAGCCGTATCTCTCATAAAAGCGGATCGCCCAAGCCGCATCAGCCCACGTACCAATCAACACGGGACCATCAGCCAACTCCCGCAGATGAGAGAGCAAACGCGCCCCAATCCCCTGCTTCTGGCTGCTGGTCCGAACATAAGCGTGCCGGATGAGGGTTACATCCTGAACCGGCTGAATCCCCATGACGCCAGCCAGCTCCCCATCCTCCTCGTAGCCCCAGAACACGACGCCGTCATCGATCTCATGCCGCAGCTTCTCTTGCGACATGTAGGGCTCCGTCCAGCGATCCGCCGGAATGATCCCCTTATAAGCCTGCGAGCCATCGTTGATGATGGTCCAAATCAACTCAAAATCACGGTCGTCACAGCGGCGGATCATGAATCTCGGCCTCCTGAACTGACATTTAGGGATGCACCCCTGATCGGTTAGACGATCATACCCGGCGCACAAACTCCAATTATTCGAAGACTTTAGGATTTAAGGTATGGGAGGGGATATACCCACACAACAAACCAGACCGTATACTCAGACCCGCATGACAAAGCCCCCCATCCGCGTCCTCGTAGCCAAGCCCGGCCTCGACGGCCACGACCGCGGCGCCAAAATCATCGCCCGCGCCCTCCGTGACGCTGGCATGGAGGTCATCTACACCGGCCTACGCCAGACCCCCGAGATGATCGTCAACGCCGCCATCCAGGAAGACGTCGACTGCATCGGCCTCTCCATCCTCTCCGGCGCCCACAACGTCATCGTCCCCCGCATCGCCGAGTTGCTTCGCGAACAGAAAGCCGACGACATACTCCTCGTCCTCGGAGGCACCATCCCCGACGAAGACGCCCCCGCCTTAAAAGCAAACGGCGTCGCCGCCATCTTCGGGCCGGGGACGCCGCTTGAAACCACCATCAACTTCATCCGCGAGAACGTTAAACCCCGCGGCCTGCTTACGATCTAGCCCTTACCAAGGCAGCGCCTTCCCCATATGGAAGTATCCACCCGTAGGCCCATCCTCAGGCAGCGTCGCCAACTCAACCGAGGTCTTCGCTCCGTCCTCAATCTCAAGTTGAGCGCCCTCGCCACCCATATCCGTCTTCACCCAACCGGGGTGCGCCGAGTTCACCTTAATTTTTGTCCCCTTCAGTTCATGGGCCAGATGAACGGTGAAAGAGTTCAGCGCCACCTTCGACGTATCGTAAGCAAAGGTCTTTGCGTCGTAGATAAACGAGCCAGGCGTAGCATGAAGCGTCAACGAACCAAGAATGCTCGAGAGGTTCACGATCCGGCCAGCCTCACTCTTTCGCAGCAACGGCAGCAACGCTTGCGTAAGACCTACAACCGCAAAGAAGTTAGTATCGAATGTCTTACGTAACATCTCAGGGGAAGTTGTACTCGTCTCATTCCCCTTCCGGTTATCGATCATGATGCCCGCATTGTTGATGAGGATATCGAGCCGTCCAAAGTCTTTCTCGATCGTCTTCGCAACAGCTGCGTAGTCAGCCGGATTATCCACGTCGATCTTGATGGCGCGAGCATCAACGCCGTCATTCTTCAACTCCGCAACAGCGGCCTCGCCCTTCGCCAGGTCTCGCGCACCAACTAGAATCGTAACGTCCAGCTTACCTAACTGCCGCGCGGTCTCCAGACCAATACCCTTGTTCGCGCCAGTAATCAGCGCAACCTTCTTTGCATCAGCACTCATGTGATCTTTCCTCGTCTGCCACGAAATGGCGAATGACTATCTGATGAGATGCTCGGCAAAACGGTCCGCATATTTCTTCGGCAGCGGCATCCTCTTCATATCCTTGCCCACAACGATATGCACAGTCTCTCCCTCGCACAACAACCGATGATCCGCCGCCCTAACAATCCTGTAACCGAACCGGATCACCGGGCCACGAACCGCGAGCAGCCGAGTCTGTATCACCAGCTCATCGTCATACTGCGCTGGAGCCTTGAACCGCGCCGACACATCCGCCACCGCGATCCCGCACCCTTCCTCGCGCTCCATCGACTTGTAATCCAACCCTAATTGCCGGATGTACTCCACACGCCCCACCTCAAACCAAACCAGATAGTTCGCGTGATACACCACACCCATCTGATCCGTCTCGGCATACCGTACTCGCACCTTCGTCTCGGCGACGAACGGCTTCGCTACTACAGCTTTACTCATCAAATCAGTCTATCGAATCCACTCATCTGACCACGGACAATCGGTGTCATCGGTGCAAATCGGTGTTAAGCCTTCCCCCACACTGGCTTCCGCTTCTCCAGAAACGACGTCACGCCCTCGCGGAAATCATGCATCATCTTCGCCTCCGAATTCGCCGCCAACGAGTGCGCAATCGCCGCATCCAGCCACACCTGGTTCTGCGCCGCCAGCAGCTTCTTCGTCGCCGCCATCGACTGCGGACTATTCCCCTTCAGACACCTCGCCAGGTCATACACCCTCGCCGACAGCTGCCCATCCGCAACTACCTCATTCACCAACCCGAGTTCCAACGCTTCCTCCGACTGGAACAACCGTCCCGTCAGCAGCAGTCCCCGAGCCTGCTTGTCCCCAATCTGCAGCGTCAAGAACGCCGACACCAGTGCCGGCACAAACCCGATCTTCACCTCGGTAAATCCAAACTTCACGCCCGGAGCAGCCAGCGTAAAGTCACAGATCGCTGCCAGTCCCGTCCCTCCGGCGATCGCCGCACCATGCACCATCGCGATCGTCGGCTTCGGCAACTCGTACAACATGCGAAACAGCCGTGCCGTTCTCTCCGCATCCGCCACATGCTCCGCCTGCGACTTATCCGCCATGGACTGCAGGTGCACCATGTCCAGCCCCGCGCAGAACGCCTGCCCCGCGCCCGCCAGCACCACCACACGAGAATGCCCCACCGCAGCCTTCTCCAACGCAGCGATCAGTTCATCCTGCATCTCCGGCGTCATTGCATTCCTGCGGTCCGGACGATTCAGCATGATCGTCTTAATCCCATCTTCTTCCGTCACCAGAATCGTCTTGTAGCTCATTTGGCCCCTTCACTCCCGTGCTGAATCCTACTGCACTTTAGCTCCATACTTCCGAGAAATCTCCGCACTCGCCGACAACAACGAATCCAGCGGACCCAACGGAGGCAACTCCGCCCCCAGCGCCTTCAACTCCTCCAACACTACCTCCGTCGCGAGGTTGCCGACCAGCACATCCTGCGCAAACGGACACCCGCCCAGCCCTCCCATCGCCGCATCGAAGCGCCTGCAACCAGCACTATACGCCGCCCGCACTAACTCTCGCGCTCCGTCATACCGTGCATGTAGATGAACCCCAATCTCCACCCCATCATGCACCGCCATCACATCGGACACAACATCGGCCACCAGCTTCGGCGTCGCCAGCCCCACCGTATCCGCCAGCGAGATCTGCGTGACCCCGGAATCCACCAGCAGATCGCACGCATCCACCACCTCATCGATGCTCCACGCATCTCCATAAGGATTCCCGAACGCCATCGAGATATAAGCCACCACATCTAACCCGGCCTTATACGCCAGCGTCCCCACCTGCTCCAGCGCCTCCAGCGACTCCTCCGGCGTCTGATTCTGATTTCGCTGCAAAAATCCCGGCGATATCGAATACGGAAATCCCAGCGTCTGCACAGCCTCAGTCTTGATCGCCCGCTCCGCACCCTTCCCGTTCACAACGATGCCGATAATCTCCACATCATCCGGAGGATCAAGATACTCCAACACCTTCTCCGAGTCCGCCATCTGCGGCACCGCCGCCGCCGAAACAAAACTCACCGCATCGATATGCCTGAACCCAGCCGCAACCAAAACCCGCAGATAGTCCGCCTTCACCTCCGCCGGCATATGTACCGGCAGCCCCTGCCAAGCATCCCGAGGACACTCAATAATCTTTACCATCTCTACCCCTTCATCATTCTGAACGATCTACCCGACACGTCTCTTCTTCCAATTGTGCATATCAGCGAAGCTATATCGAAAAACGAACGTAGACGTGATCAAGAGAGCTATGCCCGCAAGTGGAAACCAAACCGGTCGATGAGGTTGGGTCATCTGACAGGGAGAAATGCCTACTCCGTTCACTTGCAAAGCATTCATCGTATTGTCAGATCGATGTGCTTTGCGCCAATCACGGCATGACTGGCCATCTTTCCAAGCATCCGGCAAGACGACGATGCCGAGTATCACCATCAGAGTTATTACTAAGACCGTTCGCCTAGAAATCACGTCTGCAAAACCCCCGGATTAAACTTCCGCACCTCAGGATTCAAACTGGCCGCCTCCAGCGCAGTCATCAACACACTCCGCGTCTCCACCGGATCAATAATCGCATCGATCCACCCTCTTGCCGCCCCATATCTCGGATCAGCCTGCGCGTCATAAGTAGCCTTGATCTCGTCATAGATCCCCTTGCGCTCCTCCTCCGAGATCGTCTTCCCCCCACGCTCCAACTGCTTCACCCTCACCTCAACCAGCGTATTTGCCGCCGAAGCCCCACTCATCACCGCATACCGAGCCGTAGGCCACGCAAACAAAAACCGCGGATCATAAGCCTTTCCGCACATTGCATAGTGTCCCGCGCCAAAGCTCCCCCCCACAATCACCGTTATCTTCGGCACCACGCTCGTCGACACGGCCGACACCATCTTCGCCCCCGCACGAATAATCCCGCTCCACTCCGCATCCTTCCCAACCATGAACCCATTCACATCATGCAGAAAGATCAGCGGCACCAGACTCTGATTGCAATCCATGATGAACCGCGCAGCCTTCTGCGCACTCTCCGTATAGATCACCCCGCCAAACTCCGTCCGCTTACTTCCATCGAGAGCCGTCTGCGCTTGATGCACCTTCTGGTTCGCGACAATCCCCACGGCCCGTCCGCCAATCCGCGCATACCCACACAAAACCGTCCGCCCAAAATCAGCCTTGTACTCATCAAACTCACTGCGATCGACAATCCGCGCAATCACCTCGCGCATGTCATACACATTCGTCGCAGCCTTAGCCGGATCGGGATCTATCAGCCCATACAAATCTTCCGCCGCATACTTAGGCACATCCTTTACATCGTCGTAAGCCACAACACTAAACGGCGCACCCGTCCTATCACCGATCTTTCCTACCAGAGAACGTAACCGCGCAAGGCACAAATGATCATTCGGCTCTTTAAAATCAACTGTCCCCGAGATCTCCGAGTGCATCGAAGCACCGCCCAGTTCCTCCGCTCCCGTCTTCTGCCCAATCGCCGCCTGCACCAGCGAAGGCCCCGCCAGAAACAACCCCGAGCCCTC
>Ga0070734_10000357_pt1 | contig 103592 bp, 94 predicted proteins | sample Coa_R1_8_FD_66444 | JGI IMG/M metagenome (GOLD analysis project Ga0070734, IMG submission 66444) | Surface soil microbial communities from Centralia Pennsylvania, which are recovering from an underground coalmine fire - Coalmine... | ecosystem: Environmental > Terrestrial > Soil > Unclassified...
TGTTGTGGCGCTCGCCGATGGTGATCTCGTTGCCGCTCTGGGTGATGGGCGGGTTATTGGCAATCTCCTGGACGCGGGAGTCACCGTCTCCGCCCATCCAGCCGCGGTTGGAGTGGACGTGGCCGATGATGTGGACCTGGTTGTCGGAGCCGGCGCGGAGGTTGATGTTGCCGGAGCCGGTGGAGACGGAGACCTCGGGTGCGTTGCCAGTGTTGAGCGTGCGCTCGAATCTGGCTTCGGCGGCGAAGGCCGTGGTGGCGATGGCGAAGGTTGCTGCGGTGAGAAGGATTCGGAGTTGCATCGTAGGCTCCTTGAAGATTCGTTCCGGCGCGGAATTTGTGTGACGACTTCGAACTATTGCCCGCTACTGCTGGAGGATGACTGTGTCTCCGGCGTTGACGCCAGAGAGAACTTCGGTTCTAGTGCCATTGGAGATGCCGGCCTTGATGGAGACTTTGCGGCGGCCCTTCTTCTCCTTGGGGTCGGGGACTTCGACGCTGGCGTTGCGGTCCTTGTCGTAGATGACGGCCTGCTCGGGGACAGTGAGGACGCCTTTATGCTCTTCGAGGAGGATTTCAGCATTGGCGGTCATGTTGGCTTTGAGTTCGCCGCCTGGGTTTTCGATGGAGACGCGGACCTCGAAGGTGGTGACGTTGTCTTTTTCTACGCCAAGGGGAGCGATCTTGGTGACCTTGCCGAGGAAGGTCTTGTCCTTGAAGGACTCTACCTTGATGCGGGCGGGTTGACCCATGTAGACCTTGCCGATGTCGGATTCGTCGACCTTGCCCTGTACGTAGACCTGCGTAGTGTCGCCGATGGTCATGACGAGGGTTGCGGTGGAGCCCATGACGAGGATGGAGCTGACCGCGTCACCGAGTTCGACGTCACGAGAGAGGACAACGCCGTCCATTGGGGAGGTGATGGTGGTGTAGCTGAGCTGCTCTTCAAGTTGCTTGAGTGAGGCCTGGGCCTGCTCCGTCTGTGCCTGGGCCTGGTGGAGCTTGGAGTTGTCGACGGTGATCTGGGCGACCGCTTTATCGCGGGTGTTGGCGGCGGCGAGATACTTCTGCTCGGCGTCATCAAGAGCCTGCTGGGAGACTACGCCGTCTTTGGACATCTGGAGGGCGCGGTCGTAGGTGTGCTTGTACATGGGCAGGTCGGGGGCTTCGGCGTTGACCTTGTCGTACTGGATGGCGGCGGCGGCGGCGCGAGCGTTGGACTCGGCGGCGGCGAGTTGGGCGCGCTGGGCGTTGACCTGGGCCATGATCTCGATCTGGTCGAGCTGGGCGAGGACCTGTCCCTGCTTGACGTGGGCGTTGATGTCGGTGTCGAGACGAGTGACGATGCCGGAGGCTTTGGATTTGACCTCGACCTTAGTGATGGGCTGGACCTTGCCGGTGGCGACGACGGAACGGGCGATGTCGCCGCGCTCGGCCTTGGCAAGTTGGGAGGGCTCGAGTTTGGTGCTGTTGCCGCGTGCGGCTACCGCGACGCCGAGGATGACGGCTAGGATGAGGAAGCTGAGGCCTCCCCATATCCAGATATTCCGTTTGCTTTTGCGTGTCGCCAAGGTGTAGCTCCAAGATTCTTGAGTAATGACCGTCTCGGAGTTTGGTTACGCAGAATGGTGTGGTCTGGTTCCGTAGACAGTGGAGAAAGTTTCAGACGAGGGACGGCAATGGGACCTATTTTAGACGAGCGGGGGAGAGGGGCGGGAGCAGGCGTAAGTGAGGGGTGGTCAGAAGATTACTGCAAGCTAAGGTGTTGCAAGACACTCTCGGACAGCAGTTAGTGGGATTGAGGGAGGGTCAGGCGTATTTGCGGAGGACTCCGAGGACCTTGCCCTGAATGCTGACGTTGGTGGCTGGGGCGTAAATTGGGGCCATTTCGGTGTTGGAAGGCTGGAGGCGGATCATGTTGCCTTCGCGGTAGAAGCGCTTGAGGGTGGCGTCGGAGCCGTCGACCAGTGCGACGATGATCTCGCCTTCGCGGGCGGTGCGAGTGCGCTCGACCAGGACGTAGTCGCCGGAGACGATGTGCTCGTCGCGCATGGAGTCGCCACGGACCTCGAGGGCGAAGACTTCGCGGTTGCCAATGATGTCGTTGAGGGAGATGCTCTCGGCGGTTTCGATGGCCTCGACGGGCTTACCGGCTGCGATGCGACCCAGAAGTGGAAGGCGGTCGGAGCCTTTCTTGCCTGAGCGTGCTGGAAGTACGTCGATCGAGCGGCTGCGGTTGTGGGCTCGCTGCAGGAGACCTTTGTTCTGCAGATTGGTGATGTGCTTGTGCACGGTGGCCAGAGAACTGAGACCTAGACCGCTGGCGATTTCCTCGTAGGAAGGGGAATAGCCGTTCTTCTGCGTGAAGCCTGAGAGGAAGTCGATGACCTCTTTTTGCCGCCGTGTGATAGCCATGCAGGAATTGTAGCGAATAAAAAGCGAATTGCAATATCTATTTTGGTTCCTGGCAAGTCTGGGTGAGGGGCCGGTGTGGAGCGCCTCCGTACCTTTTGTAAGGTCTCACGGAGGCGTTGGTCGTTTGCTCTATATAGAAAGGAACTTTGCTGGCCATTGTCGGGCTTGGATCGGCTCGAGTATTAGAAGGCGTATCCGAAGCCGATGGAGAAGATGGGGAAGAAGGAAGCGTAGCTGAGGTTGTTGTTGTTGCGTGCGATGAAGGCTGCAAGGTTTTTCTGGAACGATGGATCCTCGCTAACCGATTGGCATCCGACCGATGCGGGAAAGGCAGGATCGCAGGCGCTGCCGGTGAAGTTGACCTGCAGGTTCGGTTGACCTACGTAGTAGAAGCCGAGCTCGATTGGGATGCTGAGACGGCTGCGGGTACGCGGAATGATGTTTCCGAGGCCGAGCGTGAAGCCGGGGGAAGCTCTGCGAAAGTCGATACGTCCGTTGCCGTGTAGTGGATCGGTGAAGCTGCTGACGTAGTCATTGCCGTTGAGGGTGATGGCGCTGCCGGAGGGGATGAGGGCGGTTGCGAGGATTCGGTTGTTATTGGCGAAGACAAGCAGCGGGCTGAGACGGAAGCGGCCGTTGAAGGGGAACCAGTCGAGAGAGGCGCGTCCGGTTTTCATGCGGAGATTGATGGCTACATTGGCGCCCTGCTGCTGGAAGGCAGTGGCGTAGGAGAAGAAGTCGGCGCCCGCACGGAGGTTGAATTTTTTGGCCAGAGGTGTGGCGATGTCGAAACCTGTGCCAGCGAGTCCTGTGTGCGAGTCGAAGCCTATGGCGGAAAAGGGATGGAAGGTTTTGGGTTTGATGGCGGTGGACGGAGGAAGGGTCACGAACGATGTGGGAGCGGAGGTTGCATTGGCGTCGGTGCTGGAGCTGAAGGTGCGCATGGCCTCGTCGGCGAGGTTTGCTGTGACGGAGTCGGGGTCAATCAGGTTCTGTGCGAACACGCATGGGACTGAGAGAAGCATGACGAAGAGCGCTGCGTTCCATGGAGTGATTGGGGATTTCATTTGCATGCCGCCTGTCTTTGTCGAGAGATGTTTGAGCGTGAAGGTCTGCTTGTTTTTCTCTATCGGCAAGAGGCTTCGAGACTGCAGGGGGAAGAGAAGAACGGCGTGCGATTCCCATTTTGAAATTGAGATATGCAAAAAACTCGTGCAGAGGGTTGTGTGCGCGGGGGTCTATGCACCAAGGTAATAGGACGCCACCGACAATGGTCACGTGACGACGGTGCAATTTGCGATGGCGTGATCGAGGAGATAGGAATGCGGGTTCTGATTGTTGAAGATGATGCGGCTCTGGGGTTATTTCTGCAGAAGGGTTTGAAGCTGGAAGGACATGAGGTTGCATGGGTGGGCGATGGAGTTGCTGCGCTGGAGCAGGTTGAGGCGCTTCAGCCCGACCTGATGGTTTTGGATTTGAGTCTGCCTCGCAAGGATGGGACTGAGGTGCTCGAAGGGATGCGCGGAAAGTATGACGACACGGCTGTACTGGTGTTGACGGGCCGAAGCATGGTGGAAGAGCGAGTGCGGTGCTTGAATTTGGGCGCGGATGATTGTCTGTTGAAACCGTTCAGCTTTCATGAACTCACGGCTCGGTGCAGGGCTTTGTTGCGGCGGCGGGAGCGGTTTGCCGATCCGGTGTTGCGGCATGGTGATGTGGAGTTGAACCGCATGGAGCGAAGAGTGAGTCGCAATGGCCGTGCGGTGGAGTTGACGGCGAAGGAGTTCAGCTTGCTTGAGTTTCTGATGCAGCGGAAGGGCGGCTGCTGTACGCGCTCGGAGCTGCTGCGAGAGGTTTGGCAGATGTCGCCGGATGCGGGGACGAATGTGGTGGATGTGTACGTGAATTATCTGCGGAAGAAGTTGGGCCCGGCGAGTGTGGATGAGGATTCGGGTAGCTTGGTGATTGAGACGGTGCGCGGAGAGGGTTACCGGATGGGTGGGACTCAAAAGAAGATCACTGCCCGGGTAAGTGCGTATTCGGCTGGCGTGCAGTTGGCGGGGGCTTGATGGTTTTGGATCAAGAGAGTCTTGTGGAGCGGATCGACGGAGTGCTGCATGGGCTGTGTCAGCCGCTGACGGTACTGCAGTGCAGGCTGGCGCTCGGAGAGTTGAGCGGCGAGCCGGGAGCTATGCGTGAAGCGATTGGTGAAGCTTTGGGTGAGTGCGCTCGTTTGAATGCGGGAGTGAGCGCGATTCGTGAGATGTTGCGTCAGGCGATGGGAGTTGAGGAGAGCTAATGGTCAGCGAGATGGTTGTGGGACGGGATGTTGCTCCAGTTGTGATCGATGGGGTTGTGGCGCGTACTGTCGTACTGGCTAGTGCAGATGCGGGTTTGCGGCAGCGGTTGCGGGCTTCGCTGACCGGATTGCGCTGGCAGGTACGTGAGGCCGGTGGTGGGGCAGAAGCTATGGCACAACTGGATGCTTCGCAGCCCGAGGCTTTGTTGGTGGATAGCTGGCTGCCGGATCTTGAGGTGGGTGAGTTTGCGGGTCAGATACGGATGCTGTATCCAGGGGTGGAATTGCTTCGGGTGGATGGAGGTGTGGATGGTGCGGCACGGAGTCCCAGGCGGAATGAGTTACTGCATGCTTTGCGGGAGGCCCAGGATGGGGCAGGGAACGACACTGCGGCTTGGGCTGCGGCTCCGGTTGCAGTACCGAGGAGTGTGGGGCGGGGTTATGCAGGGACGCAGGAGGCTCCTCGGCAGGCGTTGTCGGTGCTAACGGGGCGCGAGGAGCTGGCGTGGCAGGAGAGTCCGGCGAGAGTGCAGCCGGTTGTGACTCTGCCTGAGATGGTGGGGGCGAGTGAGGCGATGCAGGAGTTGGCGCGATTAATTCGGCTGGTGGCTCCACGGTCGACTACGGTTTTAATTGAGGGTGAAACAGGTACAGGAAAAGAAGTTGTGGCGAAGGCGATTCATCGATTGAGTGAGCGGGCGGGGAAGCCGTTTGTGGTGTTGAATTGTGCGGCGATTCCCGAGGCTCTGCTTGAGGCTGAGTTGTTTGGACATACGCGCGGGGCCTTTACTGGAGCGGTGCAGTCACGTACGGGGCGGATTGAGGCGGCGCATGGCGGAACGCTTTTTTTAGATGAGATTGGCGAGATGCCTTTGGCCTTGCAGGCTAAGATGCTGCGCTTTTTAGAGTGTGGGGAGTTGCAGCGGGTTGGCGATAACGAGACGATGCGCGTGGATGTAAGGGTGATTGCGGCGACACATCAACCATTGGAGCAGCGGGCGGGGGAACGGACGTTTCGGCTGGATCTTTATCATCGGCTGGCGGTGTTTCCGGTGGAGGTGCCAGCGCTGCGGATGCGGATGGAGGATTTGCGGTTGCTGGCGGAGCATTTTCTGGATTTGATGGGGCAGGAGATGCCTCGGAAGCGGTTGACGATTGAAGCAGAGGCTCGGCTGTACGAGCATAGCTGGCCGGGAAATGTGAGGGAGCTAATGCACGTGCTGGAGCGTGGGGCGATTCTGGCGGGGGATCGGATGGAGATTGGGGCGGAGGAGATACGGTTTCGGCGTGCTACTCGGGGTTAATTTTTTTGGTTTTTTCCTGGAGGTTTTTGCGGAAATTGCCCCGTGAATGTGGTGTTTTGGTGGTTAGGTTGTGGTGAAAAGCGTGGTAATGGTGGTTGGTTGATGGGTGTTGTTTTCGGATCTTAGCGACCTTGTGCGGAATGATTGTGTCGTGTCGGATTCTTGTGTGACTCCCTTGGGCGGTCTTGATTGGGATAGGAGAGCATACCCCACGGGCTGAAACCCCTTTCCCACAGTTGGTGGAGAGGCCAAGGCTTGGCGTACCTAGAAGCGACGGCAAAAGCTATCCCGGCGGCAATAACAGACGCAGGTCCCTGCGGGATGACAAGGCAACAGCAGCGACAGAAGCAGATCCTCCGCCTTCGGCGAAGGATGACAAGCAAGAAGAGCAAGAGCAAAACAACTGCAACGGCAACGGCAAACAGCGGAAGCAGATCCCCTTCGGGGATGACAAGCAAGAGATGCAAAGGCAAAACAACTGCGACGGCAGTCGGCAAACAGCGGAAGCAGATCCCCTTCGGGGATGACAACCAGAAGGACAAAGGCAAAAGCAACGACAACGGCAAAGGCAGATGCAACGGAAACGATGGTTGATTAAGAGCGCTCTCATTTGAGGGCGCTTTTGTTTGGGCTTTGGGATGCATGGGTGGGGGCGGAGGTTTCTATGCAAGTGGCTACTCCCTTGAGCGATGCGCTGGGACGGTATCTGGATCTGACGAGTGAGCAGATGAAGTTGGCGGCCAGCAATATGGCTAATGTCGACACGCCTGGTTTCAAGACGCAGGGTTTTGACTTTGAGCAGGAGTTTGCGCGGCAGTTGCAGGGTGGCGCGGATGCTGTTGACCTGGCGCAGGCGCAGGAGGTCGATGGGTTGGTGGCTCGGCCGGATGGGAACAATGTGTCGATGGATCGGGAAGGGATGCAATTGGCGAAGTCTCAGTTGCAGTTTCGGATGGGCGTGGAGTTGTTGAAACATGAGTTTTCGAGCGTGATGAGTGCGATCCACGCGGAGGCGAAGTAAGCGATGAATCTGTTTGGGGTGATGGATGTTAGCGCTTCTGCGCTGCAGGCCGAGCGGGTTCGGGCTGAGGTTGTGGCTTCGAATATGGCGAATGCGGAGACGACCAGGACTGCGGACGGTGGGCCTTACCAGCGGCATCATGTGGTGTTTGAGGCTGAGGGTGGAGGGAGCTTTCAGCAGACGATGGCGAATCAGTTGGGCGGGGTTGGCGCTTCGAGTGGATTGAATGGTTTTAGCGGCGGGCTTCTGGGGAGTGGTGTGACGGCGGCTCAGACGGTTCCAGGCGGTGTTGCTGTGACGGGGGTGATTAGTGATGCGAGCGCTCCGCTGCGGCGGTATGACCCTCAGCATCCGGATGCCGGGCCGGATGGGTTTGTGGATTATCCGGATATCAATCCGCTGACCGAGATGGTGGATTTGATGGGCGCGACGCGGTCGTATGGGATGAATGCTTCGGCGGTGCAGGCGGAGAAGAACATGGTTGGTTCTTCGCTGGATCTTTTGAAGTGAGACAAAGGCCAGGAAGTAGGGAATAGGAGGATTTATGAGTGGATTTTGGAATGGTTCTGGGATGTCGGGAGTTACGAGTGGTGCTGCTAGCGTTTTGAGCGCGGCTACTGCTGGTGCTTCGGGGGCTTCGACTGGTGCGCCTTTTGCTGGAATGTTTCGGTCGATGGTGGAGCAGACGAGTGCTTTGGATCAGAAGGCTTCGGATACTGTGACGGGTTTGCTGAATGGTCAGGGCGTGGAGATCCATGACGCGATGATCGCTACGCAGAAGGCGGATATGGCGTTTGAGTTGGCTTTGCAGGTTAGGAATAAGGTTGTTGGGGCTTATCAGCAGATGATGGCGATGCAGTTTTGATTTGGGAGTTTCGACTGGATAGGAAGGCATACCCAGGGGCAAAGCCCTCTCGATTACGGAGAGAGTTAGAGGGCCAAGGCTGAAGCCTTGGCGTACCTGGAAGCAACAGCAACTGCAAAGACAACGACAGAAGCAGATCCCTGCGGGATGACAACTAGAAATGCAACGACAAGAACAACGGCAAAAGCAAAAGCAAAAATGCGGGGGTTCTTCGCTTCGCTCAGAATGACTAGCAAAAGCAACCGTAAAAGCTAAAATCAGATCCTTACGGGATGACAACCGGAAAGCAACGGCAACTACAAAGCAACAGCGAAGACTAAGTGAGCGAGCGGATGGCTGAGACGGGACAGACGGGTGCGGGTGAGATTCAGAAGGTTGGGTCGCGTGGTGTGGCCGGCGGTGGTGTTGGTTCTGCGGTCGCGGAGAAGGCGCTGGCGATGGTGAGTGGGCTGCGTGAGCGGCTGATGGCGTTGCCTGTCGGGAAGAGGAACTGGCTGCTGGCTTCAGTGGCTTTTTTGGCGGCGATTTGTGCGGGCATGGTTTGGCTTGCGGGGCGGACTGACTGGAAGGTTCTGTTCAGTGGGCTGGATGGGAAGGATGTGCAACAGGTTTCGCAGGAACTGGCCGCGGCGGGGATTCCGTATGAGATGACTGCCGATGGCGCGGGTGTGCAGGTTCCGGCGGAGATGCTGGATAAGGCCAGGATGGAAGTTGCGGCGAAGGGTATGCCGCAGACGGGGCGGTTGGGGTTTGAGTTGTTCGACAAGCCTAACTGGGTGGGGAGTGAGTTCGATGAGAAGGTGAACTATCAGCGGGCGCTTGAGGGTGAGTTGGAGCACACGATTGAGACGCTGGGAATGGTGCGGTCGGCGAGGGTGCATTTGGTGTTGCCGCAGCAGTCGTTGTTTTCGGCGGAGGAGAAGGTGGCGAAGGCTTCGGTGGTGTTGAAGCTGAAGCGGGCAGCGCTGGATCCGGAGCAAGCGGATTCGATTCGGAGTCTGGTGGCGGGTGCGGTGGAGAATCTTAGTCCGGACCAGGTGACACTGGTGGATGCGGATGGACGCGTGAATTTGAAGCCTCGATCGAAGGATGCGACGCAGGCTGATACGGAAGCGGCGATGGAGGCGAAGCTGGTGGCGATGCTGGAGCCTCTTGCGGGACGCGACAATGTGCGGGCCACGGTGAATGTGAGTTATGACGAGGGCAGCGAGGAGCGGACGGATGAGGTCTACGATCCGAATCAGACTGCTGCGCTGACGATGCAGAAGAGTGAACAGACTTCGGCGTTGCGAGGGGTGGCTACGGGGGTTCCGGGTACGGCGAGCAATTCGCCTGCGGGTGCTCCGGTGGGCGCGGTGGCGGGGTCGCAGGCTGCTGCTTCTCCGAATACGCCGCCGCTGTTGCAGAAGGAGGCGCTGCCGGTGTATCCGCAGCAGGGTGGTGGAGTGGGGCAGAGTTTGCGGCAGGAGAACGGGACGTATGGCGTGACGAAGCATCTGTCGCACACGGAGGAAGGACCGGGGCGAATTCGTCGTGTGACGGCGGCGGTGGTGGTGAATGATCGCAGCGTGATGGAAGGCGCGGGCAAGATGGAGCACGCCGTGTGGAAGCCGAGAAGTGTGGACGAGATGCGACGGCTGGAGGAGTTGGCTCGGGCTGCGGTGGGGTTTGATGCAAAGCGCGGCGATGAGGTGGCGATGGAGAATGTGAGCTTCAGTTCGAATGCTCCAGAGGTGAAGCCGCCGGTGGTGGATCGGGTGATGGAGGAGGCTCGTACGTTGCTGCATTCGCAGCCTGGGTTGATGCGGACGGCGATGATTGGGCTTTGCGGCGTGCTTCTGGTGTTGTTTGTTCTGCGGCCAGTCGCGAAACAGGTAACGGCCACTTTGCGAGAGCCGGTGTTGTTGGCGGCGGGCACGAATACTGTGGCAGCTCTGGAAGGGCCTGCGGGTGAGGCGATGCTTGAACCGGTGGCGGAGAAGGTGTCGTTGCCGGTGCGGGTGAAGACGAGGGCGCAGCAGGAGCGACAGGGGATCTTTGAGTATGTATCGGAGCATATACGACGGGAGCCGGCGCAGAGCACGCGATTGCTTGAGGCCTGGATCGGGTCGCATGAGGAGATGAATTAATGGGAGCGACGATGCTAATGGCTGGGGTTGATGCGGTGCAGCGGAATCCGCTGTTGCTGACGTCAGAGTCGGGGTTTGCGCCAGTGGAGCTGCCGGGATTGCGGAAGGCAGCGATCCTGATGGTGGCGTTGGGTGATGAGCTGGCAAAGACGTTGTTTCAGGCTCTGTCGGAGGCGGATGTACATCGGGTGACGGATGAGATCACGCGGCTTGGCGAGATTCCGGCGACGCTGCTGACGCAGGTTTTGACGGAGTTTTATGGGCTGCTTGAGACGCAGCAGTACATGGTGCGCGGGGGGCCGGAGTATGCGCTGAAAGTGCTGACGGAGGCGTTCGGTCCGCAGAAGGCTGAGGATTTCTTGTCGCAGGTGAAGAAGATTCGGGAGCGGTCGAACGGCGATATGGCGCGGTTGCAGAAGATGGATCCGCTGCAATTGAGCAAGTTTCTGGAGAACGAACATCCGCAGACGGTTGCGCTGGTACTGGCGCATCTGGATGCAAGGCTGGGATCGACCGTCCTGATGCAGTTACAGCCAGCGGTGCGGGTGGATGTGGTGCGAAGGCTGGCGGAGATGCGGCAGTTCTCGTCGGAGATGGCGCAGACGGTGGCTATGGTGTTGCATAAGCGCATGGAGGGCATGGGAACGGGTGGAAGGAAGTCTTACTCAGGGTTCAAGGCGGTGGCTGAGTTGTTGAACCGGGTGGATCAGAGTGCGAGTAAGGGGATCCTGGAGGAGATTGAGCAGGAGCAGCCCCAGCTTGCGATTGGGATCAGAAATTTGATGTTTACGTTTGAAGATTTGACGACGGTGCCGGCAGAGAGTATTCGCGAGTTTATTGCGGCGGCAGATAAGAGAGTGCTGGCGGTGGCGTTGAAGGGATGTCGCGATAACTTGAAGGCGCATCTGTTCAAGGCGATGAGTTCGCGCGCGGTAGAGATGTTGAAGGAAGACATGGAAGCGATGGGGCCGGTGAGGATGAGGGATGTTGGTTTGGCTCAGCAAGAGTTGCTTGCGTTGGCGAGGCAGTTGGAGAGCGATGGACGGATGATGCTGAAGCTGGAGGTCGATGATGATCTCGCCGTCTGAGAGTTTGGGACCGGTGCGTTTGCTGGGTGGGGCTTTGCAGGGTGTTTCGCGGCTTGAGTTTCTTTCGTTTGACCCTGGAGACGCGGAGACAGTTGTGGATGTTGTAGAGAGTTCGGAGGCTACCGAGATTGAAGGTGCATTGCGAGAGGACGTCGACGCTGCGGAGGTGACGCGCGAATTGCAGGTGGTGGAGATGCGTGCGCATGTGGAGGCGGCGCGCAGAGAGGCTAAGGCTGAGGCACGGATTGAGTGGAAGGACGAGCTGGAAGAGCGGGTGCTTGAGGAGCGCGCGCGTGTGGTGCGTGTGTGTGACGAGTTTGAGCGAGAGCGGGCGAAGTACTTTGCTTCGGTTGAAGCAGAGGTGGTCAAGCTGGCGTTGGCGATTGCGGCTCGGGTATTACACCGTGAGACGAAGATGGATCCGCTTTTGCTGACGGCTGCGGTTCGGGTTGCATTGGGTAAGGTGGCCGAAGATAGTTCGACGGTTTTGCGTGTGCCAGCTTTTGATGTAGAGATGTGGCGGGGTGTGTTTGGTTCGAATGATGCTGTGCAGGTGGTGGGAGACGAGCGGATGGTGGCGGGGGAGTGTGTGCTCGAGACAAATGTTGGGAAGGTGGAGTTGGGGGTGGGCGCTCAGTTGGAAGAGATCGAGAAGGGGTTCTTTGATCTTCTGGAGCAGAGGCCGTCTTGATGATGAAGAGGGATGGGATGCGTCTGGCGCCGTACTTTTCGCAGCTCGCGGCGCGACCGGCGTGGCGGTGGAGTGGGCGCGTGGTGGAGGCGAATGGACAGACGATAGAGGCTGAAGGACCGCTTTGTTCTGTCGGTGAGTGTTGCGAGATTGTGGGTAGTGATGGGCGACGGCATCGTGCAGAGGTGATTGGATTTCGTGGACGGCATGTGCTGGCGATGCCGGTGGAGGCGACGCAGGGGATTCGGTATGGTGATGCGGTGATGGCGATGGGGATGACTCCTGGACTTGCTGTAGGAGAACAGATGCAGGGGAGGATCCTGAATGCTTTGGGTTCGTCGCTCGATGAGTTACCAGCGGTGCGGGCGGACGGAGTTTGGCCGCTTGATGGTACGGTACCGCATCCGATGGAGCGCAGGCCGATTAAGGAGCCGCTGCAGACTGGGTTGCGAGTGTTGGATGGAATGTTGACGGTGGGACGCGGACAGAGGATCGGAATTTTTGGTGGATCGGGTGTCGGTAAGAGCACGTTGATTGGGATGATGACACGGAATACGGCCGCCGATATCACGGTGGTGGGACTGGTGGGTGAGCGCGGGCGTGAGGTTCGGGAGTTTGTGGAGGACTCTCTTGGGGAAGAGGGACGGAAGCGGTCTGTGGTGCTGGTTTCGACTTCAGACCAGAGTCCTTTATTGCGGATGCGGGCGGCGATGGCTGCGACGGCGGTTGCGGAGTTTTATGCGGCGACAGGGAAGCATGTGTTGTTGGTGCTGGACTCGCTGACTCGGTATGCGATGGCAGCTCGGGAGATTGGATTGGCAGCGGGAGAGCCTCCTGCGAGCAAGGGATATACGCCGAGTGTGTTTGCTCGCCTGGCAAAGCTGGTGGAGCGGGCGGGGAACTTTGAGACGGGGAGTATCACGGCGTTCTATACGGTGCTGATGGAGGGGGACGATCAACAGGATCCAGTGGTGGATGCGGTGCGGTCGTTGCTGGATGGACATGTGGTGTTATCGCGGCGGATGGCGGCGGAGGGTTGGTATCCGCCGGTGGATGTGCTGGACTCGTTGAGCAGGTTGATGCCTGCTGTGGCGACACCGGAGCATCGGGAGCGGGCTGCGATAGCACGGAGATTGCTGGCGGCTCATGCGCGGTCGGAAGACCTGGTTCGAATTGGCGCGTATAAGGCTGGAACTGATGAGGAGTTGGATCGGGCTATGCGGGCGATGCCGTTGCTGCGGGATTTTCTGAAGCAGGGAAGCATGGAGCGCGTGACGATGGAGGATACAGTTTCGCGGCTTGCGGGGATGGAGCTTTAGTCGATGCGGGCGCGGTTGAAGGTGTTGCAGCGACTGGCAATCTTACATGGTGTTGTTGAGCGGATGCATGCGGCGGTGCTCGAACGGCGTGCGACAGAGGTGCGTGAGGCGGAAGAGGCGATCGATTTGCAGCATGCGGTGGCGCGGTCGGCTGTATTTGAGGGGCGCGCGGCTTTAATCGTGGATGATCGGATGGGGTGGTCGCTGGCTGTGGCGCAGCGTGAGCTTGCGGGGTGGCGGTGCGAGAGTTTGGAGCGAATCCGTGTGGAGCGTGAGGCGTTGAGGGCATCCGCACATGAACAATATGCTGTGAGTCGCATAAAGAGCGAGCAAATGCGGTGTGTTGTGCAGGGTGTTGCAACGGAGATTGCGATCGAAGAGGGGCGACGGAGCCAGGCCGCGATGGATGACCGGTATTTGTCGCGGAGGTCGTGGGTGGAGTTGCAGCGGGCTTTGCGCCATGGCGCAGAGATAAAGGGCTCCTAATACTCTTCCCAATTGTTTGGCATGTTGAGTGCACTTCTTTGCAGTAGTAACAGGAGAGGCATGACATGTTGACTGCTGGAATTGTGATGGTGGGTGGTGGGCAGGGAAAGTCGCTTCTGTTGCCGGCTGCTTCGGGTGAAGGGCAAAAGGAGCAAGGAGCGTTTGCCGAGGGATTCTTTACGAAGAGCGTGGATGAATTGATGGGAGGCTCTGCTGGGACTAAGGCGCAGCTGAGTACGGAGCAGTCGGTAGCCAGCCCTGAGAAAAAAGATGTGATGACTGCGAAGGATTTGGCCGAGACGGGAACAAAGGCCTCTGCCGGTGGCGAGATATCTGTGAGTGCTGGATTGCCGCTTGCAGTTGCGGAGAATGTGTCGATCACTTTCGGTGGTGAAGGCTTGCCGGTACCGCAGACAACGAGAGGACTGGATCGGTCTGTTAAAGAGGCCTTGGTTTCTTCTCAGACATCAGGCGATGTTGAGAAGGCCGTTGGGGGTGAGGCTCCAATAGAGGATGCGGATGAATTGAAGGGGAGTGCTGCGACTGTCGGTGCACCGCAGCAGAGTTCGCTTGTTGTGGGTGGCCTCTCGACGGGAAATGGGATTGCGCAGGTTGCAGCATATGCGACGTTTGTTTCGAAAGAGGTGACGAACGGAGAGAAGATTCGGACGACAGCAGAGCACACGGTAGAGACGAAGCGAGAGACAAAAAAGAAGGGAAGTGAGTCGTCGATTGATGTAGACGCAAAGACGGCGGTGTCTAGTGTGGCTACATCCTTGTTGTCACAGGATATTGGAACAGCGAGGTTATCTCCGCCGGCAGTCCTTCCTGTGAGTGTCGATGTTCCGGCTGTTTCGAAGGTGGAGACGGGTGTGGCTTCTGCTAAGAATTCTCGCGTTGGTTCTGTTGGATGGAAGGCAAACGTGGGAATCGCTGCTAACGATGTTAAGGGTGGTGTTGAGCGCGGGAAAGAAATGGTTGCGGCTGTTGCTACGACGAATGCTGTTGGAATTCACAGCGCTGTCGGACATTCTCCGAACGCTGAAGCAGTGGGTTCGAAAGCGGAGGTTTTGTCGACGCCAGGGAGCGGAGGGGCTGGGGTGAAGCTAGAGGGCACCGGTGCGATGGTTACAGCTGCGAGCGTTCCAGTTGCAGTTGTCGATGGCTCTAGTGTTCAGGGTGCCGTCGTACAGAAGCATTCGAGTGTGCTGGGGAATGATGGCGGACTGCGAGCGGATACTGTGGATGCTGCGACGACTCAGTCGCAGGGAGCGTCAGGTGGAGATGCTGTGTTGGTAAATGACGGACACAGAATGCTAACGGCGACTCCTACATCGTTGGAAGTTGGGGTTTCGAATGGAAGCCACGGGTGGTTGAAGATTCGCGCAGAGCTGACGGATGGCGGCGCGGTGAATGCATCGGTGTCCGCGACGTCTTCTGCGGGACAGGAGATGCTGCATCGGGAGTTGCCTTCGCTGACTGCTTACCTGCAGGCAGAACGGTTGGGCGTGAACACGGTTGTTGTTCATGTGGCTACTGCGACGACTGATTCGCGCGACTTTTCGGAAGCGTTGAGCCGCGGCGATCAGCGGGGTCAGACACAGCAGGGTAGTAGCGGCGATGCTCGACAGGGTTGGACGGCGGATGAGCCGGTGTCTTTTGCAGGGCTCGAAGGAGCGGACGTGGATGCGCATTCTTCGACGATGTATGGGGAAGGAGGTTCTGGTGGCGGAGGTTGGTTGAGTGTGCGGGCTTGATGTGAAAGAGATTGGTTGCGGGACGAGTGAACGAAGAACGACTTGAATGAGAAAGGATGGAATGCAGATGAGTTCAATTTTTGGAGTGGGGTCGGCAGCGGCACAGACGGTGGCGTCGGCGTTGGCTCCGCGAAGTGTAACAACACAGGCAACAGCGAAACCGAAGGATTCGACAGGGAGTACGGACAGTTCAAGCGGAACGAGCGATAGCAACAGCGCGACGATTACTGCGAATGATTTTCTAACGCTGCTGGTGAGCGAGTTGAAGAATCAGGATCCGACGCAGCCGACCGATCCTACTGAATACATAACGCAGATGGTAGGCGTGAACAGCCTGCAGCAGTTGATTGATATCAATCAGGGGCTGGCTTCGGTGGAAGGAACATCGACGTCTTCTTCTACAGCTTCAAGCTAACGGAATGGATGCTAAGGCTGCGGCTTTTCGGCCGGGCATTGACGACAATCGAAGTTCAACAACGAAATAACAAGGGAGCAAGACGATGGGATCATTTTCAACAGCGCTGACCGGATTGCAGGCTGATACGGTCTCGCTGAATACAATCGGCAACAATCTGGCAAATCTCAACACGACGGCCTTCAAGGATCAGAGCACGACCTTTGAAGATCTTTTCTACCAACAGATGGGAACGTCTGGATCGAATAATCCGATCCAGGTCGGCGTGGGAACGAAGGTGTCCGGCACCGATACGAACTTCTTGCAGGGGACCTTGTCGACGACGGGGAATTCGGCTGACATGGCGCTACAGGGCAATGGGTTCTTCGTCGTGCAGCAGGGCAATGTTCAGTCATTGACGCGGGCCGGCAACTTTCAACTGGATCAGGTGGGGAATCTGACGACTGTAGATGGTGAACAGGTGATGGGATATCCAGCTCTTGGCGGAGTTGTGAACACGAATGCTGGTCTGGTGCCACTGAGCGTCCCCGTGGGCGTGAATGAGGCAGCCCACGCGACGCAGAACTTCTCGGTGACGGCAAATCTGGATGCCAGTGCTGCCACGGGAACGCAGGTAACGAGCCCGGTAAAGGTGTATGACTCACTTGGCCAGAGTCATGAGGTTTCGGTGTCGTATACGAAGACTGGGGCGAATACATGGGATTATTCGATAACGCTTCCTGCGGGTGATGCGACGGGAACGCCGGTGAACAATACGGGGACGCTGACGTTCGATACGAATGGGAACCTGGTGTCGCCAACGACGAACGTTGCGGGGATTACGTTTCCTGCTTTAGCGGATGGAGCGAGCGATATGACCTTCAACTGGAATCTCTACACCAATGGGAACTCGACGATTGCACAGTCGTCGGCGGCCTCGAGCACGGCGAATACAAATCAGGATGGTTATCCGACTGGAACGTATCAGAGCTTTACGGTAGATGCCAATGGTGTGATCTCAGCGACATTCAGCAATGGCCATACCCAGGACGTTGGGCAGGTTGCAGTGGCGTCGGTTACGAACACCGAAGGCCTGGTTCTGGTCGGCAATAACAACTACATGACGACGGCGGCCTCTGGCACAGCGACGGTCGGCGTGGCGGGCGTTGGCGGACGTGGGACGATCGAGGACTCGGCGTTGGAGCAATCGAATGTCGATATCTCGACAGAGTTCGCGAACTTAATTGTGGCGCAGAGAGCGTTTCAGGCGAACTCGAAGACGATGACGACGTTCGATTCGGTGGCGCAGGATACGATCGCGATGATTCGGTAGTGTGGGTTGCTAGTAAAGCGGGTGCTGAGTTGAGGTCTGACTTGACACCCGCTGCTTTTTTGCTGCCTTGTTGAGGGAGATTCTGAAGATCCGCTAATGTTCGAGGCGCTAGCTATGGCTAGTCGATTGCACTAATTACGGCATCATGGCTACTTCTTCTCCAGTTGTTCCAGTTAGTGGTTCTGTTGAGCCGGTAAAGCTTCCGGTTGTTTCGCTGATGGTTGCGGTCGTGGTTGGGATTGTTGTCGCGACTGCAGGAGTTAGTGGGTTTGTTTATCTTCTTGCGCGCTCGGGCCATTTCCCGATGCCTGTCGTCGCGGCCGCTAAGGCCGAGCCGTCTGGACCGAGTGCAACGCGCGCGCTAGTGTTGGATTCGCTGCTGGTCAACCTGGCGGATAGCGGTGGGAGCGCGTATCTGCGAGTGGGTATGACGCTGCGGGTGGTGGATGTCGTTGAGAAAAGCGGCGCGAAAAAGGACAACAAAGCCGTCGACGAAAAAATGAGCAAAGATGTCGAGGCGGCTGTTAGGGATACGGCGTTGACGGTTCTGGGCAGACAGACTTCAGAGGGATTGCTCGCGCCGGACGGCAAAGAGAAGTTGAAGGTTGAGCTGAAGGCGGCGATGGCAAAACATAATGCGGATCTGAAGATTGAGGATCTGTTCTTCACTGAGTTTCTGGTGCAGCGGTAGGAGATTTATGACGGATACGGAGCTGATTCCTCGTGATGCCGAGCTGTCGACATTGCCGGTGGGTTCGGTCAGGACGGGAACTTTGGGAATGTCGCGGATTGAAGAACATGTGGCTTGGCCTTTGATGGCACGACTTGCGGTGAGGTTAGAGGCAGGGATTCCGCTGCCTCGGTTCAAGGTTCGCGATCTGCTGCGACTGGAAATTGACCAGGTTCTCGAGAGCGAGTCGCCGGATTCGGAGGATGTTCCTCTGAAGGTCGGGCAGGTCCAGTTGGGATGGAGCGAGTTTGAAGTGGTCGAGCAGCAACTGGCTGTGCGGTTGACGCGGTTGGCGTAGCAGCTGGGCAAGAACGAAGACGTAAAGAACGGAGCGATGGATGCAGGTGACACAGAGTGCCGCACAGACGAACGCAGGGAAAGCATCTTTCGAGTTGCAGGGATTGGCGGGATGGTTGCTCGGCTTTGTACGGGGACAGAGAGGTGCGCGTCAGGGACAACAGAAGTTGATGAGAGTAGTAGAGACGCTGCCGCTGGGTGGGAAGCGTCAATTGATGTTGGTGCGCTGTGGGGAAGAGCATTTTCTTGTTGGCGGCGGGCTTGAGAGCGTTGAGACGATCATGCGGGTGAAGAGCGGGACGTCGGTCGAGAATCGGGATGAGATATGTCTTTAAGATGCGGACTAAGATGGCTCGCCTTGGCGGTGTTGATGGCGATACCGTCACCGGTGCTGCTGGGGCAGCAGACGTTGTTGGCGTCGTCGGCTTCTCCGGACTCGTTTTGGGTGAAGCGGGATGCGGGCAAGTCGAATAATGCGGGCGTAGTGAAGAAGGTCGCGGGGAAGACAGGGAGCAAAACGCATTCGCGGGAGATCGCGGCGAGTCCCGCTCCGAATGCAGGGTTGAACAAGAAAGATTCGATTGCGAGTGAGCTGGAGTCGAACCGGAGTACACCATGGTCGATCGTGGTGGGGCTGACGCTGCTGACTTTGCTGCCTGCGCTGTTGCTGTCGATGACTCCGCTGGTACGGCTGCTGGTGGTGTTTCACTTTCTGCGACAAGCGTTGGGGACGCAGACGGCACCCTCGAATCAGGTGTTAATGGGGCTGGCATTGATGATGACCTGGTTCCTGATGCAGCCAGTGCTGCAGGAGGTTGAGCAGAAGGCGGTGGTTCCGTATCGAGCGGGAGCGATCTCGGGTGAAGATGCGTTGGATCGTGGTGTTCAACCGGTGAAGCAGTACATGCTGCGTTATGCGCGGGAGAAGGATCTTGCTGTATTTGCTTCAGCGGGGATGAGTGAGCGGCCAAAGACGAAGGAGGATCTTCCGATCCAGGTTGTCGTGCCGGCTTACATCCTGAGTGAGCTGAAGGCTGGATTTCAGATTGGGGCGGTTTTGTTTCTGCCGTTTCTTCTGGTGGACATTGTGGTTGCCAGCGTGACGACTTCGATCGGGATGATGCAGCTGCCGCCGGTGGTGATCTCGACGCCTTTGAAGATTCTGCTGTTTGTGATGGTGGATGGATGGAATCTGCTGGCGGACCAGTTGATTAAGAGCTTCTAACTTTTGGGTTTTGTGGAGACGTGAATGGGGCCGGACCAGACGGTGGAGATGATGCGGAAGGTGCTGATGGAGGCGATGATGCTATCTGCTCCGCTGCTGGTTACAGCTTGCCTTGTCAGTCTTTTGGTGAGTCTGGCGCAGACGTTGACGAGTGTGCAGGAGCAGACGCTGACGGCGGTGCCTCGGCTGGTGGTTGTGTTCGGTGTCACGATGACGATCCTTCCGTGGGTGGTGCATCGGCTGGTGAGCTTCACGCTGCATATGTTGACCGGGTTTCACAAGTACCTGGGGTAGATCGCATGAATCGAGAGGCGAGCACATTGATCAACGATTGGCCGCAGTATCTGACGGCGGCGGTGCTTGTGCTGGTGCGATTGAGTGGGCTGATGGTGTTTGCGCCGTTGTTTTCTTCAGCGGCGATTGCTCCTCGGATCAAGGCTGGGTTTGTGATCGCGATGACTGTCTTGCTTGCGCCTGCTGTTGCTGCGGTTCCGAATGCGCGGGTGTCGCTGGATATGAAGGCAGTGTTGGGTGAATTGGGTGTGGGATTGGTGTTTGGGTTGTCGCTGACATTGTTGAATGAAGCGCTGACGTTTGCTGGGGCGCTGTTGGGAATGCAGTTCAGTTTTTCGCTGGTGAATCTTATGGATCCGAACTCAAAGATCGAGACGCCCGTGTTAGGACAGATGCTGGGGTGGCTGGGGATTCTTGTACTGATCGGTGCGGGGTTGGATAGAAGTTTGTTTGCTGCTGTGGTGAGGAGCTTCTGCACTGTGCCGGTGGGACAGGCGGTGGTGCAGGCGAAGACGGGCATGGCACTGGCGATGATGGCGGGCGGGATCTTTTTGGCAGGGCTGCAGTTGGCGGCTCCGGTGATTGCAGCGGCGATGGCGGTGGAGGTGACGATTGCGTTGGTGGCTCGGCTGTCTCCGCAATTGCCAGCGATGGTGCTGAGTGTGCCGCTGAAGACGCTGGTGTCGTATGCGGTGCTTATCGGCAGTTTGGCGGTGTGGCCGGGATGGATTGAGCGGCACTTTACTGCGTTGCTGGATGCGGCGGGAAGGTTGATCGCGAACGCATGAGCACGAAGGGAACGGAACAGGCTACTCCTGAACGAAGGAAGAAGGCGAAGGCGAAGGGCGATAGTGTTCGCAGCCGTGAGTTGCTTTCCGCGATGGCAATGCTGGGTGGCGTGGCGATGCTGGGGATTTCGGCCCACGGATTTGTTGCGGGTTGGGGCAAGGTCTATATCGAGAGCCTGCGATCTGCTGCGGTGGGCGAGGTGAACGGGGATCAGGGGTGGAATGAAGCTGTGCGGCGAATGCTTGCTCCTGCATTGCTGCCAGTTGGGCTGGTGATGGCGGCGAGCTTCGGGGGTGCGCTGCTTGCGGGGGTGGCGCAGGGTGGTGGAGTGCAGGTTCATCCGAACGCGGTGGGAGTGAAGTTTTCGAAGTTGAATCCGGTTACGAATTTGGGACACCTGTTTAGTTTGCGATCGACGACACGTCTGGTGAAGTCTCTGGTGCCTGCAGCAGTGATGGTGGTGTTGGGGTGGGGAGCGCTGAAAGCGTTGATGCTGCCTATGCCGGTGATGAGTTTGATGCGGCTACCCGCTACGTTTTCGACGGCGTATGGACTGGCGCTGGATGCGGCCTGGGTGACTCTGGCTTGGTCTGGGTTGGACTATGCGATGGAGTGGAGGAGTTGGAATGAACGACTGAAGATGAGCAAGCAGGAGATTCGCGATGAAGTGAAAGAGGCGATGGGGAATCCGCAGGTGAAGATGAAGATTCGCCAGATCCAGATGGCGATGCGGAAGCGCAAGGTCAAGGCGGACATGTCGCGAGCGAGTGTGGTGATTACGAATCCGACGCACTACGCGGTGGCGCTGGAGTTCAGCTTCGAGACGATGGAGGCGCCGAAGGTGTTGTGCAAGGGGCGCGACCTGCATGCGGCGGAGATTCGCGAGGAGGCTCGGTGGGCTGGGATTCCGATGATTGAGAACCCTCCGCTGGCTCGGAGCTTGTACAGGATGGTCGAACCGGGACAGTCGATACCGTTTGAGTTGTATGCGACGGTTGCGGGGATTCTGGCTTATTTGTACCGGCAGAAAGTGGAGGAACGGATGCGGCGGGAACGCCAGGCTCAGCTGGTTCGACAGCGTGCGGGACTTCGTGATGTGGCAATGGCTGGTGGAATGCGTGGATTTGGAGGTGGGATGTGAGTGAAGCGGTGATGACGAAGAACGGTGGGTTTTCTACTGCGAAATTGCAGAGTTTATTGCTGCCGGTAACTGCGATCAGCATGGTGTTCGTGATGCTGATTCCGGTGCCGAGCTTTGTGCTGGATCTTTTGCTGGCTGCTTCGATTACGGCTTCGGTGATTGTGTTTCTAACGGCTGTGCAGGTGCGACGGGCGGTAGATTTCTCTGTGTTTCCTACGCTGCTGCTGTTGTTGACGTTGTTCCGACTGTCGCTGAACCTGGCTTCGAGCCGAAGAATTCTGCTGCATGGACATGAGGGGACGCATGCCGCGGGTGCGGTGATTGAAGCGTTTGGGCAGTTTGTGATCGGGGGGAACTACGTTGTTGGGTTTGTGTTGTTTCTGGCGCTGATCGCGATTCAGTTTTTGGTGGTGAGTCATGGCGCGGTGCGGACGGCGGAGGTGACAGCGCGATTCACGCTGGATGCTCTTCCTGGCAAGCAGATGGCGATTGATGCGGATATGAACGCTGGGTTGATCGATGAGCAGGGGGCACGGAAGCGTCGGCAGGCGATTGCGCGAGAGGCGGAGTTCTATGGCGCGATGGATGGCGCCGCGAAGTTCAATCAGAGGGATTCGCTGGCGACGATTCTGATTACGGTGATCAATATTGTGGCTGGATTGTTGATTGGCGTGCTGCAGCAGGGGGCCGATCTGGCTACGGCGGTAAAGACTTACACGATTCTTACCGTTGGAGATGGTCTGGTGACGATGATTCCTAGTTTGCTGGTGTCGATTGCTGGCGGCATGGTGCTGACGCGGGCTTCTTCAGCGGGGTCGCTTGATGCTGAGCTTGGATCACAGTTGCTGCGCGGGCGGAACACGCTCTGGATCGCGTGTGCGGTGTTGCTTGGGCTGGCTTTGATTCCGGGACTGCCGAAGTTGTCGTTTGTGCTAATGGCAGCAGGAGTTGCATTGATTGCGCGGAGGCTGCCTGCTGGGAAGGATGGGACAGCGACGGTGGACGAGGCTGCACCAAGTGAGCAGGCGAAGGTGGCTGAGGTGGCGAAGAGCGAGAACCTGGCTTCGCTGTTGAAGATGGACGACTTGACGCTGGAGATTGGGTTCCAGTTGATCTCAATGGTCGATGAGAAGCAGGGCGGGCAGATGCTGAATCGAGTTCGCGCTCTACGGCGGCATCTGGCTACGGAACTTGGGTTCATTGTTCCTGCTGTGCATATCACTGACAATCTGCGGCTGAAGCCGAGAGAGTATGTGGTGAGTCTGCGGGGAGTGGAGATTGCTCGGTGGCAGACGGAGCAGAATTGTTTGCTTGCGGTGAATGCTGATCCTAAGGCTCGCGCTTTGCCAGGGATGGAGACGCGCGAGCCGGCGTTTGGCGTGATGGCCAGATGGATTCAGCCGGGGCTGGAGGAGCAGGCGCTTGCGGCGGGCTACTCGGTTGTGGACCAGACGACGGTGATTGGAACCCATCTTGGAGAACTGATTCGCAGGCATGCACATGAGTTGCTGGGACGGCAGGAGGTGAAGTGGCTGCTGGACAGTATGAATGAGAGTCATCCGAAGCTGGTGGAGGAGTTGGTACCGAAGCTGATGACTCTGGGTGAGGTGCAGCGGGTGCTACAGCAGTTGTTGCGGGAACAGGTTTCGATTCGCGATCTGGGAGCGATTCTTGAAGTACTAGTTGAAGAGGCGCAGCAGTCGAAGGACGTTGTGCATCTGGTGGAGAGCGTGCGTCAGTCGCTGGGACGGGGACTGGTTCATCCATTGCTGGATGGTGAAGGTGGGCTGCGCGTCCTGATGTTGGACCAGGCGTTGGAGACAGAGTTGCAGCATACGTTCGATCCGCGCGGAGCTGCGTTGCTGCTGGGAGATGGAGCGCGTCCGACGGGTGTGCCTGCCGATTTCCTACGACGGCTTGTGGAATCTGTGAAACGCCTAACCGGCAGTGCCCCGACATCGGCACTCCCCGTGCTTCTGTGTCAGAGTCCGGCGCGCTATCACGTACGGCGTTGGCTGGAGCCGTTTCTACCGAAAGTGACCGTGTTGGCACCGGCAGAGATTCCGCCGGAGATCCGGGTACGAAGTTTAGGGACGGTTGGTTGAGGTTGATGGTTTCAGACGGTAAGAGCGCAAGGACATGGAGGAAGTGATGGGCTTAGGTAGTTCGGTTCCGGTTCAGATGTTGCGGGGTGTGTCGAAGAGCGGGCTCTTTAGTGAGGAACAGGCGGTGTTTGCTAGAGGAATGCCAAACACGTCAGGCGGAGCGTTTACGCCGTTTACTGGCGACGAGTCGCTTGATAGCGGCGCAGTTGAAAGCGAAGTTGCGACGGATCGGGATCTGTTGTTGATGGAGCATCTGCCAACGGTACGGTATCTGGCGCGGCGGATCCATGAGAGGTTGCCGCAGCATGTTGACCTTGATGATCTGATCTCGGCTGGCGTTGTGGGACTAATTGACGCGTTCTCGAAGTTTGATCACAGCAAGAAGGTGCAGTTCAAGAGTTATGCGCAGTTCAGGATTCGGGGCGCGATTCTTGATTCTTTGCGGACGCTGGACTGGAGTCCGCGCGAGCTGCGGCGCAAGGGCAGGGCTGTCGAGGAGGCTATACGGTCGGTGACGCAGCGTGTTGGGCGAGCGCCATCGGAGCTTGAGATTGCTGGTGAGATGGAGTTGAGTCTGACGGAATATCAGCAGCTGCTGGGGGACCTGAAGGGACTGGAGATCGGCAGTCTGCATATGGAACGATCGGAAGAGTCGGGAGATGAGGAACTAGCTTATGTACCGGGATCACCTGAGGAAGATCCGCTGTTTCGTTGCTTGAAGGGGGAGATGAAGCAGCGATTGGCGGATGCGATCGATGAGCTTCCGGAGAAGGAGCGCATGGTGTTGACGCTCTACTACTACGAGGAACTAACGATGAAGGAGATTGGATTGACGCTGGGCGTGGTGGAGTCGCGGGTTTCGCAGATTCATTCTTCGGCAGTGTTGCGATTACGGACGGCGCTGGCTGATCTACGTAGTGGTGGACATATTTCGAAGAAAATGACGGCCATGAAGAATAAGACTGTTGCTCGCTGAGTTGAACTAAGACCGTAAAGAAGGGTGATGGATGGAGAAGAATCTTTTACAGGAAGATATTGATGCGTTATTTGCAGCGGCCGGCTCGAACGCTGCAGCCAAGCCGAATGACAATGGCGATGCCAAGCCTCCGGAAAAATACAGTTTCAGCAATGCAGGGCAGATTAGCAACGATCAGATGCGGGCGATCAGTACGGTCAATGATCTATTTGCTCGTAACCTGATGCATACGCTTGGAGCGTGGCTTCGGATGCCGTTGAAGGTGAAACTGGTGTCGGGCGAACAGCTTCCATTCAATGAGTTTTTGGAGCGGCTTTCCACCATGTCGTACATCTGTTCGGTGCGTCTGGAGCCGTTGGGGGCGGTGGGATTGCTGGAGTTGGATCTGGCCCTGGCTGCACCTATCGTGGATGTGCTGTTGGGTGGAACGGGTCGCGCGGGACAGGTTCGCGAGCTGACGGATATCGAGGAGGCAATTCTTACGGCTGTGGTGCAGGTGGTGGTGCAGGAGCTGAACCTGGCGTGGCAGCCTGTCGGGCTTGTATTCGCCTTCGAGAAACGTGAGACGGAGGCGCAGGCGGCGCGGACAATGACGCTGGGTGAGAAGACGCTGTGCGTGAGCTTCGAGGCGCGAATGCCGGAGGTGCAGGGAGTGTTGAATCTATGTCTGCCTGCGGTTGTATTGAATGCGATTCTGCGCAGATTGATCGCGCAAGGAGATCAGCCGCGCAGGAGGTCGAAGGACGCGCAGGCGAAGATGCGAGAGTTGGTGGGCGAGGTGAAGGTTGGTGCCGTGTTGCAGTTTCCGCCGGTGCGTTTACGCGCGGCTGAGCTGTCATCACTGGAACCGGGTGCAGTTCTGCGGCTGCCGTTGCCGCGATACCAGATGGCAGAGTTGCGTGTGGGTGGGTTGCAGTTTGGACGGGCTTATCCGGTGCGAACAGGAGAGCATCGCGGTGCTCAGATTGAAGGGGAAAGCTGCGGAGCTCTGATGAAGCTGCCTTCCGGCGATGATGCTGTCGCCCCAACGATGAATGTGAATTGAGAGAGGACGAAGAGGGTATGGAGAAGGTTGAGGGTACGGGTGAGACGGCTATCACGGCGGCGGCGATCGGTTTGCTGTCGGATGTCGAGTTGGATGCGACGCTGCGATTTGGTTCACGTGAGATGGCATTGCGCGAGGTACTGGAGTTGGGGCCGGGGGTTGTGGTCGAGTTGGACCGGCATGTTACTGAGCCGGTGGATCTGGTTGTAGGAGATCGGATTGTGGCTCGAGGTGAAGTGGTGGTGGTGAATGGCAACTTTGCGTTGCGCATTACGGAAGTGGCGACGCCGCAGCTGCGGTTGGAGAGTATACGATGCCTTTTCTAGATAAAAAAAATGTTGAGGATACGGTGGTATGGGGTGGTGGGGGGTATGGGCTTGGGACGGCTGCTGCGGAGCCGCGGCGGTTATGTGGGTATGCGGAGTGCTCGAGTACCTGGACGGTGCCTTGGCGGAGTCGGAAGAGGCCTGTGTTTGAGGGGCAGTGGGGTTGTGGGGGGCGGTGTGTGCTGGGGCTGGTTCGGGCGGCGGTGCAGCGGGAGCGGGGAGAGGGCTCGGTGGGGCCTCAGGTGCATCGGCATAGGGTTCCGCTTGGGCTGGTGATGCTGGCGCAGGGGTGGATTACGCATCCTCAGTTAAGGAAGGCGCTGGATGCGCAGCGGGAGAGTGGGTCGGGGCGGATCGGCGACTGGCTGGTGAGCGAGTGCGGACTTGAGGCAGAACAGATTACGCGAGGCCTCAGTATGCAGTGGAGTTGTCCTGTGCTGCCGATGACGGGCTTCGCTCCGGAGGCGATGGCCCTGGTGATGCCGAGGGTGTTTGTGGAGGAGTTTGGGTTGTTGCCGCTTCGACTTGCAGGGTCTCGGATTCTGTACCTGGCGTTTGAGGATCGGCTGGATGCCGCGGCTGCGTTGGCGATCGAGAGGATGTCGGAGTTGAAGGTGGAGAGTGGGTTAGTGGATGGGAAGGAGTTTGAGCCGGCACGGAGACGACTGCTTGAATATGAGTCTGTGCCGTTGAAGGTTGAGGTTGCTGTGGACTCGGATGCGTTGTCGGCCCGAATTACGGCAATTCTTGAACAGAAGCAGCCTCTGGCTTCGCGGTTGGTTCGGTTGCATCAGTATTACTGGCTGAGGGTATGGCTGGAGCGGGATGCGATGAGTGGAGTTGGGAGTCTGCCGAAGAGCTCTGAAGATGTTGGCGACTTTGTCTTTACGGTTGGCGGACTGGCTTAGGGGTTGCCAGTTACAGAGGCCTAACACCGATTTCATCGATCAAGGCCGGTGGAACGCCAAGGGCATTGAAACGTCGGCTTATTGCTGGGAGAAGGTGGGTGTGTCGGAGGGGTTGGCAGCTCGGAAGGCCGGGGAACTAGCGGTCGGTTGAGCGTCCTGGTGGGGGCCGAGGCCGAGTTTGATGATGGCGCGAGAGTCGGGCATCAGCTTGGTTTGCCAACCATTGTCAGACTGGAATTTTTGCATAGCTGCCTCGGTCTGGGAGTCCCAATGACCGCTGGCCTGGCCGGAAAGGTAGCCGGATTTGATGAGGGCTGTCTGAATTTCAGTGGCGCGGTTATCGTCGATTGCGCGCTGGCCGGTGTGCTTAGGGGCTGGCTTGGTGTGTTTGGGAGAGGTCGGACCACGACGGGCGTGGGAAAACGCGACGCAGGGAATCGTAGTTGCAACGAGTAGCGCAGAGCTTAGGAGGAGTCTGACAGATTTCATAGAAAATTCAGCGCCTCGAGTTGCAGTATCGAACAGAACATGTATCGTCTCTGCTGAACTCGTGGTTAGGGTATCCCGAGAGTTACCAGTATGGCAACAACAAAGATTGGACGTACTGGTACGGCTTTTGGGTGAGTCTTGCTTACTCTTATTCTACCTGTTGGATAGGCCAAAGCATGATCTGGGCGGTGTTATTGGCGAGGATTTTTACTGTTGTTCACGTGGGCGCCGGCATGTTCGATAGATAGCTTGCGAAAGAAGCCTCGTGGCTAAAGCCCCTATTATTATCGGCTTATTTCGCAGAGTTAAAGCCCAGCGCTCACCGTCCGCAGGACAAAGCCAAGCTAGAGTAGATGTACAAAGGGCGCGGAGGTGATCCGCGCCCCTTGTGTTGTGAAAGTGGTGGACTCTACGGGAGGGTTCCGCCTACGTAGGAGTTGCCACTGTTTTTCTGCTGGGGATAGTGGACGACGAAGACGACGTCGTCTTTGGATTTAAGGGTGGAGACGATAGCCTTGTAATCGGCCTCGTTGGTTACGGGCTTTTTGTTGATTTCAGTGATGATAGCGCCCTTGACGAGGTTGATCTCGTCGGCAAAGGAGCCAGGCCGAACGGTGGTGACCATGACACCGCCCTTGGTGCCGGTTTTGGTAGCAATCTGGGGCGGGACGGCCGAGACGGTGATGCCAAGTTTGTTCTGGCCGGCGTCTTCCTCTTGTGGTGCGGCGTTGTCGTCGTTGTCTCCAGCGAGATCGGAGTAGGTCTTGGCGCGGTCGCCGATCGCGACGTTAGCAGTTTCCTGTTTGCCGTTGCGGAGGTAGCCGAGTTTGACCATGGTGCCAACGTGACGGGCGGAGATGTCGGCTACGAGGTCGTCGCCATCTTTAATGTTGCGGCCGTCAATCGAGACAATGACGTCACCAGGTTGAAGGCCAGCTTTGGCAGCGCCGCCGTTAGGAGTGACGGTGGAGACCATGACTCCGTTCGTGAAGCCGTACATACGGCCGACCGCGGAGCTGAGGGCAGGCTGGAAGCTGATGCCGATGGAGCCGCGAACGACCTTGTGTTCGGGTCCGATGAGCATGTTGTAAACAGAGGCGATGGTGTTGGCCGGCATGGCGAAGCCGACACCCTGCGAGCCCATGGACTGGGTGTAGATGGCGGTGTTCATGCCGACGACGTTACCGGCCATGTCGACGAGCGGGCCGCCGGAGTTGCCGGGGTTGATGGCGGCGTCGGTCTGGATGAAGCGCTGGAACTGGCTCTGTGAGACGCCGTTGGGGCCGGGTTCATCGATGGAGCGGTTTTTGGCGGAGATGATGCCGGCGGTGACGGTTTTGGAGAGGGCGAAGGGGCTGCCGATGGCGAGGACCCAGTCACCAACCTGTGCGCTGTCGGAGTTGCCGAGTTTGACGGTGGGCAGGGGTTCCTTGGAGTCGATTTTGATGACGGCGATATCGGTGTCTTTGTCGACGCCGACTACGTGGGCTGGACGGCCTTCTTCGCCTGGCGCGCCACCGTCAGGATCGGTGGAGAGGCGAACGAAGATCTTGTCGGCCTTATCGACGACGTGATTGTTGGTGATGATGTAGCCGCGCGGGTCGACGATGAAGCCGGAGCCGAGGGCTTTGCGCTCGCCACCGAAGCCGCCGTCGTCGTCACCGTCGCCACCCTGGCCGCCGAAGAAGCGGTTGAAAAAGTCCTGCATGTCGCCGGGCTGCTGCTGGTCGTCATCGTTGCCGCCCTGCGGAGCGCGCTGACCGCGACGGTTTTTCTTGACGGCGGACTGCTTGGGCAGGGAGTCGGTGGTGATGTTGACCACGGCGGGACCGACCTGTTTGACGATTTGCGAAAAACCATTCGAAAGAGTGACGGGCGAAGGGATAACGAGAGGCTTTGCGTCGGATGAGTCGACTGTGGCCTGTTCCTTGCCGCTGACGCCGTGGGTGAGAACGGAGCCGACGAGTATGCCGACGGAGAGCGTCGCGAGCAAGGTGAAGGTGGTAGCAAGGCGGCGGCCGCGGATGCGATCCAGCAGGCTCGGAGAAGTGCGTATCGGTGTATCCATTGGCGGGTTCTTACCTCATTCTTGCGTTACGGTGCGCCTGTGCCAGAAAGGCTCGGCGAAACCTTAAGTATAGTTGCATTTCAGTTTCCGCGGCTTTACTCGCCTGTACGTTCTGTATATAGAGAGGCGATTGACGCCTTTCGGTTGTTTAGACGCGAATCTCTGACAAAAGTGACAGATCAGACGGGGTGGGTGGGGAGTTCCGATGGTGTTGCAGTGAGTTCGGTCATGGCGATTCCGGTGAGGATGAGAGCGGCTCCGATGAGGGCTCGTTGGCCTAGATGCTCGTGGAGGAAGAGGACGGAGGTCAGGGCGGCGAAGACGGGTTCGAGGGTGAGGAGTAGTGCCGTGTGGGTCGGCGGGAGGTGCTGCTGGGCCCAGCTTTGGATGGTGAAGGCGGCGGCGGTGGCTACGAGGCTGGTGATTCCGAGGGCGATCAGAAGGCGGAGCGTGATGGTGAGGTGAGGCTTGCCTCCGAGGGGGAGGGTGACGGCCATGATGACGGCGGCGGTGCCGATCTGGAGTGTGGCCAGTTGAGCGGTGGGAACTTTGTGCGAGGTGTGAGCAAGAGAGAGAAGGTGTCCGGCGAAGGCTATGGCGCAGACGAGGGTGAGGATGTCGCCGATGCCTATGCTGGAGAAGAGATTTTGCCATGTGGTCCCGGCTGGAGTGGTGAGGAACAGGAGGCCAGAGAAGGCCAGGAGCGCTCCGATGGCGGTGGTCCATCGGGGGGCGTGGGCGTTGGCGGGGCACAGGATGGGGACGATGGTGAACAAGGGGACGAAGACGACGACCAGGCCGGTGATGAAAGCGGATTTGGCGGCGGTGGTGCGGGCGAGGCCAGCGGTTTGAAATTGGTATCCGGCGGCGAGGAAGAGGCCGACGATCAGCCCCGAGATGAGGGATGTGCGGTTAATGTTTCGCAGGTGGCGGTGATTGATGATGACCAGCGCGATGGTGGCGAGGGTCATGCGGAGGAGATTGAAGAGGAGCGGGGAGGCGTCGTTGAGAGCGTCCTTGACGAGGACGAAGGTGACTCCCCAGACGGCGACGACTCCCAGGAGGAGGATGTGTGCGAGGGTAGATGGGCTTAGGCTGCGCGGCAAATTATTTGCTCAGCGGTGGGGTTTTCCGGTTGGTGTAGACGGTTTCGCCGTTGACGATGGTGCGGAGGACTTGGGTGTGCAGGAGTTCCTGTGGGGTGGCTTTGGTGATGTCGCGATCGAGAATGACGAGGTCGGCTAGATAGCCGGGTTCGAGGCGGCCTTTGAATTTCTCGGCGTTTTGAGCGTAGGCGGAGGCTTGCGTGTAGGCGTAGAGGGCTTCGTTGAGGGTGATTTTTTCCTGGGGCTGGTAGGTTTTGGTGCCGGCTTCGTTCTGGCGGGTGACGGCGGCGTACAGGCCGCGGAAGGGGTTGATGGATTCGACGGGGTAGTCGGTGCCGAAAGCGAGAACGACATTGTGGTCGAGGAAGGAGCGCCAGGCGTAGGAGTATTTGACGCGTTCGGGCCCGAGGCGGGCTTCGGCCCAGTTCATGTCGGTGAGGAGGTGAGATGGCTGCATGGAGGCGATGACGCCAAGTTTGGCGAAGCGGTCGAAATCGGCCGGAAGCAGAACCTGTGCGTGCTCGATCCGAAAGCGGCGGAACTGGTTGAGCGCCGCAGAGGCGGCCGCTAAAACCTTAGGATCGTGTGACACATTTTGCTTCCAGATAGTAAGTTGCTGTTCGCGCACATTGGCGAAGGCATCAAGGGCCATGTTGTTAGCGCGGTCTCCGATTGCGTGGAAACCGAGTTGGAAGCCTGCATCGGCGCGTTCGACGGCCATTTTGTTCAAATTTTTCTGATCGTAGCGGGGGATGCCGGAGTTGCTGGGGTCGTCTGAGTAGGGGGCGTTGAGGGCGGCGGTGCGGGAGCCGAGGGAGCCGTCCATGAAGCCCTTCAGCATGGTGGTGTGGAGGAAGGTATCGCTCTGCGGGTGGGAGGCCTGGCGCTGCTTAAGAGTTTCGACGGGGGTGTCGAAGGCTAGCCATTCGGCTACGCGGAGGTGGAGTTTGCCGGATTTTTCGAGGTCTTCGAGGGCCTGGAAGTCTTCCCAGTCGGAGAAGTCCTGGACGGAGGTGACGCCGTGAGCGAGGGCGTCGGCCATGGCGACTTCGAGGGCTCGGGTGCGCTCGTCGCGGGTAGGGGGCGGGACGACTTTGTAGATGAGCGCGAGAGCTGGACGTTCGCGGATGATTCCGGTGGGGTTGCCGTTGGCATCGCGGTCGATCTTTGCGCCTTCGGGATCGGGGGTTGCGGCGGTGATGTTGGCGGCCGCGAGGGCTGCGGTGTTGACGACGGCGATGTGGCCATCGGTGCGGCCCAGGATGGCGGGATGGCCAGCGGTGACGGCGTCGATGTCCTGGCGGGTGGGAAGGGTTTTTCCGGGCCAGATGGTGTGGTCCCAGCCTCCGCCTTGTAGCCATGCGCCGGGCTGGGCGGTGGTGGCGAAGGTTTTGATGCGCTGCTGCATCTCGGCCAGGTTGGCTACGTGGTCCAGGTCGATGGTGAGTTTTTGCTGGCCAGCGGACGCGATGTGCGTGTGTGCGTCGTTGAAGCCGGGCATGGCGAAGGCGCCGTTTAGGTCGATGATTTTTGTCTGCGGACCCTTGAGCTTTAGGAGGTCTGCGTCGGTGCCGGCGACGAGGATCTTGCCGTTTGCTATGGCGATTGCGGTGACATGGGCTGGTGTGGGACTTGTGTCCTGCTGACGCAGATGGGTGCCTGTGACGATGTTTCCGTGGATGTAGATGGTGTCGGGCGGGGTCGTTTGGGCGAGGGTGGGCGCGGCGAGGGCGAGGAGCAGGAGGGTGGTGAGAATGCGGGGGTTCACGAGGTGGAGTGTATCAAGGGATCACCATGCAAAACATGGAAATCGCGTGCCAAGGGCTTTCCGATAATCAGGGTTCGCTTTCCTTGGTCGTTCGATGAAACTAGTTTTCTGAAGGCATCTCAACATGATCGATGACGAGAACCTGTACTGGTCCTTTGGTAGATTCCAGTTTCAGGCCAAGTTGTTCCTGAATCGCGGTGAAGATTGACGATCCGGAATCGGACGATGCAGCAGTGACCTCTCTCCCGTTGTCCATGGGAGTTGTGCCGGTATCTGGTGTCTACTTGAGAGTGGCGTTATATCTTCCGTCAATTCCCGTCTTATCGATGACGACGCGACCCAGCTCCTGCGACAACTCCTGTGTCAATGCCTGGGCCATTTCCGGCAGGGTAACGCCTTGTGCTGTGAACTGGCCGGTGCTTGCGGATGTATTGGAACCTCCATCAGAGTCCTTCGATTTTTGAAGACTGGGACCTTTCTTTGCGACGACCAGGGCGTAGACCGGAAGGTCTCGTGTCTCCCAGTGAATCGTTAGTTTGAAGCGGTCTGCCAAGAGCTGTTGAAACATCCCTTGCATCTGAAGTTTGCGCTGGTCACGGCTAAGCGTTCGCAATTGATCGGCGGTCGAGCTATCTATCTTTGCCTCGATGTCGAATCTTTCGGCATTGAGCCACTTCGGGCCGCCCAGAATACGAGGCTCCGGGACTCCGTAGGCCGAATACTGGATGAGATTTTTCAACAAGATGTTAGAGGCAGTGAAACGTCCATTTTCAAATTTGGAATGGGAGCTTGAGCTGCCGGACTTGTTCGGTTTTACGATAGTCACTTCGAAGGCCAGAGGTATGGCAACTACAGGAGCAGCCGCAAGTGCTAGCGCGGTCGCGGCGGATGCTGAAGTCTGGGCGAACGATGCGATGGGGAGAGATGCAGTTACGGCCAACAACAGCTTTATGATGGAAGGCGTTTTTCGGTTCATACGCTCGATCAACTTGGAGGCACCCATAACTTCTTTTATACGTGTTCTTCACGGGGTAGGGAGACGGATTGTGCGGTGAGGTGGGTGGTGTCTAGGAGGGTTAAGAGGATGCGGCGGAGGGCGGTTTCGCGGCCGGTGGGGTCGTACCATTCCTGGAGGGTGTGGATGCCTCCGCCGGTGCCTCCGGTGCCTATGGCTATGGCTGGAATGCCTCGGGAGAGGGGGATGTTGGCGTCGGTGGAGCCTAGACGGAGTTCGGTGCGGAGGGCCAGGTGGCGGTCTACGGCGCGGACGGTTTGGAGGATGGGGGAGTCGTCGGGGAGGGCGGCGGCGGGGCGATTTCCTATGATTTCGATGAGGAGTTTTGGTGGACAGTTGGTGGTTTTTTGGTGGGCAAGGCTGGTTAGCAGATCGTCGAAGATTTGGTGGATCGTCGTGGCGGTGGAGAGGAGTTGGACGGGGTCGGTGGAGCGGAGGTCGAGGAGGGCGGTGGCTGTCTCGGGGATGGAGTTGATGGAGGTGCCGCCTGAGATGTGGCCGACGTTGATGGTGGTGGCGGGGTTGGTGGGGAGTTCGAGGTCGGCGATGGTCGTGAGGGCTCGGCTGAGGATGAGGATGGGGTTGGGGGTGCCGGAGTCGGTCCAGGAGTGGCCACCGGGGCCGGTGATGGTGACGCGGAAGCGGAGGCTGCCGAGAGCTCGGGTGACGACGGCGGTGGTCCCGCTGCCTTCGAGGGCGATGGCGGCGGCGATGCGGCGGTTGTAGGGGCCGCGCTCGAAGAGGTGGCGCATGCCTCGGAGGTCGCCTTCGCCTTCTTCGCCTACATTGGCGGCGAAGAGGATGGGGATAGGCGGGGTAATGTGCGCGTAGCGGAGTGCGGCGGCGATTCCCAGGAGGGCGGAGAGGCCGGCTCCGTTGTCGCAGATGCCGGGAGCATAGATGCGTGCGGCGTCTTCGAGTTCGACGGGATTGCAGTCGGTTCCAGCGGGGAAGACGGTGTCGAGATGTGCCGAGATGAGGACACAGGGGGGAGGGGATAGCGGGTAGGGTGTAGAGGACGGATCGGGGGATAGTTCGGCCAGGACGTTTCCTGCGTCGTCGATGTGGATGTTGGTGAGGCCGAGGGCGTGGAAGCGGTCGAAGAACCAGGCAGCGCGGGCGGATTCGCCGAAGGGAGGGGCGGGGATTCGCACGAGCTCTAGTTGCCAGCGGCGAAGTTGCGGCTGATGAAGATGCAGCCAATGGAAGGCGCGGTGGACTGCGGTGAGGGTCGCTAATCGCGCGATGCGCCGTTGGGCCGAGGCTACGGTGGTGGGCATCAGTACTCGACCTCTACGAGGAAGAGGCCGCGGGCTGGCGCGGTGGGACCGGCGGCGGCGCGGTTCTGAGCAAGGAGGATCACCGGGATGGAGTTGGCGGAGATGCGGCCTCGGCCTGCTTCAACGAAGGTTCCTACGAGGTTGCGGACCATGTGGTGGAGGAAGCCTGAGCCGGTGACTCGGTAGATGAAAAGGTCGTTGTCGCTGCGCCAGGAGGATTCGAAGATGGTGCGGGTGGAGCAGGGAATAGGGAATAGGGAATCGGGAATAGAAGGCGGGTCTGGGGATTCGACGGACTGTGCTTCGCGGGCGGTTAGGTCGGGGTCGGCGGCGGCGAAGGAGGTGAAGTCGTGGGTGCCAAGGACGTAGGCTGCGGCTTGCTGCAGTATGGCGAGGTCGAGGGGCCAAGGGCAGTTCCATACGTAGGGAGCGAGCATGGGGGAGCAGATGGGGGTGGTGGAGATGCGGTACTCGTAGGTTTTGCGAAGGGCGCTGTGGCGGGCGTGGAAATCTTCCGGTGCCTGCTCGACGGAGAGGATGCGGATGCTGGGTGGGAGGGCTCGATTGAGGGCTTTGTGGAGATTGGGTGCGGGGATGGGTGCTGCGAGCGAGAAGGAGGCTACCTGGGCTAGGGCGTGGACTCCTGCGTCGGTGCGGCCGGAGCCCTGGGGTAGAACGGTCTCTCCGGTAATGTGATGGATGGCCTGAGCGAGAGTGCCTTGCACCGTAGGGAGATTGGGCTGAATCTGCCATCCGTTGAACGGTGTTCCGTCGTAAGTGAGGATTGTTTTCCAACGTGTCATGCGATGTTCGGACGGTATCACGGAGAAGGATGGTTTTGGCTGGGATGGGGTGACTGTGCAATTACTGGTGAAGTATATCGCTGACGGGCTGAAGAGTAAGGGCTGGGGGTTGATATACTTAGCCAGCTGCAATCGGGAAAAATTTGATGGAGTCCATGGGAACGAAGCGGTGCTCGTGTGCGTATGAGTGCCTAGCCGCAACATCCTGCAGGGTAGGGTGCCAAGGCCGGTAACTTTCTTTAAGAGTCCTCTGGAACCTGTTGCGCGTCTTAGAAGGAACCGAAAATTTAGTGTGTCCGTAGTTAGCCTGCAAATGTTGTGCTGGTTTCGGGCAAGACAAGAATCCGGTGAATGCCGGTGAAGAATCAGGGAAGAGTTGGAGAGCGCATCGTGAGATTAAGGGATATGCAGGCAGCTGCGAGCATCGCATTGCTGCTAATGAGCGTTAGCACGCAGCCGGGAATGGCGCAGCAGACAACCCCACAGACACAGACGAGCCCAACGGCACCTGCTCCCCCACAGGCTGTGGCGACCGATACGACGGGGACGCCCGGGCTGCCACAGGCTCCGGCGCCGACGCCGACCCAGCCGCTGTTCCTGCGTGACACGGCCATCGATTACACGCAGCCCAAGAGCCACTTCTGGAATCCGATCGCTCCTTACACAGCGACCGATGTGCCGGCGCCGATGCTGCAGAATACACCCCGGCTGGATTCTCTTTTGAGAGACGGGAAGATCTATCTGAGTTTGTCGGATGCGGTGACGCTGGCGCTCGAGAATAACTACGACATCGCGATTGCGCGCATCAATCTGGACATTGCTGATACAGATATTTTGCGGACCAGGGCTGGCGGAACGATTCGCGGTGTATCGACGGGACTGGTGACCAATACGATTGGCGGCACGACCCAGACGATCACATCCGGCGGCGGACCAGGCGGAACGTCGAGTGGAGCGGGCGGTGGCGCATCGGGTGCGTCGGGCATCGTTTTGAGTACAAACGGCGGCGGCCCGCTTCCTGAGAGCCTTGATCCGATTCTGACTGGAACCTTGCAGTATGAGGCAGCGAATACTCCGCAGTCTACGACCTTCATTACTGGTACGAACACGCTGAACCAGAACACGGGAACGTATAACTTTGGCTATCAGCAGGGTTTTCTAACTGGAACGTTGTTCAACGTTACGTTCAACAACAGTCGGACGACGACGAACAGCTTCCGATCGAACTACAGCCCGCAGCTGAACACGATCTTTCAGGCCAAGGTATCGCAGCATCTGCTTCAGGGATTTGGCCTTGCTCTTAACAGAAGACTGATTGTGCAGGCGAAGAATAACCGGCAAATTACGGATTCGTCGTTCCGTCAGCAGCTTCTATTTACTGTGACCCAGGTGGAGAGCATCTACTGGGGCCTGGTGAGCGCTTATGAAGATGAACAGGCGAAGGAGCGGGCACTGACGCAATCGACACAGTTGTCCGCCGACAACCGCAAGCAGTTGGAGATTGGAACACTGGCACCGCTGGATGTCGTGAACTCCGACAGTGCGGTGGCGACCGACAAGCAGGCATTGGTGGCCTCGCAGACGAACCTCGAGTATCAGCAGTTGCTGATGAAGCAGGCGATCGCGCGGAACCTGAACGATCCGCAGCTCTCGAACGCTCCGGTGATTCCGACCGACCGTGTGGCACTCAATCGGCTTCCGGAAGAAGATTTGCCTGTGGAAGACCTGGTGAAGCAGGCTTATTCGAACAATCCGCAGATCGAACAGGCCGTGCTGAACATGAGCAACAATCAGATCACGATCAAGGCCTTCAAAAACGGTTTGTTGCCGACTGTGGATGCGTACGCGTTCTATGGCGGTTCGGGTCTGGGCGGCGCGCAAAATCCGGCACTGCAGTGCACGGATTCAACCGGTACGTCGATTATTCCTTGCCCTCCGAATGTTGTTCAACACACCGGCTATGGAGATGTGTTCACGAATGCATTCAACAACTCATTTCCGGACAAGGGCGTTGGTGTGAGCATCAATATTCCGCTACGGAACCGGGTTGCGCAGGCCGATCAGGCGCGGTCGCAGATGGAGTACCGGCAGTCGCAGATGCGGTTGCAGCAGCTTTATACGCAGATTCGGATTCAGGTCATCAACGGGCAGTTTGCACTGACCAACGACCGGGCGCAGGTGCAGGCAGCTCAGGCGGCTCGCGACTTTGCGGCGCAGAGCCTGGATGCGGAAGAGAAGAAGTACAAGCTGGGCGCTTCAACAACAGCGCTGGTGCTGCAGCAACAGAGGAATCTGGCGGCAGCGGACAATAACCTGATCTCGGCTACGGCAGCTTATGCGAAGGACCGGGTTGCGCTGGGCCAGTTGCTGTCGAACATCCTGGATAAATATGGGATCGACATCAAGCAGGCTGCAACTGGGAACATCACGCAGTCAGCGGTGGTTCCTGGTCTGACGACACCGAAGGCCCCGGAGGCTCCGAAGCCGCTGTCTTCGACGCCTACGCCTCCTCAGCAGTAAGCGGGTGGATGATGAAGAGGGTCCGGGCTTTGGCTCGGGCCCTTTTCTTTTTGGGAACAGGGATTAGGGATCAGGGAACATTGGGCAACGGTAATTGCACAAGGGGTATGGGTGGATGGGATCGGTGGAAATGGGTGGTCGGCAAGTGAACTAAACTGAATGTCTATGGCTACAGAGCGGGTTGTGAGTGAAGAACAGGGTAGCGAGCATTTGAATGCGCTGGCGAAGGCGGCTTCGGCGTATCTGCGGTCGGCGAAGCATCAGCCGGTGAAGTGGCAGCAGTGGGGTGAAGAGGCGTTTGCCCAGGCGGAGGCGGAGGATAAGCCGATCCTGCTGGATATCGGCGCGGTGTGGTGTCACTGGTGCCACGTGATGGATCGCGAGTCGTATGAGGATGCAGAGACGGCGAAGGTGATCAACGATCACTTTGTTGCGGTGAAGGTGGATCGGGATGAGCGGCCGGATGTGGATACGCGGTATCAGGCGGCGGTGTCGGCGATCAGTGGGCAGGGCGGGTGGCCGCTGACGGCTTTTCTGACGCCGGATGGGAAGCCATTTTTTGGGGGGACTTATTTCCCGCCGGAGGATCGGCATGGGCGGCCTAGCTTTCGGCGAGTGCTGCTGACGATGGCCGAGGCTTTTCAGGATCGGCGGAGCGAGGTGGATGAGTCGGCCGGTAGCGTGATGCGGGCGATTGAACATAATGAGTCGTTCATGGGGAGGAGCGGGAATCCGGGGCCGGAGCTGGTGGCTAAGCTGGTGTCGTCGGCGCTGAAGCAGTTTGATGCGCGGTCGGGCGGGTTTGGGTCGCAGCCGAAGTTTCCGCATTCGGGGGCGATTGATTTGCTGCTGGATTCGGCTTCGCGGGTGTCGAGTGGTGCGGGTGCGGAGTCGGCGAAGACGGCGGCGATGGTGACGCTGCAGAAGATGGCCAGGGGCGGAATCTATGACCACCTCGCGGGTGGGTTTCATCGGTATTCAGTTGACGATCGATGGGTCGTGCCGCACTTCGAGAAGATGTCGTATGACAATAGCGAGTTGCTCAAAAACTATGTGCATGCCTTCCAGACGTTTGTGGATTCGGAATGCGCGCGGGTGGCTCGCGAGATGATTCAGTGGATCGATGAGTGGCTGAGCGATCGCGAGCGGGGCGGGTTCTATGCTTCGCAGGATGCGGATTACTCGCTGGATGATGATGGGGACTACTTTACGTGGACGCGGGATGAGGCGGCGGAGGTTTTGAGCAGCGAAGAGTTGGCGGTCGCGAGTGCGTACTACGACATCGGCGAGATTGGAGACATGCATCACAATCCGGCGAAGAATGTGCTGCATGTGCGGGGGACGCTGGAGGGTGTGGCGAAGGCGAACGGCATGTCGCTGGATGAGGCAAGGGAGCGGCTGGCGTCGGCGAAGACGAAATTGTATGCCGCACGGCTGAAGCGGCCTACTCCTTATGTGGATAAGACGATCTATGTCGCGTGGAACGGGATGATGATCTCGGCTTATCTGGAGGCGGGACGGGTGCTGGATATGCCGGAGGTTCGAGCGTTTGCGCTGCAGTCTCTGGATCGCGTGCTTGAGGGTGCGTGGCACGCTTCGACCGGAATGGCGCATGTGGTTGCGTATGGCGAGACTGGTGTTGCGGGTGCGCGGGTGGCGGGCGTGCTTGATGACTATGTGGCGCTCGGTCATGCAGCGCTGGATGCGTGGGAAGCGACCGGTGAGATGCGGTATTACACGGTCGCTGAAGAGATTGCGCAGAGTGCAGTGGCTCGGTTCTACGATCCGGTGGGACTGGGATTCTTCGACACGGAGGCTTTGGCAGATGGCGAGCAGAGACTGGGTGCGCTGACGGCGAGGAGGAAGCCGCTGCAGGATTCGCCTACGCCGGCCGGGAATTCGGTTGCGGCAGCTTTGCTGTTGCGGCTTGAGGCTTTGAATGGGCGTGAGGACTATGCGGTGAAGGCGCTTGAGACGCTGGAGACGTTCGCTGGCGTGGTGGAGCACTTTGGGCTGTATGCGGCGAGTTATGGGCTGGCGTTGCAGCGGATGGTGCAGCGGTCGGTGCAGGTTTGTGTGATTGGAGACGATGCGGCCGCGCGGCGGCTGGAGACTGTAGCGTTGGCGCGGTATGCGGTCAACAAGAGCGTGATTCGTCTGCGGCGGGACCAGATGGGAGCGCTACCGCCGATGCTGGCTGAGACGCTGCCTCACCTACCGGGGCTGCAGGAGGGGAGTGTGGCGGTCGTTTGCAGCAGCAAGGGATGTTTGCCGCCGGTGCGGACCGCCGATGAGTTGATTGAGGCTATGAATCAGTCGTTGTAAGGCTGGTGCAAATGCTACGAGTGAATCCCAACCTTGTGGTTATCACGGGAGGACCCGGAACAGGGAAGACAACGGTCCTCCAAGAGTTGGAACGGCGAGGTTTTGCCTGTGTCGCGGAGGTGGCGCGACAAATCATTCTGGAGCAGGTGCATGCCAGAGGCGACGCGCTTCCGTGGGCGAACACGGAACGGTATTGCGAGTTGATGCTGAAGCGCTCCGTTGATTCGTTTCTGAAACATGATCCTGCGTATGCGATCACGTTTTGCGATCGAGGAATTCCGGACACGCTTTGTTATGCGCGTTTGATCCGGTCTCCGCGGGAGAGTGAGATTCTGGAGGCCTGCCGGGTAAACAGATATGCCAGCAGGGTGTTTCTGGCTCCGCCATGGCGGGAGATTTACGAGACCGATGCAGAACGTAAACAGACCTATGAGGACGCCGTGCGGACATACGAGCAGATGAAGCTGGCTTATCAGGATTGCGGCTATGAGTTAGTCGAGATTCCCCGGCTTGATACTGCGAGTCGCGCTGACTTCATTCTGGATCATTTGCCTGGATGAGATGGTCAGGTTCCGAAGGTTTGTTGAACGGGTGGAGCGGTGGGGTCTGATTTCTGTTGTACGACCAGCATGTTGGAGGAGATGCCTAGAGGGATTCCTTCTTTCTCGAAGGCCAGGATGATGCGGCGGCGGAGTTCGCGGAGGACGCCGTCACGCTGGTTGGCACGGACGCGGGTGTTGATGAGGTAGATGATTTCGCGGCCGCGGATGTCGTTGATGCCGAGGACTTCGGGGTCGGAGATGGTGATGTCCTTGAAGGCGGAGTCCTGGCGGATGTCGGTGGCCAGCTTGCGGAGGACTGCCATGACGGTGTCGGGGTTGGCGCTGGCGTCGACGCTGACGGAGAGCGAGGCGACGGAGAAGTCGCGGGAGAGATTGGAGACGGTGGCGATCTGACTGTTGGGGATGATGTAGAGGGTGCCGTCGCCGTCGCGGAGGCGGGTGCTGCGGAGAGAGAGGTCTTCGACGGTGCCCTTGAGGCCGGCGAGGGAGACGGTTTCGCCGACGTTGTACTGGTCTTCCATGAGAATGAAGACGCCGTTCAGCATGTCCTTGAAGATGGATTGCGCTCCGAGGCCTATGCCGACGCCGAGAATGCCGGCTGAGGCTAGTAGCGGCTGATACGGGATGTCAAAGATGTTCAGAACCTGCAGAAAAGAGATGAAGAGGATGAGGCCGTACGCCGTGGCGCGAATAATGGAGGCCATGGTGCGGAGCTGGGCGGCACGGTGGAAGTTGCCGACCTGCTGATCGGCGCGCTGGCGGAGTCCTTTGACAAAGAACAGGACGACTCGCTGCATGATAAAGAAGAGGATCAGGACGACGGCGAGCTTGGGTAACTTATCGTGGAAGAAGGAGATTACGTCTTCGCTCCAGTCCTGTCCGATCGTTTTGAAGATGTGTTCACCTTGCGGGGTCATGGCCAGAAGGAGCATGATTGCAATATCTCACTTTCGCGCTTACGTGCTTTGAACAGGATGTGACAGCTTAGAGTTGGATGCAAGGCGGTGCGGGAGTCATGGGAAGCGTCATTGCGGGCGGAAGGGGGAGCCATGAAAATTCTTCGGGCCGCGATCATGGGGGCTTTACTGTTGACCGGAAGCTCCGTCATGTTGCACGGGCAACTGGGAAGGGGTTCGAGTCAGACGCAAAACCCTCTGCCTCCGGTTGGCCAGGGCAATATGGGAGGATTGGGTGGGCGTAATAATGAAGCGCCGGATCCGCTTGGGCCCCGGATACAGGAGCAGCAGGCCAAGAGTCGGAATAGCGACAGACAGCGGAAATTGGTGGAGGACACCGAACGATTGCTGTCGCTGGCGGCTGACCTGAAGCAGCAGGTGGGTAACACTGGCAAAGATGCTATGTCGGCAGATATGGTCAGGAAGGCCGAAGAGATCGAGAAGTTGGCCAAGAGCGTGAAGGAACGGATGAAGGGCTAAGGGGTTGTGCGATGAAGATGTTTCGAGTGGCGATGTTTGGGGTGGTTTTCGCGGCCAGTAGTTTTGCGGTATCGGGTTTAGGCCAGGCAACACCGTCTTCGGGGACACAGGCACAGCAATCGTCTGGGCCGGCACGGGCGAGCAATGACGCCGCCTCTTCAAGCAAGGCAGATGTGACGACGGCGAGCAAGTCTGGTGGGGCAGATGCAAACGCTCAGGCTGCCGCGGGGGCGCAGCAGGGGACTGACAAACAGAAGAAACTAGCGGCGGATACGGACAAACTTCTGGCGATGGCTACTGATTTAAAGCAACAGGTGGACAAGACAAATAAAGACGTTTTGTCGGTGGACGTGATCAAAAAAGCAGAAGAGATTGAGAAGCTGGCGCGGAGTCTGAAGCAGGAGATGAAGCAGCAGTAGCTCATCCTTTTTACTGTGCTGCGGACGAGGCTTCTGCAGACGTCAGAAGCCACTTGCCATCTTTTAGCTTGCATGTGTAGTGGACGGTCTTTGGCTTAACCGCTTGTTCGGCTTCTTCGCCAAATCCTTGTGGGCTCATCTGCACGTCAAACGAAAAAGCCTGTTCACTGACTGTCACTTTGTTGATATCAGTTTCAAATTCATCAGGATTGCAGGAGTGGTTTTCCCGTGCGCACCACTGTGAGGATGGCAGGTGCTTTTTCAATTCGGCCGAAAACTGTTGGCGCGCCGAATCTATTTCGTTCGGGAAAATTCGAATCAGTTGTTTTTGCCGAGGATCATAGATGGATAACTTCGCGGATTGGACCGGAGCGAAGTGGATCATGCTTTCTTCGAAGATGATGTTTCCATCGATTTTTGCCAACACCCATCCCCATAATCCTGCGCTGAATGTTAGATCCGTATTCAAGACCAAGACACATCCGGCGGATGGGTTGATATGCGTGTTGATCGTGATGAATCCGTCTTTTTCTGAGATGTCTTGCGCCGATCCCAGGCAATTACTGGAGACCTGTTCCATGATGGTGCTGAAGCCTAGAAACGGAATTTTTGCGCCGTGCAGATCGGCTCGACGAAGTTGATGGATTTGTTCGTCATACCGGATGACATGCAACACCGATGGCAACCTGCCAGAAGCGTCGTCGTCGTAATAGGCGAGGAGGAATGGGGAGTTGTCAGAAGACACGGCGTAGCTGGTTATGGGCTGCTGACGGTCGCTCGCGGAGAAGAGATTTACAGGAATTTTATGGGCGGTTAGAACGTCTGCCAGGGTTTCGGCACGGAGGGGTGTCATGGCGAGAAGGGCCATTGTTATCAATGCTGATAAGGCGATTCTCAATGCGGTTCCTCTTCGGAGATGATGCATCGAAAGCAGGGTTTTGGCTATTGATGTCTTGCGAATCAAGTTGGCTAACTGGTGTCGGTCGGAACGACTTGCGCAGAAGGGAGGAGAAGGAGTACAAGGGTTCGGCTTCGGGCGGACCTATATAGCCGCAGGGGCCCAGGAAGGGCTGGTGCAGGGCAATGCTTCGAGCAGGTTTAACCGTTTTAGTACTGTGGATTGTGATGTCAGCGACGGGCTGGGGACAAGCGGCACAACAGGCGGAGCAGAGGGTGGTGGAGTCTCCGCAATCGATACAACATCCGCGATCTGGATTTTATGGGCACAGTTTTGTTGCCCAGCAGAAGGCGATGCGGAATATCGAGAGACAGGACAAGCTTGTTAACGATACGAACAAGTTGCTGGCGTTGGTGGCCAACTTCAATCAAACGGCGAATAAGAGTGGTGCCGAGTTGTCGTCTGCAGATATGGCGAAGCGGGTTGAGGAGATTGAGAAGTTGGCCCGTAGTGTGAAGGAACGGATGCTCAGGGAATAGGGCCCAGGAAGCGGGAATAGGAGCAACGGAACGGCGCTTATCAAGGTTGGGCCAGGGCTGCGGTGGCGTCTACCTGCGGGACGGGTAATTGAGGGGATGGGACGGCGGTTGAGCGCATGACGCTGATGATGTGGTCTGCGCTCCAGGTGGGGTGGGCGGCTCGGAGCAGGGCGGCGACTCCGGCGGCAAGAGGGGCGGAGGCACTGGTGCCGATGGCCTGGACGTAGGGTGTGTGGCCGAGATTGAAGCATCCGTAGCTGTGGGCGGAGTCTGTTGGTGGTCCGTCGGTTGTGGACGGGTTTCCGGAGCTGCAGGCGCCGCGTACCCATCCGCTGACGGCCAGGTCTGGGGCTGAGGGGTAGCTCCCGCCGGGCGCGGCCAGAGCGTTGAGAGGGGTTCCGTGGTTGCTGTAGTAGGGGAGCGAGATGGGGCCAGGGGTGCAGGTGGCTCCGGCAGAGAGATTTTCGACGCAGGCTGGGTTGGTAGATGCGACGATGGCGAGGACGTTGCGGGATTGGGCGGGGATCTCCTGGTAGCGGGGGTTGGAGAGGTCGTAGCCGTCGTTGCCGGCTGCGGCGATGAGGATGACTCCGGCTTGAGAGGCAGCGTAGGTGACTTGATCGAAGGCTGCTTTGAGGCCTGCACCGTCGCCGGTGCTCATGTCGACGATGGTGCCGAGGGAGAGGGAGATGATGTCGGCACGGTTGGTCACGGCGTCTTCGATGCCTTGCATGACCCAGCTGAGAAGGCCGGTGGCTTCTCCGGCGGTACAGCTTGCGGCTAGGGTGGTGCCGTTGCCGGCGATGGTGGCTGGCAGGCGCTCGAGGACTTTGATGTTGAGGAGGGTCGCGGCGGGGGCTACTCCGATGACCTGTCCGGTGCCGGGACCGATGGCCGCGGCGGCTAGAGAGGCGGTCCAGGTGCCGTGGCCGGTTTGGTCTTGCGGGCTGCCGTCGTCGCAGGAGCTTGGTAGAGCGGATGGATCGACTTCGCTGAGATTGAGGGCAAGGTTGGGGGCGATGTCGGGATGGTTGGCATCGACGCCGCTGTCGAGGATGGCGATGCGGACGCCTTTGCCCATGGTGGTGTTCCAAGGGCCGTTGGCGGGGCCGCCGGGGACGTTGTTGCCGTAGCCGCCCACCTGCTGGACGGCCCATCCCTGGGGTGAGGCGGTGTAGTAGGTGTCGTAGGGCGCCTGCGGGCCGATGACTACGCTGAAGGTGGGGTGCAGGATGGGCTGGATGTGGAGGCGGTGGGCGGTGACGAGGCGGTCGTGGAGGACGTATTCGACGTTGGGCTGGGCGGCGAGCCGGCGCATGGTGGTTGCGTCGTCTTCGGTGCTGAGGGACTGGGCGGCGATGATACCGAAGTGCGGATTGCGTTGGGTGAGGCGCGCTCCTGCAGAGAGGGTGCGGGTTTCGACGTCGGCTGGGACGACGGCGTTTCGGTAGACGACGAGATAGTGGTGGGGGACTATGGGGCTTGGCTGGGCGTTCTGCGCGTGAAGAGATGCGGCAAGGGTGAGGGAGAGAATCGCTGCTGCCTGTTTGAGCCACCGGGTCGGCGCGGTATCGTATTGCAACTGGGGCGAATATCGACGAGCGGACTGGGATGGGATGAGAGTGGACACGGCAGCACCTCGGTGTAATTGCACTGGTGTCTGCATCGGCGGGTTTGCGAAAACAGGCTAGAGAATTGGCGAACGTGTGCTATTACTTTGGTTTATCGCGGGAAGCAGGAGGAGCGATCGGGCTTGGTATCGGGTGGATTGACCCTGTCGGAGCCATCATGCTCTAATTGCCGCTTTGTGAAGCAAGTTGCGGTTTGTCGTTATTCAAGGAGACCTTTGCATGTACGTAGTAAGCCTTCTGGCTATAGCCGTTCAGGAACAAGTTCCTTTTACACCTGCAAGTGCTGATGATGGGCGGATGTGGCTGTGGATTGCGCTGGGCGTCGGGGTATTGGCGCTGGGAGCGGCGCTGATGCTGGCGCGTGCTGTGATTGCGGCGGATACGGGAACGGCGGATATGCGGGCGATTTCGGATGCGATCCGCGAAGGGGCTGAGGCGTTTTTGAAGAGGCAGTACAGGACGATCGGCGCGATTGCTGTGGTGCTGGCTGTGCTGCTGTTCTTTGGGTATCACCTGTCGCCCAGGACGGCGCCGTTTGCGCTGAAGACTGTGGTGAGTTTTCTGATGGGTGCGGTGTGCTCGGCTCTGGCAGGGTATACAGGGATGTACTGCTCGATACGTGCGAACATACGAACGGCTTCGGCGGCGCGAACGAGCTTGAATGCAGCACTGCGGATGGCGTTGCATGGCGGTGCGGTTACGGGGCTTGTGGTCGTGGCGCTGTCGCTGCTTGGGGTGGGAGTGCTGTTCCTGTTCTTCGGTGGATTGGAGAATCCGCAGGCAGTGCCGTATCAGTTAGTTGGATTTGGATTCGGGGCTTCGCTGGTGGCTTTGTTCGCTCAGTTGGGCGGCGGAATTTATACGAAGGCTGCGGATGTGGGTGCGGATCTTGTCGGTAAGGTGGAGGCTGGAATTCCGGAGGATGATCCGCGAAATCCAGCGGTGATTGCGGACCTGGTGGGCGACAATGTTGGCGACTGTGCGGGCCGCGGCGCTGACTTGTTTGAGTCGACTGCAGCGGAGAATGTGGGCGCAATGATTCTGGGCGCCGCGCTGTATCCCGTGTTCGGGGTGAAAGGGATTCTGTTTCCGCTGATCGTTCATGCGATCAACTTGATTGCGAGCACGGTGGGCGTATTTGTGGTGAAGACTCGTGAAGATGAAGACCCGATGCATGCTTTGAACAAAGGGTTCTACGTGACTTCGGCGCTGGCGTTGGCGGGCTTTGCGGTTGCTGTGTACACGATGCTGAATGGGCCACTAGTGCAGCCGTTGTGGCTGCTCGGCTGCGGCGTGATCGGTTTGGGTACGGCGTTTTTATTTGTGTGGATTACGGAGTACTACACGGAGTCGAGGTATCGGCCGGTGAAGTCGATTGCCGAGGCTTCGCTGACTGGCCCGGCGACGAATATCATCAGCGGGCTTGCGGTTGGTATGGAGACACCGGCGGCTCCTGTGCTGGTGATATCGGCGGCGTTGCTGCTGAGCTACTACTTCGGCGTGCAAGGGTTGGCGAATGTTGCTGGCATCAGCGATTATGCGAAGGGTATTTATGGCACGGCGATCGCCACGATGGGAATGCTGAGCTGTGCGGCTTACATTCTGGCGATGGATACGTTTGGACCGATTACGGATAACGCAGGCGGCATTATCGAGATGTCGCATCAACCGCATGAGATTCGTGAACGGACGGACAAGCTGGATTCGGCGGGGAACACGACCAAGGCGCTTACGAAGGGGTATGCAATTGGTTCGGCTTCGCTGGCGGCGTTTCTGCTGTTCTCTGCGTATCTTGAACAGATCAAGACAATTGTGACCGATAAGGTTGCACATGCTGGCGGCTACATGCCACAGGGGTGGAGCTTTACGAATATCAATCTGGCGCAGATTCCTGTGTTTGTCGGTGCGCTGTTGGGTGCGATGTTGACATATCTGTTTAGCTCGCTGGCCATCAAGGCGGTGGGGCGGACGGCGCAGATGGTTGTGCAGGATGTGCGGGCGCAGTTCAAGGAGAATCCCGGGATCATGGAGGGGACTTCGAAGCCGGACTATGCTCGATGCGTCCACATTGTGACGGGCGCGGCGCTGAAGGAGATGGTGCTGCCGGGAGTGCTCGCGGTTGGGCTGCCGGTGGCCGTGGGGCTGATCTTCCGGCACTTTAGCGCGAGTTATCAGGCGAACTCGGCGATCTATGCACCAGGTACTGTACTGCCTGTGCCTGCGATTGGCGGGGTTCCGGTGAATCTGGCTGGCGCTGAGGCTGTGGCTGGGTTGCTGATGGTTGGGACGATTGCCGGTGTTCTGCTGGCCATGCTGATGAATAACGGCGGCGGGGCCTGGGACAATGCAAAGAAGTTCATTGAGACCGGGCAGTATGGCGGAAAGAAGAGTGAGGCGCACAAGGCGGCTGTCGTTGGCGATACGGTCGGCGATCCATTCAAGGACACGGCTGGACCTAGCTTGCATGTGCTGATCAAACTGCTGGCTACGATTACGCTGGTATTGGCTCCGCTGTTTGTGTAGGTAATTTCGTTGGATTGGGTGGGCGGCCTTTTGGGTCGCCCATTCATTTTTTTAGGAAGTGAGTGGTGGTCTGACTTGTTAGTGGAAATCTGGGCTTGTTGTGCGGGGAGTCAAGCTGGCTATATTCCCGGTACAATCTTGTTCGGCGGCATGCGTTTGAGCTGCTGAGGATAGGTGCATGGCTCGACAGTCGGGATCTGGTGTAGCAGAGAGAAAAAAGACGGCGACCGCGGTTGCGGGAACGGCGCTAACACGCGAGCAGTTGGTGGAGTTCTACCGGCTGATGTACCTGTCGCGGCGGACGGATGATCGCGAGATCGTGCTGAAGCGGCAGCAGAAGATTTTTTTTCAGATATCGTGTGCGGGGCATGAGGCGTTGCTGGTGGCGGCTGGCATGGCGATGCGGCCGGGATATGACTGGTTCTTTCCGTATTATCGTGACCGGGCGATCTGCCTTGCATTGGGGAATACGGTTGAGGAGCAGTTGCTGCAGGCTGTGGGGGCGGCGGATGATCCGGCTAGTGGTGGGAGGCAGATGCCTTCGCACTGGTCGAGCCGGAAGTTGAATATTGTGAGTCCTTCTTCTTCTACGGCGACGCAGTGTCTGCATGCTGTGGGGTGCGCGGAGGCGGGGAGGTACTTCTCGCGGCATCCGGAGGCGGCGGCGAAGCATGACGGTGATTATCGTGAGTTCAAGGATGTGAAGTTTCAGGGAGACGAGGTTGTTTACGTCTCGATCGGCGAGGGATCGACCAGCCAGGGAGAGTTCTGGGAGTCGCTGAACACGGCGTCGAACGAGAAGCTGCCTGTGCTGTATGTCGTCGAAGATAATGGGTATGCGATCTCTACTCCTGTCGAGGCGAATACTCCCGGTGGGAATATCTCGCGGCTGGTGGCGAATTTTCCTAACTTCCACTTTGCTGAGATTGATGGCACCGATCCGATTGCGAGCTACGACGCGATGGTGGAGGCAGTGGCGTATTGCCGCGCTGGGAAGGGGCCAGCACTGGTGCATGGACATGTGATTCGGCCGTATTCGCACTCGTTGAGCGATGATGAGCGGTTGTACCGGTCTGCTGCGGAGCTAGAGGCGGATGCGCTGCGCGATCCGATCTCGCGGATGCAGATGTGGCTGCTGCGCGAGGGCATTCTGGATGCAGATGCGATCAACCGGCTGGAGCGGCAGGTGGATGAAGAGGTGCAGAGGGCTGCGGACAGGGCTGTGATGGCTGCGCTGCCGACGGTTGATTCGATCATGCGGCATGTGTATTCGGAGGACTTGAGTCCGATGGATGCGCGGTTTGCGACGGAGCCAGTGGCGACTGCGGATACATCGGAGCGGACAATGGCTGATCTGATCAACTGCTGCCTGAAGGATGAGATGCGCCGGGATGAGCGGATCGTCGTGTTTGGCGAGGATGTGGCCGACGCAACTCGTGATGAGGCGCTGCGGGCGGGGAAGATCAAGGGCAAAGGCGGTGTTTTCAAACTGACGGCTGGATTGCAGACGGAGTTTGGCAGTGACCGCGTGTGGAACTCGCCATTGGCGGAGGCGAATATTGTAGGCCGCGCGATTGGGATGGCGACTCGTGGGTTGAAGCCAGTAGTGGAGATTCAGTTCTTCGACTACATCTGGCCTGCGATGCACCAGATGCGGAATGAGCTGGCGTTGTTGCGGTGGCGTTCGAATGGTGGGTTCAGTTGCCCCCTGGTGGTGCGGGTTCCGATCGGTGGCTATTTGACGGGTGGGTCGATCTATCACTCGCAGTCGGGCGAGAGCATTTTTACGCACACGCCTGGGGTGCGTGTGGTGATGCCGTCGAACGCGCTGGACGCGCTAGGACTGTTGCGGACGGCGATCCGGTGCGATGATCCAGTGCTATTCCTGGAGCATAAGCGGCTGTATCGCGAGACGTTTGGTCGGGCGGCTTATCCTGGGCCGGAGTATTGCATTCCGTTTGGCAAGGCGAAGATTGTGCGGCCCGGCAAGGGCCTGACTGTGCTGACTTATGGTGCTGTCGTGCCTCGCGCTTTGCAGGCTGCGCAGAAGATTCACCGCGATAAAGGGGTCGATGTGGAGTTGATCGACCTGCGGAGCTTGTCGCCGTATGACTGGGAGACGATTGCGGAGTCGGTGAAGAAGACGAGCCGCGTCATTGTGGCCCATGAGGATATGTTGAGCTGGGGATATGGAGCAGAGATTGCCGCACGGATCGGGGAGGAACTGTTTGAGTATCTCGATGCTCCGGTGCGGCGTGTGGCTTCGATGGATGTGTTTGTGGCCTATCAGCCTCTACTGGAGGATGTGATTCTGCCGCAGCCTGAGGATCTGTATCGTGCGATGGCGGAGATCGCTGCTTTCTAGGTGATGTAAGAATACGGCGGCGCGCAACTGCTGGTTCAATTGAGGGTTTCTAATTACGCGGTTGCTGCGAGGGGATAAGGCTTCGCAGCGCGGTTGGAGGAGTTTGCTATGACGTTTGCAGGATCTTCTGCCGGACGATGTATGCGGTTGATGAGGGCCGGGGTTGCGGGCGGACTATGTTTGTTGCTTGCGGGACAGCCTCTGGTGGCGGCTGTCGCGACGAAGAAGACCCCTGTCGCGAAGGAGATTCAGGGCGATGAGCGAGTGCTTCATGCGTTGAATCGATTTACGTTTGGACCGCGGCCGGGCGATGTAGCTGCGGTACGGGCGATGGGATTGCAGGAGTGGTTCGAGCGGCAGCTGAATCCTTCGAGCATCGATGACACGGCGCTGGAGAATCGGCTGGGGATGTTTCCCGCGATGAAGCTGCAGCAGGCTGAGTTGATGCGGCGGTATCCGAGCCCTGTTGTGCTGCGGCAGATGATGCAGACGAATGCGGCGCTGCCTTCCGATCCAGTGGAGCATGCGATCTATGCCGACCAGATCGCTCTGTACAAACTGGTACAAGCCAAACAAACGGCAGCGCAAGCCGATGCTTCGCAGAAGATGGCAGGCGATGGTGCGGATTCAGCGAGACAGACAGCGCTTCCAGGAGACGGGGTTGATCCGGCTATGCCCGCTATGTCGGCGCACGAGGAACAGTTCTACAAGGGGCTGGATGCGGTGCGGATCATCAACCTGCCGCCGGATCAACGGGTGCAGCGGATTCTGGCGATGCCGCCGGACGAGTTGATTGCATTTCGGCAAAGCCTAAGTGCTGGTGAGCTGGCAGCGTCCGGTGCGGGGTTGAGTGCGGAACAGAAAGAGATAGTGGCGTCGCTCGCGGGCTCGCCACGGATGATTGGTGGTGAGTTGCTGCAATCGCGGATGATCCGCGATATCTTCAGCGAGCGTCAATTGGAGACGGTGATGACCGACTTCTGGCTCAACCACTTCAACATCTATGTGAAGAAGAATCAGAATGAGCCGTACCTGCTGCCAGCCTACGAACGCGATGTGATACGGGCGAATGCGCTCGGCAAGTTTGAAGATCTTTTGGTGGCGACGGCGAAGAGTCCGGCGATGCTGATGTATCTGGATAATTGGCAGAGCATTGGGCCAGAGTCGCTAGCTGCGGCGCGGGTGACAAAGCTGCAAGCGGCGATGCCGGATGCGAAGGTTGTCAAAGCCCTGCCAGAAGGACTTAACGAGAATTACGCGCGCGAGTTGATGGAGCTGCACACGCTTGGAGTCAACGGCGGATATACGCAGACCGATGTGACACAGGTGGCCAAGGTGTTTACGGGCTGGACGATCGAGCAGCCCTATCGCGGCGCAGAGTACAAATTTGAGGCTCGGCGGCATGAGCCGGGTGCGAAGACTGTGTTGGGGGCTTCGATACCTGAGGGCGGTGAAGCTGAGGGGCTCCAGGTGCTGCATATGCTGGCGAATAGTCCGGCGACAGCACGGTTCATTTCGTACAAGTTGGCGGTACGGTTCGTGAGCGATACTCCTCCACCAGCGCTGGTGGACAGGCTGGCTAAGGCGTTTCTGGCGAGTGATGGGGACATCAAGACGGTGTTACGGACGATGTTCGAGTCGCCGGAGTTCTGGTCGCGTGAAGCTTATCGCGCGAAGGTAAAGACACCGCTTGAGTTTGTCGTGTCGGCGGTGCGTGCTAGTGACGCGGGTGTCAACAACGCGCAGCCTCTGGTTGGGGCGTTGGATAAGCTCGGGATGCCTCTCTATGGTATGCAGACGCCGAATGGGTATAGCTGGGTTGCGGAGCCCTGGGTTAGTACGAGTGCCCTGGTGAGTCGTATGAACTTCGCGCTGGTACTGAGTAGTAATCGCCTCATGGGGGTAAGGACCGACTGGACCCGAATGTTGGGGAGGGATGGATCGGCCGTGGTGCCGGCGTCGATCACCGACAGTGACGATGATCCTTTGGTGAAGGCGAAGGAGATGCAGGTGGAGACGTTTTTGATGGGGCAGCCTGTGAGCGAGAAGACCAGGGCATCTGTGCTTGATCAACTCAGGTCGACGGCCGCGCAGGAGGAAGCAGAGAAGAGCTTTGGGATCAGGTCTCGCGAGATTGAGCCGATGGCTGCAATTCTAAATGCGGGAGCGCCTGTAGAGCCTGGGCCTCCGTTGGATCGTCAGGCGGCAGTGATGGCTGGATTATTGCTTGGTTCGCCGGAGTTTCAGCGCCGGTAAGTGTGACTGCTTGTTGACTTGAGGGATGCTCGAAACTTCCTGCTCCGATCGGCGTTAGATCAGAGTAGGCTAGGTTGCGCGAGATGCGCAGGTTTTGGGTGAAGGAGCGCGAGATGGGAATCACGAGACGAGGCTTTATGAAGGGCGGCGCCCTGGCAGTAGTCGGGACCTCGACGATTCCGAGCTTTCTGACCCGGAGCGTGATGGCGGAGATGACGACCGCTGCGGCGAATAAAAAGAAACTGGTGGTTCTGTTTCAGCGGGGCGCTGCGGATGGGTTGAATATTGTGGTTCCGTATCAGGAGAAGAACTATTACTCGATGCGGCCTTCGATTGCGATTCAGAAGAATCAGGTTCTGGATCTGGATGGCTTTTTTGGGCTGCATCCGTCGATGGCTTCGTTCAAGCCGCTGTATGACCAGGGGCACCTTGCCATCATTCATGCAGCCGGATCGCCTGATATGTCGCGGTCGCACTTCGATGCGCAGGACTACATGGAGAGCGGTACGCCCGGTGTGAAGGTGACTGAGGACGGTTGGCTGAATCGGGCGCTACAGGCAGAGATTCTGGTGGGTAAGCCTTCGGCGTTTCGCGCTGTTGCTTTGGGGACGCAGGTTCCTCGGACGTTGCAGGGCAAGGTGCCGGCGATTGCAGTGAATAATCTGGCGGATTTTTCAGTTGGAGGGCGCGGGCCGCAGACGTCGCCGATCAGCAATGCGTTTCAGGCGATGTATGACGAGAGTTCGGATGCGGTGCTGCACGGGACCGGGCAGGAGACCTTTGAGGCAGTGAAGATGCTGAAGGCAGCCGATCCGTCGAAATATCAGCCGGCGGCGGGAGTGGATTATCCGAAGACACCGTTTGGCAATGGCTTGAGGCAGGTGGCTCAGTTGATGAAGGCGAATCTTGGAGTGGAGGCGGCTTTTTCTGATATTGGGGGCTGGGATACGCACCAGAACCAAGGGAATACGAATGGGCAGTTGGCAAACCGGTTGAAAGAATTTTCGGACACGATTGCGGCGTTCTGGATGGATATGGGGGACGAGGCGGAGAACATTACGCTGGTGACGATGTCAGAGTTTGGGCGGACAGCGAGGCAGAACGGAACGGGTGGCACGGATCATGGTCACGCGAATGTGATGTTTGTGCTCGGTGGCCAGGTGAAGGGTGGGAAGGTATACGGGAAATGGCCCGGGTTGGCGAATGAGCAGCTGAATGAGGGGCGGGATCTGGCGGTGACTACCGATTTCAGGCGGGTGCTTGGCGAGGCTGCTTATAAGACGTTGGGATCGAAGAACTTGGAGATGGTATTCCCGGGATCGCAGGTCAATCCTGGGCAGTTTTTAAATTTCGTCTAAGGTTTTGCCATGGACCGCGTTTGTTTGGTGGTTCTGGCTGTGGAAAACTTTCCGTTGCCGGGTGACCAGGTGGGGTAACGAAATAGTAAACCATCACGGTTTTCGACAGGCATTTTGACCATTATGCGCGTCATTCGCAATACGACGAAGGTCTAATACGCGAGTCTATTCGAGTTATAAATGGCTGAAAATGTGATGGATGACGGGTTTTTACATGCTTTGGCGACTGGTTCGGGCTTGTTCTGTTTTTAGAATATTAAAAATATTGCTTCTACAAAAAAATGTACGAAATCCGTACAACTTTTCTTCCAAGGTTGCGTCTTATCGAGTGTAGTAAGCAAGTGCCGGGCTAGCAGTTCCCACGGTTCCGGCTTCCCTTATCCGCAATAGAACTCCCCACCTTATACGTAAGGCTCCCAGTGTACCGGGAGCCTTCACTCCTTAAGGCTGAAGATTGTGGTTTTCGTGTGGGTGGTTCGGGGGGTTGAGGTTAGGCGAAACCTATTTTTCGGTCGAGGGCGCAGGCACCGGCTCCGTAGAAGAAGAGCATGAGGGCGATTACGAAGAGGGCCAGCGCGTATTCGGAGCCAGAGTAGCCGTGGTGGCGGGTAACCATGGCGAGCGCTACGAGCATGTTGCAGGCGATCAGGAAGGCGGCGAAGCGGGTGAGTAGGCCGAGGAGAATCAGGATTCCGCCGATAAACTCTGTCAGTGCAGAGACATAGCCTAGCCAATAGGGCAGGCCGAGGGCGGCTACGTAGTGGCTGTGGTGGTCGAGCGCGGAGAAGGTGTTGCCGTGGAAGCTGGCGGGAATGACTTTGGAGTAGCCGTGATAGATCATGGCGATGCCTAGGACCAGGCGCAGGAAGAAGGCTCCCCATGGTTGCAGGTTGTTCAGGGATTTGGACATGCGCGGAATGCTCCTAGCTTTGAGGGTATCGTTTGGTGTCGTGGAAGGTAGTTTTTTTATGTGGGCGGGTGCCCTGGTAGGTAAGGGACGGAAGTGGGATTTACTTTGGCCAGTTTCAGTGGTCAGGAGACGGAGATAGCTGGTTACTAGATGGCGGTTGATGGTTGGTTGACGACAGATATTCGTCCAGAAAGCGGGTGAGGGCGGGCCCGTAGAAGGAGTCAGTGGGGGAAGTGAGCTCAACGGTGAGCTTGGGGTCGGCTGCCGTGCGGAAGGCAGGGTGTTTGGAACCGGCGGTCGAGATGAGGAGCTTGGGGGTATGGAGGCCGGCGAGCAGGTCGGTGAGGGGGAACTGTTCGTGGAAGAGGAGGCGGGTGGGCAGGAGGGCTGAGCGGGGGTCGTGCAGGGCGGTTTCGAGTAGGTCGGCCTGGGGGGAGTCGAGGATGAGAGCTGGGATGTCGGGGTGGGTGAGGGCGAGGTGTGTGGCGAGTGAGGCTCCTACGCCGGTGCCGAAGAGAATGATCTGGTGGGCGGGAATCTTGCGGGAGGTTTCGAGGTACTGCCACGCGGAGTCGGCGTCCTGGGTCATCTTCTGCTGGCTGGGGTGAGTGTCGGCGCTTTGACCGTAGCCGCGGTAGTCGAAGGCGAAGATATTGATGCCGAGGTTGTGGAGGGCTGCAAGCGTGGGGATGGAGTTGGCGACGGAGCCGTCGGCGCCGGGAAGGAAGAGGATGGTGGATTGAGCGTAGCGGGCGTTAGGTGCGGCTGGGATCCACCAGCCGGTGAGCTGGGGGATTGCGGACTCGTCGAGGCCGAAGTGGACAAGTTCGTAGGGGGCTCCGGCGATGCTCGGGGGAGCGGAGGTTGTCCGGGTTGGGTGGAGGACGAGCTGCCATTGGCCTCGGTAGAAGAGGAGGTTCAAGGTGAGCCAAGCGCAGATGAGGGCGACGAGGATGATTACGCCGATGGCTTTGAGGAGCCACATGGGGTCGACGGTCTCTGGATGGCGGGATGGTTTTGGGGTGGGGTGAGGCATGTTCCTATGGGAACTTTAGCATTTGTGCGGGAAGAGATGGCGGATCGTAGACAATCGGGTGAACATCTGATCGCTGGAGAGCAAAGTGGAAATTTGCGATGACGAGCTTATAAGGTTTGAGGCGGAAGGGGCTGTGCCGCTGCCGGTCTCAAAGGATCAAGGTTACGTTGAACACGATGGAGCTCGGATCTGGTATGCCAGCTATGGGGATGGCTCGCCTGTGATCCTGCTGCATGGCGGCAACGGCCACAGCGGCAATTGGGGCTATCAGGTTCCGGCGCTGGTGAACAGCGGCTATCGTGCGATTGTGATCGATAGCCGGGGCCACGGACGCAGTACGCGGGATGCGCGACCGTATACGTATGAGCTGATGGCGTCCGACGTCGTGGCGGTGATGGATGCGCTGCAGGTTGAAAGGGCAGCAATCGTTGGATGGAGCGACGGTGCGTGTATTGCTTTGGTCCTCGCAGACAAGGCTCCTGCACGGGCTGCGGGCGTATTTTTCTTTGCCTGCAACATGGATCCGAGTGGGGTAAAACAATTTGAACCCAGTCCAATTCTCGACCGGTGTTTCAGCCGACATACGAAGGACTATGCCCAGCTATCGGCCACGCCAGATGAGTTTAAAACGTTCGTCGAAGATGTCGGCTTGATGCAGCGAACGCAACCTGATTACTCGGCGAAGGATCTAGCGGAGATTGAAGTACCTGTCTCGATCGTACTGGGTGAATTCGATGAATTCATCAAACGAGACCACGCCGAATATCTTTCGCGGAGTATTCCGAACGCAGAGTTTGTCCTTCTGAAAGATGTGAGCCACTTTGCACCGCTGCAGAGGCCTGAGCGATTTAACGCCGCTGTACTGGCGTTTGCCGGGAGGATTCCAGCGTCATCCGAGAGATGAGTGGTTGGCTTTTCCTGGCGACAACGAAGGATTTCGATACTGGTGTGTTGAGGTGTCTTCGCCGATTCAGGCTTGCCAGAGCCATCTGGCTGTCTCGACGTGCCTGCGGGAGACTTTGGTGCCATCGAAGCACCAGGCAAGAGTTTGAACCAATGCCCATAGACGGCAACGCTCACGGTCGAGCCCCAGCGATGAAGTCAGCTTGTCGAGACGGTGAACAACGGCAGAGCGACTATGGCCAAACTCGTAGCTGCGTATGACGGGCGCAAGAGAAAACTCTCGCTCTCCTACCAGGGGTTTGGGGTCGATCACGAGCCAGGGCTCGCGCATGGCTCGCAGAACGTTGTCGCCGTGTAAGTCCTGATGCAATAGGACCTGGTCACCCTGTGCGCTACCGAGCCGATCCATCGCCTCAAGGGCCACATCGAGCAATGCACGCTCAAAAGGGCGCTGCGCGAGCTCCCAACATGACGGCAATTGCTTGCGCCATTCGGCACACTCCTCGGCAAGACTCCTGAATGGCTGTCCGGCGGGCACCCAAAGCCGGGGCAACATCTCCACCAGGACATCGAGTGCTTGATCGCTATCGATGCTGGAGAGGTGGTCGCCCGGCTCGCAGCGTTCGATTAGTAACGCGTGTTCCTGAGGATCGAACTCGTATAGCTGGACCGCACCACGACCCTTCCAAAGCCGCAGTGCCTCGTGCTCGTATTCGGATTCCGCGTGTGGCCACTGAATTTTCAGAACGGCTGGGGATCGATCCCGGAGGGTGACGGGAAAGACGATCGATACGAAGGATTGTGCGTACGGCGGTTGTAGTCTCAGCTCCCATTTTTCTGTGCATCTTGATACACGGGAAGGCAGCTCAAAGAGCCATTCGCGGCCATGCTCAACACTTTCGAGCCATGCCAATCTGGCTGGGATCTGGAGGGACATGTCAAAGACAGTTTAGTTGGGCTTGTTCTCGACAGGCCTATGGCGGGTCAGGGCTGGTCAGGCCGATTCCCCGCCGCAGGGCGAAGAGTCGTGGGCTATGCTGTGCCCTTGAGCGAGGCCATGTCGATGGAGAAGCGGTATTTGACGTCAGCCTTCAGCAACCTGTCATAGGCCTCGTTGACCTTCTGGATGGGGATGACTTCGACGTCGGCGGTGATGTTGTTCTTGCCGCAGAAGTCGAGCATCTCCTGCGTTTCGGCGATACCACCGATCGGCGAACCGGAGAGGCTCTTGCGGCCGAAGATCAGGTTGAAGGAGAAGAGGGGCATGGGTTTTTCGGGTGCACCTACGAGAGTGAGGTTTCCGTCGCGACGGAGCATGCCGAGCAGGGCGTTGATATCGTGGTCGGCGGAGACGCAGTCGAGAATGAAGTCGAAGCTTCCGGCATGCTTTGCCATCTCGTCGGCGTTTTTGGAGATGACGACCTCGTCGGCTCCGAGGCGGAGGGCGTCGTCTTTTTTGTTGGGAGAGGTGGTGAAGAGGACGGTGTGGGCTCCGAGCGCGTGGGAGAATTTGACGCCCATGTGGCCGAGGCCGCCGAGACCGACGATGCCGACTTTCTTGCCCTTGGTGACTCCCCAGTGGTGGAGGGGCGAGAAGGTGGTGATGCCGGCGCAGAGGAGAGGCGCGGTTCCGGCGAGCGAGAGGTTCGAGGGGACTTTGAGGACGAAGCGCTCGGTGACGACGATCGAGTCGGAGTAGCCGCCGTAGGTGACGCCTCCGGTGTGTTTGTCGGGGAAGTTGTAGGTGAGGGTCATGTTGGGGCAGAACTGCTCGAAGCCTTGTTTGCACTCGGGACAGGTGCCGTCGGAGTCGACCATGCAGCCTACGGCGGCGAGGTCGCCGACCTTGAATTTGGTTACGGCTGAGCCGACCTTTGTGACGCGGCCGACGATCTCGTGGCCGGGGACGCAGGGGTATACCGTTGGCATGACGCCGCTCCACTCGTTACGGGCTTGATGGAGGTCGGAGTGACAGATGCCGCAGAAGAGAATTTCAATTTGTACATCGGTCTCGGTTGGATCGCGCCGCGCGATCGTGGTGGATGCTAGCGGCGATTTCTCACTGTTGGCTGCGTAAGCCTTTGCGTTGTACATGGGTCTAATGTAGACCGTTTGGTAGCGTTAGCGATACGCCATGCTTTGGGTAAAAGTACCCAAGAAAATCGATTCGTTAAATTCAGAATAAAGTTTCCTGCTGGCGGTCGTTCTTGCCTGTACCTGACTCGTGATTTAGTAGCCAGGATTTGCGATGGATTCCGCCGCCGTAGCCTGTGAGTGAGCCGTTGGATCCGATGACACGGTGACAGGGAACGACTACTCCGATGGGGTTGGAGCCATTGGCTAAGCCAACTGCTCTTACTGCGGTGGGGTGGCCGATTTGTGCGGCTAGTTTGCCGTAGGAGGTAGTTGCGCCGCAGGGAATCTTTCGCAATGCAGTCCATACTTTGCGCTGGAATGGCGTTCCGGCTGTCTTTACGGGCAGCGTGTCGAGGGCTGTCAGATCACCGGCAAAGTACTTTTCTATGGCGTGGGTTATGTTGTGGGGGGCGCGGCCTTCTTCGAGTGTGAACCCATGCTTTCCGTATTGACGTTGTAGCAAGCGGCGCATGCGTGAGTCGTAGTCTGCCCAGTCGATGGCGCGTAGATTTCCTTCGGTGTCAGTTGCGATCAGCATTTCGCCGATGGGTGTGTGTAGATGGTCCTCAAAGAAGCGTAGAGGTTCAGGCATGGAGGCTCCTCGATGCGTGGTTTGTCCATAAGTGTTGTGCGGCGTAGGCTCGCCATGGCCGCCATGATTCGGCGCGTGCTTCAAGATGGGCTGGAGTGGAACATGCTGCATCGATTCCTGCTATGCCTCGAAGGAGGCCGACGTCTGTTGATGGGAAGGCATCCATCTCCCGCATTGCTCGTAGAGCGATGTAGTGTGCGGTCCATTCACCTACTCCTCGGATGGTGCGCAGGCGTTCGATTGCTGTGTCGATGGTGCCGTGGGGCCAGAAGAGATTCGGGTCCGCTGAGACGGCTTCTGCTAGTGCTTGCAACGATCTTTCCCGGGCGGCGGGCATTCCGAGGCCAATTGATTTTGCTCGGGCTAGATGGATGGCTGTGGGGAAGACATGGGTCAGGGCTGGATGAATTGCGTAGGCCGTGGGTACGGGCTTTCCGTGACGCGCTACCAGCTGCTCAGCGAGACGGCGGGCGGCGGCAACGGTGATTTGTTGGCCAAGAATTGCGCGTACGGCTAACTCAAAGCCGTCCCATCCGCCGGGGGCGCGCAGGCCGGGACGTTCTGCTACGAGAGGAGCGAGAAGGGGATCGCGGGAGAGGTGGCCATCGATCGTTTCGATGTCGGCGCCGAGGTCGAAGAGGCGGCGCACGCGACTTACGATTGCTGGCAGAGCCTTGACTTCGGGGAATCGGATGGCGATGGAGAGGCTTTGGTGACGCGGCGAATGCGATACTTCGACGCTGCCGATTCGGCCGTCGATTTCGACTGTTCGAGCGTACGTGCCGTTATCGACTATCTCCAACCCTGGGATGGCGCGCGCCTGTAGAAAGCGGAGCATTGACTCCCAGTCGTAGGGAGGCCGATATCGGAGGCGCAGTTTTACTTGTGCTTCTGCGTGGCCGCCGGCGGAGGTTCGATGGCGTAGTGCGCTCGGAGGACGGTGAAAGAGATCCTGAAAGGTCTCGTTGAATCGGCGCACGCTGCTGAATCCCGATGCGAAGGCGACCTCTGTCATGGGCATTCTTGTTTCGTGAATCAGCTGTTTGGCGAACAGCACTCGGCGGGTCTGGGCTACTGCGATTGGGGAGGCGCCGAGGTGCTGAAGGAATAGTCTGCGAAGTTGGCGTTCGCCCAAGCCTAGGCGCTCGGCGAGTTTTTCTACGGTGGCGCCATCCCCGTCGAGGGCTCCGTCGTTGATGAGTGCCAAGGCGCGGGAGACTGAGTTTGATGTGCCTCGCCATGAGGCAAATTGCGGAGCTGTCTCGGGGCGGCAGCGAAGGCAGGGACGAAAGCCTGCTTCCTGCGCTGCGGCTGCCGAGCCAAAAAAATGGCAATTCTCAGACTTCGCTGTACGGGCTGGACAGACGGGGCGGCAGTAGATTCCGGTTGATCGGACGCCTACGAAGATTAGACCGTCGAAACGGGCGTCCCGGCTTTGTAATGCTCGATAGCAAACTTCCGGAGGGGGCAGTTCCATAGAGAGATTTTCTCACTCTGTGGAAGGCGAATTAGCGGTTTTCGGACATTGTCACCGAGTGATCTGAGCAGGATTATGACGGGTGTGGTTTTGATGCGAGAGCGTATCGGTTCTGCCGAAGAGAAGGTTCTTCTTATAATCCGTCTATGTCGCCGCTCAGGAAGCTTTTGCTCGCTCAGACCGACTACTCCGCTTGGGCTACCCGGCTGGTGCTGGATGTCTGCTCGCAACTTACGCCTGAGCAACTCGATAGCGAGCTTGGTGCTTCGCACTCGAGTGTTCTTCGCACTCTTCGTCATGTCCACGATGGCGAACGCGTCTGGCTGCGGCGTCTGATTGAGGTTGAGAATGTACGACTGCCTCCGGGGCCTGCTCCTGAGCACAGCTTTGAATTTATTGTGCAGTCGTGGCCTGAGCTTTGGCGGGGTTATCGCGAGTGGATCGAAGCTGCGTCGGAGGATGAGTTGACGGAAGAGATCTCCACACTGTTGCCTTCGACGGTGCTGGCTGGCGGGGCTGAACTTCGGGTTCCTCGGTGGCAGATTGTGCTTCACGCGGTGAACCACTCTACTTTTCATCGCGGGCAGATTATTACTATGCTTCGCTCGCTTGGCGTTACACCACCTGCTACGGATCTGACGTTCTACTGCCTGACGCTCTAGAAGTGGTTTCCAGATGCTGTTTCTGGAGGTTGGCGGACATCTCGGCTAGTTTGGCGATGGTGTTCATGTTGCGGGCTGTGCCTTCTTTAGCGGCGGGGATCTTGAGGCGGGAGTCGGCCATGCCGGGGCCGTAGTGGACGTAGATTTCTCGCAGGCCTAGTTGAACTTTTTCGTCCTTCTGCCCGGTGGCGTAGTGGAGGGCGTCGGCTGGCGGCTGCTGGTCGAGAAAGATGGCGACGGTGCAGTTGCGTGGGGTGTTGGGAAAGGGATTTGCAGCGAGGACTGCTGCCATTTCGGCTGCGGTTCGGATGAGGACGCCGACGGGTTTGCCGGCGTAGGCGGCGAGGCTTTGCTGGAGGGCCGATTTGACCTTGGCCTCGGAGAGGCGGCTTTCGAAGACGACATTGCCGCTGGCGATGAAGGTTCGGACTTTGGTGAAGCCGGACTTCATACACATCGACTGGAGATCCTGCATGGGAAGTTTGCCGGTGCCGCCGACATTGACCGCTCGGAGAAGAGCGACGTATGCGTTCATGTTGCCGTTAGATGCCTATAGCATGGAGGAGAGGTGTTTTTGAGTGGCTCAGTGGGTCAGGTTGTGTAGTTTGGCGGAGGCTCCGGCGGTGGGGCAGGTGATGGAGGCCGAGGTTCAGGGCGTTGGGGTATGCCTGGCGAACGTGGGTGGGGAGCTTTCGGCGCTGGATAATGTGTGTCCACATCGGCAGGGGCCTCTGGGGCAGGGGTGGGTGGAGGGCGAGATGGTGGTGTGTCCGTGGCACTCGTGGGCTTTCCATGCGAAGACGGGGGTGGCGGAGTATCCGGAGGGGGAACGGGTGGGGTCGTTTGCGGTGCGGGTTGAGGGGCAGGATGTGTTGGTGGAGATCGGTAGGTAACTTCCGGCAGGGTTAGTGTTCAGGGACTATAGGCAACGCAGGTCCCTTCGACAAGCTCAGGGCAGGCTCTTCGACTTCGCTAGGCTTCGCTCAGGTGACACCTTTTCGTACTGAGTATCAGGTGTCAGCTATCAGGTGTTGGTCGTCAGTTCCGGGTGTTGGAGATGAGCGGTGTTTCGGGGGAATCAAGGGGGGAACATCGGGGAGATAGAGACATCTTTTCAGTGGAAAGCGTGTTAACAATGAGTAGCCGCTGAAGAACGGCGGTTGAGATAGGGAGAGGCTTTTACATGAAGATGCGCAATGTACTTTTGGGTGTTATTGCACTGGTCATTCTTGCAGGCATGGCTGTTCCGGCAAACGCCGCTGTTCATCACCGCCATCATCGTCACCATCATCACAAGAGGTAGATTTTGACTGATTGTTCACACGGGGGCTCGGCGAACCTGCCGGGCCTCTTCTTTGTGTTGAGGGAATTCGTGAACAAGTGCCGTACGGGGGCGCGGATACTGATAGAATCTATTAAATCCACTCCTTCGGAGAGGCAATGCAAGCAATACTGGCGCTGGAAGACGGGCGCATTTTTCGCGGCAAGAGTTTTGGCGCACGGGCGGAATGCTCCGGCGAAGTGGTCTTCAATACATCATTGACCGGGTATCAAGAGATCTTTACGGATCCCTCGTATGCGGGACAGATCGTCGTTCTTACGAATCCTCACATTGGAAACTATGGAACCACACCGCATGATGCGGAGGCGAAGAGACCGTACATCGAAGGGCTGGTGACGCGGGAGTTTTCGCCGATGAGCTCGAACTGGCGCTCAACGCAGGTGGCCGACGAGTATCTGGAGCGCTATGGCGTGCCAGTGATCGCAGAGGTGGATACGCGAGCGGTGGTGCGGCATCTGCGGGCCAATGGCGTGATGCGTGGCGTGATCGCTTCGGGCGACAACCTTGATGTGGATGCGCTGGTGGCGCGGGCACGGGCGATCAAGAAGATGGAAGGCACGGATCTGGCCAGCGTTGTGAGCACGAAGGAAGCTTACACGTGGGACGCGACGGAGCCGAAGAATCAGACGGGGGATTCACTGCTGAAGTCCACTGTAGATGGGGCCGACCCGCTGCATGTGGTGGCGTATGACTTCGGAATCAAAGAGAACATTCTGCGGATGCTGGCGCGGGAGAACATCAATGTGACCGTGGTTCCTGCGCGGACTCCAGCGGAAGATGTGCTGGCGATGAATCCGGATGGGGTCTTCTTCTCGAATGGGCCGGGTGATCCGGAGCCTCTGGACTACGCGATTGAGACGGTGCAGAAGCTGAAGGGCAAGAAGCCGCTGTTTGGAATTTGTCTGGGGCATCAGATCTTTGGGCTGGCGCTGGGCGGAAAGACCTACAAGCTGAAGTTTGGGCATCATGGCGGCAACCATCCGATCATGAATCACCAGACGGGTAAGGTGGAGATTACTGCGCAGAACCATAACTTCAATGTCGATCCTGAGTCGCTGCCTGGAGACGTGGAGAAGACGCATACGAATCTGAATGATCAGACGCTGGCGGGGTTGAAGCACAAGACCGACCCGATGTTCAGCGTGCAGTATCACCCAGAGGCTAGTCCGGGGCCGCATGACTCGCATTATCTGTTCAAGGATTTTCGGAAGATGATGGAGGAGTGGAAGAAGTGAAGCTGCTTGGATTGGCTCTGTTGCTGGCGATATCACAAGGAACGGCAACAAGCGATCCATTCAATTCCTATTTGAATTCGGTCGAGGAAAACAGAACACCGCCCGGATTGGCATCCTTTGCAAGCGCATGCGGATTCGACTTGGAGAAAGGAAAGCCCATCTATGCCGTCAACGTCGGTGAAACATGGGTGCGTTCACTCAATCTCGCGAAGGCGGTATATGACACTGAAAGCGATTTCTTCTCAAGTTCCGAAGTTTGGACTAAAGATGGAACGGCGCGGGTCATAGTTTTGTGGTCTTTATCACTGGATGTGGGCTCTGAGATACGTACGATGGCATGCATTAGCGACGATGGGAAGCCCCGCAAATTACAGGTGACCAATTGGAACTTCCCCGTTGATGGAGAAGGGAAGAAATGGACTCATCAACAGTACAAAGCATTCGGCAAGGACGGCAGAGTTGTTTTGAATCAAGGACACTTTGAAGATTCGCATGGTAGGCAGGTAGCGCCACCAAAGTTGGATGAGGACAGCCAGGGATCGTTCGATTGGGTGCCTGATACATCGGCATTCTTGAAGATCGAGTCTGATCTTCTGAATGCAAATAGAGTTTCTACAGGGAAGAGATAAGTAGATATGCCACGCAGGAATGACATTGCGAAGATTTTGGTGATCGGCTCGGGGCCGATTGTGATTGGGCAGTCGGCGGAGTTTGATTATTCCGGCACGCAGGCTTGTAAGGCGCTGAAGGCGGAGGGGTATGAGGTTGTTCTGATCAACTCGAACCCGGCGTCGATCATGACCGACCCTGAGGTGGCAGACCGGACATATATTGAGCCGTTGAATACCGCTTATCTGGAAGAGATTTTGCGGATTGAAGTGGAGATGATGCAAGAAGGCTCTGGCAAGTTTGCGTTGTTGCCTACGGTGGGTGGGCAGACGGCGCTGAATCTTGCGGTGGATCTGGCGGATTCTGGCGTGCTGGAGAAGCTCGGTGTGGAGCTGATTGGCGCGAAGCTGGAGGCGATCAAGAAGGCCGAGGATCGGCTGCTGTTCAAGGATGCGATGAACAAGATCGGGCTGGATATGCCGAAGTCGTCGCTGGTGAACAATATTCGCGATGGGCTGGAGTTCGCGGCGAAGATCGGGTTTCCGGTAGTGATTCGGCCGAGCTTTACGCTGGGCGGCTCGGGTGGCGGCATTGCTTACAACCGCGAGGAGTTGATGGAGATTCTTTCGCGCGGGCTGGATCTTTCGCCGGTGCATGAGTGCCTGCTTGAGGAGAGCGTGCTCGGGTGGAAGGAGTATGAGCTGGAGGTGGTGCGTGACCTGAAGGACAACGTCATCATCATCTGCTCGATTGAGAATTTCGATCCGATGGGTGTTCATACGGGCGACTCGATTACAGTGGCTCCGGCGCAGACACTGACGGATCGCGAGTACCAGGTGATGCGCAATGCGGCGATTGCGGTGATTCGCGAGATCGGCGTCGAGACCGGCGGCAGCAATGTGCAGTTTGCGGTGAATCCGGTGACTGGGCGTATGACGGTGATCGAGATGAATCCGCGTGTGTCGCGGTCGAGCGCGCTGGCGAGTAAGGCTACGGGTTTTCCGATTGCGAAGATCGCGGCGCGGCTGGCGGTGGGCTACACGCTGGATGAGATTCAGAACGACATCACGAAGGCGACTCCGGCTTGCTTTGAGCCGACGATTGATTATGTCGTCGTGAAGATTCCGAAGTGGCAATTTGAGAAGTTTCCGGGCGCCGATGAGGGATTGGGGCCGCAGATGAAGTCTGTCGGTGAGGTGATGGCGATTGGGCGGACCTTCAAGGAAGCGATGATGAAGGCGGTGCGGTCGCTGGAGACGGGTAAGAAGGCTACGGCCGATGATATCGAGCCGCGCAGGCTGACGCAGCGGCTGGTGACTCCGCATCCGGATCGGCTGGCTTATGTCCGGTATGCGTTTGAGCGGGGGATGACGGTGCGCGAGGTTGCGCGCATGACTTCGATGGACCCGTGGTTCCTGTATCAGATCAAGCAGATTACGGATGAGATCAAGGCTATCGGTGGGGTGCCGATGGCGGAGGTGACGGCGGATCAGTTGCGGCTGGCGAAGCGGATGGGGATCTCAGATGAGCGGTTGGCGGCGGTATGGGGGCTGACTGGAGCCGAGGGTACGGCTGCGGTTCGTGCGCTGCGTAAGAAGCTGGGTGTGATGCCGGTGTACAAACTGGTGGATACGTGCGCGGCGGAGTTTGAGAGCTATACGCCGTATCTGTATAGCTGCTATGACGAAGAGGATGAGGCGACTCCGACGGATAAGAAGAAGATTCTGATTCTGGGGAGCGGGCCAAACCGGATCGGGCAGGGAATCGAGTTCGATTATTGCTGCTGCCATGCTGCGTTTGCGCTGCGTGAAGATGGGTACGAGACCATCATGGTGAACTGCAATCCGGAGACGGTTTCGACGGACTATGACACGAGCGACCGGTTGTACTTTGAACCTTTGACGCTGGAGGATGTGCTGGGTGTGTATGAGCACGAGGCTTCAGGGGGCGCGGAGATCGGGGTGATTGTGCAGTTCGGCGGGCAGACTCCGCTGAATCTTTCACTGCCATTGAAGAAGGCGGGCGTGCCGATTATTGGGACTTCACCGGAGTCGATCGACCTGGCTGAGGATCGTAAACGGTTTGGGAAGTTGATTGAGGAGTTGAAGATTCCGCAGCCTGAGGGCGCGATGGCGACCAGCGTGGAAGAGGCGGTTGCGGGCGCGAATCGCGTCGGGTATCCGGTGCTGGTGCGGCCTTCGTATGTGCTGGGCGGACGCGCGATGGTGATTGCGTATGACGACGCTGCAGTGCTGCAGTATATGACGACGGCGATTGAGTTCTCGCAGGAACGGCCGGTGCTGATCGACCACTTCCTTGAGGATGCGACGGAGTGCGATGTGGATGCGCTGTGCGATGGCGATGATGTTGTGATCGCCGGAATTATGGAGCATATCGAGGAGGCTGGGATTCACTCGGGCGACTCGTCGTGTGTGTTGCCGGCGGTGGACCTGAGCGAGGATGTGCTCAACACGATTCGAGAGTATACGCGGAAGCTGGCGATGGCTTTGAATGTTCGTGGACTGGTGAATCTCCAGTTCGCGATTCAGCGTGGCAAGGTATATGTGATTGAGGTGAATCCGCGGGCTTCGCGCACGGTGCCTTATGTCTCGAAGGCTACGGGTGTTCCGCTGGCGAAGATCGCTTCGCGCATCATGGTTGGAAAGAAGTTGAAGGAGCTGTTGCCGGAGCAGGTGAAGAGCGGCAAGGATCTTGGGACGGGAGCGCATTATTTTGTGAAGTCGCCGGTGTTTCCGTGGGGCAAGTTCCAGGGCGTCGATACTGTGCTCGGGCCGGAGATGAAGTCGACTGGCGAGGTGATGGGTGTCGCGGATAACTTTGGAGAGGCCTTTGCCAAGGCACAGATCGCTGCCGGGCAAGTGCTGCCGCTGAAAGGGACGATCTTTTTGAGCGTGAACGATCACGACAAGGAAGGCGTTGTGCCGCTGGCGAGGCAGTTTATGGAGATGGGCTTCCACCTTGTGGCGACGCATGGAACGGCCAGCGTGCTGGAGGACGCTGGGCTGCAGCCGGAGCGTGTCTACAAGGTGAAGGAAGGCCGTCCGAATGTGGTGGATCTGATCAAGGGCGACCGGATTCAGCTGATCGTGAATACTCCGCGTGGGCAGGATACGTTCTTCGACGAGAAGGCGATTCGGCGGGCGGCTGTGTTGGCGCGGATCCCGACGATTACGACGCTGGCGGCTGCGAGGGCTGCGGCGGAGGGGATTTCAGCGCTTCAGCGGGGGACGCTGAATGTGTTTGCTTTGCAGGCGCTGCACGCAGACCGGGTGGCGGAGCGGGTCTAGGTCTCTTTTGTTTGCGACGGGGTGAAGCGGTGGGCTTCGCCCCTAGTCAGCGAGGCCGAAGCGGGCGCCAACGGCGTAGCCGATCATGGAGAATGGAATCCAGGTACCGAAAAACAGGCCGTCTCCGGCCATCAGACCACTTCCGTGATTGATCGAGAAGAATGTGCGCCAGAGCTTTTCGACTGCGCCGCAGTCTTCGCAGAGACCCGGGCCGGTGGGCAGGTCGAGCACCCAGACGCAGACGATGGAGAAGAAAACCAGGCCCGAGATCCAGACGTAACTTGCGACTTCGTTGCGTCGCACGCGGGCGATAAAGAAGCCGCCCACCATGGGCACAAAGAAGGCTAGGATCGTGGCGAGGATCTTAGGATTGGCTGACTCGGGATCGGGGCGGTTCATTGTCATGACGCCCATGACGAGGCCGAGGAAGGCGAGAGCAAGAAAGGTGTGGGTGAGGAACCAGAGCGCCTCGCGGCCCAGTTCGCCGATTGATTTGCCCTGCGAGATGTCCTGATTGGTGTTCATGTGGGTCATAGCGAGGGTATCGCAAATCGGGGTCGCAGCGGGAGTGGATGGTTACGTCTTTCGTGGCATAAGTGGGTGCGACCGCGGATCTTCGCGGATGGCGCCCATTTAACGGTGTAACGGTGATCAAGGGATAAAGGCTGATAAGGACGGAACAACGAAGGAAGTCGGAGTTGATCGAAGTTTCTCTTAGAATAGAGGGATGCTGCTTGAAGGACTTTTTATCCCACTGACTACGCCGTTCTATCCGGACGGAAGCCTCAATCTACGCAAGCTGGAGCACAATGCGGACCGCTATTCGAAGACGCCTGCCGCTGGGTTGGTGGTGCTGAGTGAACAGGGAGAACCTTCGATGCTCTCGGATGAAGAGACGCGGAAGGCGTTGCTGACGGCTGCGGAGAATGCGGGTGCAGAGAAGGTGCTGCTGGCCGGGGTGTCGCGGGACAGTGTGGCCGGGACGCTGGAGTTGGCGGAGTATGCGGCGAGCGTGGGATATGATGCAGTGCTGGTGAAGCAGCCTTCTGTGGTGAAGAACAGCAGGGAGTTGCTGACGTACTTTAGGGCAGTTGCGGATCGTGCTGCTCTGCCGGTGGTGTTGTACAGCCCTGATGGTTTGTTGCCGGTGGATGTGGTGGTGGAGCTTGCGGGGCATCCTCAGATTATCGGGCTGCTGAATGGCGGGGTCGGCGAGCGTGTCGCGCAGGTGAAGGCCGGGACTGCGTATGTGCGGCGTGAGGTAACGGTGACGACAGTCTTCGCTGCGGTGACGGGAAGGATGCAGGCGCAGGAGCCGGCGGGGGCCGGGACGTTTATTTCGGCTGATGTGCTGACGGATGGCGGAGCAGCGCTGGCGGTTGCGCCTCCCAAGCCTGCGCTCAAGACGCGGACGAAGGTGGTTGGGTTTCAGGTGCTGGGTGGGGCTTCGGCGGGGATGCTGGAGGCGCTGCAAGCTGGCGCTGTAGGCGTGGCTCCGGGATTTGCTGCTTGCGCTCCGCAGGGATGTTATGAAGTGTTCGCCGCGTGGAAGGATGGGGACTTGGCGCTGGCCGAGGAGAAGCAGATTCGGCTGCGCGATGCGATTACTAAGGTCGAGACGGAGTTGGGTACGCCGGGGATCCGGTTTGGTTGCGATTTAAATGGATATTTTGGTGGGCGACCTCGGCTGCCGCTGCTTCCGATCACGGGAGAGGAGCGGGAGGCCATTGAAGGGCTGATGCGCGGGGTGCGGAATTAGTTCTTAGGCAGGTCTGCGCCAAAGCCCGCCAGTAAGACAGTCGCTGCGAACAGTAACGTGTCGCCTACGTAGTTGATTCCTTCCACTGCGAGCGGGGTATGGATCTCCATGACGAGGATTGGAACGTAGAAAAACGCCGTGAGCAGCAGGAGCACCATCCCTGAGCTTGCGGCTGCGATGCGGATGAAGCGGGGAATGAAGAGTCCAATACCCGCGAGGAGCAGGGTTGCTCCGATGAAATACGAAAGCAGCGTCGGCGCGGGCACCCATGGGGGAATCATCTTCGCCAGTGGGACGCCGGGTACGAATTTCGGGAAGAGAAAGTGCTGGATTGCGTAGAAGATCATCGTCGCGCCAACGAATACTCGGCCGATTCGCATGAGAGCGGGGCCTATCGAGCTTCCGCGCGGCCATAGGCTGCCCGACAGCACCATTGCTCCGGCGCCGAAGGCTGTCTCGCGTGCGGTGAGCGTCCAGAAGAGGCGCTCATGCAGACGCGGGGGCAGGTTGGGCAGGTCGACTGTGACGACGATGAGAAGGAAAAAAAGAGCAAGCAGCAATGCCGACCATCGCACATAGCGCCAGATTATGAAACTGACGGCTGCAGCCAGCAGTGCCACGCCAAAGAAGTAAGTCCAGAACAGAGGACCCGGCAGCCAACGCGGCACGATGGGCATTAGATCGCGCGCCGCAAGGAAGTGCTCCGCTGCGAAGATTGCAAGTGCGACGGCTTCAAAGGGCGGCCCGAGCACCAGAACCCTGTCGGCGCCGGAGGCTGCGCGAAACCGTGGTCGGACAAGAACGAGTCCCGCAACCAGCGCAGCGACGCCAGCACCAAGCATTCCCCAGACCTCTACCGACATGCCCGTCTCCTGTGATCAAGGATCCAAAACAGAGGCTATTTCGAAGGGGCAACAGAATACCATGCGGCCAGAGCGTGCTTAGGGAGGGTTGATCAGAGCTTCCTTAGAACGAGCGAAACCCTCACCCTATCGGTGACGGGGAAACTCTTAGGGTCGAAGCGTTGTGGGAGATGGGGGTAGAGACCTTACTGGACGGGGCGTTTTGGGGTGACAGGGATGCCCATGCCGCTGAGCTTGCTGCGTGCCTGCATGGCCTCGGGCGAATTGGGGTAGCGTTGGATAAGGGAGCGCAGTTCGCGGACGCCGGCGTCGGCTTGCTTAAGGGCGATGAGCGCCTGACCTTTGTGCAGGTGGGCTACGGGGACCTTGCTGCTGTCGGGGTACTGTTCAATGACCTTGTCGTAGGCCTTGACGGCGTTTGCGTACTGGCCGGCACGGTATTCGATCTCGCCCTGGTAGTAGTTGGCGTTTCCCGAGAGGGGATGGTCGGGGTAGAACTTGATGAGATCGCCGAACTCGGAGGAGGCGAGCGGATACTTGGCGGCCATGTAGTCGCCTAGCGCCGTTTTGTAGAGATCGTCGGCAGGAGGCGCGGCTGTGGCTGCCGGCGCTTCAACTGGAGCCGGTGCGACTGCGAGCGGTGTGCCGGCGGATGGCTTTCCTTTGCGGCCTGTCGGTGCGGGTGGCGGCGGAGCAGGCGTTTCGACCACTGGGGCGGGAGTGGCAGTCACAGTGGCAGGTGTTCCGCCTTGCGGCAGACCCTGCATGTTGGCGCTCATGGATTGCTGCTGGCTTTGGACGTCCTGCATGAGTTTCTCAAGACGGGCCAGGCGGGCCTTCATCTCATCGAGCGAGTCGTTGAGGGACTGGATCTGGCCGGAGACCTGATCGACCTTGCCGGTCTGCGCCTCCGTCTGGGTCTGCATGTTCTTCTGCAGGGTCTCGACTGTAGTCGACATGCGATTGATGGAGTCGGCGTTCTGCTGCATGAGGTCCTTCATGACGCCCATGCGCTCGTCGTTGGACTGCTGGAGGCGTGCGACCGCATCCTGCAGCTGCTGGATTTGGGTCTGAAGCTGAATCATGTCCTTGTTGACGGCGAAGGCAGGCGAGGAACAGAACAGGGCTCCAGCGAGAAGGGCCGAGGCAGTGAGTCGGAAAGAGATTGGCTTGCGTGTGGGCTTATACATGGCGGAGTCGGCTCGCCTTTCTTGTGGAGCTGTCAGGCCCCGCGCAGCGGTGTGTACGCGAGGCCTGAGGTTGGTGGATGGGACCAGGGGTTAGCGGTCGATGGAGAACTGGGCGCGGCGGTTCTGCTGCCAGCACTCCTCGTTGGACTCGGTGCAGAACTGCTTCTCCTTGCCAAAGCTGATGACGCGCAAACGGTTGGCTGGGACGCCAGCGTTGACGAGGGCAGTACGGGCAGCATTGGCGCGGTTTTCGCCAAGGGCCAGGTTGTACTCTGCCGATCCGCGCTCGTCGGCGTATCCACCGATGACGATCTTGAGGGTCGGGTGAGCGATGAGGAAGGTAGCGGCTCCCGAGGTTGCGGCGACGGCGTCAGGGCGCAACTCGTAACTGTCGAAGTCGAAGAAGGCGTCCTTGACGTTCTGCTTGAAGAGCTGCTCGCTCGTCATGTCGGTCTCAGCAGGCGGAGGAGTTGGGGCTACAGGGACGCGAACGGTTACACGAACGTTGGCTTCCGTAGAGCCGCCATCGCCCTTGGCGGTGAGATGGAAGTTGGTGGAGCTTGAAGGCGCAACGGTCTGGGTGCCGTTGGCTGGGACTTCGCCGATACCGTCGATGGTGACGACGGTGGCGTTCTGGGTGCGCCAGTTGAGGACTACCGATTGGCCGAGGTCGACGGCGAGAGGATCGGCGGTGATGGCTGCAGTGGGGGCTGCCGCTGGGGCCGGAGCAGGAGCGATGGGGGCGGGAGGTGCCTCGGCCTTCTTGTGGCAACCGGTGGCGGTGAGGATGGCTAGGGTCGAGGCCAGCGCAAGGGCTTGGCTAAGGCTGGGGCGTGCGTTCATCGGATGCTCTCCTGTTCAAATCATAATGAATCAAAAAACCAAGGTGGACTGCGAAGGTTGTTTCGCAGGGCAAGGCTGCAATTATTTCCAACTCCAGTTTGGCATGTCGGCGCCGGGGCCGGTAAGAGCGCGGCGTTGCGTACCGTCGGCCAGCATAGTCCAAATCTTCATATGGGCGTCTTTACCGTCGGCGGCGTTAGCGAAGACGATATGGCGGCCGTCGGGCGACCAGGAGGGGAAGTCGCAGGGGCCTATGTCGTGGGTAAGCTGGATCCAGCGCTTGGTGGCGACCTCCATGACGTAGATGTCACGGCCGCCGGGGGCGCCGGGGCCGTACTTGCGATCCCATGCGAATGTGAGGAAGTGTCCGTCGGGTGACCAGGAGGGTGAGGAGGCGTATCCGCCATCGGTCATGCGGGTGACGGCAGAGCCATCGGTGTCCATTATGTAGAGCTGTGGAAGGCCGGTGCTGCGAGCGCTAATCCAGGCGATCTGCGAGCCGCTGCGCGGATTGTAGACAGGAGAGACATCCGGGCCGTGGAAGCTTGTGATGCGGCGCGAGAGGCCGCCGTTGACGTCGGATATCCAGATCTCGGGGTCGCCTGTGCGCGAGGAGGAGTAGGCGATCTCCTTGCCGCTAGGAGACCATGCCGGAGAGAGATTGGTGCCGCCGCCGGCGGAGGGGAAGTTGACCGGACGGCCTAGCAACAGGGAGAACATGCGGATCTGGAAGCCGTCTTTACCGAGCGAGGAGAAAGCGACGCGAGTGTTATCGGGCGAGACTCGGGGCGAAATGGAGACGGTGCCGAGTTGCGTGATGGGATGCTGGTTGGCTCCGTCGTAGTCCATGGCCCAGATCTCTTTGGTGCCGCCGCCGAGCTTGACGTAGAAGATTTTGGTTTCGGCGATGCCCGGGACGCCGCCGCCAAGACGGAAGATGATCTCGTCGGCGAAGCGATGGGCAATCTGACGGGCGGAGTCTTCGCTGGGGTCTTCGCTGTACTGCTTGGCGAGCACCTGCGGGTACTGGGTGTTCTTCGCGTCGAAGAGGTAGCCGTTGACGGTGACTTTGCCGCTCTGAACGCCGAGGGCTCCGAAAGCCACCATCGCGGCGGATGTGGGAGCGTTGGACCACTGCGGGAGGTTGATCTCGTTGGGTGCGCCAGGAGTGGTCTGGGGCTGGAGGCTCTTGGAGACGATGTCGAAGATGCCGGAGTTGGCGAGGTCGCTGTAGAGCGTTGCGTCGAAGGTGCTCTTGAGCGCTGCGGTCTGCGCGTCGGTGAGGGAGGGCTTGAAGTCAGCAACGGCGATGCGAATGTTGGAGGCGCCGCTGGAGGTCTCGGTCTTGAACCAGTCCTGGGCGTGGAGGGCTGAGGTCGAGACGAACAGAAGAGTCAACGCTGCGAGCCAAAGTTTGAGTTGCCGCGCGGTGTGGGCGAAGGGGAGACGAGTCGAACTGAGCATCATCATCTTCTATGGTAGACGCAAAGTCTGTGAGATGGGCTGTATGATTTGCCGGTTTTGAGTAACCAAGCTAAGCACTTCCGTTATTCGCACATGAATACAGCGTTATTTTGGCTGGTAGTGGAAGGTGTATTCGACGGTGATGTGATCGCCTTGCGGGAGCGGGCCGAAGCCCTCGACTCGCTGCACAGCGCGCATGGCGGAGAGATCGAGTGAGGGTGAGCCGCTGCGCTCTTCGACACGAGCGTTGGAGGGTACTCCGTCGCGGTTGATGTCGAAGACGATCGTGGCACTCTTGCCTACAGAAGCGCGGGGGTCGGCTTCTTGCGTATACCAGTTCTGCGCGACCTTTTGATTGACGATGTTGACGTAGTAGGCGAAGCGCGCTCCGAAGGTACGGTCCTGCACGGCTATGCTGGCGGTGCCGTTCTTGAGCTCCATGACAGCCTGCGGGATGCGGACGCCAGCGGTTTCTCCGGTGGCTGCCTTGGTGGGCTGCTCGGGCGCGGGCTGTGGATGTTTCGGCGGCGCGGGAGTTGGCTTTTCGGCTGTCTTGACCGGTTTGGTGATCTTGTCAGGGATGGCGACTGTATTGGGTTCGGGTGGCGGCTCGGTCTTCTCCTTGGCGGTGACTGGAGCCGGGCTGGGCGTTTCGGAGGTGAGGACACCGGTGTCGAGTTCGCGTTGCTTTGGAGGAAGAGGTATAGAAGAGACCATCGTGGCCTGAATGGCTCCGGCGGTGACGGCGCTCTCGCCCCAGCTGGTGCCCTTTTTGTGGAAGACGAAGGCCGAGCCGACGACGGCTCCGGCGACCAGCAGGTGCAGGACGACGCTGCGGGCAAAGTTGCCGCCGAGGTTGTCGTCGAGGAGACCCTCGCTGCGCGTGAATTTGACGTGAGTGGCTATGGCTGCCTCCTCACTTCTGCAACGGCTGGGTGACGATGCTGATGTTGGTGATGCCAGCCTGCTTGACGGCATCCATGACCGAGGCGAAGGCTCCGAAGGGGACACGTTCATCGGCGCGCAGGTAGATGATGCGCTTGGCCGGATCGCCCTTGCCAGTGCTCTTGAGCAGGGCAGGAAGGGCGTTGACGTTGACGGGCTTGTCCTGCAGGAAGACGTTCTGCTCCTTGTCGATGGTGACGACCTGGCGCTCGTCGGTGAGCTGGTTTACGGTGCGGGTCTTCGGGATCGCCACCTCGACGCCGGATTGAAGCACGGGCGCGGTGAGCATGAAGATGAGCAGAAGCACGAGGACAACGTCGACGAGAGGGGTGATGTTGATCTCGGCGAGCGCGGTCTGGGTGCGTCCCTTGGAGGAAAAAGCCATTGCTAGAAAGCCCTCCGGCGAGGTTCTTCGACGGGTTGTGCGTGTTGCAGCGGCTGTGTGGGCGGCGCGACCATAGCGGCGTTCTCGATGGCGTTGAGCAACTCGCGGCCGAAGTCGTCCATGCGCGCACCGAACTCACGCAAGCGGGCGGTGAGCTGGTTGTAGCCGACGACGGCGGGGATGGCGACGACGAGGCCGGCGGCGGTGGTAATGAGCGCTTCAGAGATGCCGGGGGCTACGGCGCGAAGGGTGGCTGCGCCTGCGGTGCCGAGGCCGTGGAAGGCGTCGATGATACCCATGACTGTGCCGAAGAGGCCGATGAAGGGAGCGATGGCGGCGATGGTGGCGAGCCAGGTCATGTGGCTCTCCATGGCGGTCAGGGCTTCGCTGGATGCGGTCTGCGCGGCGCGTTCAAGTGCGACGGGATTGCGTGGAAGGCCGCGGCCGCCATTCTGGCGCTGGTACTCGTCGTGGATCTCGTTGAAGACGGCGACGAGGGGGCTTGGCTTGAACTGATCGGCGATGGCGGCGATCTCGCTCAGGCGGCTCGATTTTCGGAATTGGCGGAGGAAGCGCAGACTTTGTGTGTGGGCCTTCGAGAAGCTGGACCATTTGGAGAACATGATGGCCCAGGAGAAGACGCTGGCGATCAGCAGAAGAACGAGCACCGTGAAGGCGACGGGACCGCTGTTGTGAATCATCTCACCGAGGGCGCTCGTGCTGGAGACGGGCGGTGCGGCGGAGGTGTCTTCCTGGAGGAAGTGAAGAGCAAGGGCGAGGTTCCAGACCATAGTTGTTGTATCCACCTTGGTCTAGTGTAAATCGTGATTGCGGTGGAGGCGGGCGGGAGCATCAGCCGAGGTGCGGGATTTGGGCAGATTTGGGATGGTTATGATGCGTTGGTGCGAGGTTTGCTATTCTCGCGGTACGTTGTTGCCTGAGGCCCTGAGATGCTGCTCGAACTACGCGCGGAAAACTATGCGGTAATCGACCGTGCGGTCGCCAATTTTGGATTGGGATTAAACCTGCTGACTGGCGAGACGGGCGCGGGGAAGTCGATCCTGATCGATGCGCTTGCGCTGCTGCTTGGCGGCAAGGCTTCGACCGATGTTGTCCGGCATGGAGCCGAGAAGGCTGTGGTGGGATGTGTCTTCGAGTTGACGCCGGGGGCTGAGGCGATCCTTGAGGCCAATGGCATTGATGTGGAGTCGGATCACATCCTCCTGCGGCGCGAGATTCTGGCGAACGGTAAGGGGCGGGTCTTTGTGAATAACCAGCCGGCAACCGTGGGAGTGTTGCGGCAGCTTGCTCCGGAGCTTGCGCTGGTGCACTCGCAGGGCGAGACGATGGGCTCGTTTGACCAGGCGCAGCAGCGGACTCTCCTGGACCGCTTTGGCGGCTTGAGCCACGATGCTGTTGCCGATGCCTTTGTAGCGTGGCGAGCCACGAAGGACAAGCTTGAGGAGTTGCAGTCCGCCGAGCAGGATCGTCTGCGGATGGCCGATCTGTGGCGGTTTCAGAACAAGGAGATCGAACAAGCGGCGTTGACTGCGGAGGATGAAAACGTACAGCTCGAGGCGGAGAAGCGTGTACTGGCCAACGCTGAGAAGCTGTACACGGCCGCCATGAGCGCTCATGAGTTGTTGTATGAGTCGGAGAGTTCGGCAGAGACGATCCTGGGCGGGGCGTTGAAGAATCTTGAGGAGCTCGCTCGGTATGATGTGCGGTTTCAGGCTCCGGCACAGCAGTTGGCAGCGGCCAAGGCGATCGTCGAGGATGTGGACGCCGAGGTGCGTGACTTTGCCGACAACATCAATGCGGCTCCCGGGCGGCTGGAGGAGATTGAAGACCGGTTGGCTGCGCTCGATCGATTGAAGCGGAAGTATGGGCAGACTTTGGCTGAGGTGATTGCGTTTGGAGCTGATGCTGCTCGCAAGTTGGCGGAGATCGAGAACCGGGATGCGCTGGTGGTGGAACTTCAGGCGAAAGAGGCCCAGGATGCCGCGGCTTATCGGGTGGCGTCTGCGCAATTGAGTTCAGGCAGGGCAGAGGCCGCGAAGAAGTTGGAAAAGATGGCAGAGGCACAGATCAATGATCTGGCAATGAGCACTCGGTTTCGGATTCAGATTACCCCGGATCAGACACCGGCTAGCTGGACGGCGCATGGCTGGGATCAGGTGGAGTGCCTGATTGCGACCAATGCTGGGGAGCCGCTGAAGCCGCTTCACGAGATTGCCTCGGGGGGTGAGATGTCCCGCGTGATGCTGGCCTTGAAGGTTACGGTGGAGGAGGCTGCAAGTGGAGCGGGACGTAAGAAGAAGTCGCCGCTGCCTCGTACGCTGGTGTTTGACGAGATCGACATCGGCATTGGCGGGCGGGCTGCGGAGGCTGTTGGGCGAAAGCTGAAGACGCTGTCGCGTGGACAACAGGTGCTGTGCATCACGCATCTGCCGCAGATTGCTGCGTTTGGCGACCAGCACTTCCTGATCGAGAAGACTGAAAAGCGCGGGCGTACCCAGACCGAGGTTCGACGCATGGAAGATACGGAGCGGACGCAGGAGATAGCCCGGATGCTCAGTGGCGCAACGCTGACTGAAACCAGCCTGAAACATGCCGAACATCTGTTAGCAACCAGCCGATAGTGACACATCCCCGACCGACCGACCTGCATCCGACAGTTGCAAATGGAGGTGCCGGGCTATGACAACACCAACAGGTCCCCAGAAATGCGCAAAAGAAGGCTGTAGCTGCATGGCGGAACCGGGTAGCAAATATTGTTCAACGCAGTGCCAGGATGCGAAGAAGTTTATGACGCTGAAGTGTGCTTGCGGCCATCCCGAGTGTTCCCATTGATTCGATGAATTATTAGCAGGAGCCTTAAAGAATGAGGCTGTTAGCGTGATGTGGGTGGAAATGACCCGGCTCCGTGAGCGCGGCGTGGAGATATCCTCTGTTGTTGCACCACGGTTGGTTCAATTCTGGGCCTCGGCGGCCCCAAACGGGGTATACTTGATAGGTGACCACTACCACCCTTGACCTGGCTGTAACAAACGAAAACGGCAACACGACAAAGACCAAGCGCGTACTTCTCCTTAAGCCCCGTGGCTTTTGTGCGGGTGTTGTGCGGGCTATCGACATTGTCCAGATTGCGCTCGATACTTTCGGCGCGCCGATCTACGTCCGCAAGGAGATTGTTCACAATAGCTACGTGGTGAATGACCTCGCCAAAAAAGGCGCAATCTTCGTTAACGAACTGGACGAAGTGCCTGAAGGCGCACGGGTTATCTATTCGGCCCACGGTGTCTCTCCGGCAGTTCGGGAGCGTGCCAAGGAGCGTGGGTTGAAAGTCATCGATGCGACCTGCCCGCTGGTGACCAAGGTGCATGTTGAGGCGATCAAGTTCGCCAAGCAGGGTTATTCGCTGGTGCTGGTTGGGCATCGCGATCACGAGGAAGTCGAGGGAACCCAGGGCGAGGCCCCGGATGTGACGCAGGTGGTTTCGACCGTCGAAGAGGTTGCGGCTCTGGTTGTCCCCGATCCAAACAAGGTCGCTTATCTCACGCAGACGACGCTTTCGCTGGACGAGGCTCGCTACATGATCGAGGCCTTGAAGAAGAAATTCCCGAACATTATCGGGCCACACGCGCAGGATATCTGCTACGCGACTGAGAACCGTCAGACTGCGGTCAAGAATGTCGCTCATGGAGCCGACCTGGTTCTGGTGGTTGGTTCGCGGAACAGTTCGAACTCCAATCGTCTGGTCGAAGTCTCGAAGAATCTCGATACGAACTCTTACCTGATCGACACAGCCGATGCCATCCAGCCTGATTGGCTCGACGGCGTCGATACGGTCGCTGTGACCGCGGGCGCTTCTGCTCCCGAGGTGCTGGTGAAGGATGTTGTTGAGTACCTGCAGGCGAAGGGCTATGGTTCGGTCGATGAGGTGGAGGTCATGCCGGAGAATGTCCGCTTCGGCCTGCCGCCTGAAATAGTCCAAGCTATAGCGTCCGCTCCGCCAGCAGCACGGTAGACGGCCAGAGTTGTCCAGAGAGTTTGCCTCAGATGAGTAGTCAATCTTCACGCAATCCGCAGACGGTCACCCAGCCCGCGCAGCCGCGCTTTGGGCGGATGGACCTTGGCCTGGAGCATGTCGTCAACGGCATCGCTAGCGCCAAGGAGTGGCTGCTCGGCCAGCAACATTCTGACGGGTACTGGTGTGGAGAGCTTGAAGCGGACAGCATGCTCGAGTCCGACTACATCTTTATGCACACGCTGCTCGGTACCGGCGATCCGGGCAAAATGGAACGTGCCATCAACGAGATTCTCCGCCACCAGAATGAAGACGGTGGATGGAGCCTGTATCCGGGTGGACCTTCGAATATTAACTACGGAGTCAAAGCGTATCTGTCACTGAAGCTTATGGGTTGGTCGAAGGACCATCCTGTGCTGGTGAAGGCGCGTGAGTGGGTGTTGGCGCACGGTGGTGTGACCGAGTGCAATACATTCACTAAGATTTATCTCTGTGCGTTGGGTCAGTATGACTATGACGCTGTGCCGGCTATTCCACCCGAGATCGTTCTCTTTCCTAACTGGTTCTACTTCAACATCTACGAGATCTCTTCTTGGTCACGCGGCATTCTGGTTCCGTTGTCGATTATTTACGCGAAGAAGCCGTTCAAGAAACTTGCACCAGAGCAGGGAATCGAGGAACTGTTCGTCGGCGGACGCGAGAACTCGAACTTGCATCTCCGCTGGGACAAGAAGCGGCCTGTGAGCTGGCGGAATTTCTTTCTCTTTACAGATCGCATGGTCCACTGGTTTGAGCGCGTGCACATTCGCCCGCTGCGTAAGGTTGCGATCAAGAAGGCAGAGAAGTGGATGCTTGAGCGATTCGAGAAGTCGGATGGCCTGGGAGCGATCTATCCCGCGATGCTGAATTCCATCGTTGCGCTGCGATGCTTAGGACGTTCCGTAGACGATCCGCAAATGATCCGTGCACTCGACGAATTCGAAAAGCTTGGTATTGACTGCCCAGAAGGCACGGAAGACTACCCGACACCGACGTTCCGGATGCAGCCTTGCTTCCCGCCTGTGTGGGACACGGCGCAGGCGATGTACGCTCTTGGCGAGGCGGGCGTCCGCAAGGATGATCCGCGCATGCTGAAGGCTGCGGACTGGATTTTGTCGAAGGAAGTACGCCAGAAGGGCGACTGGGCCGAGAAGGTCAAGAACGTCGAACCGGGTGGCTGGTACTTCGAGTTCAACAATGAGTTTTACCCGGATGTCGATGATACGGGACAGGTTCTGCTGGCGTTGAATTGCGTCGACAATCCTCGCGAACGTTACCAGTATGACGCTTGTCAGCGTGCGCTGAACTGGATATGGGCGATGCAGTGCAAGAACGGTGGATGGGCTGCCTTTGATAAGGACAACACCAAGAGCATCTTCCAGTACATCCCGTTTGCCGACCACAACGCGATGCTTGATCCACCAACTGTCGACATCACCGGCCGCATGCTGGAGATGTTGGCGCAGTACGGATTCACGCGAAAGGATCCGCGCGTCGAGAAAGCGGTTCAGTTCATCCTGAAGGAACAGGAGCCCGACGGAAGCTGGTTCGGGCGATGGGGCGTCAACTATCTCTACGGCACGTTCCTCGTTCTGCGCGGTCTTGAGGCGATGGGCTTCTGGAACCATGAACCCGCAGTGCAGCAAGCCGCGGAATGGATTCGCATGGTGCAAAACGCCGATGGCGGATGGGGCGAGACCTGCGGCACGTATGACGACCCCAACCAGCGCGGCATTGGGCCGAGCACGCCATCGCAGACGGCATGGGCGGTTCTTGGGCTGCTGGCTGCGGGTGACACGCGTTCCGACTCTGTTGCGAAGGGCGTTCGTTGGCTAGTGGAGCGTCAGCACAAGGACGGCAGTTGGGATGAACTCGTGCCGGGACGCAACGGCGAGAGCTACTACACCGGAACAGGTTTTCCGCGCGTCTTTTACCTTGGATATCACTTGTACAAGCAGTACTTCCCCTTGCTGGCGCTGACGACATACGAGCGCGCCATGGGGCGGGAAGAGGCGGCAGCGTAGGCCGTTACATTACAGACTTTTTTTGGGAGGAGACAACGGATGGCAGTTCCAGTCTCGCAAGCTTGGACAGTTGCAACGTACGTTTTGAAACAGAAATTGATGGGTCGGAAGAGGTATCCGCTCGTGCTGATGCTCGAGCCGCTCTTCCGCTGCAACCTGGCTTGCGCCGGCTGCGGCAAGATTCAGTATCCGGCACATATCCTGAAGACCGACCTGTCGCCCGAAGAGTGCTTCAAGGCGGTCGAAGAGTGTGGTACGCCGATGGTCTCGATTCCTGGCGGAGAGCCTCTGTTGCATCCTCAGATGCCGGAGATTGTTGCCGGTCTGGTTGCGCGCAAGAAGTACGTCTACATGTGCACCAACGCTCTGCTGTTGAAAGAGAAGTTGCACCTCTTCAAGCCGAGCAAGTATCTTTCGTTTTCCGTTCACGTCGACGGCCAGCGTGAGCATCATGACTTCTCCGTCTGCCGAGAGGGTGGGTACGATATCGCGATGGAGGGAGTTCGTGCTGCGGTTGCGGCGGGATTCCGCGTTACTACGAATACGACCCTCTTTGATGGTGCCGACCCCAACTCCGTGCGCGCACACTTTGACGAGTTGATGGAAGTTGGCGTCGAGAGCATGATGGTCTCGCCCGGCTACACCTACGACAAGGCTCCTGACCAGAATCATTTTCTGGGCAAGGCGAAGTCGCGCAGGATGTTTCGCGCCATCCTTTCCAACCGTAAGAAGTCCTGGCGCTTCAATACGCATCCGCTCTTCTCCGAGTTTCTGATGGGCAAGCAGAACTTCGAATGCACACCTTGGGGCATGCCGACGTTTTCGATCTTCGGCTGGCAGAAGCCGTGCTATTTGCTACAGGATGGTTACGCCGATACGTTCCAGGAACTGATGGAAACGACGAACTGGCAGAACTACGGTGCAAAAAGCGGCAATCCACAGTGTGCTAACTGCATGGTTCACTCCGGACACGAGGCCTCAGCAGTGGATTACAACTTCGGCTCATTGAAGGGGTTCCTGATTACAGCAAAGAAATACATGTTCCCATCGACCTATCCAGACGAGGGCGCGATGAAGCTGTTGAACGAGTGGCGGCCAGAACATGCCAGCCCGCTGGTCCAGATTAAGGCCTCTGCCGGTACGGCCAACAATGAACTGCAGTCAGTTTCAGGAGATTAGGCATCATGGCGACTGAGCAACAGGAGCACCTGAAAATCGAACAACTTCGGCACCAGAGTGCCGACGAGCTCGAACACATCGAAGGTCGCGAACGCGAGAACCTTGAGGGATGGGTTCCGGCACTGGCTACGGATGCTGAGATTCGTGAGGCGTTAGAGAAGGCCTTTGATTATCGTGGCGACATCACCATCACTCGGAAGGATGGTTCGCAGGTCACAGGCTATCTCTTCGACCGTCGCTCAGGCTCTTCGCTGGCGGACTCCTTTGTTCGCATCATTCCATCGAACGCACCAACAAAGGTGAACGTTGCCTACGCTGACGTTGCCGCGCTGGCGTTTACCGGTCGCGACACTGCAGCCGGAAAAACCTTCGAAGCCTGGGTCAAGAAGTACTGGGAGAAGAAGGCAGCGGGCGAAAAGAACATCCAGATCGAACCCGAAAAGCTGGATTAATTTCCGCTGCAGGGTGAAGAACTCGCTGAATCCGTTCGTCTGCAACTTCGTTTGCTTCACATCAGAGAGACTAAGAAGTGCGCGTATTTATTACGGGAGCGACGGGCTTCGTCGGGGCTCATGTGGCCCGAAAGTATGCGTCCGAGGGCGCAAGCCTTCGTTTATTAACCAGGCAGACGAGCAGGCTAGATGCACTGGCAGGTCTCGATGCAGAGACCGTGGTAGGTGATCTGCGCGAGCCGGAGAAGCTGCGCTCCGCACTTACGGGATGCGACGCGTTGGTTCATGTTGCCGCCGACTACCGGCTGTGGGTGCGCGATCCGCAGCAGATGTATGCTGCCAACGTCGATGGGACTCGCGAATTGCTCCGGCTGGCGCGTGAGACCGGCGTGCAGCGCGTGGTCTATACGTCGAGCGTCGCCACCATGGGGTTCAAGTCCGATGGGACGATAGTGAACGAGGACACGCCCGTCTCGATCGCCGATATGATCGGCCATTACAAGCGGTCGAAGTTTCTCGGCGAGCAGGAGGCCATTAACGCTGCAAAGGCCGGACAGTACGTGATGATTCTGAATCCAACCACACCCATCGGTCCCGGTGACGCCAAGCCCACGCCGACAGGTCGAATCATCGTCGACTTCCTGAATAAAAAGTTTCCTGCCTATGTAGACACAGGCCTCAACCTTGTTGACGTCGCTGAGGTGGCACGGATGCATGTTGAAGCTCTGGACCACGGAACTCCGGGCGAGCGGTACATCCTCGGCGGTGAGAATCTGACCCTCAAGCAAATTCTCGACCGTATGTCCGCGATCACCGGCCTCCCTTCGCCGACCATGAAAGTGCCGCATTCCGTTGCGATGGCGTTTGCTTTCTTTGACGAGACATTTACAGGCAAGATGCTAGGCAAAGAGCCGCGCGCTACAGTTGAGGCTGTGCGCATGGGGAAGAAGATGATGTTCGCCACCTCGACGAAAGCTGAACGCGACCTCGGCTTCAAGGTGCTACCAATCTACAACGAACTGCGCTCCGCAATCGAGTGGTTCGTCGCTAACGGCTATGCTCCTCCTTTCTCCAAGCCCGCCCTATGAAAGAGTGTCCCGCCATCATCGCCGCGTTGCCCCGCGAGGTGAAGCATCTGGTACGAGGCTGGAAGCGGGAGCACCTACACGGCAAGATCCATGCCTATACCAACGATTTTGCGGTCGTCGTCTGCGCTGGCATGGGACCTGCACGCGCCACACTTGCCGTTCAGGCGGCGATGTCGCTTAGGCCTGTAACGGCGCTGCTCTCCGTAGGTGTTGCAGGTGCGTGCGATCCGTCGCTCGCTGTAGGAGACGTCGTTAAGGCAGGTGTTGTCGTAGACACACAGTCGGGCGAACGATTCACAGACTCGCCGTTCAGGCAGGTGTTGGTCAGTACGCCAGCCATCGCCAGTGTCCGGGAAAAGCAACGACTCCATGCCTCGTATGGCGCTGCTGCCGTCGATATGGAGGCTGCAACCGTGGCGCGAATCGCTCAAGCGCACGATCTTGCATTTCATGCGATCAAGGCCATCTCCGACGACGCGTCCTTCGAGCTTCATGAACTTGCTCGTTTTGCTACAGATGACGGCCAGTTTCGCGAGGCAGCATTTGCTGCCCATGCGGTTCTGCGTCCACAGCTTTGGAGCAAACTGATACAGCTTGCAGGCAATAGCAAGCGTGCGATCAATGCCCTGACGAAAGAGCTTGAATCGCAGCTAGACTGGTATAGGCGGAGCGCTTAAACGGATGTCAACAGATCAGAACCAGCAAGACCTTACAGTTCCCACAACTATGCGTGCAGCCGTCTACCGCGGCGTTAATGATGTGCGCGTTGAAACGATTCCAGTTCCTGAAATCAGCCCTGGAGAAGTGTTGGTTAAGATTCATACCTGCGGGATCTGTGGGACCGACCTCAAGAAAATTCACACAGGTTCGCACAGCGCACCGCGTGTCTTTGGACACGAGATGTCGGGAACAATTGTTCGGGTGGGTGAAGGTGTCACAGGCTTCGCGATTGGCGATCGGGTGATGGCGTATCACCACATCCCTTGCGGCGAGTGTTACTACTGTCGCAAACAGACGTTCGCGCAGTGCGAGGTCTATAAGAAGGTCGGTTGCACTGCTGGGTTTGCCCCTTCGGGTGGTGGCTTTGCGGAGTACATCCGTGTAATGGATTGGATCGTCCAGCGCGGGTTGGTGAAGATACCCGACGGTATTTCCTTCGAGCAAGCGGCCTTTATCGAGCCGGTGAATACCTGCTACAAGGCGATCCAGTTGCTCAATCTTCAGTCTGACGAGACCGTGCTGGTCATCGGGCAGGGTTCGATTGGGATTCTTCTCGCCGCGCTGGCAAGAAAGACTGGCGCGACCGTGCTTACCAGCGACTTATATCCTGAGCGTCACGCTGTTGCTGCAAGATTTGGCCTTGATCATCCGCTCGATGCACGAGGCGATGTCGTGGCGGCTGCTAAAGCAGTTACTGAAGGTCGCGGCGCTGACGTGGCTCTGCTTGCAGTAGGGGGCGACGCGCTCATCAAGGTTGCAATGAATGCGATTCGACCCGGTGGGCGCGTGATGCTCTTCGCGGCGACGCAGCACGGTGAGGCTCCGTTCGATCCTGCGGCCGTATGCATGGACGAGAAGACCCTTATGGGGTCCTACAGTTCATCGGTGTCGATCAACGACGAGGTTGCGCAGTTGGTGCTCGATGGTTATGGCAATGGCTTTGACCTGACGCAGCTAATCTCTCACCGGTTTTCGCTTGAGGACGCTGTGGCAGCGATTGAGCTGGCCTCGCACCCGCAGGCTGATTCGTTGAAGATCGTCATTCAACCTTCGACTAATCCCGTGTCCGCTTCTTGACCTCAACGCTGAGCCGCTTGATCTTCTGGTTCAACGTTGAAAGCGGAATCCTGAAGTACTCGGCTGCTTCCGTCTGGTTCCAATGGCAGCGTTCCAGGCGATCTGCAATGATGCGCCGCTCGATCTCCTCCATCAGGTCGAAGAGGGAAGCGTCGGGTTGATGCTCCAGCAATGTTGCTGAGTAGGTGTTGCCTGTCAGTTGCGCTGGAAGCAACTCGGGCGTGATCATCTTCGAAGTGGAAAGTACGACGCCGCGCTCCATCGCGTTCTCCAGTTCGCGCACGTTGCCGGGCCACTCGTAGTCCATCAAGACGCGCATCGCCTCCGGTGACAACACCCGCTCACCAGTCTCATTCTCCTCGCCGTAGAACTTGAGGAAGTGTGCCGCCAGCAGAGGAATATCCTGGCGCCGCGAACGCAGCGGTGGCAGCTCAAGACAGATGACGTTCAAGCGATAGAAGAGGTCTTCCCGGAACCGACCGGCCCGCACCGCTTCCTGCAGGTTAACATTGGTCGCCGCGATGATCCGCACGTCTACCTGAATCTCCTGCACACCGCCCAGGTGCATGAAGCGCCGATCCTGCAGCACGCGCAAAATCTTGGCCTGCATGTCGAGGCCCATAGTGCCAATTTCATCGAGGAACAGCGTCCCGCCATTAGCGACTTCGAAGAGGCCTTTCTTAGCAGAGATCGCGGACGTGAACGCGCCCTTGACGTGGCCAAACAGCGTGGACTCCAGCAGCTCTGACGGCACGGCGCCTGTATTCACGGGAACGAACGGACGATCTCGGCGCGGAGAATTTGCGTGGATGGCCTTAGCGAAGAGCTCCTTACCTGTGCCGCTCTCGCCCTGCAACAGCACGGTCGAACGACTTGGAGCGACCTGTGCGATGAGGTCGAAGAGGCGTAGCATTGGCTCGCTCTTGCCGACAATGTTTTCGAAGTTGTACCGCTGCTTGAGCGTCCGTTTAAGCTGGATGATCTCTTCTTCGGCGCGATGCTTTGCGATGGCGGTGCGGATGTCCGCGAGCAGCTTCTCGTTGTCCCATGGCTTCTGGACGAAGTTCTCAGCGCCTGCGCGAATGGCATCGACCACGTTACCAACTGTGCCGAATGCAGTGATCATGATGACCGGCAGGTTAGGCTGCATCTCGATGATGCGAGGCAACAGATCGAGTCCGCTCTCACCGGGCAATGCAAGGTCTAGCAGCAGCAGATCGAACTCATTGCGCGAGATCAGATCCATGCCCGCCGCGCCATCGCCCGCCATACTGACGGTGAAGCCTTCCAGCGTCAGCAAGGTATCGAGCGATTCGCGTATGGCCGCCTCATCATCGATGATCAAAATGCGGGGGCTGCCGGCGATATGCGCCGTATCTTGCGGACGGGCGGACTCTGCGGCCACCGCGGTTGTTTCAGACATGAATCGTCTTCCTCTCCAACTCCTGCGTATCACTTGCGCGCGCGGGCTCGGGGATCACGGCAGTCCGGCCGCCGGAGGTAGGGAACTCCAGCTGGAAGGCTGTGCCGATGCCAACCTCGCTCTCGACGTGGATCTTGCCGGCATGCTCCTGCATGATCCCATAGCTGACCGCCAACCCAAGGCCTGTGCCTTTATGCGCGCCTTCCTGCGGTTTGGTCTTCGTGGTAAAGAATGGATCGTAGATGCGGTGCAGATGCTCGCGTTCGATACCGCCGCCGGAATCCTGAATGCGAACGAGCACCCGTCCCGCCCCACTGAAGGTTGCAATCCGCAGCGTTGCATTGGGGGTGCCTAGCATAGCGTCTTTCGCGTTCAGCATCAGGTTCAGGATGACCTGCTGCAGCTTGCCGCGGTTGCCATGGATACGCGGGAGCTGCGGGTCAAAATTGGTCTCGACACGAATCTTCGCCGTCTTCAGCTGATGGTCAAGCAGGGCGATCGTATCGCGTAACAGTTCGTTAAGATCGACGTCGGTGAACTCCGTCCCGCTGGTGCGAGAGAAGTTCAGCAGTCCGTTAACAATCTCCGACGCGCGGAAGGTCTGCTGCGTAATCTTCTCGAGCACCGGAGCAAGGCGCTCGTCATCTCGCATATGCTTGGTCAACATCTGGGCATAGCTGGAGATGACAGCCAGCGGTGTGTTGACCTCGTGCGCGACCCCGGCGGCGAGCAAGCCGATCGAAGAGAGCTTCTCAGATTGTGTTAGCTGAGCCTCGAGCTGCATCCTGTCTGTAATGTCATCGACCAGAATGATCCGTCCGACAGTGATGAAGTCGCGTGTGACCAGCGGCGCGATGGCAATATTGGCGGTCCGCACCTCACCGGTCGGCAGTGCTAGACGGAACTTGTAGAGTGTATGCGTCCCCTGCTCATCGCGCACGCTGTTGAATCGTGAGACGAACTCCGGCGGGAAGACAGAGGAGAGCGGCTGGCGCAGCGCATCGATCCGAGGCTTCGCGTACATCGCCTCCATCTGTGCGTTCCAGCTTTCGATCCTGTCGTCCAGATCGACCGCGAAGATGCCAATGTTGATCGATTCAACGATGTTCTCGTTGAACTCCTTCAACCGCTCGAAGTCGCTGATCTTCTGCTCAAGCCGACGGTAGAGCTGCGCGTTTTGAATAGCGATACCGATGTAGCCTGCCAGCGACTCCAGCAGTTCCATGTCTTCGCTGGAGAGGAAGTCTCCGTCATCCGTGCGTCCCAGACCGATCACCGCGACCGTCCTGTTGCCGCCTCCCTCGCGATTGGCAACGCGGCAGGGCAGATAGTAGTTCAGGTCGAGCCTGCCTGCGCTTGAGCGCTGCGCCTCCGGCAGACGTAGTACCTGCTGCGGATTCTCGAGGAAGATATGATTGTTTGCACCCGGCCGGTCGAAGTCGAAAAAGCGCACGTCCAGCGCCTTAAGGTCGGTCGCCTGCAGGTTCGTCAGTCCGTGTGATGCCGCCAGTTCAAAGTGTCGCTCGGCAAACGTATCATCGGTCTCCTTAGCAAGGAAGACCGCGACTCGCGTTACCAGCAGTGTCTGCGGCAAACGCTCGACGATGGAATCGACCAGCGCCCGCAGATCGGTCTGCGAGTTCAACCCTCGGCCAAACTCCACCAGAGTCTCGCGGTAATCAAATCGCTTTTGATCAAAGATCCGATCGACTCGCGCCTGAATCGCCCGCTTCAGCGGATCAAAGACTAGGCCGGTTACGATGACCGCAGCCAGAAATCCCCACGTACGCAGGCTGGGATTGTTTAGCCGTGCACGAACGACCTCTGCCGTTAACGCAATCACGCCGAAGTACAAGCCCACGAGCGATGCCGTAGCCAGCGTGTAGGTCACACCGCGCTTGAATATCAGGTCGACGTCCATCAACCGGTAACGCACAATCGCCCAACTGAAGGTCAGCGGAACGAAGACCAGCGAGAGCCCGGCCAACTTCTGCAGCAGGGTCGGCACGGCCGCATCCGACAGATAGGGGATGACATAAAGGACCGTGAACGGCGTAATCGCGATCATCGTGCCGCGAGTGAGCCACTTCAACTGCTGCCGCTCCAGCGCGGACTCAGCTCTCTTGTATCGGAACTGGAAGACGATTCCTGCGATGACGTAGTAGAGCGCGAGATATCCGACCGCGATCTGGTCCAAACGATGGCGCAACACCTCGGTCGCCGACCAGTAGTGAAGCGCGACAAACTGTAACCCGATAAGAAAGATTCCCGGGAGGTAGAGGGCTACCGTCAGGAGGCGTCGGCCGAGGCGTTTGCGCTGCTCCCCGGAGGCAAAGCTGATTGCAAAGTGCAGGAAGAGCGCCGGTTGCAGCGCTCCGGCCGCAATGCGACCCCAGTAGATGATCGAATCAAAGGTGTCGAATTTGGTGGTGTAGTTGAAGGAATACAGCACAAACGAGACGAGACAGAAGACGTAGAAATGCGTCGATTTGGGCGCAGTCCATCGTCGAAATAGGACGTAGATCCCGATACACAGGTACACCAGCGCAATAAATCGCAGGCCGAGGTTGATGGAGCGATCTGTCGGCTCCAGAATCACCTGAATATCGAGCTTAGCCGCACCCGAAAGATCGCTCGCGTGGGGAAGCGGCCTGAGAATCGAGTAGGTCGCATGGGCCCAGATGCCGCTGTGGAACATCTCGCGGACGAACGGAGCCAGCCGCTCCGTAGGTCTATCGTTGATGCTAACCAGCACGTCCCCGGCGCGTACTCCGGCCCGTTGACCTGGTGAATCGGGGGGAACCTGCTCGGCTCGTAGACCACCCTGGGTTTCAACCCACCAGATGCCATCCGTCGGGACGTCAAAGCTGCTTTCGCGCTCGAAGTTCATCGCTGCGAGCACACAGGCCGCCACCGTCGCCAAGGCGAGTGCGATAGCTAGAATGCGCGTTTGGGCAGCGTTCTTCATACAGCGTCAACCATGTATAAGCACATCGAGTTCCAAACTCGCGCGCAGCCATAAAGCACGGTTGAGCAACAATTCCCCGTACTATAGCTACAGAAAATCATAACCGATTCCGTAATTCAGAGATTGGAACTTTGGCCGCTTGTTTCAATAAGGTAGACGTTTTCTGTGAAAGCCGGGACTACACGGCGGCTATTCCCCCCACGGGGCGAAACAATACCTTCAAATATGTTTTAACATTGCTGTAACATTGAGTGGATGGGATCGCCGAATCAAGCTTTGGCGTGACCGAATGGTTAATCCTTAGAGCAATGGCGATGACATCACGGCATACAGATATCGTTGAAGGATTTGTGTTGGTGGATGGGAAGAAGATCCACTACCAGCGCGCTGGCCACGGACGCCCGCTCCTCCTGCTGCACGGACTGGTCGGTTCTGCCAGAAATTGGCGCCTGAACATCAGCTTCCTCGCAAGCCACGCCACCGTCTATGCCGTTGACCACTTCAATATGGGCGAGTCGGAGCGCGTTCCCGGTCTCGATGCCAGCCTTGCAGCCACCGCCGATCGCGTTGCCGCTTGCATGGATGCCTTAGGCTTGGCTGAGGCCGATATTGCAGCCCATTCGCACGGTGGCGCCGTCGCCATGATGCTTGCCGCGCGACATCCTGACCGTGTCCGCCGGCTCATTCTTTTCGCTCCAGCAAATCCCTTCTGCGATCTGGGCCGTCAACTTATCCGCTTCTATCAGACGCGTTTTGGCGTGTGGTTCGCCCGTCAGATTCCCCTCGCTCCAAGAATGCTCAAGGCGACCGCGCTAAGCCGCATGTACGGCGATCCATCGCGCGTGGAGAAGGGCGCTCTTGAAGGCTACACGGCTGGTCTGCGCGTGCCGGGCACAATCGATCATGTGCTGCAGATCGTCCGCCGCTGGTCGGTCGACATGGGCTTACTCCGCGAGGCGCTGCCCGTAGTGGCGGAAAAACCAACGCTGCTCATCTGGGGAGACCGCGACCGAGCCGTCGGCCTATCCTCGGCACGCGAGCTTCAGCGCATTCTCTCCCGCGCCAGCCTCATGGTCATTCCCGGGGCCGGTCACATCGCCTTCGAAGAGATGCCGGACGTATGCAACCGTGCCATGCAGGATTGGATATCAAGCCCGTTGCCCGCCGAGCAAGGTTTTTCTCCAGCCAAAACAAGCGCAGCCTAGTTCAGGCAGAAGTCAGCCCAAACGTCTCCTGCACCCAGGAACGGATCGCTGCCTGCATCTGGTCGAGCTTCGGTCCCGGAGATGAAGCCGTCCCCTGAAAGAAGTGCTCCGCGCCCTCGATCCACACCATCCGTTTCGGGTCCGCAGCCCTTGCGAGCATTGGCTCGACAGCATCACGCGGCCCGAACTGGTCTTCCGTGCCGCTGACGAACAGCTTTGGCTGCGTGCAGTGCGTCAGAAACTCGTACGTGTAACTCCTGTCCTCGGCGCGGTAGGGAACACCCAGGCCAATCAAGCCTTTGACCCGCTCATCACCGCAACCAGCACGCATTCCCACGAACGATCCAAACGAAAATCCCGCCAGCAGAATCGGCAGTCGAAGATTGCTCTCCATCCACTCCAGCACCGCGCGAGTATCGTCCAATTCACCCAGACCGTCGTCAAACTCACCCTCACTTAGCCCAACGCTGCGGAAGTTGAACCGAACCACCGGCAAACCAAACGACGAGAGTGCCTTCATCGCGTGATAGACAACCTTGTTGTGCATCGTCCCGCCGCCCAGCGGATGCGGGTGGCAGACAAGTGTGGCATACGCAGCATCTTCGCGCCCAGTGTTCAACACTGCTTCCAGCCTGCCCGCTGGCCCCCGCAGATCATCGATCGATCGAATATGTGACTGTGTCATCCACCCCAGTTTACGAGGTGCCAGCCCGTCGAACCTATCGGACGAACCAAATCCGTATCGTATGCTGGAGCTATGCCCATCGATCCTATTCAGCTCACCAAGCAGCTCGTGGATATTGAGTCCACCACCTACTGCGAGGGGCCAGCGGGAGCTTTTCTCCACGAATACCTAACCGATCAGCGTTACGCAGTCGAGCGCACGCATGTCGCCCAGCCCGATCACTCCTGCACTCCCGGCGCCGGCAACGGAGATCGATTCAACGTCTACGCCGCGCTCCCCGGCGTCACCCCGGACGTCGTCCTCTCGACTCACATGGACACTGTCCCCCCCTACTTCGGCTGCACCGAGGACGATGAGTTCCTCTACGGGCGCGGCTCCTGCGACGCCAAAGGCATCATCGCCGCGCAGGTCGCCGCAGCAGATCGCCTCCGCGAAGCCGGAGTCAAAGTAGGTCTGCTCTTCGTAGTCGGCGAAGAACGTGACTCCGCAGGCGCCGCCGTCGCGAATCTCCATCCAAAGGGATCGAAGTTTCTGATCAACGGCGAGCCCACAGACAACCGCCTCGCCCTCGCCTCCAAAGGAGCCCTGCGCGTCGAACTCCGCGCCAAAGGCAAGATGGCCCACTCGGCCTACCCGGAGCTGGGCGACTCCGCCATCGACAAGCTCATCGCCGCTCTCCACGACATCCTCGCCATGCCGCTGCCGGTCGAACCGGAGATCGGCCCCTCCACCCTGAACATCGGCCTGATCGAAGGCGGCCGCGCCCCCAACGTCATCGCCGACAAAGCCGAAGCCCACATCCTCATCCGCCTCGTAGGCCCAGCCGACGAGACCAAGCAGAACATCCTCAAGGCAGTAGGCGACCGTGCAGACGTCACCTTCAGCCTCGAGCTTCCCTTCGTTCGCATGCGCAAGGTAGGCAACCTGCCCACCATGGTCGCCAAGTTCACCACTGACATCCCCTCGCTCACAAACTGGGGCGAACCCTTCCTCCTTGGCCCCGGCTCAATCCACGTAGCCCACACACCAAACGAGAAAATCAGCAAGAAGGAGTTGAACGACGCAGTAGATCTCTACTTCGACCTAGCCACCAGCCTGGTCAGCTAGAACCCGCGTCGATACCGGCTGAATTAGGCCCGCGTTTTCCTCACCCAACGGGGGCTTAACATCATAGTTATGGCAGCAGAGTTCACCCACCTTCATCTTCACACCGATTACTCCCTTCTCGACGGTGCCTGCGACGTAGACAAGCTCGCCTCCCACCTCAGCAAGATCGGCCAGACCGCTGCCGCTATGACCGATCATGGCAACATCTACGGAGCCGTCCACTTCTTCGACGCCATGAAGAAGAAGGACATCAAGCCCATCCTCGGCTGCGAACTATACCTCTCCGAGACCGACGATCACCGCGAACTCAGCGGCGGCTACAAGCACTTTCTAGTGCTGGCCGAAAACGAAACCGGCTACAAAAACCTCGTCCGCCTCACCAGCGAGGCCGCGCTCCACGGCTTCTACCGTAAGCCTCGCGTCTCCAAAGAATTTCTTTCCCGCCACTCCGAAGGCCTAATCGGCTTCTCAGGCTGCCTAGCCGGAGAGGTCAACCAACACCTGATGGCCGGCAAGTACGACGAAGCCAAGCGCACCGCTGGCCGCTTCGAAGAGATCTTCGGCAAAGGAAACTTCTTCCTCGAAATCCAGGACCACGGCCTCCAACCCGACAAAGGCGTCTGCGAAGCGCTCTACAAGCTCGAACGCGACCTGAACATCCCTCTCATCGCCACCAACGACAGCCACTACGTCGCCGCCGACGACTCCCGCGCACACGAAATCCTGCTCTGCGTTCAAACCGCCGGGAGCATGAACGACCCCAACCGGTTCAAGTTCGATACCCAAGAGTTCTACATCAAGTCAGCCGATGAGATGCACCGCACCTTCCGCGAGCATCCCGAGGTCTGCACCCGCACCATGCAGTTCATCGACCGCTGCAACCTCAAGCTCAGCAAGGTCGACAATCCATTCCCTGAGTTTCCCGTTCCCGAAGGCCACACCCTCGACAGCTACTTCGAAGAGGTCTGCCGTGAAGGTCTCCGCAAGCGCCTCGACACCGCCGTCGCCCACCTGCGCGAACGCGGCCTGCTTCGTAAGACAATCGCCGACTACGAAGCCCGCCTCAACCGCGAACTAGACTGCATCAAACAGATGAAGTTTCCTGGCTATTTCATGATCGTCTGGGACTTTATCCGCTACGCGAAAGAGCAGGGAATTCCCGTAGGCCCGGGCCGTGGTTCCGCTGCCGGTTCGCTCGTCGCCTATGTCATGGAGATCACGGACATCGATCCTCTCCAGAACGAGCTCCTTTTCGAGCGCTTCCTGAACCCTGAACGCATATCGATGCCTGATATCGACATCGACTTCTGCATGAACCGCCGCGGCGAGGTCATCGAGTACGTCAAGCGTCGCTACGGCACCGATCAGGTCGCGCAGATCATCACCTTCAACACCATGGCCGCAAAGGCCGCCATCAAGGACGTAGGCCGCGCCCTCGAGATGCCCTACGGCGAAGTCGACCGCATCGCCAAGATGATCCCGGCCACCATCGGCATCACCATCGACGAAGCCCTCAAAGACAAAGGCCCGCTCGCCACTGCCTACGACGCCGACCCGAAGATCAAGGAACTCATCGACACCGCGATGCGCCTGGAAGGCCTCGTGCGCGGAGCCGGTGTCCACGCAGCAGGCGTCGTCATCGCGCCCAAGCCCCTCACCGAACTCGTCCCCGTCACCCGCACCAAGGACGAAGCCATCGTCACCTCCTACGACATGAAGGCCGTCGAAAAGATGGGCCTTCTGAAGATGGACTTCCTTGGCCTCACCACCCTCACGGTCATCGACGACTGCCTCAAGCTCATTAAGCAGACCACCGGCGAAGACGTCGACATGGCCAAGATCCCACTCGACGATCACACCACCTACGAGCAGGTCTTTCACCGCGCCCTCACCTCCGGGGTCTTTCAGTTCGAATCAGGCGGCATGCGCGACGTCCTCCGTCGCTACAAGCCCAACACCGTGGAAGACCTCACCGCCCTCAACGCGCTCTACCGCCCCGGCCCAATTCAGGGCGGCATGATCGACGACTTCATCGAGCGCAAGTGGGGCCGCCGCGCCGTCGAGTTCCTCTTCCCCGAACTTGAACCCATCCTCCATGAGACCCTCGGCGTCATCGTCTATCAGGAGCAGGTCATGCAGATCAGCTCCGTCATCGGCGGCTACTCCCTCGGCGGCGCCGACCTCCTCCGCCGCGCCATGGGTAAGAAAGACCCCGCCGAGATGGCCAAGCAGCGCGACATCTTCATGGCCGGTGCCGCTGCTAGCAAGTTCCCCAAGGACAAAGCTGGCCAGCTCTTCGACCTCATGGAACAGTTCGCAGGATACGGCTTCAACAAGTCGCACTCCGCCGCCTACGCCTTACTCGCGTACCACACCGCATGGCTCAAGACGCACTACCCGGTCGAGTTCATGGCCGCGCTGCTCACCAGCGAAACCTCGAAGCCTGAAAACGTCGTCAAATACATCGGCGAATGCCGCGAGATGAACATCGCCGTCGTTCCGCCCAACGTCCAGATCTCCGACGCCAACTTCACGCCCATCACCACTGAAAAGGGCAAGGCCATCGGCTTCGGCCTCGCCGCCATCAAGAACGTCGGCCACAACGCCATCGAATCCATCATCGCCGCCCGCACCGCACTCCGCGCAGAAGGGAAGCAGGGCTTCGCAAGCCTCTGGGAGTTCTGCGAAAAGGTCGACCTAAGCCGCCTCAACAAGCGCGTGCTCGAATCGCTAAACAAAGCCGGAGCCATGGACGCATTCGGAGCACGCGCACAGATCGCCGGAGCTATCGACAAGGCCATGGAGCGCGCCCAAAAAGCGCAGCGCGACGCGGCCGCCGGACAGCACGGCCTCTTCGGCATCTTCGACTCCGACATCACCACCGGTGCCAGCAGCGAAGATGCGCTCCCATCCGTAGCCGAGTGGGACGAACACACCCGCCTCCAAAATGAAAAAGAAGTCCTGGGCTTCTTCGTCTCCGGCCACCCCATGGACAAGTACCGCGAGAAGCTCCGCAACATGAAGGTCGTCGACACCGCAACCGCCGTCGAGATGAAGCCCGAGCCGCAGGTCTTCCGCCGAGGCCGCAACGAGGAACCACAAAACGAAATCGCCATCGCTGGAGTCATTACCGGCCTCAAGGTCGCCAAGTCCAAGCGCTCCGGCGAACTCTACGCCCAGGCCGCACTCGAAGACACCACCGGCAAGATCGAACTTATCGCCTTCCCCCAGTCCTACGAGAAGCTCGCCGAAAAACTCAAGATCGACGTTCCGGTCCTCGTCCGAGGCGTCCTGCGCGGCGAAGAAGACTCCGCCCCCAAGCTCGCCATCTCGAGCATTCAAGCCCTCGAAGACGTCAAGCTCAAGCTCCCCGAAGCCCTCCGCATCAAAGTCCCGCTCCATAATCCAGACGTCGCGCTGCTCGACAAGCTCCACGCCATCCTCGTCAACGCCCCCGGCAAGGGCAAACTCCTACTCGACCTCGAAGAGCCCGGCGAATTCTGCGCCGTCCTCGAGCCCCACGACGTCATGGTCGCCGCCGACCGCCTCTTCATCGACCAAGTCGAGGAGCTAGTAGGCCAGGGCGGAGTCCGAGTCATCGAATAATCGACCGCGGATCAACACGGAATCTCACGGATTTTTAAAAACAATTCAAGTTTTGTCTTTGATCCGCGTTTATCCGTGAAAATCCGCGGTCGCCAATGTACTGTGTGAGCATGGCCCGTACAGCGAAGCTCTCCGCACTCCTCTGCGCCGTCCTGCTCGCCTGCCTTCAACCAGCTCATGCTGCATTCGATCGCTCAAAACTCGACGCGCTAAGCGCCTCCTTCTGGCAGTGGCGAGCCACCGAGCAGCCCTTCACCAACGACGACATCCCCCGCATCGAACGCGCCTCAGACTTCGTTGTCGACTGGTCACCCGCAGCCGTCAAAAGCTACCACGCCCGCATCGCCGACTTCGAAAAACAATGGCGAGCAATCGACATCACCGGAGCATCCATCCCCGATCAGATCGACTACCGCCTCCTGGGCTCCGCCATCGCCCGCGTCTACTGGGAACTAGACGTCATCCCCGACTGGCGCCGCAACCCCTACTTCTACGTCGATCAAAGCCTCGGCAGCGTCTACGCTGTCCTGCTTCCACCGCCTCCCATTCAGTCCGACCGTCAGCAGCAGATCATCGCTCGCATGCAACGCATCCCGGCAACGCTTGCAGCAGCCCGTGAAAACCTCGACGACATGCGCGGCCCGTACATGCGCATCACACTCGACTCACTTCAAAACATCGAAACCCGTCTCCAGACCTTTAAGACAGCACTGTCGCCAGAACTAGCACCAGAAAATCGCGCTGCCTTCGAAAAAGCCACCGCAGCCGCACAGGGAGCGCTCGTCGGCTACCGCCAATGGCTCCAGACCAATTCCCCCGGCCTGCCGGAAAAAACGGCAGTAGGCAGAGAAGCCTACCTCTACTTCCTCCACAACGTAGCCCTCATGTCATGGACGCCCGAGCAAATGCTCACCGCGGGCCGTCAGGAGTGGGAGCGCTCCGTCGCCTTCGAGAGCCTCGCGCAGGCAGCCAACACCGGCAAGCCGCAGCCGCCGCTCTTCCCAAACCTCGAAGCTCAAATCGCCAGCGGCGAAAGGGAAGAGCTGGCTATGCGCGAATACATGGTCAGCCACGGCATCCTCTCCGTCCCACCCGGCATCCAGCACTACCACGACATGGCGCTACCCGCCTACGTTGCCCCTCTATCCTTTCTAGGAGTAACCGACGACCTCACCGGGCCATCCCGGCTCGATCAAAACAGCGTCAGCTACAAGCGCCCACCCAGCACAAAGCTAGGCTTCTTCGCACTCGTCAGCGCACACGACACTCGCCCGCTCATGATCCACGAAGGCGTCCCCGGCCACTACTTCCAAATAGCCTGGAGCTGGCACCACCCCGACCCCATCCGCCGCCACTACTACGACTCCGAATCAAACGAGGGCATCGGCTTCTACGCCGAAGAGATGATGCTGCAAGCCGGTCTCTTCGACTCCACACCGCGCATGAAGGAGAGCATCTACAGCATGATGCGACTCCGCGCCCTTCGCGTTGAAGTAGACGTCCGTCTCGCACTCGGCGAGTTCACCCTCGAACAAGCCGCCAACTATCTCACTTCGACCGTCCCCATGGACAAAGGCACAGCAAACAGCGAGGCCGCGATGTTCGCCTCCACGCCTGGCCAGGCGATCACCTACCAGATCGGCAAGCTAGACATCATCCGCATGCTCTCCGACGCCCGCCGCATGCAGGGTGACAACTTCAAACTCCAGACCTTCCACGATTTCATCTGGCTCAACGGCAACCTACCCTTCTCACTCCAACGATGGGAGATGCTCAACGACCCCAGCGACGTCCCTCCAATTCCAGCCAGCTTCGCTTGGGGCCCGCACTAGCTACAACTTTTTAGGAAGGCCATCCACCACAACTTCTCCTCAGTCGCTGTGTACTATAAGCGAGCGTCAAAGACGGCAACTCTTTGCGCAGACATTCAGTGTTGTTAGAAAGGCCCTCCACATGCGTTTCGTAAGATCCCTCGCAGTTGTTTTTCTCGTTTTCTTTGCCGCCACTTTTTTTGGCGGTCGCGCTCAAGCCCAGCAGGTACCTGGTCCACATCCGGCTTATCTCCATGCTTTGAGCGATCTCCGTCTTGCCCGCGCCTATCTTGATCAGCTGGGACCCAATGGACGCGTTGATGACCGCGAGGCCCGGGCGATCGAGCAAATCGACGCTGCTATCGGCGAGATCAAGCGCGCCTCCATCGACGATGGCAAGGACCTGCGCGACCATCAGCCGATCGATGCACACCTGGCCCGCACAGATCGCTTCCACAATGCGGAACGGCTGCTCGGCAAAGCGCATAACGACCTCTCCCGTGCCGAAGACGTACCCTCGTCCCGTGGACTCCGCGACCGCGCTCTCGATCACATTGATCGCGCGTGGCACAACACGCAGGAAGCGCTCAACAGCGCCCTCCAGTAACGATCACTGACAACCGGAACATCCATGAGCATCGCCACCGCGGTGCTCATGCCGGTTAAACTCAACTTTTTTCGGCAGACTCTGAAACCTGACGTACCGCCCCCGGATATTCTGCTCCGCCGTATACAATCAAATCTGAGCTTTACCGAAATCGACATGGCAGAACACCAAACCAGCAAAGCAGGCCACCACTCTCCCGCTCCGGCTCCTGTTCCCGAGGCTTGGGTCAAAACAGAGCTGGCGCGGCACCCGCAACGCCCATATCCAATGGACTTCATCGAAGCACTCTTCACAGACTTCAGCGAGATCCACGGCGACCGTGCCTTTGGCGACGACGGCGCGATGTCCTGCGGTATGGCGAACTTCAACGGCGAACCGGTCCTCGTCGTCGGAAACCTTAAAGGTCGCACCCTCAAGGAGCGCGTAGCCCGCAAGTTCGGCTCGCCCGATCCCGAAGGCTATCGCAAAGCTCTCCGCTGCATGAGGATCGCCGAAAAATTTGGCCGCCCCATCTTCACCTTCATCGATCTTGCAGGAGCCAACCCCGGCATCGGTGCCGAAGAGCGTGGTCAGGGCGAAGCCATCGCCCGCAACCTCATCGAAATGTCGCGCCTCCGCGTCCCCACTATCGCCACCATCACCGGCGAAGGCGGCTCAGGTGGCGCCCTCGCTCTGGCCGTAGCCGACCGGGTCCTCATGCTCGAGAACGCAATCTATTCGGTCATCTCCCCCGAAGGCTGCGCCTCCATCATGTGGAAAGACGCCGCCAAGAAACAGCAAGCAGCAGCCGCTCTCAAGTACACCGCAACCGACGTTCAGCTACTAGGTTGCGTCGACGATGTCATCCCCGAGCCCGAAGGCGGCACGCAGAACGACCCCGCCGCCGCCATGTCCATCGTCGGCGAAAAACTCCGTTACCACCTCGGCTCCCTTCGCTCTCTGTCGCTCGATGATCTTCTCGAGCAGCGCTACCAGAAGTTCCGGAATATCGCGCAGTTTTACACCACCGCCTAGCGGTCCAGCACCTCCACGGAGCACTTGCCGTTGTCCGCGCCCGATTCGAATCTGCCAGGCCGCACCACCAGAACGCTGCAGCTTGCGCTCTTTGCCACATCACTGACATGGTTCGTCTCCTCCCATATCCTCGCGGGGCGGGCCGCACACGGCATCACCCGGCAGTTCAATCTGGAGCCGGGACGCCCACTTCTTTCGGCCCTTTTCCTGCTCTTCCTGCTCGCCGTAGGTTTCTCGCTGCTCAACACCATCGCCCGTCAACACGGGTCTCTTAGCGCCGTGCTTGGACTGCCCAAGCGTCCCACTGCGCGAATCGAGTGGACACAGGGCGCCGCAATCGGATGGGGTATGGCCATCCTCGCCGTTCTTCCGCTTGCTCTCACCCGCTCTCTGCACGTCAGTCTCTGGATCGCGCCCCGAGCCTTTTGGCTTCTCCTCCTCAACCTCGCGGCCATGGCTGTCGGAACCCTCGCCGAAGAGGTCGTCTTCCGCGGCTATCCTTTCCGTCGCCTCATCGCGGCCATCGGTCCCGTCGGTGCGACTCTCATCATGTCGCTACTCTTCGGACTGGCCCACGCCTTCAACACCGACTCCAGTTGGAGCACCGTCCTTCTCACCATGCTCGCCGGCATCCTGCTCTCGGTCGCATGGCTCCGGACCCACGGACTTTGGCTCTCTTGGGGCATCCACTTTGCCTGGAACGCGAGCCTCGGCATTCTCTTCGGACTCCCCGTCAGCGGAGACACCAGTTTCGCGACCATCGTTCTCTCCACCACTCACGGCCCCCTCTGGCTTACCGGCGGAGACTACGGCCCTGAAGCCGCCTTCTTCACAGGCCTGGTTCTCATCGCTGGAATCATCGTCCTCATCCGCGTTACCCGCGACTACGCATGGGACTACACCCATGCGCCCATCGTGCCCGGCGGTTACCCTATGGACGTCGCTCCACCCCCCGCCCACGCCGCAATGGAACAAGAGGCCGCCGCCCGCCCTCCAGCCCTCGTCCAAATCCTTCCCACTACCCCGCAGAGCCGGTCAGTCGACGAAGAACCGAAGCCCTAACCAGCCTTCAGAGCATCACTTCGTCACAAATCTGCCAGTATTTTGTCAGCAGATTGCAATATCGTTACCGCCTCATCAAACTAAGCACTTGGTCCCCTTGTCAAAAGAGAACGGAAGGCGCAAGCTGTTGTGTATCTGAGGTGCACCTATGAAACTGCGCACGCACAGATGGGCTCTCATCACCGGTTGTCTGGCCATTACCATCCCGACGGCCTGCCAGGTCTTTGTCGTTGGCGAAAAGTCCGCGACCGCCGACATCGTCACCGACTTTACTCCCACCAATCTTCCTCTTCCTACCGAAACGCTCTCCGAACGCGGACGTCGCGAACTCGTCCGCAACCTCGAAGCCGAACAAGGATTTGCGCATCGGGCACTCCCCATGGGCGCCGGCATCACCCTCCACGCCAATGGAGCCCTCAGCCCCAGCGCCGCCGACTACCGCAAGATGATCTTTGAGAAGGGCCAATCTGCCGCCCCTGGCGACCGGGTCATCATCACCGCAATGACCATCAAGGGTGATCGCATCATCTTCGACCTCAACGGCGGCCCCTACGCCAAGCACCGTTTCCTTAGCCACGTTCAGCTCAACGATAACCCTGTCGTTGCATCGAACGGCGAGCAGCCCACCGGAGCCCGCGTCACCCTCGTCTTCAACGGAGCCGTTCCTGAGATCTCTGCCCCCGAAGTCAAAGCCCTCCTCGATCCCGTCATTGATTTCGGCGTCAAATCCTCCGACCAGGCCTACGCCGACACTCTTCCGTCCAAGCTGAAGGAGGCCATCGCTGCACACGAAGTGCTCGTCGGCATGAACCACCGCATGGTTCTCGCAGCCCTCGGCGCGCCGGAGAGCAAGGTCCGCGAACAGCAGAGCGGCGACCCCAATGGTACCCGCTACGAAGAGTGGATCTACGGTCACGTCCCCCAGACCGTCCGTTTTATCCGCTTCGTCGGTGACCGCGTTACTGTCGTTGAGATCGCCGCACTCGGCAAGCCCGTCGAAATCCACGACAAGCCCGAGATCCAGGACTCCGATATCCCCGCTAACATGCGCGAGATTGCCATGGGCGACCGCAAGCCCGATGGCCCCGAAGGAACAGCCGCCCCCGCACCGCCCACCCTGCGCCAACCCGGAGAGGCCGCGCCTTCACCCAGTCAGGGCGGCCAGGGTCAGGTCCAGTTCCCAAAGGCAAAGAACAACCCCGTCGCGTCGGCCCCTACGGATCCCCCGGACACGACCGGACCTACCAGCCCTACTGCTCCCCAGACCACCCGGGGCGGTCCCCCGTCGCTTGGCCAGCCAGGCGATCCGAACCAGCCTCCGCACCTCCTATAGTGGCTTCAGTCGTGTAAACTGGTAGGGAGCACCAACCGCAGTTCTTCTCTCCGATTACCGCCCAGGCCTGTCCCGGACGATCCACACGAGAAGTTCCGGATGTCATCGAGTCTGCGCGGCCCAAAAGCCCGCAACTCCTATCTCATCCAGCGCGCGAGCCAAACATTAGCACCAGGGAGAACAAGTATGGCAAAGATTGCCAAGA